>Ga0075421_100008506_pt1 | contig 12617 bp, 10 predicted proteins | sample SoiMetdeltSBSDD5_FD_75292 | JGI IMG/M metagenome (GOLD analysis project Ga0075421, IMG submission 75292) | Bulk soil microbial communities from a Populus tree surrounding site in Tennessee, USA - Soil MetaG P. deltoides SBSDD5 | ecosystem: Environmental > Terrestrial > Soil > Tree plantation... | reverse complement strand
CCACGGCGCGTCGCCCTGCACGAGGCCGCGGCGCGCGAGCTCCGCGAGGACGCCCGCGCGCAGACCGATCGGCCGGCGCGGATCCTCGAGCAGCGGCGAGAGCGTGGGCAGATCGTCGCGCGTGAGCACCAACGCGTCGCCGGCGCGCACCAGATCCTGGAGCGCCGACGTGGCCAGGCGCGGGTCGGAGGATTCGAGCAGCTCGAGTGTGAGCTGGTGCAGCCCGGCCACGCGCTTCTTCGGGTCCTCGACGCGTTCGAGCGTCGCGTAGCCCTGCACGGCCGACGCCACGGCGTCAGCCGAGCCGGGCACGAGCGTCCACTCGTCGTCGTGCTCCTGGAGCGACACCCAGTCGAGCACGCCCGCCGACGCCAGCAATTCGAGCTCGCGGCTCCGACTTGCCGGACTCAGGAACACCACGACCTCGTGGCCCACCTCGAAGGTCGCCACGCCGTGCCCGTGCTGCGCGAAGCGCAAGCGTCCGGCCGGGAGTCCACCCTTCCAGACCTCGACGAGCTCCGCTTCGATGACCGGACGCCGCAGCGCCAGCGGGATCACCCAGGCTTCATCGGCGCCCGCGATGCGCGCGCGCGCGACGACCTCGGCGCTCGCGACGAGCTGGTGCAGGGTCGGCCCCGCATAGACGATGTGCCCCGACGCCGGCGCCGCGCACAGCAACGCGGCGAAGAGGGCCCATGCCGCCCTCGCCGGGCAGACGGCTCGCGAGATCAGAAATGGAGCTCGTCGAGCAGCGGCATCAGCGCGTTCGTGATGGACGGATCCACCTGCTGGCCGACGTTGTTCTGGAAGACCGTGTTGCAGTCGATGTTCGGGAACAGCGGGCAGAGCTGCGGCACACCCGCCAGCACGAACGGCGCGCAGGCGTGACAGCTGTTGTCCCACTTGGCGAACGGCACCTGGTAGCCGATCTCATCGTTGCCGAGGCCGATGAGGAACGTGTGATGCGCTCCGGTCATGGCGGCGCGGTACGTCTCGCCGATCTGCGGATCGAGCTCCGACGGCACGACGGCGAAGCTGCCCTCGTTGATGCGGAAGACACCGACCTCGGTGTGCAGGTCCTCGCCGAGCGCCTGCGGAATCGGGGTGAAGGGCGGCGGGAACGGGTTGCCGACCGTGTCGTCGACGACGCCGTCCGTGAACAGGCTGCTCCGCTCGTTGAGCACGCCGATCGCGATGAAGAAGCGGAAGTACGGGTTGGCGAGCGGCACGGCCACCGGACGCGTCGACTTCGCTGCCACGAGGGCGAGCGGATTGCCCGGGTGGCTCGAGAGCGAAGTCAGCGCGCGGTCCGCGAGCTGCGTGCCGTGCACCTCCGCCCAGCGGAACGTGCGGCGCGGCGCGGGCGCGTTCGTGACCGGGTCGAGCACGTCGATGTCGAGCGGCCCCTGGAGCACGCCGAGGTCGCCGCTCACCCAGATCGCCATGCCGCCTTCCGCGTCCTCGATGCGCTCGCGCGCGTAGTGCGGGAAGTCGGAGGTGATGCGCGTGTTGTTGCTGCCCATGCTCTCGGGGTGGCTCGCGAAGTTGACCAGCGTGGCGATCGTCTCGTAGGGCGGGCCCTTGCGCGTGAACTGCATCACCGAGAGGCGCGGGTCGACGATGCGGCCCTGCGTCGCGGGCGCGAGCGCCGCGTCGCCGACGAGCACCTTGCCGTCGGAGACGCCGAGGCCGTCGTCCTCGGCGTCGGTGCCGAGCGAGAGGCCGGCGGAATCCGTCGTGCCGTACTTGATGCGCGCCGACTGCATGTTGCTGGCGGCGTCGTCGATGCAGTCGGCCACCGAGGCGTTCACGAAGTCGAGGTAGCCGTAGTCGATGCCGGTCTGCGTCGCGTCGGGGCCCCAGATGCCGAGCGTGTCGGGCCCCTCGTGCTGATGCGTGCTGTGCACCACCACGTAGTCGACATTGGAGAGCGGGTCGACGAGTCCGCGAATCGTCTCGACCTCGTTGTTGAAGTAGCCGACCAGGTCGAGCGCCACGATCGCGATGCGGTCGCCAAGGCCTTCGACGACCACGCCGCGCGCCCACAGGCGATCGTTGTATCCGGTGGCGCGGCGGTTGTCGCCGAAGCCGGCCATGAAAACCGGCTCGGTGTGGTTCACGACGCCGGGCACGCCGAATGCGGCCTCGTACTCGTCGACGAGGCTCGGCGAGATCGGCGTGATGTCACGCTGGCAGATGCCGACGCGAAGCTGCAGGCCGCCCGGGCATCCCATGCCGAGGAGCACCGTCGAAGCGAGCAGCACAGCAGCAAGGCCGAGGCGGGCGCGGCGATTCGCGGAGCGGCGGGACGAGCGCATGACATCTCCTTCGGGGGCGCGCGTCGCCGGATGCGAGGCGCGCGCGCCCATCCTATGGATGTCGTGACGCCGGGGTCAAGCGCGGCGCGTGTGCTTCGTCGCTCGAATCACGCCCGGGCCTGCGGGGACGCCGCGCCGAGGCGCCGCGCGGCCGGAAACTTCAGCGGCATTGCCGAGAAGCCGCGCACGTTCGTCGAGTGGACGCGCACGAGCCCTGCCTCGTCGATCGCGTACTCCGGCAGGCGCGACCAGACCTCCTCCAGCGAAACCTGCGCCTCGAGACGCGCCAGGGACGCGCCGAGGCAGAAGTGCGTGCCGCGCCCGAACGAGAGGCTCTGGGAGGTGTCGCGGTCGATGTCGTAGACGTCCGCCCGCGGGAATACGTCGGCGTCGCGGTTCGCGGAGCCGACGAGCAGCACGACCTTGTCGCCTTCGCGCATGCGCACGCCGCGCACCTCGTGATCCCGGACCACGGTGCGCGCGAGCAGCTGCGACGAGTTGTCGTAGCGCAGGGTCTCCTCGATCCACACGCCGATGCGCGAGGGATCCCGCCGCACCTTGTCGCGCTCGGAGGGGTTGCGCGCCAGCCAGTAGAGCGCGTTGCCGAGCAGCTTCGTGGTGGTCTCGTTGCCCGCCACGATCATCAGGAACAGGAAGCCGATCACGTCGCGATCTTCGAGGCGCGCGCCCTCGATCTCCGCGTCGAGCAACGCCGAGACGAGATCGCTGCCGGGCCGCTTGCGGCGGTCGGCCACCAGCCGCGCGTAATAGGAGGCGAGCTTCGCCGCCGCCTGGATCGCGCCGGGCGGCAGCCCTTCGATGCCCTCCTCGCGGTGCAGCACGGTGTCGGACCAAAGGCGCAGCTCGTCGCGGTCCGACTCCGGCACCCCGAGCATCTCGCTCACGATGTCCATCGGCAGCTTGCCAGCGAACTCGGCGATGAAGTCGCACTGACCGCGCTCGATGAAGCCGTCGACGTAGTGGCGCGCGAGCGCGCGGACGCGCGGCTCCTGCTCCTGCACGCGGCGCGGCGTGAAGCCCTTCGAGACCAGCGCGCGCAGCGCGTCGTGATCGGGCGGGTCCATGCCGAGCATCGAGAGATACGGACGCACGTCGCCGCGCGAGTCGGCGAGCTGCTCGAGCGAGACGCCGCCGCGGTTGCTGTAGGTGCGCCAGTCCTTGAAGGCCGCGAGCACGTCGGCGTGGCGCGAGAGCGCGAAGAAGCCCTGAACCTCGTTGTGATAGACCGGCGCCTCGGCGCGCAGGCGGGCGTAGATCGGGTACGGGTCCTCGTGGAACGCGTAGTCGAAGGGATTGAAGAGCGTCACCGCCGGCAGCATACCGGCTGTGCGCGCGGGCGCGCCGGCTTGGCCGGGCCTTCGCGCTCGCTGATCGCTCGCGCTCGGGCATTCCGGCCTTCGCTCGGCTACGCCTCGCTGCGCGTCGGCCGACGACGTCGGCCTCCTTGCCTAAGCTGGCCTCGGGCCCGTCGGTGCGGGCCGTTCAGTCCGTCCGTAACGGGAGCGGCACATGGTGACGATCGGGTTCATCGGCACGGGCAGCATGGGGGCTCCGATGGCGCGCCGCCTGCTCGACGCAGGGCACGAGGTCTGCGTGTGCGACCTGCGCGCCGAGGCGACGTCCCCGCTCGCCGACGCCGGCGCGCACGTGCTGGCGTCGCCGCGCGAGGTCGCGGCGCGTTGCCGCGTGGTGATGAGCTCGCTGCCGGGTCCTCCGCAGATCGAGGCCGCCGTGCGCGGCGCGGACGGGCTGCTCGCGGGTGCTTCGGCCGGCGACATACACGTCGACCTGTCCACGAGCTCGTGGGACATGGTGCAGCGGATCGCTGCGCTCGAGGCCGAGGCGGGCGTCCACTACGTGGATGCGCCGGTCTCGGGCGGCACCATGGGTGCGGTGCAGGGAACGCTCACGGTGATGGCGAGCGGCGACGCCGCGGCCATCGAGCGCGCGGAGCCGCTACTGCGCGCGTTCTCCCGGAACGTCTTCCGGCTCGGCGTGTCGGGCACCGGCACCGTCGTCAAGCTCATCAACAACGCGATCTTCCTGTGCGCGGGCCTGCTGGCGCAGGAGGGCTTCGTGCTCGGCGCGCGCGCGGGACTCGAGCCGCGGCGTCTGCTCGAGATCCTGAAGGTGTCGTCGGGCGGCATGTACGCGGGGCTCGCCGAGACGACGCTCGCGCGTGACTTCGAGCGCGCGTTCTTCAGCCTCTCACTGGCGGAGAAGGACGTCGCGCTCGCGCTCGAGTCGGCGCGCGCGCTCGCCGTGCCGATGCCCGTCACGAGCGCGGCGCACCAGACCTACGTGCAGGCGTTGGCGCAGGGGCTCGGCGCGCAGGTCTTCTTCGCGACTTTGCAAGCGGTCGAGCGCGGCGCCGGCGTCGAGGTGCCGAAGCTCCTGCCCGGAACCCCGTAGAGGAGGCGTGATGTCCGACGCGTCGGAGCAAGAGGTTCTGGAGCGGGTCGCCGACGGGCGCAGCTGGAGCGCCTTCTGCCGCGCGCTCGAGGAAGCGGGGCAGGCCGTGCTGCGCGAGGGCACACCGAAAGAGCCTTTCGAGCGCGCGGAGGGCATCCGCTACCTGACGCGGCTCCTGCGCGCGGGGCTCGAGAGCCAGCTCGAGTACGCCGATCCGCGTCAGCCGGGCTTCTTCCAGCTCTCCAACGAGACGATCAAGATCGGCAACGACAACCCGGACAACGTCTACTGGAATGCGCGCATCAGCGGCCGGCACGAGTATCGGATCACCGGCACGCGCGGCACGGCGCGACTGCTCGCATTCGCCACCAAGGGCGGCGGGTACGAGAAGGACGGCACGATGACGCCGACCGGCGAGCTGCACGAGCACCAGCTCACGGTCGCGCCCGACGGGCGCTTCGAGGTGCGCGTCTCGAGCACGCGTCAGGCGGGCAACTGGCTGCCGATGCGCCCCGACACGACGTCGCTGGTGGTGCGCCAGACCTTCGACGACCGCCGCAACGAGGAGCCCGCGCGCCTGGCGATCGAGTGCCTCGATCCCGGCTCGCCCGCGCCCTTCGACCCGGCCCTGCTCGAGGCGCGTCTGCAGGGCGCTGCGGCCTTCGTGCGCGGGACGGCAAACCTCTTCGTCGACTGGATGACGGACTTCGCCGCGCACGAGAACCAGCTCCCGCCGAACGATCAGCTGCGCTGCCTGCGCGCCGGCGGCGACTCCAACATCTTCTATCACAACAGTCGCTGGCGCCTCGCGCCGGACGAGGCGCTGCTGGTGCTCCCGCAGGCGATCCCGCGCTGCGACGCCTGGAACTTCCAGCTCAGCAACTTCTGGATGGAGTCGCTCGACTACCGCGTGCACCGCATCCACGTGAACCAGCACCAGGCGTTGCCCGAGGCCGACGGCAAGGTGCGCATCGTCGTCGCGCATCGCGATCCCGGCCCCCGCTTCCCGAACTGGCTCACGACGGCGGGCCACACGCACGGCGGCATGCTCTTCCGCTGGATCGGCGCCGACTCGCACCCGGCGATCGACACGCGCGTGGTGAAGTTCGACGAGCTCGCCAAGCTCTAGGAGAGATGGCGCGCGCGGTACTCCGCGAAGTCGCGCTGGAGCCCGGCCTCGGTCATGCCGAACTCCGCCAGCGTGTAGCGGTGCACGGGGCGGCGGTCGCGCGCGTTCTCCACCGCCCACTCCTTCATGGCCGCGAGCGCGTCCGGCGTGAGCTGCATGCCCGCGAAGTCGTAGATGCGCTGCACGCAGGCGAGCGGCTCGGCGACGAGCGCCTCGTAGTCCAGGTCGAGGAAGCGGCCTTCGCGCCCCGTGCGCGCTGCGAGCGAGCGACGCGTCGCCCAGGCGAGCTTGCGCTGCCAGTGCGCGCCGATCGCGAGCGGGTCGACCGAGTCGCTGTTCAGGCGGTGCAAGGTGTGAATGAAGCTCGCGAGCGACGGGACCGTCTCGACGGGATCGCGGTGGGTCAGCACCACGGAGGCATCCGGGAACACCGCGAAGAGCGTGTCCAGGAAAGCCAGGTGGTACGGCGCCTTCAGCACCCAGCGAACGCCCGGCTCGCCGCGCTGCTTCTTCTGCCACTGGAGGAAGCGCAGCATGCGGTCGAGGTGCCGGTAGCCCGACGTCACGTCCTGCGCCTCGAGCCAGGCGGCATACGCAGGCACGTGACAGAACGCCTCCGGGTTCCACGACGTGAACCCGTGCTCGACGAGCATGATCTCCTCGTCGGGCGCGAAGGCGTCCATCGGATGCGCGGCGAGGAGATCCGGCACGGCCTCGAGCATCATGGCGACCTCGCGCTCGGCGTCGTCGATGCGCGGATCGCGCGGCGCGCCCTCGCTCTGCGGGAAGGGCGCCGGATTGCGCGACTCGTACCAGCGCAGCGCCAGGATGCGCGGGTCGGCCGCGATCGTGCGGTGCAGCATCGTGGTGCCGGTGCGCGGGAGCCCGACGATGACGAGCGGGCGCTCGACGCGCGCGGCGAGGATCTCCGGGTGCCGCGCGATCCAGTCCTCGCTGCGCAGCCGGTTCACGAGGATGCCGACGATGCGCTCGAACCAGGTGGCGCGGCCGATCGCGTGGAGCTTCGACTCCTCCTCCAGCGAGCGCAGCAGGCGCTGCAGCGGCTCGCGGAAGGATGGATCGCCGAATTCGCCGAGTCCCGTGCGCGCGCGCGCGGCGTCGAGCACGGCGCTCTCTTCGAAACGATGCTCGGTCATGTCCGGCGGATTCCACTTTGCTGCGCGACGTCGCGGTAGAGCGCGAGCAGCGACTCGACGTGCGCGTCCCACGGGTAGGCCAGCGCGGTGCGACGCGCCATCTCGCGCATGCCCGCCTGCGCGTCGCCCGGGAGCAGCACGCGCAGCCGCTCGGCCCACAGCGCGGCCTCCTGACGCGGGACGACGAAGCCGTTCTCGCCGTCGCGGATCCACTCGGCCGCGCCGCACGACGCCGACACGACGGCCGGGGTGCCACAGGCGAGCGCCTCGGCGACCACGTTGCCGAACGCGTCGAACCAGCTCGGCAGCACCAGGCCATCGGCGCCGGCCAGCAGCGCGGGCACGTCGCGCCGGAAACCCAGGAAGCGCACGCGATGCGCGACACCGCTCGCCACCGCCGCCTCGCGCCATTTCTCCTCGCGGTTGTCGCGCCCGATCACGGCCAGCGCGTAGTCGCGCGACGCGAACGACGCGTCGCGCTCGAGCAGGGCCAGCGCTTCGAGCAGCAGGTCGAGGCCCTTGCGGCCGAAATCGCTGCCGACGAACAAGAGCGTGCGGCCTCTCCCGCAGGCGCGTTGCAGCTCCGCGCGGCCAGCCTCTGCGAGCCGCGGGTGGTGGCGCTCGAGATCGACGCCGCTGTAGACGACCTGCACGCGCTCCGGCGGCAGCGCATAGCGGCGCAGGATCTGGTCGCGCACGAGCCGGCTGATGGCGACGACGGCGCGCGGCGGGCGCTTCGCGTAGCGGCGGCGCTCGATGCGCTGCACCACGCGGTCCGAGGGAAAGAGGCGCTGGCTGCGCAGCCAGCCCGGCCTTTTCACGCGGTCCAGATAGGCCGCGCGGTAGTCCGCATGACAGCCGGACCCGTCGCGATACAAGGTCTGGTACCAGGTGCGGCCGAAGCCCTGCACGACGTCGTAGCGCCGCGTCGTTTCGGCCCTGGCGATCGCAACGGCGCTGCGGCGCGCGAAGAGCGCGACGCGCAGCGACGTCGGCCGGCGCGGCTGCGGCACGTGCACGACGCGAAAGCCCGGGTGCTCGAGCTGCGCCTCCACGCGCGCGCAGAAATAGTCGACCTCGTGGCCGCGCCGGAGCAGCGCGTGCACGAGCTGGAAGAGATACGCCTCGACGCCGCCGGTGTCGGCGAGGCGCGTATGGTTGAAGGCGATGCGAAGCGGCGCGTCGCCTCCGCCGTGCGCCGCCCGCTCCATCGAATTCCCCCTGCCCGCAACGCGGCCGAGCTTAGCGGCGCGTGCTACGTCCGGGCGCATGGAAGACGGGGCGGCCGAGAGCCGATGGCGCCGGCGGACGGGGCGGCGGCGCTGGATCCGTCGCGAGCGGCATCCCCTGCGCTGGGCGATCGCCGCGCTCGCGCTGCTCGGCGCGGGCGTGCTGACGCTCGCGTGGATCGCACGCCTCGAGCTCGCGGAGCGCTGGCTCCTCGCGGAGCTCGCCCGCCGCGATGCGACACCCGCCGCGCTCACGGTCACGCGCCTCGACCGGCGCGGCATCGAGCTCGTGGATGTCGCGCTCGGACCGGCCGACGCGCCGGACCTCTCGGTCGCGCATCTCGAGGCGGCATGGTCGTGGACCGGACTGCGTGCGCCGCGCTTCGATGACATCGCGCTCTCGGGCGTGCATCTGCGCGGCGCGCAGGGCGAGGACGGCCTGCGCTTCGGGGCCGCCGAGGGACTCTGGAGCCGCGGCGGCGGCGGCGGCGACGGCGACACCGCTGCTGCGACGCCCGCCCCCGTGTTGCTGCCCGCGCCCGAGATCTCGCTACGCGACGGCGCCTTCGAGCTCGCGACGCGCGACGGCATCGCGAAGGGCACGCTCGCCGGCGCGTTGCGCGAGGCCGATGGGACACTCGCGGGCAATGCAGAGCTCGCGCTCGATCACCCGCTCGCGCACGCGAAGGGAACCGTTCTCGTCTCGGGCACGCTCGCAGATCTCACCGGCGAGCTCGATCTGGCGATCCGCGACGCGCGCGAGCCGGCGCGCGTCGCACCGGCCGTCCTGCGCGGCAGTCTCTCCGGCGCGGCGAGGGCGCTGCGCTTCGATGTGCGCCTCGAAGGCGCGAGCGGGAAGCTCCGCGCCGAGCTGGCAGGCGATGCCGACCTCGTCGCGCGCAACGCGAGCGCAGACCTGCGCCTCGCGCCGCTCACCTTCGAGCCGAAGGGCCTCCAGCCCCAGACGCTGGTCCCCGCGCTCGAGACGATGCTCGACCGCTCCACCCTCTCCAAGATGAGCGGGCAGATCGCGGCGCGCGGGAAGCTCGAGCTGAAAGCGGGCGCGCCCGCGCTCCGACTCGACGTCATCCTGCGCGACGTCGGCTTCGAGAGCCGCTTCGCGCGCGTGTCCGGCGCGGCGGGGACGCTCGCCCTGCGCGGCCCGCGCTGGCAGACACCGGAGGGCCAGAAGCTTCAGGTGGCGAAGCTCGACATCGGCGTCCCGCTCACCGACGGCGCGCTCGAGTTCCGGCTGCGCCCGCAGGGCGCGCTCGACGTCCGGCAGACCACCTGGCAGTTCGCAGGCGGAGAGCTTTCCTCGAACGACGTCGTGCTCGAGCTCGGTGCGCCGCGCACCGAGCTGCGCATGCTGGCCAGCGGACTCGAGCTCGGCGCGCTGCTCGCGCTCGTGTCGCTCGACGGCATCGACGGCAGCGGCCTCATCGACGGCGAGCTGCCCCTGGTGCGCGAGGGCGGCACGACACGCGTCGAGAACGCGGTCCTGCGCGCGCGGCCCGAGGGCGGGAAGATCCAGTACCGGCCGACCGCCGCGATCGCCCAGTACGCCGCGTCGCGCCCGAACGACCTCGGTCTCGCCATCACCGCGCTCTCGGACTTCCACTACGAGAAGCTCGAGGCGAACGTGGACGGCGATCTCGGCGGCGAGCTTCACGTCGAGCTCCACCTGCGCGGCGCAAACCCCGCGCTGCAGGACGGTCACCCGGTCGAGCTGAACCTGTCGCTCGACGCCGAGGTCGCGGACGTCGTACGTTCGGGAAGGGCGGCCTATGGTGTGCCGAAGGCCATCGAGGAGCGCCTTCGCAAGCTCCAGGGGGAAGAGAAGAAGTGACGCGCGCATCATCTCCGCAATGGATCGTGCTCTGCGCCCTCGTGTCCGCGCTGCTTCCGGCCTGCACGCCGAAGGTCGCGTTGGAAGCGCCGAAGGAGCCGATCACGATCAACATGAACATCAAGATCGATCACGAGATCAGGGTGAAGGTCGACGAGGACCTCGACCAGGCGATCGCAGACGACAAGGAGATCTTCTGATGCCGCGAAGAGTTCTCGCCGCATGGCTCGGATGCGCCCTGCTGCTGGCGCTGGCGCTCCCCGCGCCCGCAGGCTCGCTCGAGCTCGAGGCCGCCAAGCGCGACGGCCTGATCGGAGAGCGCGCCGACGGCTTCGTCGGCGTGGTCGTCGCGAAGACGACGCCCGAGATCCAGAAGCTCGTCGACTCGGTCAACGCGAAGCGCCGCGCGAAGTATCAGCAGATCGCGAAGGAGAACGGCACCTCGTTCGACGCCGTCGCTGCGCTCGCCGGCGAGAAGCTGATCCAGCGCGCCGCGAAGGGCGAGTGGGTCACCGACGCGCAGGGCAACTGGTACCAGAAGAAGTAGCGCTTCCTATTCCATTTCCGGTTCCGTGTTCACCGCGCGCAGCGCTTCCTCGCGCGCCCTCTGCTGCTCGACCGCGAGCTGGTACGCGACGTAGTACTTGAAGATGTTGCCGACGTAGCGGACCGGCTCCTGGCCGACCTTCTCCGCCGCGATGCGCTCGACGTTGTCGAACCACACGTTCGGGTCGAGGCCGCGCCGCTGCGCCTCCTTGCGCAGTCTCGCGACGCGGGCCGGCCCCGCGTTGTAGGCCGCAAAGGCGAAGAGACAGCGGTTCAGAGGGTCGAAGTGCGCGTCGGGGAAGTAGCGGTCGATCAGGCCGCGCAGGTACTTGGTGCCGGCGTGGATGTTCGGCTCGAGCTGCCGGATGTCGCCCACCCCCAGCTCCTTTCCGGTGTCGGGCATCACCTGCATCACGCCGACGGCGCCGACCTTGCTCTTCACATCCTGGTCGAGGCCGGATTCCTGGTAGCCCTGCGCCGCCAGCATCAGCCAGTCGAAGTCGTACATCGTCGCGTACTTCTGGAAGAGCTGGATCGTGCGCAGGAGCTTCGCGAGCTCGGCCTGCGAGGTCGCGTTCTTCACGTACTTCGTGCTCTTCAGGTACTCGCGGAACTTCGCGTTGCCGAAGAGCGTGCCCTTGCCGTGACGACGCGCGAAATCGTCGACGGCGGCCTTGAGCTGCGGGCTGTCCTTGCGGATGGCCCAGGCGATCTCGCCGGACGTGCGCACGCTCACTTCCGGGTGGAGCTCGAGGCTCGGCAGGATCTGCTTCCAGAACTCCGCCTTGAAGTCGTCGACGACCGCCAGCGGCAGCAGTCCCGCCGCGACCATCTCGAGCAGGTCCTCGTCCTGGAGCTGCTGCGGCGCCGGATCCACCTGCAGCGGCAGCTTGCCCGTCTTCCCGAACCACTCGTTCAGGTGCCACAGGCTCTGGAAGTACGAGCTCGAGAGGCGCACGAAGACCTTGCTCCCCGCCAGGTCGTCGATGGAGTCCAGCTCGGGCGAGTCCGGGCCCGTGACCGCGATCTCGTTGACGCCGGTCCAGAGCGGCGTCGAGAAGTCGACCCAGCGCTGGCGCTCCGGCGTGATGGTGAGATTCGCGATCGCGATGTCGCCGCGCCCCTGGATCAGCGCCGGGATGACGTCGTCGTAGGAGACCGGCACGAACACGACGTCGACGTGCAGGCTCTTCTTCGGGCGCTTCTTGTTGATCTCCGCCTCGAGGGCCTTGCCCTGGTCGTGTGCGAGCCCGCGCTGCGTACCCTTGTCGAGGAAGTAGAAGGTGCGACTCGGAACGACCAGCACACGGATGCGTCGGCGCTCGAGCATGCCATCGAGATCGCCCTGCCAGGGGACGTCGATGCCGTGCTCGATGCCCATCGGCGCGTCGTCTTCGGGCTCGGCTGCGGGCTCGGGTGGTGCCGTCTGTGCGAGCAGCGCGCAGGCCAGCAGCAGGATCGACCCCAGGCGAAGTCGACGGGGGAAGGACATGGGTCCCCACCCTATTCCAAACCGGGCTCAGCGGAGCACTGCCCTCGCCGGGCGGGGAGTGCGCGCGAAGCGCGCGCGCAGCCTCTCCATCGCGTCGTCGAGGACGAGATAGAAGACCGGCACCACCAGCAGGGTGAGGAGAGTCGAGGAGAGCATTCCGGCGCCGGTGACGATCGCCATCGGCGCGCGCGACTCCGCGCCCGGCCCGACGCCGATCGCCGCGGGCAGCACGCCGAAGATCATCGAGAGCGCCGTCATGAGGACGGGGCGCATGCGGACCGGCGCAGCGGTCCGCATCGCCTGCTCCTTGTCCATGCCCTGGCGCCGCAGCTGGTTCGCGTAGTCGACCAGCAGGATCGAGTTCTTCGCCACCAGCCCGAAGAGCAGGATGATGCCGATCAGGCTGAAGAGATTGAGCGTCATGCCGGAGCGCCCGAACGAGCCGAGCACGAACAGCGCGCCGA
>Ga0075421_100008503_pt1 | contig 12618 bp, 11 predicted proteins | sample SoiMetdeltSBSDD5_FD_75292 | JGI IMG/M metagenome (GOLD analysis project Ga0075421, IMG submission 75292) | Bulk soil microbial communities from a Populus tree surrounding site in Tennessee, USA - Soil MetaG P. deltoides SBSDD5 | ecosystem: Environmental > Terrestrial > Soil > Tree plantation... | reverse complement strand
ATGCAAGGTCTCGACCGTGGGCATCGGGCGGTGGCCGCGCGCGGCCGCCAGCAGCGAGACGTAGTAGCCGACCTTCTGGTAGCCGAAGGTCCGGCAGAAGTTGTAGACGCGCAGCCCGCGGCGCTCGTCCCAGCCGCTGCCCGAGAGGTAGTCGCGCGCGGAGACGACCTCGGCGCCGCGCAGGCGCAGCTTCCAGCGCTTCGTGTTCTCGACGACGACGAGCGCCTTCACTTCGCCGCCTTCGCGGGCGGCTCGAGCACGAGCAGGTTGCCGTCGTAGGTGAGGACGCCGAGCAGGATCGCAGTGATCACGCGCTCCACCGGCAGCCAGTAGATGTGATCCTGGATGCGCGGGGTGTCCTCCAGCGGGTCGGCCACGCAGACCTTGCGCTCCTCCGCGTCCCAGCCGCACAGCACCACGAAGTGTCCGGTTGGGAAGCCGCGGATCGCGTCGCCGACGAGTGTCGTCTCGCCGATCTCGCGCGCGCAGCGGTAGAGGAAGGTGGCGGAGAGGCCGCACAGGATCGGCCGGTCCTTCGCGAGCCAGCGCGCGAGCAGGCCCGGCGTCAGGTCCTCCATCTCGAGCTCGCCGCCGTTCTCCAGGAACTGGAGGTAGGCAGGCGTCGCGTCCGCGAGCCGGCGGTCCTCCTTCTCGCGCGCCTGCGCGCGCAGGCGGTGCGAGAGGTCGACGGGGCGGCCTTCGAACCAGGTCGGGTCGAAGACCGCCAGGTTGTAGGTGTAGATCAGCGCCTCGTAGCCCCGTTTCAGCGCGTGGTTCGCGAGGTTCACGGCGAGCGTCCCGCCGGCGGGCAGGGTCGGGACGTCGCGGATCACCTCGTCGAGCGAGACGTCCTCGCCGAAGTAGCGATACACCGCATGGAGACATGTCGGGCCGCAGCTCGCGTCGTCCGGCTGCGTGAGGATCTCGAGATCGAGCGCGTGGCTGGGTGGTCGGCGCTGCATGGATGAGCCCGCTAGCGGGCGCGCAGGGCCTTGGCCATGCGTTCGAGCGCCTCTCCGAGGATCGCGCGCGACGTGGCGAAGTTGATGCGGGCGAACCCGCGGCCCGGCGCGCCGAAGTTCGGCCCGTCGGAGAGCGCCACGCGGGCGCGCTGGAGGAAGAACTCGTACGGCGACGGCTCGAGCCCGAGCGCGTTGCAGTCGAGCCAGGCGAGGTAGGTGCCCTCGGGCGGGTGCAGACGCACGCCGGGCAGCTCCTGCGCGACGAAGCGGGTCACGTGGTCGCGGTTCGCCTCGAGATACGGCAGCACCGCGTCGAACCAGGGCTGGCTGAAGCGCCAGGCGGCGCGCAGCGCCTCGAAGCCCAGGCCGACACCGCCGCGCACGTGGCGCGGCAGCGCGTTGAAGCGGCGCTTGCGCGCCTCGGAGCCGAAGATCGCGATGCCGCAGCGGAGGCCCGCGATGTTGAACGCCTTCGACGCAGCGGTCAGCGTGACGGTGCGCTCGGCCACCTCCGGCGACAGGCTCGCGAACGGCACGTGCGTGTGGCCCGAGAACACGAGATCGCCGTGGATCTCGTCGGCCACGACGACGAGGTCGTGGCGCAGCGCGAGCTCGGCCATGCCCTCGAGCTCGCTGCGGAGGAAGACGCGGCCGGTCGGATTGTGCGGATTGCAGAGCAGCAGGAGCTTCGTGCCGGCGTCGATCTTCGCCGCCAGCGCGTCGAGATCGACCTCGTAGCCCTGCGCGCCGTACGCGAGCGGCGCCTCGACCAGGCGCCGGCCGGTGGAGCGCACGTTGCCGAGGAAGGGCGGGTAGATCGGCGTCTGCACGATCGCCCCCTCACCCGACTCGGCGAACTGGAGCAGCGATACCGCGAGGCCCTGCACGACGTCGCAGAGCACCTCGACATGGCCGGGCTCGATCCGCCAGCCGAAGCGCTCGCGCATGCGCGTCGCGGTGATCTCCTGGATGTCGGTCGGCGCCGGATGGATCGGGTAGCCGAGGTCGGAGCGCTCGACCGCGCGGCGAAGCGTCCGCCGGATCGGCTCGGCCACGGGGAAATCCATGTCGGCCACCCAGAGCGGCAGCACATCTTCGGGGTACAACGACCACTTCTCGCCGCGGCTCGGGTGGCGGTCGGCGGGACGCACCGCGTCGAGATCGACCGGCGGGTTGCGCAGCGCCTGCTCGACCCGCACGAGCGCCCCGGCGAGCGCCTCGGCGGAGGCGGTCGGCTCCTTCGCACCCGCGCGCACGAGCAGCGCGCCGAGATCGCGGCGCAACGTGTCGACGATCCAGCTGAGCGAGTCGGCACCGTCCTCGAAGCGCGTGATGACGTCGGCGCCGGACGGGTCGAGGTGCCAGTGGCCGCCCTGCTGGAAGCCGTCGAAGCGGAGCTTCTCGCTGCCGCCCTGCTCCGCGTCGTAGACGCGCAGGGTCGGACCGCCGCCCGGACCCGGGTTGCGGTGCTCCACTTCGAAGCGGATGCCGCCGAGCGCGATCTCCACGGTGCGCGAGTGTACCGCGCACGGCCCTTCGCGCGGGCGCCTCAGTGGAAGGTGAGGAAGTACGCGGCGGAGAGCGCGTTGACCCCGACGAAGCCCGCCGGTACCGCCCAACGGCTGATGCGGTCGATGCGGTCGCCCTGCGCGCTGCGACCCGAGCGATCCATCCGGGAGACGGCGAGGTTCACGACCACGCCGGCCGCGAGCACGAGATAGGTGGAGTAGAGGAATCCGTTCATCAGCGTGAAGTAGGCGATCCCGGGCATCGCGTCGCTGACGATGATCTGGTAGGCGACGACGCTCAGGATCCCGATGAACGAGATGTCCATCCGGTCGCCGAGCGACTCGCGGTCCATCCAGAACACGCAGAAGGTGAGCATGACGAGGAACACGAGCGGCAACACGACGATCTTGAGCATGTGCGCGGGCCGGCGCGCCATGTCGAGGATGACGGCGATCTGCGAGAGCGCGCCCGCGTGCAGGTCCTCGTAGACGGGGTCGTACTCGCGCGCCTCGAGCCGCACGCCGAGCAGGTCCCACTGCGCGATCTTCACGCCCTGCTCGAGGCCGCCCGTCGTCTCCAGGTCGGGGACGAGCACCACGCGGTTCGCGCCGTAGCCGAGCACCTCGAACACGGCTTCGAAGCCCTGGCGGTCGAACGGGAAGCGACGCAGCGCCATCGGCATCTCGGCGATGGCATGGATCTCGCTCACGAGCGTCACGCTGCCGTCCGGCGCGACGCGCACCAGCACGCTCTGCGTTTCGAAGGCGCCCGACTCGTTGGCAAGGATCAGCTGCGGCCACCAGCCCGGGAAGACCTCGGCGAACTGGTAGTCGCCCTGGTAGGTGCGCTCGCGCACGCCGGCCGCTTCGGGATTGAAAGCGAGCCGCGGGTCCCGCCACTTCTGCGTGAGGATCGCCTCGAACTCGAACCTCTCGGTTCGCTCGTCCACCTCATTCACGTCGCTGAGGAAGAAGCCGAGCGAAACGCGCACGGGTCCGTCGTGGTCGGGCGGACCCGAGAGCCTCGCGTCGGCCGCCCGCGCCCCGGCGGCGGCAAGGACCACGGCGAGCGCGACGCAGATCCGCGTGAGGGAACGCCGGCGCATGCGATCCGGGATTCTCCACATGTCTCACTCGCGCGCTCGCGGCGCGAGCTTCTCGCCGAGCCGTCCGAGCGCGCGGAGCAGGTCGGGCGCCTCGCGCAGCACGGGCGCCAGCGGATCGGCGCGCAGCTTCCGCATGCGCGCGGCGGCGTTCTTCAGGGTGAAGCTCGCGGGATCGAGACCCACCTTCACCTCGGGCCAGCGCAGCGGCATCGAGACCGACGCTGCGGGCACCGGCCTCGCGCTGAAGGGCGCCACCAGCAGCTTGCCGTGCCCGTTCTGGAGCGCGTCCACGTAGACCTTGCCGTCGCGCTTGCGGAGCGAGCGTGCAACGGTCGAGATCTCCGGCAGACGGTTCACGACCGCCTGCGCGAGCAGCTCCGCCAGCGAGCGGCTCTGCGCGTGCGTGAGCTGTGCGCCGAGCGGCACCAGCACGTGGAGTCCCGTCGAGCCGCTGGTCTTGGCGAAGGCCGGCAGCCCCAGCTCTTCGCACAGCGCGTGCGCGGCGCGCGCCACCTCGATCACATGTGCGAACGGCGCGCCCTTCGGATCGAGGTCGAGGATGCACCAGTCGGGGTGCTGGAGGCTCGAGAGGCGGCTCGACCACACGTGCAACGGGATCGTGCCGAGGTTGATCACGTACAGCAGCGACTCGACGTCGTCGCACACGAAGTAGCGGAGCTCGCGCTCGCTGTCCTCGCTCCACATGCGCTCGGTCCGCACCCAGGGCGGCGCCCAGGCCGGCGCGTCCTTCTGGAAGAACGACTTTCCCGCGATGCCGTCCGGGAAGCGCGTCATCACGAGGGGTCGATCCGCGAGATAGGGGAGCAGCCACCGCGAGATGTCGCGGTAGTAGTCGAGGAGATCGCCCTTCGTGTAACCGGAGTCGGGCCAGAAGACCTTGTCGCGGTTCGTGAAGGCGACCTCGCGCGGCGCGGGGGCGATCGCCGCGGCGGTCGGCGCGGGAGCAGGCGCGGCCGCAGCCGGCGCCGACGGCTCGGGCTCCGCGTCCGCATCGCAGAACGCCGGCGCCTCCAGCACGCACTCCTCCGGCGTCTTGTCGTCGCGCAGGCGCAGGAAGACCGGCTGACGTAGCAAGCCGTCGCCCGTCACCTCCGTGTAGCGGACCTCGCAGACGAGCTTCGGCTCGACCCAGTGGTCGGTGCGCGTCGGCGGCGGCGCGTTTCGACATGCGGGCGTGTCGCGGCCGAGCGCGTCGAGGTCCGCACGCAGCGCCACGAGATCGCGCTCCGAGAAGCCCGAGCCGACCCTGCCCGTGTAGACGAGCTCACCTGCCTCGACGCGCGCGAGGTGCAACGCGCCGAAGCCCGAGCGCGAGCCAGCCGGCGCGGTGAAGCCGACGATGACGAGATCGGCTGTCGCAAGGCTCCGAACCTTCTTCCAGACCGGCGTGCGCCCGCTCCGGTACGGGGCGTCCGCGCGCTTGCCGACGATGCCCTCGAGGCCGAGCGCCTGGACCTGCGCGTAGACCTCCTCGCCGCGTTCCTCGAAGTGCGGCACCGCGCGCAGGGGACCGAGCGGCGGCAGCAGCTCCGCCAGGAATTCCTTGCGGCGCGAGAGCGGCAGGTCGCGCAGGTCGCGATCGCCGAAGCCGAGCAGGTCGAAGACGTGGAAGGTGACGGGGATCTCGATGGCGAGCCGCGCGATCTCGTCCGCACGCGTGAGCTGCGCGCGTTGCTGGAGGCGCTGGAAGCTCGGCCGCCCGCCCTCCGCCTCGGCGACGATCTCGCCGTCGAGCGCAGCGTGTGCAACGGGCAGCGCCGCGAGCGCCTGCGCCACCTCGGGGAAGCGCTGCGCGGCAGAGCGACCGCTGCGCGTGTAGAGCGCACCGCCGGACGCGCCGGCCGAAGCGAGCATGCGGTAGCCGTCGTACTTCACCTCGAAGAGCCAGCCCGGCGCGGAGAACGGCGCCGCTGCGCGTTCGGCGAGCATCGGGCGGACACGCGCCGCATCGACCCGCCCGGTGCGCGCGCCGGAGCGCTCGATCGCGCGCGCCAGCTTCGCCAGCCGCGGCGCGCCACCCTGGAGCTCGTCCAGGGTGCGGCCCGAGAGCACGGACACGTCGGCGTGCGGGATCGGATCGCGAGTGGCGTGCGCGTCGGCCTTCTTGATGAGCAGCCACTCCTTGCCCGTTGCGCCGCCTCGCGCGGTCCGCACCAGGGTGAAGCGACCGCGCAGCTTGAAGCCCTCGAGGTCGAAGAGCAGCTTGCCCGACTCGAGCCCGGCATCCGGATCCTCGCGCGGGATCCAGCGGCCGCGATCCCACAGGATCACCTCACCGGCGCCGTAGTTGCCCTCCGGAATCACGCCCTCGAAGTCGGCGTACTCGACCGGGTGATCCTCGACATGCACCGCGAGCCGCTTCTCGTCCGGGTCGAGCGACGGACCCTTCGGCACGGCCCACGAGAGCAGGGTCCCGCGCCACTCGAGGCGCACGTCGTAGTGCAGGCGCCGCGCGCCGTGCTGCTGCACGACGAAGAGGCCGGGGCGCGCACTGCCCGTGCCCATCGGCTCGGGCGTCGCTCCCGCGCGGCGCATGCGCCGGTACTTCGAGAGGCCGCGGTCGTTTCCAGCGCCCTTCAGGCGTCTACCTCGGTCCACCGATCCAGGTGCGATCGGTGTCGTCGTTGACGCCCCTGCGGGGATTCACTAAGGAATTCATCCATGCCGGCACGTGCACTGTCGACCGCAACCATCTCGTTCGGCCTCGTGTCCATCCCGGTCAAGCTCTTCACGACCGGTGAGAGCAAGGCCGCCGTCTCCTTCAACATGCTCCATGAGTGCGGGACGCGCGTAAAGCAGCAGTATTGGTGCCCCAAGGACGAGAAGGTCGTGCCGCGCGAAGAGATCGTGAAGGGCTACGAGTTCGCCAAGGGCCAGTACGTCACGTTCACGGATGAGGAGCTGAAGGCGCTCGACGCCGAGGCCTCGCACCTGATCGAGATCCGCGAGTTCGTGCCGGCGGCGCTCGTCGACGCGGTCTTCTACGAGAAGGCCTATTACCTCGGGCCGGACAAGGGCGGCGACAAGCCGTACAAGCTGCTGGCCGAGGCGATGCGCGAGACGGAGCGCGTCGCACTCGCGAGCTACGCTGCGCGCGGCAAGCAGTACCTGGTGCTGCTGCGGCCCTTCGAGGATGGCCTGGTGATGCAGCAGCTCCGCTACGCGGACGAGATCCGCTCGTTCTCGGAGGTCGAGCGCGGCGACTCCAAGCCGAGCGAGAAGGAGCTCGCGCTCGCGCGCAAGCTGATCGAGCAGATCTCGAGCGACGAGTTCCACCCGGAGGCCTACGAGGACGAGGTCAAGAAGCGCGTCGAGGAGGTGATCGCGCGCAAGGTCGAGGGCGAAGAGGTGACGTACGCAGAAGCCCCCGAACCCCAGGCCAAGATCATCGACCTGATGGAGGCGCTGAAGGCCAGCCTCGAGTCCAAGGGAGCCAGCGAGCGCGTCGGACCGAAGCGCGCCGCGTCGAAGCGGCCGCGCAAGAAGGCCAGCTCGTCCTAGTCCACCTGTTGAGCCGGCGGGGGGCCGGCGAGCGAGAGGTCGATGCCGCAGGAAGGGGGCCAGGCGGCCGGCGACTTCGGTATTCCGGAGGCCGCCGCTCTCGTCGGTTGGAGCGCGAGCCGCGTGCGCCGGCTCGTCCGCGACGGCGTGCTGACGCCGACACGCGGGCCGCGCGGGAGCTTGCGTCTCTCGTTCCGCGACATCGCGCTGCTGCGCCAGCTGCGCGATCTCGGTGGCGAGCTGTTGGTGCGCGAGGGCCCGCGTCTGCGGCGCGCACGATCCGGCCAGTACGTGTTCGACTTCGCGCCCGCGCGCGAGCGCAACGTCGTGGCGTTCGCGCCGCGCGCGGCGGTGGCGCCGGACGCTGCGCCGTGCGCCGATGCCTGGGTGCAGCGCGGCTGCGAACTCGAGCCCAGCGATCCGGATGGCGCGCGCGACGCGTACCGCGCCGCGCTCGGGGCCGATCCGCAGCACGTCGACGCGCACGTGAACCTCGGCTGCTTCGAGCACGAAGAGGGACACCTGGCCGAGGCCGAGGCGCACTACCGCGCGGCGCTGGCTGCGCAGCCGGATCACACGACGGCGCGCTTCGATCTCGCCGTCGTGCTGGAGGATCTGCAGCGCGACCGCGAGGCGCGCGCCGAGTACGAGGCGCTGCTGGCCGTCGATCCGACCTGCGCGGAAGCGCATCACAATCTGGCGCGCTTGTGCGAGCGGCTGGGCGATCGGCCCGACGCGCTGCGCCACTGGGTCGCTTTCCGGCAGCTCGCGCGCTAGTCGGGCTGTCGGGGCTCGCGCGCGCGCAGGACGGCGAATACCCAGCGCCGCGTGCGCGGGATCAGCAGCGGGATCACGACCACCGCAGCCATCACCGCGGCTCCCTCCAGCGCGCCGCGGGCACCCTCCTCCACGATGCGATTGCCGAAGAACGTGAAGAGCGCGGCGCGGCCGAGCGCGCCGCTGCCGACGGCGACCACGAAGACGGCGAGCGCCATCCCCGTCACGCCGGCCAGCAGACAGAAGAGCGTCACGGGGCCGAACGGGTACGCGGTGCCGACGGAGACCGCGATCGCGCCGAGGCGCGATCCCGCGAGCTCGATCAGCGGGCGCATGCGATCGGGCAGGCGCGACTCGATCGCCGCGCGGCCCGCCATGCGCGCGGCCAGGAAGGTCGCGACCGCCGAGATGGTCAGGCCGAGCGCGCCGCACAGCGTGGCGGTGAGCGCGCCGAACGCGAGTCCGCCGCCGATCAGCACTACGCCGGACGGGAGGCCCAGCGGCGCGCGGAACGCCACGATGCCGACGTAGACGAGCGGCCCCCAGAAGCCGAGGTCCGCCACGGCTTCCTGCAGCGAGCGCGGATTCAGCTCGAGGCCGAGCGCGCGTCGCAGCACGACGAAGCCGGCGATCGCGAGCACAGCGAGGCCGAGCAGCGTCCACGCGCGCCGCGATCTCATGCGTGCGCTTCCGACGACAGCTCGATGCGTCGCTTCTCGGGATCGCGCGCGGGCCGGTACAGGATGGCCATCTTCCCGATCAAGCCGGCGACGGCGCTGCCGGTGCGCGAGGCCACCTCCTCGGCGAGCACTGCGCGCTCGTCGCGCTCGCGCATGATCTCGAGCTTCACGAGCTCGTGGTCGCGCAGCGCGTCGTCGAGCGCAGCGATCAGACCGTCGGAGATGCCTTGCCCGCCGATCTGAACGAGCGGATGCAACCCGTGTGCGAGTCGGCGCAGCGCGCGCCGCTGGCGTCCACTGAGCGCCGGCGCATCGAGATCGGGGGGGGCCATCGCGTTTGCGGAGCGTAGGCCCCAGAAAGGTTGAGGCCCATCCGATTCTGCGGATCGGATGGGCCTCTGGTGCAATCGTGCTCGGAAGGGATGCGGACCTTGCTGTGGGTTGGATCGATCGCACCACCTCGGTAGAGGTGAAAGGTTGGGACGCCTTCCGCCTCGTTCGACACGGACTTTGCCAATACCGGCAAGTACGCGCGCCATCCATCAGGATGAATTCGACGGCCTGGGGATCTCCCCTAAATGAGGGATACGGGACGCGCCGTAGTCGTTTTCGGGGCGTTTGAGACACGTCCGGAGGCCGAAACGCGTCCGATACCATGGCCGGCGTCCCTCGGAGGAGGCACCCGCCATGGCCGACACCCTGGTGCTCACTGTCATCGGCCCGGACCGCCCCGGCCTCGTCGACGCCCTCTCGAGCACCGTCGCCGCGCACGGCGCCAACTGGCTCGAGAGCCGCATGGCACACCTCGGTGGGCACTTCGCCGGCCTGCTGCGGGTCAGTGTGCCCGAGGCGCATTTCGCAGCGCTGCGACGCGCACTGCGCGATCTCGAGGGCGCGGGCCTGCGCGTGCTCGTCGAAGCGGGCGACACGACGGCATCCGACCCGAGCGACCGCGTGCTCGCGCTCGAGCTCGTCGGGCTCGACCGGCCCGGCATCATCCGCGAAGTGTCGCGCGCGCTCGCACAGCGCGGCGTCAACGTCGAGGAGCTCGATACCTGTTGCGAGAGCGCGCCGATGTCGGGCGAGACGCTCTTCCGCGCGCGCGCGCGTCTGCGCGCACCAGCCGGGACGCCCGTCGAGGAGCTGCGCACGACGCTCGAGAAGATCGCCGGCGAGCTGATGGTGGATCTGAGCCTCGACGACGTTTGATGTGACCGACCGCTGCGTCTCGGGATAGCGAGCCGCCAGGCGAGCGGGTCGCCGCAAGCGGCGCCGAGACCCTACGCGTCGCCGTGGATGCTGCCGACGCCCGTGATGACGAGTCGCACGAGCTCGCCCTGACGGCTCGTGCCCGTCTTGGCGAAGGCATGCTTCAGGTGGCTGCGCGCCGTGTTGACGCTGACGCCGCGCTTCGCGGACGCCTCTTCGAGCGAGTAGCCGAGCGCCAGCAGGCGCACGAGCTCCGCCTCGGAGTGCGTCAGCGCGTAGAGCTTGGCTAGCGAGTCGGCCTCGGAGATGCGCTCCGCATCCGGGTCGGAGACGAAGAGCGCCACCACGGCGTCCGACACCACGCCGCCGGCCGGCGCAGCCAGCAGCGGTGACACCATCACGGCGAACGGACGCCGGCCCGACGGTCGCGAGATCGGGAGGAAGCCCGAGCCCGCGATCGTCCCATGGCGCTGCGCGTCCATCGCGTCGGCGATCATCTTCTGGAGCGCCGCGTTCTCGCGCGCGTCGGTGGCGCACGGGCCGTTGCGGTCGAGCCGGAAGCCGTCGTCCTGCGCGACGATGCGCTCGGCACCGCGATTGCGCAGCACGACCTCGCGGCGCTTGTTCAGCATCAGCACGCCGGTCGGCAGGCGGTTCAGCGCCTCGGCAACGGCGTGCTGCACGGTACGCGCACCGTGCAGCGCCAGGTGCAGGTGCAGCGCGCGCCGGAGGTGCGAGATGAAGGGGTGGACGGATGCGACGTCCTCCGCATCGAAGGGCCCCTGCCCTTCGATGCGGAAGATCGCGAAGCCGCCGACGGGCTCCCCCGCCTCGTCGACCAGCGTGTGTCCCACGGGCCAGATCGGCGCGAGCCCCTGCGGCTTCAACCAGTCGTTGTAGAGGGTCGTCTTCTCGAGCTCGACCGGTGGAAACATCTCGGAGATCGGCGCGATGCGATCCACGAGCACGCGCATCGAGCGCGCTGACCACGGCAGGTTGAGGAGCTGCTCCAGGTAGGTGTCCGCGAACTCCTCGCGCAGGCCGATCGCGAAGCGCGGGCCGAAGAAGCTCTCGCCCGGCCGAAAGAAGCCGAGCAATACCGCCGACCCGCCGAAGTGTTCGGACAGGTGGAGCGCGACGCCCTGCCAGGCCTCCGGCCTGAGCGCTGCGTCATAGATGCGCTCGATCAGCTGGTGATCGCGATCGTCCATCTCCCCTGGTCCGCCGCGCACATTATGTGCGGTATGAGGTCCCGATTTCCAGTTGTAATCCCTCCAGTATGCTGCCTCCCCCGAACAGGGGGTGCACGTATGGGTCCGCTGAAGGGGATACGGCTGATCGAGATTTCCGGGATCGGACCCGGTCCGTACTGCGCCATGGTGCTTGCCGACATGGGAGCCGAGGTGATCCAGGTGGTGCGCCCCGGTCCGCCTGCCCTCGGCATGGGCGGCTCGCGTCCCGAGCTCGATCTGCTCTCCCGCGGACGGCGGAGCGTCGGGATGGACCTGAAGCGTCCCGAGGGCGTCGCCGCGTTGTTGCGTCTCGTCGACTCCGCAGACGGGCTCTTCGAGGGCTTCCGGCCGGGCGTCATGGAGCGGCTCGGTCTCGGACCCGATGTGTGCCTCGCCCGCAATCCGCGCCTCGTGTACGGCCGCATGACCGGCTTCGGCCAGCACGGGCCGCTGGCGCAGGCCGCAGGCCACGACATCAACTACATCGCGCTCGCCGGCGCGCTCGCGCACATCGGCCGCGCGGGCCAGGCGCCGACGCCGCCGCTCAACCTGGTCGGCGACTTCGGCGGCGGGGGCCTGCTGCTCGCCTTCGGCATGGTGTGCGCGCTGCTCGAGCGCGTGCGCTCGGGGAAGGGCCAGGTGGTGGACGCCGCCATGGTGGACGGCGCGGCCGCGCTGATGACGGTCTTTCACGCAGCGCAGCAGTCGGGATTCTGGAGCGATACGCCAGGCACCAACCTGCTCGACACCGGCGCTCCCTTCTACGACGTCTACGAGACCGCCGACGGGAAGCACGTCGCGATCGGCGCCATCGAGCCGCAGTTCTACGCGAAGCTGCTCGAGCTGACGGGGCTCGCATCGGAGGGGCTGCCCGGTCAGCTCGACCGCGCGCAGTGGCCGCGCCTGCACGAGCGACTCCGATCGGTGTTCCGAACGCGCACCCGCGACGCCTGGTGCGCGCTGCTCGAAGGCAGCGACGCCTGTTTCGCCCCCGTGCTGACGATGGCCGAAGCGCGCGAGCATCCGGCCAACCGCGCGCGCGACGTGTTCCTGGAGGTGGCTGGCGTCGCACAGCCGGCGCCCGCGCCGCGCTTCAGCCGCACGCCCGCGACGGTGCAGCGTCCGCCGTCGCGCCCCGCGGCCGACAGCGACGCGGTGCTGACGGACTGGGGCTTCTCGTCCGCCGAGATCGCGCGATTGCGCGACGAGAAGGCCGTCTTCTAGCGCTCGCGGCGCTTCTTCCGGCGCGTGCCGTTCGCACGCGCGAGCGCGGCCGGCAGCAGCTCGCGCTCGCAGAACTCCAGGAACGCATCCTGCTCGTGGCCGATCTGATGCAGGTACACGTGGTCGTATCCGGCCGCGGCGTAGCGCTCGATCGCCTCGAGATAGGCGTCGAGATCGGGACCGCATACGACGTCCTCCACGTCCTCCTCGCGCACGCGCTTCACCGCCTCCTCGAAGAGCGCGACGGTCTTGATCTCCCAGGCGAGATCGCCGGAGAGTCCCGTGTTCGGCCAGATCTCGAGCACCGTCTTGCGCGCGCTCTTCTCGCTGCGCGCGTAGCAGACGCCGATCTGTCCGTAGCGCGGGAGCCTCCCGCCGCCTGCCTTCTCGAACTCGGC
>Ga0075421_100008502_pt1 | contig 12619 bp, 11 predicted proteins | sample SoiMetdeltSBSDD5_FD_75292 | JGI IMG/M metagenome (GOLD analysis project Ga0075421, IMG submission 75292) | Bulk soil microbial communities from a Populus tree surrounding site in Tennessee, USA - Soil MetaG P. deltoides SBSDD5 | ecosystem: Environmental > Terrestrial > Soil > Tree plantation... | reverse complement strand
CGCAGTTTTTTCGCCGCTTTTCGCGGCGTCCTACGCGGAGAAGAGCCCTGGGCTCAGCTGCGCGACGCGGCGCGGCGCTCCCCCGGCTTCGGCGGATCCACCGGGGGACCGGCGAAGCACTGGGCAATCGACATCCAGCGCGTCGCCACCGGCCCGGCGACCTCCAGCGCCGTGTCGGCGACGTTGCGCCCCTGGACCACGACGAGACAGAAATCGAGCGCGTCGCCGCGCACGCACTCCTGCTCGCTCGGCTCGTTCCACTCCCAGATCGCCCCCGACGGCGCCACGAGGCGCACGTAGGGCGGCGGTCCGGGCGGCTCCTGACGGCGGTTGGCGAAGGTCCAGCCGAAGGTCTTCACCCCGATCGTCGCGATGTGGAGCAGCCGGTCGGTCGGGCTGCGCGTCACGCCGAGCAGGTCGTAGACCTCCTGGCCGTGCGCCCACGTCTCCATCAGGCGCGCGGTCGTGAACATGCGCACGCCCATGTCGGGGCCGAACCACGGGAGACGGCCTTTCGGATCCGACGCGCCGAGACGCTCCGCCATGTCGCGACAGCTACGGATCCAGCGCTCGAGCAACGCAGCCGGCGCGAGCTCGCCGTACTCGCTGCGCGCGAGCTCGGCGTTGCTCACACCGTCGCGCGCCGCGCGGATCACGACGTCGCGGCGCGCGGCGAAGGCGTCGCGGCCGGCGAGCGCAGCGAGCGACATCTGGTCGTAGAAGTGCAGGTGCGCGACGACGTCCCAGGGCGTCCAGCGCTGGAAGGCCGTCGGCCGGCTCCAGTCGTCTTCCTTCAACGTGGAGAGGAAGGCGTGGAGCGCGTCGGCCTCGGCCACGAGATCCCGGCTCTCCTGCAGCATCCGGACGGCTCCTCGCGGTGGGGGACGCTCGGAGGAGTATCATCGCCCGCCAACCGCCGCACGGGAGCGCAGATGCTGCTCGCCCCTCCGCTTCGTTCGCACCTCGACCTGCGCTCGCCCGAGTTCGCCGAGAACCGCGCCGCCATGTTGGAGAAGCTCGCGGAGATCGACCGCCTGCTCGACGAGGCCGAGGCGGGTGGCGGCGCCTACCACCACGAGCGGCTGGCGAAGCTCGGCAAGCTGCCCGTGCGCGAGCGCATCCATCTGGCGCTCGACCCCGACAGCCCCTTCCTCGAGATCAGCCCGCTCGCCGGATACAACTCCGACTTCACGATCGGCGGCGGTGCGGTGCTCGGCATCGGCGTGATCGCAGGCGTCGAGTGCGTGATCTTCGCGAACGATCCGACCGTGCTCGGCGGCGCACTGACGCCGTACGTCTCGAAGAAGTGGATGCGCGCGCTCGAAATCGCGCGCGACAACAACATCCCGTACGTCAGCTTCGTCGAGTCGGCTGGCGCCGACCTGCGCATGGAGCCGCGCGACGAGGGCGACGGCTCGAAGAAGCCGCGCAAGGGCGCCAAGACGACCCACTTCGCGGAGACGGGCCGCTTCTTCTACGAGATGATCGAGCTCTCGAAGCTGCGCATCCCGAGCGTGTGCGTGGTGTTCGGCTCGTCGACGGCCGGCGGCGCCTACCAGCCCGGCATGTCCGACTACAACATCGTCATCAAGAACCAGTCGAAGATCTTCCTCGCAGGTCCTCCGCTGGTGAAGATGGCCACGGGCGAGGAGTCGGACGACGAGACGCTCGGCGGCGCGCGCATGCACGCGGAGATCTCCGGACTCGGCGAGTACTTCGCCGAGGACGAGCGCGACGCGCTGCGCCTGTGTCGCGAGGTGGTGTCGCACCTCAACTGGCGCAAGCCCGGGCCGGAGCCCGAAGCGCAGTTCGAGGAGCCGGTGCTCGATCCCGACGACCTGCTCGGGATGCTGAGCCCGGATCTCCGCCGTCCGCTCGACATGCGCGAGGTGATCGGGCGCATCGTCGATGGCTCGCGCTTCGAGGAGTTCAAGCCGGGCTACGGCCCGACGCTCGTGTGCGGCTCGGCGCGCATCCAGGGCTACCCGATCGGCATCATCGGGAACAACGGCGTGCTGAACCCGCAGGCCGCCGAGAAGGGCGCCCACTTCATCCAGCTCTGCAACCAGATCGACGTGCCGCTGCTCTTTCTCCAGAACCTGACGGGCTTCGTCGTCGGCAAGGAGGTCGAGCAGGCGGGCATCATCAAGAAGGGCTCGCAGCTGATCAACGCGGTCACGAACTCGACGGTGCCGCACATGACCGTGATCGTCGGCGCCTCGTACGGGGCCGGCACCTACGCGATGAGCGGGCGCGCCTTCAACAACCGCTTCACCTTCATCTGGCCTTCCGCGAAGATCGCCGTGATGGGCGGCAAGCAGATCGCAGGCGTCATGTCGATCGTGCGCCGCGGCCAGGCCGCGAGGAAGGGGCTGCCCTTCGACGAGGAGGCCGACGCCCGGCTCGTCGCGGCGGTCGAGGCCGCGCAGGAGCGGGGCTCCGTCGCGCTCGAGGCGACGGGCGCCATCAGTGACGACGGCATCCTCGACCCGCGCGACACGCGCACGGTGCTCGGCATCTGCCTCTCGGTCGTGCGCAACAAGCCGATCGAGGGCGCGCGCAGCTACGGAGTGTTCCGCCTGTGAGCCTCTCGACGATGCTGGTCGCGAACCGCGGCGAGATCGCGCGCCGCATCTTCCGCAGCGCCCACGCGATGGGGATCCGCTGCGTGGCCGTGTATGTCGAGGCCGATGCCGATTCGCCGCACGTGCGCGAGGCCGACGAGGCGGTGCGGCTCGCGAGCTCCTACCTCGACGGCAAGGCCATCCTCGAGGCGGCGCGCGCGACCGGCGCCGACGCGATCCACCCGGGGTACGGCTTCCTCTCGGAGAACGCGGCCTTCGCGGCCGACGTCACGGGGGCAGGCCTCACCTGGGTGGGACCGTCGCCCGACGCCATCCGGCGCATGGGCGACAAGCTGGCCGCGAAAGCGCTGGCGGACGAGGTGAAGGTCCCGACGTTGCCCGGCGCGGAGGATCCCGCGCGCGCGAGCGACGTCGGCTACCCGCTGCTCGTCAAGGCCGCGGCCGGCGGCGGGGGCAAGGGCATGCGCATCGCGACGTCGCCGGAGGGCCTCGACGAGGCCGTCGCGGCTGCACGTCGCGAGGCGAAGAGCGGCTTCGGCGACGAGCGCGTGTTCCTCGAGCGCTACGTGCCGCGCGCGCGTCACGTCGAGATCCAGATCCTCGGCGACCTGCACGGCCAGGTCGTCCACCTCGGCGAGCGCGAGTGCTCGATCCAGCGCCGCCACCAGAAGATTCTCGAGGAATCGCCGTCGCCGCGGCTCGATGCCGCGCTGCGGGAGAAGATGGGCCAGGCGGCGCTGCGCCTGGCCCGCGCACTCCGTTACGCGTCGGCCGGCACGGTCGAGTTCCTGCTCGACGACGAGACCGGCGAGTTCTTCTTCCTCGAGGTCAACACGCGCCTGCAAGTGGAGCACCCGGTCACCGAGGCCGTGACCGGCATCGACCTCGTGCGCGAGCAGCTCCGCATCGCGCGGGGCGAGCCGCTCGGCTACGGCCAGCAGGACATCCGTTTCACGGGCGCCGCGATCGAGGCGAGGCTCTACGCCGAGGATCCGTCCGCGGGCTTCCTGCCCGCGACGGGCACTCTCGTGGCATTCGAGCCGGCCGCGTCACCGCAGGTGCGCTGGGATGCGGGCGTCGTGACGGGCTCCGTCGTGCGCACCGACTTCGACCCGATGCTCGCCAAGGTCATCGCGCACGCGCCGACGCGCGCCGAGGCGGCCGGCCGCCTCGCGCTCGCGCTCGAGAAGCTCCACCTCGGCGGCGTCACGACGAACCGCGACTTCCTGGTCGCGACGCTCCGCACGCGCGAATTCCTGGCGGGCGACACGACGACCGACTTCATCGAGCGCGTCGCTCCTGCGCGTGTGGCCTCGCCGGGCGAAGCCGAGCTCGTGCTGACGTCGCAGCTCGCCGCGCTCTGGATCCAGGGCGCGAACCGCGCCGAGGCACGCACGCTCGCCGCCGCGCCGAGCGGCTGGCGCAATGCCCGCATGCCCGAGCAGCGCGTCGTGCTCGTGTGTCGGGATCGCGAGGCCGAGGTGCGCTACCGCGCGCTGCGCGGCGGGCGCTTCCGCTTCGGCGACGGCGCCGAGGCGCGCATCCACGCTTGGAGCCCCGACGCGATCGACGCCGAGGTCGACGGACGACGCGTGCGGGCACGCGTCGCGCGTGCGGGCGACCTGCTCGTGGTCCAGGGCGTTCGCGGCGCGCTCGAGTTCACCTTGAAGCCGCGCTTCGAGCTGCCGGGTGCGGCAGCGACGTCGGGCGGCTTCCTCGCCCCGATGCCCGGCAAGGTGATCGACCTGCGCGTGCGCGCGGGCACGCGCGTGCGCAAGGGCGAGACGCTCGTCGTGCTCGAGGCGATGAAGATGGAGCACCCGATGCGCGCGACCGCGGATGGCGTCGTCACCGAGGTGTGCGTCGTGCAGGGCGAGCAGGTGAAGTCGGGAACCGTCCTGCTGGTCTTCGAGCCGGACGTTGGATCAGGAGAAGCGAAATGACCGATCCGATCCGCATCGCGAACTGCTCGGGCTTCTTCGGCGATCGGCTCTCGGCCGCGAAGGAGATGGTCGAGGGCGGCCCGATCCACGTGCTGACGGGCGACTGGCTCGCCGAGCTCACCATGCTGATCCTCGCAGCCACGCGCAGGAAGCGGCCGGGCGGCGGCTACGCCCACACCTTCGTGCAGCAGATGGAGCAGGTGATGGGCACCTGCCTCGACCGCGGCATCAAGGTCGTCGCGAACGCAGGCGGTCTCGACCCCGACGGCTGCGCCGCGGCGGTCGCGGAGGTCGCGCACAAGCTGGGACTGCATCCGAAGATCGCGTACGTGAACGGCGACGACCTGGTCCCGCGCATGAAGGAGCTGATCGCGGCGGATCAGCTGCGCCACTTCGAGACCGGCGAGCCCATCAAGGACAGCTCGGCGTTCCTGACCGCGAACGCGTACTTCGGCTGCTGGGGGATCGTGGACGCGCTCTCACGCGGTGCCGACATCGTCATCACGGGCCGTACCACCGATGCCGCGATCGTGTGCGGCCCCGCCGCGTGGCATCACGGCTGGAGCCGCAGCGACTGGAATGGGCTCGCGGGCGCCGTCGCCGCCGGTCACGTGATCGAGTGCGGGACGCAGGCGACGGGCGGCAACTACTCGTTCTTCACCGAAGTCCCCGGCATGGAGCGGGTCGGCTTCCCGTGGGCCGAGATCGCCGCCGACGGCTCCTCGGTGATCGGCAAGCACGACGAAACCGGCGGCGAGGTCTCGATCGGCACGGTCACGTCGCAGCTCCTCTACGAGATCGGTGGCCCGCAGTACTACGGCCCCGACGTCACCACGCGCTTCGACACGATCCGCCTCGAGCAGCTGGCGAAGGACCGGGTGCGCATGTCCGGCATCCAGGGCGAGCCGCCGCCGGCGACGCTCAAGGTCTGCATCAACCGCTCCGGTGGCTTCCGCAACGACATGAATGTGTGTCTGACCGGTCTCGACATCGAGGCGAAGGCAAAGCTCGTGGAGCGGGCCTTCTGGGAGGCCTGCCCCTACGCGCCCTCCGACTTCGCGGAGGTGCGCACCCGTCTGATCCGCACCGACAAGCCGGACCCGGCGACGAACGAGGAGGCGGTCGCGATCCTGAAGATCAGCGCCAAGGACCCCGACGAGAAGAAGGTCGGGCGCGCCTTCTCGAACGCGGTGATCGAGCTGGCGCTGGCGAGCATCCCCGGCTTCTTCGGCGTAGGCGGCGGGCCGGGGCCCGGCCGTCCCTTCGGCGTGTACGAGCCGGCCTGCGTGGCGGCCGACGCCGTGCCGCAGCAGGTGGTCTTGCTCGGCGGCGACGCGCGCCAGATCTCGTCCGCGATCCCGCACGTGCCGGCCGACGTCCGGCCGGCACCGGAGCCGGCTGCTCGCGCGCCGGCCGGGCCGACCGAGCGCGCGCCGCTCGGCCGCGTCTTCGCGACGCGCTCCGGCGACAAGGGCGGCAACGCGAACCTCGGCATCTTCGCGCGCTCGGACGCGGCGTGGGCCTGGCTCGACGGGTTCCTCACATCCGACAAGCTGCGCGAGCTGCTGCCGGAGGTCGCGCCGTTGCCCGTCGATCGGCACCGGCTGCCGAACCTGCGCGCGCTCAACTTCGTGATCCACGGGCTCCTCGAAGAGGGCGTGGCCGCCTCCACGCGCCAGGATCCGCAGGCCAAGGGCCTCGGCGAGTGGCTGCGCGCACGCGTCGTCGACCTGCCCGTGACCCTGCTTTCCTGAACCGAACGGAGTGAACGGTGATCACCATCCATCATCTCGGCGTCTCGCAGTCCGACCGCATCGTGTGGCTGATGGAGGAGCTGAAGCTCCCCTACAAGCTGAAGTGGTACGACCGCGGTTCCGACGGCCTGATGCCGCCCGAGTACCTGGCGCTGCACCCGGCCGCGACGGCGCCCGTCATCGAGGAGGACGGGCGCATGCTCGCGGAGTCGGCCGCCATCTGCGAGTACGTCAGCCAACGCCACGCCGGCGGCCGACTCTCGGTCGCGCCCGATCGTCCGAACTACTTCGACTACCTCTACTTCATGCACTGGAACAACAACGTGCAGGGCATGTTCTTCTCGCGGCTGGCGGCGCGCGCCGGCGGTACCACGAATCCCGTGACCGGCCTGATCGATCGCCGCGAGAACGGCTACTACCGCGCGCTCGAGCAGCAGCTCGCGAAGAACGCCTTCGTCGCGGGGCCCGACTTCACCTGCGCCGACGTGATGGTGACCTTCAACCTGACCTCGCTCTCGCGCTTCGGCGGCCGCACGATCGACGACCTGCCGAACGTGCAGGCCTACGTCGGGCGGATCACGAAGCGGCCGGCGTACGTCGAGGCGATGCGCATCGCGGGGCCGACGGCGGTGAGGCCCAACGCATAGCGCCCAGTGTCAGGTGCGGAAGGCCTCCATCTGGCCGGCCAGCGCCCTCTCGAAGGACGACCTCGCCTCGCAGCGCTCCTTGTATGCGACCAGGGCGGGCTGCTCGTCGAGCAGGTCCGTGTGGCGCAGGATCCGCAGCACCGACGCCATCAGGATGTCGGCAGCGGAGAAGCGTCCGGTCAGGTGCTCGCGCCGGCCGAGACAGGCCGCGAGCTCGGCGAGACGCGTGCGCACCTTCTCGACGACTGCTGGACGGCGCTCCTTCGCCCACTGCGCCGTCGGGTCGAACAGATCGATCTCGGCCAGCATCTGGATCGGGATCTCGATCGTGTTGAGCGCGCAGAACATCCACTGGACGACGCGCGCGCGATCCGGCTGCCGCGCCGGCAGCAGCCCGTCGCTCTTCTCCGCGACGTACGCGACGATCGCGCCCGACTCGAAGAGCGTGAAATCGCCGTCCTCGATCGCCGGGATCTGCCCGAACGGCTGGACCTTGCGGTAGGCGTCGCGCGAGACCTGGCCCGGGCCGTCGCCGACCAGCGTGACCTGATACGGCAGGCCCGCTTCCTCGAGCGCCCAGCGCGCGCGCAGGTCGCGGACGACCCCCTGCGCGAAGGGGGGTACGGATCCGAATGCGTAGCAGTTGATCATGGGAAGCCTCCTCGTGTTTCCTCCCATATGTCGATCGAGCACCCTCCCGTTCGACTTAGCGCATGAAACCCCAGGAGGAGACGCCATGGAGTTCATGCTCTTGTTCACGACCGAGAAAGGGTCCCCTGCGCCGACCCCGGAAGGGATGGCCCCGATGGGGCGGTACGCGCAGGACCTCGTCCGCCGGAAGATCCTGAAGCGCGGCGCGCCGCTCGCGGAGGAGTCCGCCGCTGCGTGCGTGCGCGTGCGCGACGGCCGGACGCTCGTCCACGACGGCCCCTTCGCCGAGAGCAAGGAGGTCGTCGCCGGCTTCTGGATCATCGACGTCCCCGATCGCGAGGCGGCGATCGAGATCGCGCGCCAGAGCCCGCACGCGCGCCACGCGACGGTCGAGGTGGCCCGCCTCGAGTACCGGGGCGAGTTCGGCGACGCGGAGAAGGGCACGCCCTACATGCTGGTGTTCCGCATGGAGCCGGGACTCACGGATCGCGACGGTGCGAAGGGGCGCGAGATGCGCGCGTTCGGCGAGGGGCTCGTCCGCACGGCCACGCTCTTCGAGACGGGCAAGCTCGTGTTCGACGAGCGGCCGGCGCGCATCCAGGTGCGGGGCGGCAAGGCGCTCGTCACGGACGGCCCCTTCGCGGAATCGAAGGAGGCGGTCGGCGGCTACGGGCTCGTGCGCGTCAGCGGACGCGACGAGGCGATCGACCTCGCGACCCGCTTCCCGCACGCGCGTTGGGGCCCCGTCGAGGTGCGCGAGATCCTCTTCTTCGATCGCGTATGAGGGGGAATCCCTGACCGACCCGGTCGCGCTCGAGCGCTTGCATCGCGAGGAGTTCGGGCGCGTGCTCGCGAGCGTCCTCTGCTCGATCCGCGACTTCGGCCTCGCCGAGGACGCCGTGCAGGACGCGTTCGCGGTCGCATTCGAGCGCTGGCCGCGCGACGGCTGGCCGGCGAACCCGCGCGCATGGCTCGTCGCGACGGCGCGCCACAAGGCGATCGACGTCCTGCGGCGCGCGAGGCGCTTCGAGGAGATCCGCAGCGAGCTCCGACACAGCGAGGAGTCGAGCCACGTCCCCGAGCTGCCCGCGCGCGACGCCGTCCCCGACGAGCGCCTGCGCCTGATCTTCACGTGCTGCCACCCGGCGCTGGCCCTCGAAGCGCAGGTGGCGCTCGCGCTCCGCACCCTCTGCGGCCTCTCGACGGAGGAGATCGCGCGCGCCTTCCTGGTCGCGCCGCCGACTCTCGCGCAGCGACTCGTGCGCGCGAAGCGCAAGATCGCCGCCGCGCGCATCCCGTACGAGGTGCCGACGCCCGAGCACCTGCCCGAGCGCCTCGACGCCGTGATGGCCGTCGTCTACCTCGTCTTCAACGAGGGCTACTCGGCCAGCCGCGGCGACGCGCTGCTGCGCGCGGATCTTTCGCAGGAGGCGATCCGCCTCGGACGCCTGCTGGTCGACCAGCTTCCAGGCTCCGCGGAGGCGCGCGGCCTCCTCGCGCTGATGCTGCTGCACGACGCGCGGCGCGAGACGCGCACCACGGCGGAGGGCGAGCTCGTCCTGCTGGAGGATCAGGACCGCTCCCGCTGGAGTCGCGCGCAGATCGAAGAAGGTCTCGAGCTCGCCTCGAGCGCGATGACCGCGCGGCCGGCCGGTCCCTACGCGCTCCAGGCCGCGATCGCGGCCGAGCACGTGCGTGCGCCGCGCGCGGAGGCGACGGACTGGCGCGCCATCGCGCGCCATTACGACGCCCTGCTGCGGGTGCGGCCGAGCTCCGTCGTCGAGCTCAACCGCGCGATCGCCGTCGCGATGGCGGAGGGGCCCGACGCCGGCCTCGCGCTCGTCGCCGGGCTCGAGGCGCGCGGCGAGCTCGAGGGCTACTACCTGCTCGCCGCGGCCGAGGCCGATCTGCTGCGCCGCCTCGGTCGCTTCGCGGAGGCGGCGCGGAGCTATCGCCGCGCGCTCGAGCAGGTCGGCACGGGACCGGAGCGCCGCTACCTCGAGCGGCGTCTCGCGGAGGTGGAACACGACGCGCATGGGTAGCGCGCCCGACGGCGACGGTGCGTGCGACCCGCGGACGGATTCAGGCTCGCACGAGCACGGCGAAGCGCGCCGCAGGCGCGCGGGTCGCCGCAAGCGGCGGCGAAGACCGGCGCGGCTCTACCTGCTGCGCCGCCGCGCGCAGCGAGGCGTAGCCGAGCGGAGTCCACTAACGCGGCGCGCGGCTCTTCTCGAGATGTGCCCACGCGCGCGGCAGCGAGATGTCCCGGTTGGGCTTGCGCGGGGGCATGTTGAAGATGGCCGGCGGCTTCCAGGCCATCGCCTTCATCGTCTCACCGATATGCGTCATGTTGAGCATGTCGTGGCTGTAGCAGAAGCGGCCATTGCCGACGTAGTAGAGGATGGAGAGGCCGGCGACGAGCCAGGGCGTGCCGTCCTCCTGGTGGCCGAGGATCTGGTCCCACTGGCTGACGAGCCGGTGGCCCTCGGTCATCGTCCAGTTCTCGGGCGTCGACCAGCCGTAGCCCGTGAGCCCGGCCATCGACTTCTCGAAGAACTCGCGGATGTTCTCGCGGCCTTCGATGCGGCCCCAGGCGGGATCGATGTAGACCGCGTCCTCGGTGAAGAAGTCGGCGAGCTGGCTCCAGGTCGCGTCGCCGGCGTCGATCTTGTCGCGCAGCGCAACGAAGCGGTGGTAGGTCTCGCGGGATTCCTGCTCGATCTGCGTGGGCATGGCGGGCTCCTCGATGGGGGCCCTCACTCTACGCGATCGGGCGCGATCTCGATCACCGTGCGTCCGAGCGTGCGGCGCGCCTCGAGATCCGCGTAGGCCTCGGGCACGGCGTCGAAGCTCGCGCGACGGCCGACGACGGGGCGGATGCGTCCCTCGCCCAGCAGGCGCACGAGATCCGCGTGCACCGCCTCGCCGACCTCTCGCGGCCACGGGCTGAAGCCGGCGTCGCGGAGACCCGGTATCGACGCATCGAGATAGGCCAGCATGACGCCGACCAGCGAGAAGTTGCCCTTGGCGACGGGGCGCATCGGCAGCCCCGCCTCGCCGGCCTCGATGCCGGACGAGAAGCCCGCCACGAGATAGCGCCCCTCGTGCGCGACGCAGCGCCACGACGGGATCGCGACGGGGCCGCCCACGAGATCGCACACGACGTCGACGCCGCGTCCGCCCGTCGCCTCGAGCACGCGCGCCACGAAATCGTCCTTCCGGTAGTCGATCGCGACGTCGGCGCCGAGCTGCAGGCAGAACGCGACCTTCTGCGGCCCGCCGGCGGTCGCGAGCACGCGCGCGCCTGCAGCGACACCGAGCTGGAGCGCGGCGGACCCGAGCCCGCCGGCGCCGGAGTGGACGAGCAAGGTCTCGCCCGCCGCGAGCTTCGCGCGCCGGAAGAGCGCGAGGTGCATCGTGTGGAAGGGGATGAAGAAGGCCGCGGACTCCGCGTCGTCGAGCGCCGGCGGCGCGTCGAAGAGGGAGTCGGCCGGCGCGTACGCCTGCTCGGCGAGCCCGCCGAAGCCGCCGAGCCCCGTCGAGACGACGCGGCGTCCGAGCCAGGCTTCGAGGCCTGGGGCCACACCGTCGACGACGCCGCAGAGATCCATGCCGAGCGTGAAGGGCAGGGCGGGTTGGATCGTCGGGTAGCGCCCATGACACATGTCGACGTCGTTGAAGTTGAGCGACACGGCGGCCACGCGCACGCGCACGAGCCCCGGTCCGGGCTCGCCGAGCGCGGGCAGCTCGACCATCTCGAGCGCCTGCGCCGGCGGCCCATGGCGGACGACCTGCCACGCCTGCACGGAGCGCGCGCCGCTAGTAGAGCTTCGCGATGACGCGGCCGATCGTCTTGCGATTCGCCATCGCGTCGATCGCGGCCGGCAGCTCGTCGAACTCGACCAGGCGCCCGATCACGGGCTTCACCTTTTTCGCCTGCACGAGATCGACGATCTCGCGCGTGATCTTCTCGCCGAGCGAGGCGGGCGCGAAGTTCCAGCCCATGCCCTTCTTCATCATCTGTGCCAGCGGCGGCGGTGCGTAGGCCATCAGCACGCCGCACAGCTTGAAGTTCCCGACCGCGAGGCGGCGCGGCACGATCCACTTCTCGTCGACCTTCGTCTTGTCGGACGCGAAGCCCATCATCAGGTAGCGACCGTTGTAGGCGATGCACTTCATGGACTTGTCGACGACGGACTCGCCCACGTTGTCGAACACGACGTCGACGCCGCGGTTCTGCGTCTCGGCGAGCACGATCTCGGCGAAGTCGTCCTTCGTGTAGTCGATCGCGACGTCGGCGCCGAGCTCGCGGCAGAGCTTCAGCTTCTCCTCGCCGCCCGCGGTGGCGAAGACGCGGGCGCCCGCGTTGCGCGCGAGCTGGATCGCCGCCGAGCCGGATCCGCCGGCGGCGGCGTGGATCAGCACGCTCTCGCCGGCTTTCAGCTCCGCGCGGTCGAACAGGCCGAGCCAGGCGAGGTGGAAGGGGAAGAAGAGCGCGGCCGCCTCGGGCAGCGGGATCGAATCCGGCATCGGGAACGCCGTGACGCCCGGACAGAGCGCGTACTCCGCGAATCCGCCGTGCGCGCCCTTCGTCATCGCTACGACGCGCTCACCGGTGCGTGCGCCGGCGCCCTCACCACACGCGTCGACGATGCCCATCACCTCCATGCCCGGGGCGTACGGCAGCTCGGGCCGCACCATCATGTTGCCGCCGTTGATGCGCTCGAGGTCGTTCAGGTTCAGCGGGATCGCTTGCACGCGCACGCGCAGCTCGCCGGGTCCCGGCGCGGGAATCGGCACGCGGTCGAGCTGGAGCACCTCGAGCGGCTGCCCGTACCGATGCGTCCGCCATGCCCTCATCGTCCCGGTCGCGCTCGCGTCGCTCATGCGCGGGTCTCTCTCCGTGGGTGGTAGGGACGCTTCCATACCACACGGGCTAGACGGCCGGCGCTTCCCTCCTTCGGAAAGCGCGGCGCGCGAGCCGGTAGATGCCGAACACGATCGCGCCGACGAGGAGCAGCGCGAGCAGGGGCAGCGCG
>Ga0075421_100008501_pt1 | contig 12619 bp, 14 predicted proteins | sample SoiMetdeltSBSDD5_FD_75292 | JGI IMG/M metagenome (GOLD analysis project Ga0075421, IMG submission 75292) | Bulk soil microbial communities from a Populus tree surrounding site in Tennessee, USA - Soil MetaG P. deltoides SBSDD5 | ecosystem: Environmental > Terrestrial > Soil > Tree plantation... | reverse complement strand
AGGAGCGGCGAGAGCTCGTCCCAGGTGAGCGCGAAGCGCACACCCGCGTCGGCCCAGCGCGTCAGCTTCGGCACGTCGAACTCGAACACTTCGCTGAACGGATGATCGATGAACGCCCGGCGATAGCCGATGGCGCCGATCTCTTCGGCGAGCGCGTCCATCTCCTGGGGCGAGAGATGGCCGAACGAGAGCGCGACGCCGTGATCGGCGCAGAGCCGCACCGTGTCGCGGATCGCCGGCAACAGACGCCCGTGATCGTCGAGCACGTAGATGCCGGTCTTGAGCGCGTCTTCCCAGGTGGTGGGCGCGACGGGATCGTCGTAGCGGCGCGCCTTGTCGAACCAGACGCCGCGGCCGCCGAGCCGGTAGATGCTCCAGGCGGAAGTCACCGGCGGCATCCACATTCCGGAAATTCCGCCCTCGACCGCCGCTTTGATCTCGGCGAAGTCGACGGGCTTCAACGGGATGCCGACGATCCAGGCCGAGAGGCACTTCACCGGCCGTAGATTCTCGCGCTCCGCCCAGCGGTCGACGTCATCCTGAAGGCGCCGCGCCACTTCCCAGGGACGGCCCGGCGAGATGCTCTTGAAGAGGACCGCTTCCATCCCGGCGCGTGTCGCCTCCTGCGCGGCGTGCATCGGCTCTTCTTCGTCCTGGCCGCGGGCGTGGGCGTGGACGTCGATCGCGTCCGCGAGGTCGTACATGGACGACTTGTTGGCTCCCATGCTGTAGCGCGCCTGGTAGGATCTGACGACTCGCCGGCTGACCATGGGCGGCTCCTCCCTTTCGTGACCGATACAGCGCGACGACAAGCGCGGTCAACGCGAGAAACGAGCAACCCGAGTATAGTACCCGTCCCATGTTCAACACCGCTGGCAGATTTCCACTCCCAAGACCGACGTGGCATGGCTCGTTCTCAGAGCCCGAAGCGCAGCGTGCAAGGTAATGAGTTGCCTCGTCGCCCTCTGGACGAATGTACGGCTGTATTGATCATGCCCGGTGCGGATATCGTGCGGCGCGATCCCGGGCTGGCAGACGGCGAGCGTGGGGAGACATATAGGATGCGCCGACCTGGCGTACACTGAGGGCCCTGGGATAGGCCTCTGACGTTTTTGCGCGAGTTACTGCTGGGCCTGAGCGCCGTCATGCTCGTTGCGGGGCCGATCACGCCGAGCGACAGCGAGGCAGGAACGGTCAAGGGCACGGTCGTCCTGAAGGGAAGGACGCCGGAGCTCAAGAAGCTCGCGGTGACAATCGATTAATACGTGTGCGGCAAGGAGAAGAATCTCGAGGACCTCTTCAACGACCCTGTGTCAGTGGCGAATCCTGAGGAGCGCGCAGTCCGTATGGCCGAGGCGAAGAGGGCACGAATCCGCGAGCTCGGGCGCTGAGTGGCGTCGACGTGGCTACGACCTCGATCTCGGCATGGGCATCGCGAAAGGCTACGCGACGATCGGCGCGATCGGTTTCGAGGGTCGACGTGACTATGCGGCCATCGGCAGCGTCACCAATCTCGCCTTCAGGCTTTGCGCCGAAGCATCGCCGGGCCAGATCGTGATCAGCCAGCGCATCTACGCCGCTGTAACCAACCTCGTGGACGCCAAAGAAGTCGGGCCACTCCAGCTCAAGGGCTTCCACTGACCGGTGGTCGCGTACGAGATCGCTCACCTGAAGCAGCCCGCGATTTGACTCGCACACCGCAGCCCGGTCGACTCGCGTACTGGATGCGGGCACTGGGCCGAGAGGAGCTGCCCGCGGGTGTGTCAGTTTCGGGCCGAACCCTTCGCCATCTGGCCACGGCGAAGCACGATTTCTGGGCCGCCACAGCCTTCTACGCGGACGACGCCGGCGGCCGAGCCGTCCTCAAGGTCTACCGGACCGCGCGATTCGCCGGCATCCCGCTGCGGTGGCTGGGGCGCTGGCAGTGCAAACGAGAGGTCGCGTTCTACGAGCACCTGGCGAACCTGCCGTGCGTGCCCGCGCTCGTGGGCCGCATCGGCGACACCGCCTACCTGCGAGCCTTCGTGGCCGGCAATCCGCTCGCGCACGGGCGCGACGTGCCTGGCGAATTCTGGCCGCGGCTCGATGCCGCGATGCGCGAGCTGCACCAGCGCGGCGTCGCGTACGTCGACTCGAACAAGCCGGAGAACGTCCTCGTCGGCGACGACGGCCGTCCGTACCTCATCGACTTCCAGATCGCGTGGCGGTGCGGCCCTCGAGCCGATCACGCGCTCGGGCGGTGGTGGCTGGCGCGGCTGCAGCGTGAAGACCTGTACCACGTGCTCAAGCACAAGCGTCGCTTCGCGCGCGAATCGATGACGCCGGACGAGCTCGAGAGTGTCCGCAGGCGGAGCCTTCTCATCCGCGCTCACCGCCTGATCAACCGCCCGTACCTGATGGTACGCCGCCCGTTGTTTCGCTGGCTGCGTCGGACCGGCCGCGTGCTGTCGTCGGGCAGCAACTAAGCGGGCGCGGGCACGTCCGTCACCGGCGTTCGAGCGGGGCCAGCCCGCACTCGGCGACCTTGTTGAGCAAGGTCTTGTAGCTCACCTTGAGCCCATCAGGGAAAGTCCTGCATAGCGCGGGGAACATCCCGGACAGAGCGTTCAGGGTCTCAGACGTCCGAGGACGGTCGAGCGACGCGGAGCGCGAGGGCCACCGCGACGAGCGCGACCGCAGCAGCGGCGGCGGCGACCGCCGCCGCCCACGGCAGGCGCATCGATGCGCCGACCGTGCTCGCCGCGGCGCTCGCCGCGAGGGAGCCGGCTCCGGTGAGCGCGCCGCACACGGCCCACGAGCGGATCTGGGCCAGAAGGACGCCGGGACCGATCGCGGCGTGGTGGGCGCGCCGGCCGAACTCGGCGGTCTCGAGCAGCAGGACCAGCCCGACGCCCAGGAGCACGGCACCGCCGAGACGCGGCCCGCCGCCCGCGAGCCTGAGGGCGAGCGCGTACTCGCCGAGCGCCAGCACCATGCCGCCGACGAGCGCCGGCATGACGCCCAGGATGCCGAGGGCACACAGCAGCAATGCCGCCGCGCCGAGCGCCACGACCGAACTCGCCGGCGCGATGAGGAGCGGAGCGCTCACGAGCGCCAGGGCCAGGACGGCGGGCAGGCGCCGCATCGTCAGCGCGCCACGGCGCGCCGCCGCGAGCGCGTCAATCCGCCCAGCGCCGCCTCGAGCGGCTCCGCCGGGTCCCAGTCCACGATCGTCATGCCCGCGCGACGCAGCGCATCGGCGCGCGCCCGCCGCTCGAGCGCCCACAGCCGGCACGCGAGGTCCGCGCTGGCGGAGCCTCGAATCGTGCGCTTGACGAGCGGGATCGGCGACGGGCTCAGCACGACGAGATCGAACCCGCGCGCCGCCAGGTCGACCAGCGCCTTTTCGAAGCGCGGGTCGAGCAGTGGGCTGATCGCGATGACCAGCGCCTGCGGCGGCAGGATGCGCCGCGGGACGAGCGCGACTTCCTGGGTGACGTAGCTGAACATCACGTCCGCGCGCAGCAACGCCTCGAAGATCCGCTCGTGATGCGCGCGGCCGGAGCTCGGCCGGACCCAGCGGAACGGCCCGCAATACTCGATCAGGCCGACCCGGTCCTTGCGAGTCAGATACGCCGTCGCGAGCGCGGCCGCCGCGCGGATCGAAAAGTCGAGGGTCGTGTCGGGAGGCGCGCCGGCCTCGCTCAGGGTGTCGAGCATCAACACCACGTCCGCGTTGCGCTCCTGGTGGTACTGCGTCACGAAGAGGCGGCGGAACCTGAGCGAGGCTCGCCAGTTCACGTGGCGGACCCGGTCGCCCGGGACGAAGGCCCTGATGTCGCCGGGCTCGAGGCCTTCACCGAGGCTCGGCGCGACGTAGTTGCCGACGAAGGTCTGCATCCGGCGAGGCCCGGGCAGACGGCGAAGGGGCAGCGCTCGCGGATAGACCCGCAGGTGCCACGGCACCGGGATCGTCGCCTCGCCCGCTTCGAGCCCCGCGCGGCCCCAGGCACGAGCGTGGACCGTCCCGAGCGTCACGCGCCCCCGCCGCGTGCACTCGACCTCGTACCGCCACTCGACGCTGTGTCCTCGAGTCAGGCTGAAGAGGCCGCGATTGTGGCCGCCCACCAGTCGCAGCGTCGGCGGAAGCGGCTCGAACAGCTCCAGCAGCGGCACGGGCCGCGTGGCGCTCACGGTCACGGTGACCGTGACGCGCTCGCCCTCGAAGACTCGCGCCGCCGAGACCGCGCGGGTGAGCGTCCAGTCCCCGGGGGAGCGGGCGCCGCCGATTCGCAGGAGTCCCAGCAGCAGCGGAAGCACCGCGACGATCAGCTCGGCGCGGCCCGAGAGCACGCCGAGCACGAGCCCCCACGCGCCGACCGTCACGACGGACAGGACCAGCGGCGTGAGCCGCGTGGTCATCCGGCTTCTTCCGTCTTTGGCGCCGGCACCTGAGTAAGGAGATCGTCGACGACCTGCACGGCCGTCAGCTTCGTCACCCACAGCTCGGGCTGAAGGATCAGCCGATGCGCGAGCGCCGGACCGGCCATCGCCTTGACGTCGTCGGGAGTGACGAAGTCACGGCCGCGCAGCACGGCGCCGGCCCGCGCGAGCTTCAGGAGCGCCAGGGCGCCCCGCGGCGACGCGCCGAGCGCGATCCGATGATCGGCGCGAGTGGCCTGCGCGAGATCGACCACGTACTGCGTCACGACGTCGGCCACGAACACGTCCTCCAGCGCCTGCTGCATCGCGATGACGTCCTCGCGGGAGACGACCGCGTCTATCTCGACCTCCTCCTGGCGTCGCTGCCGTCTGCGCTCGAGGATCTGTCGCTCCTCTTCGGCGGTCGGATAGCCGACCGCGACGCGGATCAGGAAGCGATCGAGCTGCGCCTCGGGCAGCGGATAGGTCCCCTCGAGCTCGATCGGATTCTGCGTCGCGACGACCAGGAAGGGCGGCTCGAGCCGGAAGGACTCCCCTTCCACCGTGACCTGGGCTTCCTGCATCGCCTCCAGCAGCGCCGCCTGGGTCTTCGGAGTCGAGCGGTTGATCTCGTCGGCCAGCAGCAGATTGGTGAAGATCGGACCCGGCCGGAACTCGAAGCGCGCCTGACGCTGATCGAACACGAAGCTTCCGGTGACGTCGGCGGGAAGCAGATCGGGCGTGCACTGCAGGCGTTTGAACGACAGGCCGAGCGCCTGCGCGAAGAGTCGCGCGATCAGCGTCTTGGCGAGCCCCGGATAATCCTCGATCAGGACGTGGCCGTTCGCGAGAATTCCGGCCAGGATGCGCTCGAGCACGTCGCCCTTGCCGACGATCACGCCCGCCAGGGCGCTCAGGATCTCGCGGCTGCGCTCGGTGACCCGGCCAAGCTTCATCGGCGCGCCTCCAGCGCGGCGATGAGCCGGGTCAGCGCGCCGACGGACGGGCCGCGGCCGAACCGGCGCCCCGGAGGCTTCTCGAGGGTGTCCGCCGACGCGCCGCCGGCGCGCGCGAGCGCGACGAGCTTCGGCCACAGCAGATGCTCGAAATAGGACTGGCTGCGCGCGCTGGATTTGATCTCGTCGTGGAAGCGCGCGAAGCGCGGATCTTGAGGTCGCGCATCCGGCCCCGGCGCCGCGTCGCCCTCGCCCCACAGCGCCGGGCGCTCGGTCGACGCCCGCACGATCGCCCGGACGGGCGAGACCGCCACCAGCAAGACGAGGGCCGCGAGGAGGCGGACCGCGGTCTCCCGATAACCCGGAGCGACGAAGAATTCCGCGAGGGAGATCCCGGCCGCGAGCGCGACCAGGACGATGACCGCGGCGACCACGCCGGTGCCCCGGCTCGGCTCAGGCGACGCCAAGCGGAGCCTCCTCGCGATCGAGCGCAGATCTGATCTCTTCCAGGCATGCGCGCGCCGTGTCTCGCTCGAACGATCCCAGCGCGTGACGGCTGAACCGCGCCAGCTCGAACAGGCGCGTCAGCCGATCGACCGCCGAGTGCGGAAGGACCAGGCGCCGGAGCGCCTCGCGCATGAACTCTTCCGGCGTCTGCCATGGCGCTCTAGGCACGCTGGCCTTCGCCGCGACGCGCTCGAATCGGCGGTAGCATCTGATGATCGCGGCGCGGGCGTCCGGTTCGCTCGCGAGATCGTCGAGCCCCTCCTGGACCGCTTCGGTCAGCGGCGCCTCCGCCTCGGCGCGGTTGCGGCGCTCCCACCATCTGGCGATGCGTTCTGCGAAGAGAAGCACCAGCGCCATCGCGAGCGTGGCGAGACCGGCCAGGAGCGCCAGCAGCCCGACAAGCCATCCGAGCCATGGTAGCGAGACCACCGGGTTGTCCGCTCCGGGCGCCGCGTCGCTGCCGGCGAACATCACGAGTCGGCTCCAGGCGAGCAGAGACGTTTCGACGTATTGCCACCCCAACGAAAAGACGATCAGGGTCGCCAGAAGCGGCAGCAGCGGTAGTAGCCGCAAGAACACCTGGAGCCACCAGGGAAGCTTCGACGGTTCCTCTTCACGCTCCGGGTCTTCCTCGTGGCGCCGCCGGTCCGGAGAGAGCGCCATCCCGATGATGATGGCGACCGCGATCGTGAACGCGACCCCGCTCGCGAGCAGGAGCGCGTCCGGCACCTCGACGTGGAGCCGGAAAGATGGCATGTCCTCGGGCGCGCGCGACGCGGCCAGGAGAGCGGTCAGCGCGACGAACAGGCCGACGCCGGCGACGATCGCCGCGCCTGGGAAGCCGTGGAGTTTCATCTGCGGTGGGCGGAGCGTACTCCGTTGCCCCGGCCCTTCGCAAATGGCTTCACGTCGCCGCAATCCTGTATCCTGTTCGAGCAGGCGCTGTTCTCACCCGCTGACAGGAGGCGACGACGTGACCGACGTCCCGCGTATCACCGGCGTGCTCTCTCCGGTCGTGACCCCGTTCCGCGCTGACCTGACGCCCGATCCCGAGCGCTTCGTGCGTCAATGCCGCTGGCTTCTCTCCCAGAACGTGGGCCTGGCCATCTTCGGGACGAACTCGGAGGCGAACTCGCTCTCGGTGGAAGAGAAGATCGAGCTGCTCGATCGACTGGTCGCGGCCGGGCTCGATCCGGCACGGATGATGCCGGGCACCGGCTGCTGCGCGCTGACCGACTCGGTGCGGCTGACCGCCCACGCGATGAAAGTGGGCTGCGGCGGCGTGCTGATGCTGCCGCCCTTCTACTACAAAGGCGTGAGCGACGACGGGCTTTTTCGGAGCTTCGCGGAAGTGATTGAGCGCGTGGGTGACGCGCGCCTCCGAGTGTACGTCTACCACATCCCGCCGGTCGCACAGGTGCCGATCACCCTGGGTCTCGTCGAGCGCCTGCTCGCCGCGTATCCGGCCCAGGTCGCCGGAATGAAGGACAGCGGAGGCGACTGGAACAACACCAAGGCGTTCCTCGACGCGTTCGCCAAGGCGGGCTTCGACGTCTTCGCCGGCTCCGAGACTTTCCTCCTCCAGAACATGCGCAACGGCGGCGCCGGCTGCATCAGCGCCACGGCCAACGTTCATCCCGGACCGATCGCGCGCCTCTACGACACCTGGCGAGCGGACGGCGCCGACGCCCAGCAGGCGCGACTGGACGTGATCCGCGGGGTATTCCAGAAGTATCCGATGATCCCGGCCCTCAAGGCCGCGATCGCCCACTGGTCGGGCGAGGCGGAGTGGGCCACCGTGCGGCCGCCGCTCGTCGCGCTCACGAAGGAGCAGGCCGCCGCGCTCGTCTCGGATCTGAAGGCGCTCAACTTCGACATGCCCGGGCTCAAGCGCTAGAGGGCGCGACGAGCGCGCTCGCCAGGATCGTCGGGGCCCTGCTCGTCCTCGGCGCCGTCCTGTTCGGCGCAGGCCTGTCCCACGCTCAGCCAACCGCGAAGCCTCCGGTCATCGGCCTGCTCGATGCCGGTCAACGGACGGAATGGTGGGACGCCCTCAAGCAGCAGCTCCGTGACCTCGGCCACGTCGAGGGCCGGACCGTTGTGTTCGAGGCACGCTATGCCGCCGGCGATGGCGACCGACTCACCGCGCTGGCCAGGCAATTGGCGCAACTGAACGTTCGCGTCATCGTGACGGGCGGCAGTATCGCAACCCGGGCCGCCATCGACGCCACCCGCACCATTCCGATCGTCATGGCCACGGGGGACGATCCCGTCGCTTCCGGCCTCGCCGCGAGCCTCGCGCGCCCCGGCGGCAACGTCACCGGAATGACGAGCATCTCGGACGATCTCGACGCCAAGCGTCTCGAGTTGCTCCGGGAGGTCATGCCGAAGCTCTCGCGACTCGCCGTCCTCTGGCGCTCGGACAACCCGGTCTCCGGGCGCCGCGCGCGAGCCGTACAGCCTGTTGCCCAGTCCATGACGCTCGACCTCCGATACCACCCGATCAAGACCAATGACGAGTTGCCCGGAGCGTTCGCGACGATGACTCAGGAGCGGGCCGGAGCCGTGTTCGTCATCGCTGGGCCTCAGCTCTTTCCGGATCGCGAGCGCATTGCCGCCCTCGCACTCAAGCATCGCTTGCCGAGCGTGCACACCCAGTCCGAGTACGTCGACGCCGGAGGTCTCTTTTCGTACGGGCCCAGCTATCCCGAGCTCTTCCGCCGCGCCGCCGTCTACGTCGACAAGATCCTCAAAGGCACCAGGCCCGGCGACTTGCCCATCCAACAGCCGACCCAGGTCTCGCTGGTCATCAATCTCAAGCCCGCGCGGGCGCTCGGCGTCACCATCCCGCGCCCGGTCCTGCTGCGCGCCGAGCGTGTGATCGAGTGACGTCAGCGCTCGTGTAGACTCGATCGCATGGCTCTCGAGCATCCGTGGAGCGAGCCGCCCGCGGCGGCGCAGACCATCGACGTCGCGCCCGGCGTGCGCTGGCTCCGCATGCCGCTACCGTTTCAGCTCGACCACATCAACCTGTGGCTGCTCGCCGACGGCGACGGCTGGACGGCCGTCGACACCGGTGTGGCGCTGCCGCCGACGCGCGAACGCTGGGAGCAGCTGTTCGCCCACGGCCTCGAGGGCCGACCGATCCGGCGCGTGCTGGTCACGCACTTCCATCCCGATCACATCGGCAACGCGTCGTGGCTCACCGAGCGTTGGGGCGCCGAGCTGTGGTGCACGCAGACGGAGTGGCTGGCCGCGGAGTACGCGCTGCGCAGCCGTGACGACGCCGACCTCGATCGCCGCGTCGCGCACTATCGCCGTCACGGGATCGCGGAGGAGCACACGGCGAAGATGCGCGCGCGCGGCAATCACTACCCCGGCCTCGTGGGCGGCCTGCCGTTTCACTTCATGCCGATCGCGGATGCCGAAACGGTGACCATCGACGGCCGGCGGTGGCGCGTCATCACCGCGCGCGGCCATTCGCCGGAGCACGCGTGCCTCTGGTGCGAAGATCTGAGAGTGCTGATCGCGGGCGATCAGGTGCTGCCGCGCATCACCACCAACGTCAGCGTGTGGCCCGAGCGCCCGCACGAGAACCCGCTGCGCTACTACCTCGATTCGCTCGCGCGCTTTCTCCGGCTCCCCGCCGACACGCTCGTACTGCCCTCGCACGGGCTGCCGTTCCGCGGCCTGCACCATCGGCTGTCCACGCTCGTGCAGCACCACGATGCGCGCCTGGCGGAATCGGCCGACGCGCTCATCGAGCCGAAGACAGGCGCGGAGCTGATTCCGGTCCTGTTCAGGCGCGAGCTCGACACGCACCAGCTGGGGTTCGCCATCGGCGAGACCCTGGCGCACCTGAACTTCCTGGAGGCCGAGGGTCGCGCCGTCCGCGAGCTCGGCCTGGACGGGATCGAGCGCTTCCACAAGCCCTGACCGCCCTCGCCGCCGACGCGTGGACGGCGCCGCGCCCCCCCAGTCGATGGCATTGCGCGTGCACTTCTAGGAAGCCGACGACGCCGACACCCGTGGGTACCGCCGGAAACGGCGGCTGACGGAAACGGTGCTGTCACAGCGGGCGGGGCCTCGAGCCCATCGGTTCCGGGTGCAAACCCGATGAATCGAGGGCCGACGCCCCGCCCGTTGGCTTTTCCCCGCCGACCGTCTCGGCCACCCGCAGCCTCCTGAGCGTCGTCTATCGTTCACTCCGCGCGTCGTAGCTCTTACGCACGTGCCCGGCGCGTTACACCCGTGCCTGGCGCCGCTAGCTTGACAGAGTCAACTGAGTCAGTTGACTATCGTCAACTATCGGGTGCGGAGGAGGGGCCATGGCGGCCAGGGGGGAGCTCGAGCGGCGCGTGGCGGCGGTGCGGCGGTTCAACCGTTTCTACACCTCCAAGATCGGCGTGCTGCACTACCTCGGCAGTGATTTCTCGCTCGGCGAGGTGCGCGTGCTCTACGAGCTCGCCCACCGCGCCGACCCACCGACGGCCAGCGAGCTGTGCCGCGAACTCGGTGTCGACGCCGGCTACCTCAGCCGGCTTCTACGCGGCTTCGAGCGGCGGCGGCTGATCACGCGCACGCGGTCGGACTCCGACGGTCGACGCAGCCACCTCGCGCTGACGGCGGCGGGACGCGCCGCGTTCGCGCCGCTCGGGGCACGCTCGCACGACGAGATCGCGAGACTCCTCACACCGCTGGCCGAGCCCGACCAGCGGCGGCTCGTCGAGGCGATGGCGACCATCGAGGGCGTGCTGGGCGGCGCCGACCGCACGCCGCCATTCACGCTGCGGCCGCACCGGCCCGGCGACATGGGCTGGGTGGTGCAGCGGCACGGGGCGGTCTACGCGCAGGAATTCGGCTGGGACGAGCGGTTCGAGGCGCTGGTGGCCACCATCGTCGCGAAGTTCATCGAGCGTCACGATGCCGCCCGCGAACGCTGCTGGATCGCCGAGAAGGACGGCGAGCGCATCGGCTCGGTCTTCGTCGTCAAGCGCAGCGCCACCGTGGCCCAGCTGCGGCTCTTGCTGGTCGAACCGGCGGCGCGCGGCCTCGGCGTGGGCAAGCATCTGGTTGCGGAATGCGAGCGCTTCGCACGCGCCGCGGGCTACCGCACGATCACGTTGTGGACGAACAGTGTCCTCGTTGCGGCACGCCGCGTATACGAGGCCGCCGGGTATCGGCTCACGCACAAGGAGCGACATACCAGCTTCGGCCACGATCTGGTCGGCGAGACGTGGGAGAAGTCACTCTGACCCGTCGCGCTCTCGCGACGGCCGCCGCCGCCGCCACGGGCGTCCAGGTCGGCTCGGCGATGGTCGCCACCCGCTTCGTGGTCGATCAGACGGGGCCCGCCTCGCTGGCGCTGTTGCGCTACGCCATCGGCGTGCTCGTGCTGCTCCCCGCCGTGCTGATGGGTGCGCGAGCCCGCTTCGCGCCACGCGACCTGGTGCCGATCGCCGCGCTCGGCATCGTGCAGTTCGGCATCCTGATCGCGCTGCTGAACTATGGGCTGCGGTTCATCCCGTCCGCGCGGGCCGCCCTGATCTTCGCCACCGTCCCGCTGCTCACGATGCTGTTCGCCGTCGGCCTCGGCCACGAGCGGCTCAGCCCGTCGAAAGCGATCGGCGTGCTGCTGACGCTCGCCGGGGTCGCGATCGCGCTGGGGGAGAAGGCGCTGCGGCACGGTCCCGAGACGGCCGGCTGGGTCGGCGAGGCGGCGGTCTTCGCCGCAGCGCTGAGCGCGGCGGTGTGCAGCGTCCTCTACCGGCCTTACGTGCGCCGCTATCCGACCGTGCCCGTGAGCGCGCTGGCGATGCTGGCCTCCGTCGCGTTTCTCGCGGTGCTCGCGGCGGGGGAAGGCTTCTTCGCCGCGTGGCCGCGCTTCAGCGCCCATGGCTGGGCGGCGGTGTTGTTCATCGGCTTCGGCAGCGGCATCGGCTACGTTCTGTGGCTCTGGGCGCTCGGCAACGCGCCCGCGACGCAGGTGACGGTCTTCCTCGCGCTCAGTCCGTTCACCGCCGCGGCCCTCGGCGCCCTGCTGCTCGCGGAGTCCGTCACGCTCGCCGCGGCGCTCGGCCTCGTGTGCGTCGGGCTCGGGCTCTGGCTCGCGCACCGCGCAGAGCCGGGATAGGATCGGGCCGCCATGGAGCCGCTCGTCTCGTACCTGCACTACCTCGCCATCGTGCTCATCGCGGGCTTTCTCGTGGCCGAGATGGTCGTCTGTCGGCCGTCGCTCGGCGCCGAGCAGGTCCGGCTGTTGCCGCGCCTGGACATCGTGTTCTTCGCCGGCGCACTGCTGGCGCTGGCCACCGGGCTGCTGCGGCTCTTCTTTTACGCGAAAGGCGTCGGCTTCTACCTGCCGAACCCGTTCTTCATCGTGAAGATGGCGCTGTACGTCGTCATCGCGAGCCTGTCGATCACGCCGACCGTGTCGTTCCTGCGCTGGCGGCGACGTTTGCTGGGGTCGGGTGCGCTGCCGCCGCCCGCGGAGATCGCCACGGCGCGGCGGCTCATTCACCTCGAGGTGGCGCTGCTCGCGCTGATGCCGCTCATGGCGGTGCTCATGGCGCGCGGCATCGGGCGGTAGCCCGGCGGCCGCGCGTCGCGCGCGGCGCCGAGTGCGGGTATCATCGCCAGCGCGCCCACCGCGCGCGCGATGATCGCTCTTCGGCACGTCAGCAAGCGGTTCGGAGATCACATCGCCCTCGACGACATCTCGCTCACCGTCGAGCCGGGGCGCACGCACGTGCTGC
>Ga0075421_100008500_pt1 | contig 12622 bp, 11 predicted proteins | sample SoiMetdeltSBSDD5_FD_75292 | JGI IMG/M metagenome (GOLD analysis project Ga0075421, IMG submission 75292) | Bulk soil microbial communities from a Populus tree surrounding site in Tennessee, USA - Soil MetaG P. deltoides SBSDD5 | ecosystem: Environmental > Terrestrial > Soil > Tree plantation... | reverse complement strand
TAGGGTCAGGAGATTAGCGGCAGAAGCTGATGTGGTCGATGCCGGACGGAGAGCGGCATCAGACCGGATTGCTGCCAGCCCCTTCCACCGCCTTCCTGAATTCGCGGGCCAATCGGGTCAGCGCGGGCCAATCGTCGTTGGCAAGAATGTCGCGTGTGATGAGCGAAGAACCGACACCCAAAGCTGCACACCCGGCCTTGAGGAAATCCACCGCGTTGTTCAGATCCACGCCGCCCGTCGGGACGATCCGCAGGTGGGGCAGGGGAGCACGAATCGCCTTGATGTAACCCGGACCGAGTCCGTCGGCGGGAAAAATCTTGATGAAATCCGCCCCGGCTTCGTGAGCCAACTGCGCCTCCGTCGGCGTGTAAGCGCCCAACATGATCGGTCGGTCAGCCGCGTGTGCGATTTCCACCAGCTCCGTCCGCAGGATCGGACTGACGACGAACTCCGCGCCGGCTTCAAGGGTGGCACGGCACGTTTTGGCATCGAGCACGGTGCCGACTCCGATCAAGCCGCGCGGGCCAACGCGCTGTTTTGTTTCGCGGATCGCTTCGATCGCATTGGGCGTCGTCAGCGTAACCTCGACGGCGATGACGCCGCCGGCGATGAGAGCTTCCGACAGCGGCAGGACCTGATCCTGGCGTTGCGCGCGAACGACCGCGATGATGCCGGGGTTGGTGAGGAGAGAGATAATTTCGGAACGGGATCGCATGTCCGGAGTTGAGCGCGGAGTGGACGGTCAGTTGCCCTTCGGCCGTTTCAGCATTTCTTCCCGTCGGGCCTTGAATTCCGAACCGGGCTTCCACTCTGGATATTTGGCTCCGTTTGCGACCTGCAAACCAACCTGAAAGAGCAGGCGGGCGTCTTCGGCCGTGCCGGACAAGTCCCAGTCCGGCTTAATCTCGTCGGACACTTTGTGGTAATCGTTGGCCGTGTAGGCATCGCTTTTCTGTCGGCCGAACTCGGCTGGTCGATCCACAAAGTCAACGCCGGTTTGCAGATAAAGTCCGGGCACGCCAAGCTTGGCGAACTCGAAATGGTCGGAGCGATAATAGCGGCCTTTTTCAGGCTCGGCATCCGGTGTGATCATGCGGCCCTGATTTCTGGACGCCTCCGCCAGAAGATCTTCAAGAGTACTTTGTCCGTACCCAATGACGTTCACATCCCGCGTGCGACCCCATGGATTCATGCTGTCCATGTTGAGATTCGCCAGTGTTTGAGCCAGGGGATAGAGCGGATGGGCGGAATAGTACTTGGCTCCCAGCAATCCCTTCTCTTCGGCGGTGACGGAAAGGAAAACGACGGTTCGCTTCGGCGGGTTCTTCAGTTTCGTGAACGCTTCCGCCAATTCGAGCAGCGCCGCCGTGCCGGTCGCATTGTCGCGCGCGCCGTTGTAAATCTGGTCGCCTTCCAGTCCCGGATTCCGTCCCAGGTGATCCCAGTGCGCCGTGTAAACGACGTACTCGTTCTTCAGCATCGGATCGGAACCGTCCAATCTGGCGATGACGTTCTGCGACGCAACATCGCGCAACGAATTCCTGAAACGGAAGCTCGCTTTGGCACTGAGCGGCACCGGTCTGAAATCCTTGCGCAGCGCGGCCTGCTTCAGCTTGTCGAAATCCTGCCCTCCCGCGACGAACAATTGCTTCGCCTTCTCCAGCGTGATCCAGCCTTCAACGGCGACGCGCCCGATGTTGCGATCCGCGGATTGCAGGTCAAAGTTTTCCCGCGAATTGCTTCCCAGAACGACCAGATACGGGTAACCGGCCGGGCCGGTTTCATGGACGATGATGGCGGCGGCTGCCCCTTTCTCAGCGGCTGTCTCGTATTTGTAGGTCCAGCGCCCGTAGTAGGTCATCGCGCGGCCTTTGAACATCGTTTCGTCGAGCTTCGCCGCATCGTTCGGGTCGGGAATGGCCGGGTCGTTGATCAGCATGACAATCGTCTTGCCGCGCACATCCACGCCCTTGAAGTCGTCCCAGCCATATTCCGGCGCGACGACGCCGTAGCCGACGAAAACCATCTCGGAATCTTCGACTTTGATCTCCGGCACGAACCGCTTCGTCCAAACGACCGCCTCGCCTGGGAAAGCAAGGCCGGTGCGGGCCTCTCCAACCTGATAGGAGACACTCACGTCACTCGCGGTACTGCCGACCATCGGCACCTTCTGGATGTAAGTGCCGTCAGGATTGCCTGGCCCTAGCCCGAGTCTTTTGAATTGCTCGATCAGGTAATCGACCGTCAGTTCCTCCCCTTTGGAACCAGGGCCGCGGCCCTCGAATTCGTCCGAAGACAGCGTGCGCGTGTGGCGCAACAGGTCGTCTGCCGTGATGCTGGTGTCCGCGTCATTCGTATCCGCTACCGGGTTCGCGGCGGACGCTGCATTCACCGATCCGAATGACCACAAGGCGACGGTCAGTGCGACCGTGGCAAGAGTTGGATGAGGCCGACAGGCGAATGCTTTCCTCGCGCTCGGTGGCTTGAGGGAAACTGAATCCGCTGACGGCGACGCGTCATTCATGTCACTTCTTAGATAGTCTGGCAGTCACGCGGCTCCCGCCAAGAAAAAACAAGCCGCTCAATCAACTCGTTTCGGGGAGCGCACGCCGCTGGCGTGCCCTTCGCGGCGGCTCGCCGCGAAGCAGGGGGTGCTTCGGTAGCTGACGCGCGGCGAGATTTTCTCCTACACGTCTTTGAATCACCGCCGGTGCGGCCGGCAACCCGCCGGACGCGTGCGCTCCCCGGACTTTTTCGGACTCTCTCTTGGATGAGAGGGAGTGTCCTGACTTGAGGAGCGCGGCATTTATGCCGCTTAGGGAACCGCTATATTTCATGGCTTGAAGCGGGCTGAAGCCCGCGCTCCTGGGAAATGGGACACTACCAGACGAGAATGGAATTTGACCGGGTTTAGGTCCTTGTTATCGTGCCGGACGCTTTCCGGTCAGCTATTTCGTTTGGAATCTTTTTCCAGGAAGCGCGCAACCCGCCAGAGCAGAGCGCCAACACCCGCTAAAGCGAAGAGCGCAATCACGGTTCCCTGGACGATTTCCATCAACTTGTCGTCTTCGACTCCCCTCAGAGCGAAGGCGAAGGCGCCGGCGGTTGCCAGACTCAGGACGACCGACAATGCCAGGAACGATCGACGCCGGACGCGGCGACGAAAAACACCCCCGGCTTCGATGCTTCTCGCCCCGGAATCCTCCAGCTTGAGGGCGATGCGAAAAAACACCCGCGAAAACACCGCGCCCGCAATGAACGCGATTCCCGTTCCCGCGGACAATTCGCAGCGCAGTTCAGGCGTGACTTGCTTCACCGAGTAAAGAAACGCGGCCATCAAGCCAAGGCTGAACGCGCTGGAGAATTGGATGAGGCGGAGCAGGCCGCCGTCGTCAGTGGTCGCGTCTTTCATTCGGTGTCACAATCTGCTCCCGCAATTCAGGACGATCAACCAGGAATCCTCCAGAAATCACTCCTCCCGACGCCGCGATTCCTCCGGCACGATGTTCAACTGGAGCCTCTCCGTGTTCCGAAGGAGGGTCAGCGGCGACCGTTTTCCGATTTGGGATTCGGTCAGGTGCTTGTGCAGGTCGTCGATGCCGGTGATGGGCTGGCCATTGAACTCAATCACAACGTCGCCTTCGCGCAAGCCGGCGAATTGGGCGGGGCTGTCAGGCTCCACGTGCACGACCAACAGGCCGTTTTCGACCGGCAGGTTGTAATGACGGACGAGGCGGCGGTGCAGCCGGGTGTTTTGCCCGCCAACGCCGATGTAGCTGCGGCGGATGTGGCCGTCCTTGATCAGCCATCCGGCGACGTATTTGGCGGTGTCGATGGCGATGGCGAAGCAAATCCCCTGCGCGGGCAGGATCACCGCCGTGTTCACGCCGATCACTTCGCCGCGCGAGTTGACCAGCGGTCCGCCGGAATTGCCGGGATTCAGCGCCGCGTCGGTCTGAATGATGTTGTCCATGAGCCGGCCCGAGTTGGAACGAAACGAGCGGCCGAGCGCGCTGATGACCCCCGCCGTCACAGTGCATTCGAAGCCGTAGGGGTTTCCGATGGCGATGGCGAGCTGGCCGACTCGAACGTTTTTCGATTCGCCCAGTCTTGCCGCCGCCAGATTGGGCGCATAGATGCGGAGGACGGCGAGGTCGGTGTCGGGATCTTCCCCGACAAGATGTGCATCCGGCCGCCGGCCGTCACCGAGAACGACTTCGAGTTTCTCGGCGCCATGCACGACATGGCTGTTGGTGAGAACGAATCCATCCGGGCTGATGACAAAACCCGAGCCGCTGCCCCCGGCTTCCTGCGGTCCGCGGCGCCGGTCCGACTTCTTGCGCACCTCAATCTTCACCACCGAAGGGCTGACCGCGTCAGCCGCGGTGACGACCGCCTGGGAGTAGGCGTCCAGCAATTCGGAATCGGACGGTGGCTCGCGTTGGGTGGAAGATTTCGCGGACGGCGGCTCGGAATCTGAGGAGGCGGGCAGGGGACCAAGTATCGCAGTTTTCATATCATCATCGACTGCCTTTCGCAGCCTGATGACATGTAAACGTGAACCGTAAGCTGTCAAGGAGCGCTCGGCTCAGACCGAAAAATCGCCCACGCCACAAGGATCGCAATGAGGCCCACTTAGTCAACTAGGACAGCGAAACGAAGAATGGTTTGTTGGCTCGCCTTCACCCTGACCCTCTCCCCCCACCGGAACGATGCAGTTAGAGAATTGGCTCGCCCTCACCCTAGCCCTCTCCCCCAGGAGAGGGAACTCCCTTCGGCCACGCTGCGACGAATCACCAAAGGGTGAGGTTATCCGAGGCGCTCGAAAGCTTCTCCCTCTCCCCGGGGGAGAGGGCCGGGGTGAGGGCGGTCCAGTCCTCTAACTGCATGGTTTCCCGCCCAAGGTGGGAACCGCGGACACCTTTTGGCGCTTTTTCGCCAACCGGACGCCCACGAAGGCGATCAACGCGATTGCCAGGAGTGCGCCCGCGACCGGAGCGATTATTGACATGACAGAGGTAACCACTGATCCACCGAGCTCCGCTGTTGCCAGGATTGGATTGGCCAATCCACCTGTCGTCGCGGTGGATGTGGCGCGAGTGAGGACCGTGGTTCCCTTCACCAATCCGGCCACACCGCCACCGGCAATCACTGCCAGGGTCCATCTCAGGAACGGACTCAAGTCAGCCACCAGCGACGCGGTGATGATGGTTCCAGCAACGACCGCTGCCGGGCTGGCGACGGTATCGAGGAGATTATCCAGCCACGGGACATAGTAGGCGGCGATTTCGAGCACTGTAGCGACGGCAAAAGCGATCAAGGCCGCGTCTGATCCCATCCAGAGGAAGCTTTTGGCCAGACTGAGATGGCCCGTGTTTGCGGCGATGCTGACGACCAGCAGCGGCACAAACACGCGGAAGCCGCAGGCCGCGCTCAACCCGATGCCAATCAACAAACTCAGAACTGTTTCCATAAAGAGTCCTTTCGATTTGCACAAATCTGCACCGGAACCAGAACACAGACAACCTCGGAATTGTTGCAGGCGATTTAGAAGGCGAAAGCTATCTCGGCAGGTTCTCTTTCAACTTTGCCTTTGTCCACAAAGCAATTACGTTCCCAACGATAATAGGCGCACCATGAAATTGTCCGAGAAAACCTGCTCCGAGAGAGCGTTCCTTCTTGGCATTTTGTTTGAGTGCCTTTTGATGCCGCTCTTCGCCTCATTTCCGGCCGGTCCTTGCATGTCATCCTGCATCGGTGCCTTCATTCTTCTGACCCATTGGCCAGTGCTACTCCTTGTTCAAAGTCCGTTTCCTTCTGAAATGAAGCTGCTGGCGCTGATCCTGGTTCCATTTCTGATGATGTTGCTTTGGGCTTTTGTGTTTTACTGGGGTCTGCTTCTGGTGAGTTGGCTCGCCGCTCTCAAGTCGAACGGGCCAGGGAGCAAGGATCGTTCAGACGCGGGTAAGAGAGCTATATAGATTGATACAACCTCCGAACGAACGTGCTAAAGATTGTGACTCAGACGGGTCGCACTCGGATTCCCTGCGGTTAGACGAGCGCGGGCAACACTGACGACTCGGTCCGTATCAATTCCTTTCAGCTTTCCCGCGAGTGACGCCTTCTGCGCTCCGTAGCGAAACTCATTCATACCCCATTGCAAGCCGATGTTCATTTCCAGCATTGCCGGAGTCATGTTCGGTGGCAATTGGCCTTTCATCCGTGCGGGGTTCGGCAATGTCGTCAGCGATTCGGCCAGTTGCTTGCCGATCATCGGAATCAACGACAAGTTCCCCTTGCCGGAGACTAACTGCTGCAAGTATTGGTCGATTTTCTCGCGAACGCCTTCGAAAGATGCGTCGGGTCGCAATGACGCGGAGATGAAGAAGAAATTCCCTTCCGGCGTGGTAAGATCAGCCCCGGCAAACACCATCCCCGTCACCTTCTTGAGTTCCTGGTTGGAGAAGAACTGCATGTTCAACCATTGGGCTGCGATGAGCAGGGGAGGGTAATCGGCGTGACTCGCGGCGGGAATCGGCCAGGTCAGCACCAGATGTCGTGCGTCGAGGTCCCAGGTTATTTCACGATTTTCCGGATGCGTTTTGCCGGGAGCAACGGGTCTGGCGTCGGACTTGATCAGTTGCAGTTTCTCGTTGAAGGCCGGCAGCAACTTCGCGGGTTCGATACCGCCCACTGCGCAAACCAAAACATTCGTCAACACGACCAGCCCTTCGTTGCGATACTTCTGGATTTCGCCCAGCGTGACTTTCAAGACATCGCCCTTCATCGCAACGCGATTTTGATTGAGCCGATGGCCCTGCGCCCACGCGGCCAGCGCGAACTTGTGGGTCGCGAAGTTCTTCGCTGTAAAATCGCACTCGGAATTCACCTTGGGTTTTTCGGTGTCGAGGTTTGCCTGTGTGAACGGAACGCCGCGCAGCCAATCCGCCGTATGCTTTAATCCTTCCTGCCAGTTAGTGGTTGAACCGTAGAAATCGAGCCGCATGTGATCGGGCAACGTCTCGGCGTTTGCGATCGGTGAGTCCGCGGGCACCGTCGAACGAATGACGAGGTGCTCGACCAGATGCGACCATTGCGCCTGTTGCGGGCCGTCGCTGGTCAAGCTCATCGGCAGGTAGGTGAAGATCGCCTCGTTTGTGCTGCCTGGAAAATGGACGGCCACGACGCGAATACCGTTCGTGAGCGTGACGGAATCAGTCGTCGGTGTGCTCGCCGCAGTCCGCTGGCTCACACCAATCAGCGCGATCAGGAAGAGCATCAAGAGGCCGGTCGCCCGTCGGTTTCGTTTGCGAGCCTGATTCATTCGTTGCCACCCAGGAGCACCGGGAGAATCGCGAGCACCGCCTCGTGGATTGAAGGTCGCGTCCTTGAAAACTTGAGCGAGGGCGTTCGCGCCTCAGGTTCCGGGGCCTTCCACAAATTTTCTGACGGCTTCGGTGCCCAGGCGTTGATCCAGCTCCTTCAACGGTTCACGTTTCAATTCCTCGCGACTGATTCGGAAGCGCAAGTAGCTGGCGACGTCCGAAGCGACCTTGACGGTGGCGGCGCGTTTCGCGTCTTTTTCATAAAAACCGACCTCACCGAAAACATAAATCTGGTCCGCACCGCCGATGCTGGCGCCGCCCTGGGAAAAATCCAACTTGCCACGGAGCAGTAAGCCGAAGCTGTTGTCGCAGGGCGTTCCCTCCTTATAGATCACGGTCCCGCGAACGGAAGTCATCTCTTCCGCGCGCCAAAACAGATAAGCCAGCGCGGATTCATCCAGGCCCTGAAAGAGGGAGCAGCCCTTCACAGCATCTTTAACCAATGAGTATTCCATAAGGCGTTAAATACAACGACGGCGACTCTCTCATTTGACCTGAATGAAGTCAAATTCTTGTGCCGATAACGCGAGTCCCCGCTGGCTCACGCCCGATATCCAAACAGTTTCCGCTCTTTGATGATGTGCGCCACCTGCGGCGGCACCATGATTTCCCAGGCGCTGTCGCCGGAACGGAGCTTGGCCAGCACGTCGCGCGAGAAGATCGGCAGGAAGGCGTCATTGTAATCGCGGATCGGTTGGATGAACCGGTTCTCAAGGAGGTAGGCGTAGAGGTGTTGCAGGTTGTGCGCCACGCGGAGATTTCCGGAAGTAATGATCGAGCCGGTGACGTTGTCCTGCATTGGATAGACATAAAGGCGCAGGTCGTTTTTGAACATCCGGCCAAAGGCTTCGAGGATTCCGCCCTCGAGGTCGGTGTAGTACTTCTCGTCGAAAATCTCGCGCAGGCTGGGCACGCCCATCACGATGCCCACCAGCTTTTTGGTGTAGCGGAAGAGATAGGCGGCGAGCCGAAAATGGCGGGCGTAATTGGAGATCAAAACCGTCTTGCCCAGTGCGCCCAGCAGATCGGCCCGTTCCAGAAAGTCCTTGGGATCAATGACGCCGCCGTCGCTCGTGAGGTTTCTGAGCGTCATTTCCATCAGCACCACGATTTCCTCGCCCTGAACCTGAGGTTCCTGGACGAACATCGCCTGCGCGCAGTTCAGCATGTCGATGGTCGTCTTGATGACCGGCCGGAAGCTGCCGCGTTCGACCAGCACCGTCTTCTTGTAGAGCACTTCGGCGGCCTGCACTACCTCGCCGCCGGCGGTAAACATGGCGGAGTCGGTCAATCCTTGCTGCACCAGTTGCAAGGCCATCACCCGGTTATCGATCCCTTTGAACGCCGGACCGTCGAACTTGATCATGTCCACGTCGATGCGGTCCCGATTCAGGCCGTCGATCAGGCTGGCGATAACTGTCGCGGGGTCGGGATGATGATAGAGCGCGGCATAGACCAGGTTCACGCCGATGACGCCGAGGGCTTCCTGTTCCTGGACGTTCTCTTTATCGAGCATTCGAATGTGAATGATGATCTGCGATGGCTCGGCTTTCGGGTCCGCCTGAAACTTGACGCCCATCCAGCCGTTGCCCTCCTCGTGGCGCGAGTAGCTCCGCGCGGTGACCGTATCGGCGAAGACGAAGAACCGGGTCTTGTCGCCGCGCTTGGCATCGAGACGTTCGAGTAACAGGCCATACTCGTGATCAAGCATCGGCTGGAGGCGCTGCCGGCTGACGTAACGCTCGGCCGGGCCGTAGATGGCGTCGCTCACGACCATGTCGTAGGCGGAGATGGTCTTGGCAATAGTGCCCGACGCGCCGCCGACCTGGAAGAACCAGCGCGCCACCTCTTGTCCGGCGCCGATCTCGGCGAACGTGCCGTATTTGCCCGGATCAAGGTTGATCTTGAGGGCCTTGTCCTGGGTGGTCAAAACTTCGCGTTGCATGCCGGGGAAGTATTTGCCAGAAACCGCGCCGGCGCCAGTCTCAAACGGGACTGTGCGAGCCTTACGGACCGCGGCCTTCCAGGCCGCGGCGGGTCCGCAGCCGGATGGGCTCGGAAAAACTTCCATGCATCCGCACGTTTCGGACGCGCTGCGCCCAGAATGGGCGCGGTCCGAGTGAAGCGGCTCGTGCAGCCTGCAGAGTTTTCGCGAGCATTGACAGATGGGTCCGTGGCCCGACGCTGGAAGTCTGTTCAACGTACTGCTATTGTCTGCTGCTCCAGAGCCAGCGCCAGCTTGGTGATGTAGTAGAGGTCGGCGCCGCAAAACGGAAGGTCAATTTGCCGGGCCAGTTCATCGGCCTGATGTCCCCTCAGCCACGCCGCCGCCTTGAACGCGCCGAGCGCGAGGTCAGGCGGATCAACGAAGTTCTCGCCGTAATGGACCTGGCGTTCTTCACCCACGAACGGCCACGTGCCATAAAGCGCCTCGAACGTCTCCCAAACCTTTGCTGCCGCGTCGGGCCCTTTTGACTTTATCAGGGTGGCAACTTCCGGCGTAAGGTCATGAAAGAGGGCGACCTTGTGGCGATGCGGGGCGATGCGGAACGAGATCGCGTTGCCGCGGCCGATGAACGGGTCCAGCTCAGCCGAGCCTCTGAAGGTGGCGAGCTTTGCTTCCTCGGCCGCACGCCTCCACCAGGCGACCAGCGCATCGGTGGCTTCCGCGGCTTTCACGCTGGCCTGATTCGCGGTCCCGCTGTCTCCAGCCTTCTCAGCGATGCGCCCGATCGCAATCAATGACGCCAGGTAGCGGTTCGCATAGAGATCGCCTTTTGTATCGTCGAGACGCCATCCCGCTTTCCGGAACTCGTCGAAGCCTGTTTTGATTTGCGGCCACGCGGTGAGCAAGCGCTCCCACTCGCCGCAACGCTCAGCGTAGAGCCAGGCGGAGTAAACGTTGCCGAACGGATGATGGGGTTTGTCCACGCCGAGTCGCGACTTCACTTCGTCCGGTGTCCCGAACAGCTCGCGTCGCTCTCCATCCTTCAACGAATACCAGGTGTCTTGGGTGAACGGTGGATGCTTTGTCCACTCGTCGGCGAGCAAAGCCTTCGCTTCCCTTTGGAGCTTGCGAGACAAATGTGGATACGCCCAGGCCAGTGCTTCAAACACTTCACCGCTGTGATCGAAGGAAAAATTGCGCCCGGCCAACCCGGGATCAACGAACAGAGGCGCCCAAGGTCGTGCCAGGACTTCGGAGACCTCATCCGCGAGCCGCTTTCTGATCTCCCGCTTCGTGAGCAACCGGGGTTTTGGAGCGAGTACGTTTGGAATGGTTCTTCCATCGACCCCGACGTCCTCCGCCGACGTGCCCGACTCACCGACAAACAAACAAAGAACGCGGCTGCCGGTGATCCAGTAGATGCGGTAGCCAACGATGGCGACGCCGCCGCGGCCGGGTCCATGCCATTCGTTGCGCACCCACGGCGGATTGCGAAAGCCTCCGAACGTGTCGCGGTCGCCCCGGATCGGGAATAGTTTGTTCTCTTTCAAATCAAATCCGCTCAGCGTGCCCTGGTGCACGATGAGCGCCGTGTTGCCCGCAACGACGAAGTTCTGGCTCTCATCCGCCGTCCCCCAAAACGTGTTCCACGCCGGTTGCATTCCGTATTGATGAAAGAGCGGCGTGATGCGGTTCCTCGTCAGGTCGAAGAGGCCGAGCGCGACCAGCGGCGCGACCCCGTGATTCCAGTTTCCGTAGGCGCTGCGATAGAAGACCAACAAACGACCGTCTGCGCACAAAGCCGGCATCGCCCCGACGCCCTGGCAGCCGGCGACCCAGAGGACCGGCGCCGTGAACGCTTCCTTTCCGGTGTCGGCGTCGAGCACGAAGAAGCTCCGCGCTTCGCGATGTTCGTCGAGGTAGCCGATGATTGCCTTTTGCTCCTTCTCCCAGAGTTCAGGATTACCACGCGCCGCCTCGCTTTTGGTCCAGGCATCCACCTTCTTCCAATCGTTGTCCTCGAAGCCCGCATGCTGCGCGAGCAGATGCCTGTCCCGGGCGATCCGTTGCCCCATGTTGATGGCCGGGTTGGTGCGGACGATGACGTAGGTGCGTCCGCCCGTCTTAACGATGATCGGGTAGTAATCCCGCGCCGTTTGTCCGGCGAGTTGTTCTGAAGTCCAAACAATTCTTCCGTTCTTTGCATCAAGGCAACGAACGCGCAGGTCTTCCGCCGTAACGAACGCACAGCCATCGGCGAAGGCGACGGTCTGGCGAATCGGCGCGTAATCCGATTCCCCCTCATCCGTCCTGCGGACACCCTCTCCCCCGCCGGGGGAGAGGGACGGGGTGAGGGGGCGCTGTCGCCACAGCTCCTTCCCGGTCTTGAGCGCGGTCGCGAGAAAGTCACCGCTGCGCGTGCCGATGAACACGCGGCTGTCGCCCACGACCGGTGACGCGGCAAATCCGCCGTGGGCGGCATAAGCAGACCACTTCAACTTTCCAGTCGCAGCATCCAGTGCGTAAAGATTCCCATCCGTGGAACCGGCCAGCACTAATCCGTCAGCACAGGCGGGCGAGTGGAGAAACGGGCCGTGCGCGCTGAAACCCCACCTTGGGTCGCCCGACTCGGCATCGAGCGCATAGATGTTCCCGCTGTGCGTCGCGACGAACACCTTTCCGTTCGCGACGATCGGTTCCATGGCCGTGCCGAGGCGTTCGCCGACGAAATGCCGCGACCACGCGAGTTGGAACGGAGGCTTGATCTCCGCAGACGCGAAGGCATCGTGTCGCGCGTTCCCATGGAGCATCGGCCAGTCGGCGTGAACGGCGCCGGTCGCGATAAGGAAGAAGGACAAACACGGAACCTGTATTGCTGACTTCAAGCCGCGAATCACATGGCTAAACTCCTTCGAAGAGTTAATCATACAGCTCTCCCGCAACAGGGACACGCGTCGGAGCGCGGCCTTCCAGGCCGCGGCACGTTCGCACGGACGAGAGAGCAGGAAGTATTCGGGCCGTTGGAGAGTTCACGCCAAGTAATTAGCGGAAGCCGGCGGCGTTGCCAATGCAGATGAGTCTTGCAGCCGCCTTGCCTCCTCGTAAGCTCTGCGGCGTCGAATGCGCAATCTCGCTTTTCTCGGCCCACGCGTTGCGGTCGCCGCGTTCCTCTTCAGCGCCTGCACCCGGGCGCCCGAGCCCGTAGCTCAAGTTCCCGAGCGCGTTCAGGCTCCCAAGCCGGCGCCGACCTCCGCCGACGTCTTTTACTCCGAAAAGCTGGCTGAGATGG
>Ga0075421_100008498_pt1 | contig 12623 bp, 10 predicted proteins | sample SoiMetdeltSBSDD5_FD_75292 | JGI IMG/M metagenome (GOLD analysis project Ga0075421, IMG submission 75292) | Bulk soil microbial communities from a Populus tree surrounding site in Tennessee, USA - Soil MetaG P. deltoides SBSDD5 | ecosystem: Environmental > Terrestrial > Soil > Tree plantation... | reverse complement strand
AACGCCTCGTGCTCGTCCGGGCTCATCCGGGGAGGATGGCCTCCGGAGCGTCCGTCTTCCAGCGTTCGATGATCGCGGCTGCTGGATTAGGCTCGAGGCCCTTCACGAGCGGGTGGCCAAGCAGCCGGCCCTTCTCGCGACGCCCCCGCCGCCCGCGATCTCGCCGGTCTGCCAGCCCTCGTCCGAGCTGTGAGGCCCGCGCCTCACTCCGGCCGGGACATCACGTCGCGCCGCCGGGCGGCGAACGTCCCTTCCTCGCTCCACAGCGTGGCGCGGAGCCGGCCGCGGGCGCTCTGCTGCGCCTCCGGCTCGTCGGGGGCGATGTTCCCCATCATCTTCTCACCCGAGTAGGCGCCCGCCAGCGCGAGCACCAGGGCGATCAATCCACCGATCACCATCCGGCCCATGCTGAACGGGTAGAAGAAGGTGGGCATGAAGAACGAGATCATGAACACCACCACCACCGAGAGGAACGCCGCCACCGCCGGCTCCTGGAGGCGCACGCCCGGCGAGAGGAGCCCCACCAGGAAGCCGCCCAGGTAGAAGGCGCCCAGGTGCATCATCATCTGCAACTGCAGGTGGAACATGGGCGAGACGTACTTGCCCACCACCAGCGGGCCGAGCCAGGTGCCGATGGTCAGCTCGCTGCCCAGGTACAGGGCGACGCTGGCGAACATCCACGCCATCGAGAACGGGCGATCTCGCACTGGTTCGTTCACGTGTGCCTCCGTCGGCCGCGATCGTCGGTCAACTGCCTCATCTCCACAAGGCTCAGCCCCGGGTTGCCCGTCATGCTGCTTGAGAGGAACACGCGGTGCCAGCATCATCGCGGAGCCCTCCATTCACACCGGTCCCCTGAACCCCCATGAGCGACGGCGTCCCTCTTTATCCCGGCTATCCCATCATCGGGGTGCTCCCCCAGTTCCTGCGGGACACGTACGGGTTCCTGGGGGAGGTCGTCCCGCGCGCCGGCGGGCTGGTGCGCGTCAACGTGGGGCCGATCCGCTTCTACGTCCTCAGCCACCCGGACCACCTGCAGCGCGTCCTCCGCGACAATCACCGGAACTACCTGAAGCGGGACGTGATGGCCCCCCTGGAGCGGGTGGCCCAGGGCGAATCGCTGACCACGATGGACGGGGAGCCCTGGCTGCAGCGCCGCCGCCTCCTCCAGCCCTACTTCCACCACCGCTCCATCCACAAGCTGATCTCCCGGATGTGGGAGACCGTCCAGGACCAGATCCCGTACTTCGACGCGTGGGCGAGCGCCGGGAGCTACCAGGACGCGGTGGCCGTGCTGCGCGACGTCTCCATCCGCGTCTTCATGCGCTTCTTCTACGGCACCACCTTCAGCGACCAGCAGACGCAGGAGTTCGGGCGCCACATGGGGTACTCCATCCGGCACACCTACTTCCGCTATCGCTTCGACTTCTTCTGGCCGCAGTGGGCCCCATTCCCCGGCAAGCGCGCGTTCAAGAAAGCGGTCTCCTACATCGCGAACGCCACCGACGAGATGCTGGAGAGGAAGCGCGGCGATGAGGTCGCGGTGGACCTGCTGTCGATGCTGGTCGGCCTCGCGGAGCAGCAGCAGCTGAGCCGGGACGCGCTCCGGTCCGAGGTGGTGGGGCTGTTCACCGGAGGCTGGGAGACCACCTCCGCCGTGCTGGCGTGGGTCCTCTACCTCCTCACCAGCCGGCCGGAGCTGGCGGCCCGGATCTCAGAGGAGGCGCGCCGCGAGGCCCGCCCCGCCGAGACGCTGGAGGACCTGCAGCGGCTCAAGCTGATCCGGATGACCCTCCTGGAGGCGATGCGCGTCTACACCATCACGCCCATCCTCAGCCGCACCACCCAGGCGGACGACGTGATCGGCGGCTACCAGATCCCCGCCGGCTCCCAGCTCATGCTCGCCGTCAGCGCCGTGCACCGCCACCCCGACTTCTGGGAGCGGCCGCAGGACTTCTGGCCGGAGCGGTTCGAGCACGGCGTCGAAGGGGCCACCAGGCATCCCTACGCGTACCTCCCGTTCGTCGCCGGACCGCGACAGTGCATCGGGATGGAGTTCGCCAAGATGCAGATGCAGATGATCCTGTCGGTCCTGCTCTCGCGCTACCGGCTGGTGCTCGAGCCGGGGTATTCGCTGCGCGTCGCCGCCGACGCCACGTACATGCCGGCCGCCCTCCCGCTCCGGCTCACGCGCGCGAGCTGAGCGCGCTCAGGCCGCCTTCGCCATCGGCCTCGACAGCATCTCGTCCAGCACCGCGAACCGGTTCGGAAACATGGCGCGGTACTCGTCGAACGCCCTGGTCCCCTTCGTCATGAAGTAGGTGGAGATGGCCTCGGCCACGTCCTCCACCGGTGACGCGGTGGCGTAGCGCGACGGGGAGGCCACGTCCGCCACCATGGCGTCCTTCCACTTGCTCCACGAAGGTTTGCTGATGTCCGCGCCGCCCCACCAGCGCATGGACAGGGTGTGGCCGGTCTCGTGCGCGAGGTTGCGGATGAACACGTCGTCGGTCTGCGAGAGGCCGTGCGGGTAGATGGTCAGCAGCCCCTGCGCGCCGCAGCTCATCCCCGCCATCACCGGCTGCCCGTACTTCTTCGACCAGAACTCGTCGTCCGGGTTCCGCACCGGGTTCACGCTGATCGCGGTGAGCTGCTTGCGCAGCTCCGGAGGCAGCCGCGAGACCAGGTTGGCGACCCGGGCCAGGTCGGTCCCCTGCGGCGCCACCACGTCGATCTTCTGGTCGCCGATGAGCAGGGTGCGCCGCTCGGCGTCCACGGTCGCCCCGTGGAACTGGTGGGCCGGCTCCGCGACCGGAGCGGTGAGCGCGTGGCGCACGCCCTGCCGCGGGACCGGCAGGTCCTCGGTCTTCATCTGCGGCGGGGTGATGTCGGGGTGCGTCAAAAGCTCGGTCAGCGCCTTGGCCTGGGCCTGCGGCGAGGCCGTGTCCCAGCCCGGCCGGCTGGGCTGCCGCATCGCCACCGGGGCCGCCCGCTTCGAGCGCGGATTGCTCGTCCCGGACAGCAGCGCCGTGAGCGCCCGCCGCACCTCCGGCGCCAGCGCCTTCCAGCCGGGAGTGCGCTCCAGCGTCTCCAGCGCGGGCGCCTTGCGGCGGGTTTCCACCCGCGGCCTCTCGGGGCCTGCGATGCCGCGGGAAGGGTTGGACTCAACTTCTGAGACAGGGAGACGGGCGGCAGCGGGAGAGGCTGCCCGGATGGGGGAGACCATGACCAATCATCCGGGCAGCGCCGCCGCAGTTCCCTTGATGAACTTTTACAGTTCTCTCACTTCAGCCCGTCGATGGACCACTGGGAGTTGTCCTTGTCCGGGTCGCCCTTGCTGGTGATGTACGGCGACTCGCCGTCGAGCCACATGAAGTCCTTCCAGTACTTGCTCTTGATCGACCAGCCCTTGCTCCGCTTCTCGACCTTGTAGTTGGTGGGGTCCTGGCCGGGCAGCGAGTACGGGTTCCACAGCTTCACCGCGCCGGTGGTGCCGCGGTAGCTGAGGAACAGCAGCGGGTCCTTGACCGCGCGGAACACGGCGTCGTCCTTGTCGCCCACCATCACGAAGTCGAGCGGCGTCTGGCCGGCCTTGCAGTACACCCAGGCGTCGTTGGTGACGCCGTCCGGGGCGCTCATGTACTGGTTGTTCTTCACGCTCTTGATCTGCACGCGGACGCCGGTGTCGGCCGGCTGGTCCGGGATCTTCCAGTCCTTCGGCGGATCGATCAGCTTGCCGGTGGGCCCGTTCCGCCACCGCCACGAGAACCAGATGTGCATCGAGGTGTCGAACAGGTCCTGGTACCCCACCCACGGGATGGCGTTGTAGAGGCACTTCCGCTGCTCGGCCTCCAGCTGGGACACGTACTTGGCCTGGTCGTCGGTCCCCACGCTCAGGTTCTGCATGCACGCCTTGACCGTCTGCCCCTTGCCGCCGCCCCCGGTGGGCAGCACGTAGGTGGGGCCGCGGTTGTTCTGGTTGTCGTACCAGTCCTTCATCTCCGACTCGTCGGAGCCGAGCCAGTTCTGGACCAGGGTCTTCGCCTCGGACTCCGCCACGGCCTTGCGCTGGTCCTGGGGCGTCCCCATGGTGCGGATGAAGGCCGCCCACAGGTCCTTCATCGCCTCGGTGGCCACCAGCGCGTTGTCCTTCATGTTGCTCGCCTTGTAGCCGTTCCAGCTGGGATCGAGCCCGGTGCCGGGCTTCCAGATCACGTCCCCGCTGGTGTAGTCGAGGATCGCCTCCTTCGAGTGCGAGTGCTGCTCGGAGCCGGGCGCGCAGATGTAGCTCTTCACCTGCCGCACCCTGACGTAGTTGTCGGCGGGGATGCGCACCACGTGCTCCAGGCTGAAGGAGTCCTCGAACAGGTGCACCGCCCGGCCGAGGAGGAAGTAGTTGCGGCTGACGGTGACCGCGGTGGAGCCGGTGACGCCGCCGTCGTAGACGGACATCTGCTCGTTGCTCGCCATGGCCGCGGCGACGAAGTACTTCACGAAGCGATCGCCGGACTTCTGCGCCGCGTCCAGGCCGCCCTTGCCGTTCACGTCGTCATAGCGGCGCATGAAGTGGTCGTACTGGATCTCGGCCGGCTCCTGGGCCACCGCGTCCCAGCAGCTCTGCGACGTGCCCGCGTTGTACCCGGCCAGGTCCACCCACCGCTCGCCGATGATCGCGTCGAACACCGCCTTGTATCGCGACGCGTAGCGCTGGTCGTTCCACGGCTGGGACTTGATCTTCTGCAGCTCCGACTGCGCGCCCGCGCTGGAGATGTTGGTGTTCCTGGCCAGGCCCTGCGTCCACTTCTTGCGCGGGTCGTTCGGATCCGGCAGGTCGGGCGCGGTGGCGGGCGAATAGCCCATCAGCTCGATCCCCGCCATCCGGGTCACCCATTCGTGCCCCATGGGGATCCCGTTGGCGAAGATGAAGCTGAAGCCGCTCTGCGTGAAGGCGAAGGCTTGCTGGGGCGCCAGGGACACGAGCGCGGCGAGGACCACTGCGGAGACACGACGGTTCAGCCACGACCACAACCGGACAGGCATGGACTCTCCTTCGGAATCAGAGGGTGTGCCTGTTGAGCGGGCGCTGAATTATTTTCTTGGTGACAGCGCGTCGGCGCGCTGCGCCGCCTCGGCGCTCCAGCCGGGCTCGCCCAGCGCCGCGAGCTGGCGGAACGCGTCCGCCGCCTCCTCCGCGCGGCCCAGGTCGCGGAGCGCCAGGGCGCGGTTCCACATCCCCTGCGGCGAGCGCGGCAGCGCCTGAAGCGCGCTCGCCGCCAGCTGCAGCGCGCGCTCCGGCTCCCCCATGGCCAGCGCCACCGCCGCGCGGTCGATCTCCCGCTGCGGCGACGGCGGCAGGCGCTGGAGGAACGCGTCCGCCAGGCGCGGATCTCCGCCCAGCAGGTACGCGGCGGCGACCCCTTCCAGGTCGCCGCGTTCCTCCAGCGCCGCCACCGCCGGGAGCGGGGGAGGGTGCGCGGTCTCCTCGCCGCCGCGCATGGGCACGTAGGGCCGGTGCCGGTCCGCGGGCGCGTAGCTGAGCCGCGCCTCCAGCCCGCGGGTCGCCTCGGCGGCCATCCAGCCGCTCTCCGCCGGGGCCGTGCCCACCCTCAGCACCACCACCGCGGCGATGGAGGCGACGGCCAGAGCGCTCAGCATCGCCCCGCTCCGGAGCGCCCACCGCGGCCGCGCGCGCCGGACCGGCGCCGGAGCCGCGGTGGCGGCCGTCGCGGCCGGGACGGCATGGCCCGCGTATGCCACCGCCGCCATCGCCTCGAGGTGGAGCACGCCCTGCAGCCGGTCCTGGCACGAGGCGCAGTCCGGCAGGTGGAGGCGGAACGCGTCCTCGCCGGCCTCGTCCAGCTCGCCGTCCATGTAGAGTTCCAGCTGGTCGCAGACTCGAACGCTCATGGTCCGCCTCCCGCCTCGCTTGCGTCACGCCCGCCCACGTCGCGCTCCAGCAGCTGGCGCAGCTCTTTCCTCGCCTCGGAGACCCAGAACCCCACCGAGCCCAGCGGCGCGCCCAGCCGGAGGGCGATCTCGCGGTAGCGGAGGCCGGAGGCGTGCAGCTCGTAGGCCTCGCGGTGCCTGGGCTTGAGCGCCTGGACCGCGGCGCGGAAGCGCTCGGGGGAGAAGGACGACCACTGCTGGAGGTACCGGTCCTCCGGCGAGGCGGCGGCGTCCGGCTGCGTCGCGCGCAGATCAGGGACCGCGGTGGACTCCGTCTTCCCCCGGCGGCAGCGGTCGATGAACCGGTGGCCCAGGGTGGCGCAGAGCCAGCCGCGGAGCCGCCCACTCTCCAGCTGGGAGAGCCGGTCGATGTCCTGCAGGGCCTTTTCAAACGTCTCCTGCACCAGGTCCTCCGGGTCCGCCCACCGGCGGCCACACAGGCGCCGGGCCATCTGCAGCAGCAGTGGTCCAAACTCGCGGGCGAGCGTCTCCGCAGGGCGCGCCGAGGCCATGGCCATACTCGGGGCCCCCCCTGGGGGGGAGGCGCCTGCGCGGTCCTCCGACACTCGCATCCGACCCTACAACGCGGCAGGCTAGGTTTTATTGGGAACGAGCAGACGGCGGCGCAAAGTGGCTGATCTCCCACCTGAATGGCGGGAGTGGGTGGCGGAGAACCTGGGCCTCGGGGTGGGGGCGGCGCGGCTCGAGGCCGCGCTGCGGAAGGCCGGCGTCCCCAGGGCGCGCGCGGCGGCCGAGGTCCGGGCCATCCAGGAGCACCCCGCGGTGGCCGAGGCGAGGCGGCTGTGCCGCGCGCACGGGGAGCTGCTGGCCCTGCTGGACACGCGGAGCCAGCTGTTCCGGCGGCTCGGCTCCCGGCGCCTGGAGAAGCGGGCGGACCTGTCGCCGCGCGAGTTCATCGAGGACTACTACCTGGCGCACCGGCCGGTGGTGCTGCAGGGCCTGACCGACGACTGGCCGGCACGGGAGCGGTGGCGCCCGGAGCGGCTGGCGGAGCGCTTCGGCCACGTCAAGGTCCAGGTGATGCTGGGCCGCGAGTCGGACCCGGAATACGACGTCTTCCCGGACGCTCACCGGAAGTGGATGCGGCTGGGAGACTTCATCCGGCTGGTCCTGCGCACCAGCCCCAGCAACGACTGCTACCTCACGGCGCGGAACGACGTGATGAAGCGGATGGGCCTGCACGCCCTGCTCGAGGACGTCCGCGTGCCCAGCGGCTTCATCGCCCACTGGGAGCGCCCCGGCAACCTCAGGCTGTGGATCGGACCGGCCGGCACCCGCACCTCCCTGCACCACGACCTCAACTCACTGCTGTCGGTGCAGGTCATCGGGCGGAAGCACTTCTGGCTCGTCCCCTCGTACGAACATCACCGCGTCGCCAACACCCGCGGGGTCTGGGGCTCCGTCGACGCCGACCATCCAGACCTGGGGCGGTACCCGGCCTACCGCGAGGCGAACGCGGTGCAGACCACGCTCGAGGAGGGCGAGGCGCTGTTCCTGCCGATGGGGTGGTACCACCAGGTGCGGGCGCTGGAGGTCAGCGTGTCGTTGACCTTCGACCGCTTCGAGGTCCCCGGCCAGAACACCGTCTGGGCCATGCCCGACTAATCAGCGGGGCGGCGTGGCCGGAGGGCGGGTGGGCTGCCGCGTCCGCCGGCGGCCCTGCCGCGGGATGATGTTGACCACCGGGGGAGGATTGGGGACCCCGCCGTCCCCGATGGCCGCCCAGGGGACCTGCTTCTCCCCGGGCATGCTCACCCGGGCTCCGGATTTGCCGCGCGATCCAGGCTTCTTGAGAGCTCTCTTCTGCATGGCGTCACCCCGATGGAAACCTAACATAGTCTTCCGGGATGGGACGCGGACTCGCGCCGGAGTGGCGGCGCTGGCTGATCGAGAACCTCCTGCTCGCCGTGAAGCCCGCGAGGCTGATGAAGGTCCTGGCCGGGGCCGGCCTGAGCGAGGCCGCGGCGCGCGCGGCGATCGAGCGGGAGATCGGCGATCCGTGCCTGCGCGGCGGGTTCAGGGCCACCTCCACGCAGCGCAAGCTGGAGGGGCTGCTGCGCGCCTATGGCGCTCTCCACCGGCAGGCGCCCTGGCACCAGGACGTCGAGCGCCGCCGGGCGCTCACCGCCGAGGAGCTCCTCCGGCGGTACGCCCTCCGCGGCCGCCCGGTGATTGCCGGTGACGCGATCCCCGCGATGGTGGGCTCCGGAGGGCTGCGGCTGCGCGAGCCGCGCCTGTGGATCGGCGGACCCGCCTCCGGCCCTCCGCGCCGGGCGGCGGCGGACCTCCTGGTGTACCAGGTGCTGGGGAAGCGGCCGCTGGAGCTGATCCCCTGGCCGGACTTCCTCCGCGTCCAGGGCCGGATGGGCGAGCGGAGGCGCGCCGCCGTCTCGCGGGACGCGCTCCGGGTGCGCGTCCGGGTCGAGGCGGGCGAGGCGCTGCTGATCCCGGTGGGCTGGTGGCACCGCCCGGCGGGCCCGGCGAGCGGCGCCGCCGTCTGCTACCAGGTGAGCCAGGCGCGCGCGCCGGCCGTCGCCTGGCGTGGGGGCGGTGCCATCGCCCCCACGGCGCCACCCCGGACGCGGGCCTGGTGCGTGCCCGGGGGGGCCTCGCGCTAGCCGAGCAGGCGCTTGGTCAGCGCGCGCAGTCGCGGCGAGACGGCCTCGCCGTGCAGTCGCTTCAGGGGGGCAGCGGCCTCCTGCGGCAATCCTCCCGTCCCGGACCCTCCGCCCCCCGGCATCCCCGGCCGGTCCGGTCCCGGCTTCGAGTCCACCTCCAGCAGCTCGAGCAGGACGTGCTGGACGAGCTCCGACGGCGGCATCGAGTGGGGCACCCGGGCCTCGTACTTCATCGGGATCACCTCCGCGTCCTCCAGGGCCTGGAGGACGGGGGCGTGCTGGCTGGCGGGGATGGTGGTCGCGGTCGCCGTGGTGGGCGCGGGCGGCGCGGCGGGAGCTTGCAGGCCCTGGATCTTCTGCTGCCAGGCCGCCGCCTCGGGCCCGGCGAGGTGGAGGTCCACCACCTGGCGCAGCTTCTCCAGCAGCTGGTCGCGCGACTTCGGCGTGGGGTCCTTGTTCCAGACGATCGTCATCTCCGGGATGGCCGGGGACGACACCGTGACGCCGAAGGCGAGCGGATCGTGCTCCTCCCCCGGGGGCTTGTCTCGCTGGTCCATCAAGAACGGCACGGCCTTCCCGAAGTACAGGGTCCGGAAGGGAGCAGCGGAAGGGTAGCGCTCCACCGCTCCCGTGCTGGGGGGCAGGGACATCTGGACCTGGGAAGCGACGATCTGGAAGCTGGGGTCGTAGATGGTGACCGTTCCGTCCTGGTCCTGGAGCATGGCGACGGAGTGCCCGTCAGGGTCCTGCCCGAACGAGTAGCGGCTGGTGGTGTCGGGTTGCAGGGTGGGGGCCAAGGGCGGGGGGTAGTTGCTGGTGTCGCGGTAGTGGCCCTGCACCGCCACGCCGAAGGCCGGGGACACCTGGTTGAGGCCCGGCGCCGTCAGGATCAACCCTCCCCACGTCATGTCTTCCCCCGCCGGCAGCATCATCGTCGCCAGCGAGAGCGCCACGCCCTGGCAGTTGGCGAGCTGGATGAAGAGCACGGCCCAGCCGCCGCACATCCCGCCGCCGTTCACCAGCATCGAGCGGATGTCCCAGCCCGGGACGCCGTACTGCAGCCCGGTGGCGGGCAGGTGCTTCATCAGCAGGTCGCAGATCTGCTTCGGCGACGTGGCCCCGCGGCACCAGGCGGAGCTCCACTCCATCAGGGGGACGTAGGCCCAGGACGGCCCCTCCTGGCCCGATGAGGCGACCATCGGCGCCCAGGTGGTGCAGACGACCAGGGAGGTGTGCCCCAGGAACAGCCTCCCGGAGGCGCCGGTGCCGTCCGTCCAGTCCGCGTACCAGTCCAGCTCGACGAGGTGGCGGCCGATCTGGTCGGGCAGCGGGTCGTTGAAGGGGACGGGACCGGTGGTGATGAACCGGACCTGCCGGTCCTTCTGGGACAGGGTCATGGGGAACGGTCCCAGCACCGGGACGCAGAGGCTGGGCGCTTCGCCGCCGCCGCTCAGCGGAGGACCCCAGGCGCTGAGGGTGAAGTTGACCGGGGCGAACCAGCTCACCTGCAGCCCGATCTCGACCGACGGCGTCTGGCTCCGCACGTACGCCGCGGGCTGGTTCTGCACGCCCTTGGTCCACTGCGGCCCTTCCCCGATGAACTGGTCCGACCTCGGGTCCCTCAGCAGGATGGGGCCGCCGGTCCCGTCGCTGCGGCCGGAGAACTTCAAGCTCTGGAGCTGGATGACGGTCTGTCGCTGCATTCGATCTGGCTCTCCTGGTCGGTCATTCGTACAACAGCACGTCCTCGACCCAGCGGGCAGCCGGATCCGCCCGCATCCAGCGCAGGCGCTCGTCGCGCAGGGCGCCCGCCGGCTCCGCCCCGGCCTGGATCCGCTCGCGCACCCTGGAGAAGAGCTCGCCCGCGGAGTCCGGGATGTCCACCGTGGCCGCCATCACCGCGCGCGCGCCCGCCTCGATGAAGGACTGCGGGAGCGAGAACGTCTCCCGGATGAAGGCCGGCCTCCAGGCGGCGGCGCAGGCGGCCAGCGACACCACCGGCGCGCCGCGCAGCCGCGCCCGGCCGATGGCCTCCGCGGTGAGCGCGTAGCGCCCGTCCGGCTCCGGCGACAGCGCCACCACCGTGGCCCCGGACAGCAGCGGGTCCATCAGCCCGTGCGCGTGGATGTCGATGGTGGTGGCCTCCTCCATGGCGGAGAGGACGCGCGACGGCGTCGCGCCGGCGCCGGACAGCGACACCGTGGGCCCGGACGGCGGCCCGGGGACGTTCCACGGCGCCAGCCGCGCCAGGCGCAGCGACGCGGGCGCCTCCACGTTCGCCACCACCAGGTGGCGCGGGGGCCGCGGCGGCGGCGGGGCGCGGTCCGCCCCCACGCGGTAGCTCCACGCCAGGTGCGGCGGCAGCAGCCCGGAGCGGGTGTCCAGCGGCGAGGAGGCCAGGACGTCCACCCGCGGGCAGCCCTCCAGCGAGGCGAGGAGCGGCGGGGGGACCAGGCCCTGGAGCGAGCGGCCCAGGGGCTCCCGCCGCGACCGGTCGTAGGCGCCGCGCTGCCCGCCGTCCGGCCCGCGGACCACCACCGCGGTGCGCTCGGCCTCCGCGATCACGCCGAGCGCGCACCGCGCCGGGACGCCCACGCCCAGCCGCTCCGCCATCAGCGCCAGCGCCGCCGCCCAGTCCTCGCGGCGGGCGGCGTCCAGCGCCAGCTCCACGTAGGACCGGGACCACGCGTCGCGCGCGTCCGCGTCCCCCGCCAGCAGCGGATGGCTGGAGGAGATGGCCTCCCGCAGCAGCGCCTCGCCGGCCGGGCGGTCCGAGAGGAGCTCGAACCGCCCGCGGATGGACAGCGCCAGCATCCGCCGGCCCGGCGTCTCCACGTTGGGTGACAGCTCGCCCAGGGCCCGGGCCAGGCGCCCGGCGTCGGACGGCGCGGGGGAGAGGCGGTTCAGCTCGGCGATCGCCCACGCCCCGTTGAGGGAGAGCGGCACGCCGCACCGCAGCGCCAGCTCCAGCTCCTCCCGCGCCGGTCCGGCGCGGAGCTCCCGGAGGGCGAACGCGGCCAGGTTGCGGTGGACGTAGCCGCACAGCGCGGCGTCGCCGGGGACGCGCGCCAGCGCCTCGCGGAGCAGGGCGCGGGCCGGCGCGTTCCGGCGCTGGAAGTGGAGGGCCTGGGACAGTGCCAGCAGCGCGGTCGTCTCCCGGTTCCACTCGCCCAGCGCGCGCGCCTGGCGCAGGTACGCGCGCGCGTGCTCCTCCGCGCTGGAGAGGTGGTTGGCGGCGGTCTCCTGGCTCGCCAGCGCGCGGCGGACGTTGAGGCACTGCAAGGGCAGGTTCGCCTCGGCGCAGCGCCGCAGCGCCTCCAGCAGCCGCCGGGTCCCCCCCTCGTGCCGCCCGGCGAGCGAGTCCAGCCTCGCCAGCTCCACCTGGGCGTCGAGCTGGAGCCAGGGGTCGTCCCATCCGCGGGCGAGCGCCTCCACCTCGCCGGGCTGCCGCCGCACCGCCGGCGCGTTCACCAGCGCGCCGAAGAGGATGTCGCGCTCGCCCTCGCCGGACCTGCGGAGCCGGGCGACCAGCTCCGCGGGCGCGGGGTGCTTCCCCAGGTACAGCTGGGCGTACTCGCGGGCCAGCGGGGCGCGGCGCGCGAAGTCCGCCGACGCCACGCGCAGCACGCGGTCGTGGAGGAGGGTGCCGCCCGCCTCGCGGTCCAGCGCGCCGGCCAGCGGGAGGAGGGCGAGCGCCTGCCGCCGGTCGGAGGCGGTCCGGAGCACCTCGTAGAGCCGCTCGCGCGAAAGGCCCGGGAAGCGCGCCAGCGCCTCCACCGGGATGGCGAGGGTGGATCCGGGCGGGGCGCCGATCGCCGCCTGGAGCGCGTCGCGCGCGGCCTTCCACGCGCGCTCGCGCCCGGCGCTCTCCTCGCGCAGCGCGGCGGCGCGCGCGCGGGCCTCCTCGCTCCAGCCAGGTCCGGCCCCCGCCGCCGCGCGCTCGAACGACTCTGCCGCCAGCAGGGTCAGGTCCATCTGCTCCAGCACCACGCCGCGGTTCCAGAGGGCCTGCGGGTGGTCCGCCCGGCGGTCGAGGAC
>Ga0075421_100008497_pt1 | contig 12623 bp, 14 predicted proteins | sample SoiMetdeltSBSDD5_FD_75292 | JGI IMG/M metagenome (GOLD analysis project Ga0075421, IMG submission 75292) | Bulk soil microbial communities from a Populus tree surrounding site in Tennessee, USA - Soil MetaG P. deltoides SBSDD5 | ecosystem: Environmental > Terrestrial > Soil > Tree plantation... | reverse complement strand
CTTTTCCTCCCGCCGCCCACAGGAAAACGCGCAGTTGAATGTACAGGATCCACAAACCAAAAAGCACCCAGAAGAAAATGATTAACCCGGCTGTCACATTCGCACGGGCTACATCCGACGCAATCGAAAGTGAGACTAAGGCATTCACTACACCCCACACTACAAGAGCAAGAATTGTCCAGAACCGCCATGCGCGAGCATTACTGAAAATATAACCCAGTGCGCCTAGGGCAAGGGGGTTAAGCCACCATGCAATCGCAATGCCTACGAGAAGGATCTGCTCACGGTTGGAACGCGAGGCGTTCCCCGAGAGATATAAAAGAATTGGGGTGGAGATAAACAGTGTGATCAGGAGGCCGATCATCCAGCCAATGCCGCCATAAAAATCACTTGCAGCGCCAGCTTTATAAGACTCGCGTGTCCTCCGCGCCTTATCCTCGCCCTTCATAGGCGCCAATGGAGCCTGATTCCCCGCTGGAACTAATGAACCGTTAGACATAAATCACCTCGTGGACCTAAATGGATGAAACCTCAAAGGAGTGTACCCCAAAAGGGATGCGGGTACAATAAGCACAAATGTCCTCTCATGTGTGCTTAAGTTTGAAGAAGGCAGTTTACAAACTTGACGCCCGGCTGCCTGATTTCTTACCAACGATCACCTAACTACGACTCTGGGAGAATTTATGAAATATTTACTCTATCTATTTTACCTTGAAGCCGCGATTTCTCTGATCAGTGGGTTGCAGTCACTCCTCATGCCTGCTGCGTTCCTGAAACAGTTCAGCCCAGAACCAGCCTCCACGCTTGCTATGGAAATGACACGCTGGTACGGAGTACTTCTCTTTGTCTTGGTATATCTTCTGGTCCAGGGCTTGCGCCTTCGCGGTACTGCGTTCAAATTCATCCTGCAAGGACTGCTGATCGGAGATTTCCTCCAAATCGGCGCGACGTTCGTCACAGCTCAGGCCCCGGGAGGATGGTCCTTTGTGCTCTACATGTCAGTCATTCTCTCTGCGATCTACATCCTCCTGCGCGGGATCTGTTTATGGAAGCCGGTTGAAACAGGAATTGATCCATCATGAAGTTGTCACTTCCCCACCTGACTCATTTCCCCGCTTCCCACTCAGCTGGAGCTGATTCTGTCTACCCGACCATTCTCGCCCTGCATGGCCGCGGCAGTAACGAGCAAGATCTCATCGGCCTTGCACCGTACCTGCCGCAGGAATTGTTCTGGATCAGCCCGCGCGGGACATTTTCACTTGGACCCGACTCCTATGAATGGTTTCAAATCACCCAAATTGGCATGCCAGACCCAATTCGGCTGCAAGACGCCCTCCAAACCATAGACACTTTCATTGATGAAATCATCAAGAATTATCCCGTTGATAAAAATAAACTTTACCTGCTGGGCTTCAGCCAGGGAAGCCTGGTTGCCATGTCGTATACCCTGACAAAGCCCGCGTCCGTAACAGCCGTCATTGCTCAATCAGGATACATCCCACACGAAGCAGGTTTGCAATTTGACGAAGTAGGCATCAAAAACAAACCTTTTATCCTTACGCATGGGATTCAAGATCATCTGCTCCCCATCGACTGGGCACGCCGCAGCCGCGATACACTGCAGAAACTTGAAGTCAACCTGGAATACCACGAATTCAATATGGGACATCAAGTGAATGAAGAGTCACTGGCGGTCATCAATAGCTGGCTTGAGACTCAACTCAAATCATAATGTCATCGGAATCAATCATCCAATTGCTCGAAAATGCAATCTATGCGCGGACGGATTTATTTGATTCGAAGCACGAATCAGCCTTTCGACTTTTCAATGGATTCAGCGAAGGATACCCCGACCTCACTTTAGATGTATATGGGCAAACGCTTGTCATCCATAACTACGCAGAGGATATCGTAGGAAGTCAAGCTCTTGTTGTGAATGTGATCAAACATCTATCTACTACACTACACTGGCTACGCGCAGGGATATTAAAGATCCGAAATGGAAAAACCCAAGCCGAGAAAAATGGGATTTTGATTTTTGGTGAAAAAGCAGAAACCAAGATCAAAGAACATGGAGTCTGGTATGCCATAGACCTGACGATGAACCGCGACACGAGTTTTTATCTCGATACGCGTCACTTGCGAAAATGGCTGATCGGAAACATGCAAGGCAAATCGGTATTGAACACATTCGCCTACACGGGTAGTTTTGGGGTGGCTGCATTTGCCGGTGGAGCCGTTCGTGTTTTGCAACAAGACATCAATCGAAAATTCTTGAACCTCGCAAAGTCATCTTATGTGCTCAATGGATTTCCCATCCGCACACAGGATTTTGTCACCGCAGACTTCTTCCCCGCTGTAGCCAAACTCAAAAGTACCAAACAAAGTTTTGACTGCGTTATTCTTGACCCGCCGTTCTTCTCCACCACACCGAAAGGCAAGGTGGAACAGGAAAACAATAGCGCCAGATTAATCAATAAGGTGCGCCCGCTTATCAACGATGGAGGCTATCTGGCAGCTATCAACAACGCCTTATACGCCAGTGGCAAAGAATATTTGGGGACTTTGGAATCATTATGCGCGGATGGATATTTGAAGATCGATGAATTGATTCTCGTCCCCGAAGACTGCACGGGGCACAACATAGTCACGGAACCAATCACTGACCCAAGTCCATTCAATCATTCAACGAAAATCGCTTTACTGAAAGTGCGTAAAAAACACCTGTAAGGCTGGGAGAAAACATGTGAACAACGAACCTTTCAAAGTCGAGCTTGAAGTCAGAGATTATGAATGTGATATCGAAGGAATCGTCAATAATGCCGTGTATCTAAATTATCTGGAACACACCCGGCATCTATTCCTGGCAAATAAGGGGTTTGATTTTGCAGCGTTAACCAGAAACGGAATCCATCTCGTAGTGATCCGTATTGAAGCAGACTATCTCCATCCTTTACGCAGCGGTGACAAGTTCCATGTGACAGCTAGCCTGGAAAGAATCTCCAAATTGCGCTTTGGTTTCTTGCAGAACATATTCAGGCAGCCTGATAATAAACCTGTCCTACGCGCAAGAGTGATTGGCACTTCGCTGAACACAGAGGGTCGGCCCAAATACTTTGAAGAGCTGGAAAGGTTATTTGCATAAAGTAATTCACGCTTCAAGCCTGACCTACTCTTTTATCCGCCGAGCGCGCATGCGCTTCGAGGCCTTCCGCGCGGGCCAGAACAGCCGCCGATTTAGATAACGCTCTCCCGGTCGATTCATCCAAACCAACCAAACTGATGATCTTCACGAAATCCAGCACGTTGAGCGGGGAGGCGAATCGCGCCGTGCCACCTGTGGGCATCACATGACTTGGCCCCGCCACGTAATCACCAAGCACCTCAAATGAATACTCGCCCATAAAAACGCCACCGGCCGAGGTGACCTTATGACTCCAGGCCCACGGATCACGTACTGACAAACACAAGTGCTCCGGCGCGTACAGGTTGGAAAGCTCTATGGCTTCATCCAGATCCCTGGTAAGGACGACACCGCCACGATTATTTAGGGATTGAGCGACAATTTCGGCGCGTGGAAGTGTTTCAAGTTGATTGCCAACCTCCACTTGAACAGCTTCAGCCAGTTGCTTCGATGGTGTCAGCAAAATGGCAGACGCGAACACATCATGTTCGGCTTGCGCAAGCAAATCAGAAGCAACCCAGGCTGGATTTGCAGAGTCATCAGCAATCACAACGGTCTCTGTCGGGCCTGCCAAACCGTCAATACCCACCAGGCCAAAGACTTGTTTCTTCGCCAACGTCACGAATAAGTTTCCGGGACCAAAAATCTTATCTACCGCGCGAATCGACTCGGTCCCGTAAGCCAGTGCGCCAATCGCCTGTGCGCCACCTACTGCGTAGATTTCGTTCACACCAATGAGTCCAGCCGCGGCCAAAATGATTGGAGCAATTTCACCTGTCCCGCGGTGCGGTGGAACAGCCAGCACAATATCTTTCACGCCTGCCACTTTTGCGGGAATGGCCGACATCAAAACCGTGGAAGGTAGCGGCGCCGTCCCACCGGGGATATACAAACCAACTCGCTGAATAGGACGAATCAACTGCCCGAGTACGCCGCCCATTTCCTGGGTGATCCAGGAGGTCAGGGGCTGTTTGCGATAAAACGACTCGATTCGCGTCGCGGCGAGTTCCAGCGCTGAACGCTCTGAACTTGAAATTGAATTCAATGCAGCCTGCATCGAATCGCTCGAGACGCGGAAACTGTTTGGGGATTTGCCGTCCAGTTTCTCGCTCCAGGAATGAAGGGCAGAGTCACCTTCGGTGCGGATATCCCGCAGAATACGCGTCACGGCTTCTTGTGGAGAAATCCGTTCGCCGAAGGTCGATTCCATCCGGTCCAGCATAGAAGCAGGCACCTTTTCATCGCCCAACGGCACACGCCGCAGAATCGTCGTCCGAGCCGTTTGTGAATCAAGAATTGACAGCATTGTCACCTCGTGAGAATAAAAACTCCCGCTCTAGCGGGAGCTTTGAATGCACATGCAAAACAAACGTGCTTAAGCTGCCGGTCCGGTGGGAGTTACATGATGATGGTGTAGCGTGTTACTCATAGAGTCATTGTATGGAAAAGGGTTATGATTGTCAAGCAACGTGATGTATTCGGTTTTTGACAGGAGAAAACCATGAACAGCAAGCAGATCCTTGAAAACTTCTGGGAGACGATGAAGACCAATGACTTCTACGCGGTTGCAGAGTTACTGCATGATGATTACATATTGGAATGGCCGCAATCGGGTGAAAGGATTCGCGGCCGTGATAACTTTGCCGCCATTAACACGTACTTCCCCGCCGAAGGGAAATGGCTGTTCACCGTCAATCAGATCCTTTCAGAAGGCGATCTGGTTATAACCGATGTAACGGTGACCGATGGCTCACGGACAGACCGCGCCATTACCTTTTCGACGGTTCGTGATGGAAAGATCCTGAAACAAGTTGAATTTTGGCCAGAACCATTTGAGGCACCAGAATGGCGTGCACAATGGGTGGAGAGATTTTAGCGTTGCATGGAGCACCAGAGATTAAAACAGACTCGGCTGTTCGGCAATATCTGGCTCGATTTCATCCCAGGGCAAGGGAGGAAGATCAATTTGTGAGGCAAGCCGCCGATAGAATTCTCGGCAAATACGCGGCGCCATCAGATTTCCGGGCGAATGGCAAAAGATGAAGGCAGTTGCACCAGCCTTTAATTGGGGCACGAGATAATCCACCCATTCATCAACCAGGGGAAGGTTTTGCGCCAATTCGGGATGACCGATGAAGCGGATGAACATGAAATCCGCAGTGCGCTCCAAAAACACCGGGACATCTGGTTTCCGTTCGCGGGCTTCCAGCAAACTTTTATAGACGCTGCCCTCGAGAATTGCATCCCCTGCCAAATCACGGATGGGGCGCGTGTCGATCACCACCCGCGCCATATTGCGCGAGATCAGCATTTGATTCAGGGAGTCACGATGAGGCGGGTCAAACCAATCCAGGTGACGGACCTCGACACCCAATCGAACATCGTTCGGGAAGTCTGCTAAAAATTGAGCCAGATCCTCCATCAGCCGCGGGGAATATCTGGGAGGCAACTGCAGGAACATCGATCCAAGACGCGGTCCGAGCGGTCGCATAACGTTCACAAATTCGTGGGCACGTGCAATGGAGTCGGCGAGTTTTCCTTCATGGCTGATCGCCTTCGGGATTTTGGGACAAAAGCGGAAAGTTTCAGGAGTCTGCTCGACCCACGACTCCACCGTCTTTGCCGCGGGGACCGCATAAAACGTTGTGTTGCCTTCAATAGTCGTGAGCCGACGCGCGTATTCACGCAGAAAGTCAGAGGGCTTTGTGCCTTTGGGATAGAAATTCCCCACCCAACCCTTGAACGACCAGATGGGACAACCAATATAGACTTTCATAGGAACTTAATCAGGGCGAGACGCTAACGCCTCAATTTCAACTTTATAGACTTGGCTAGCCAAACCAGCCACATATAAAAACGTGCTGCATGGTTTGTGACCTTGCAATTTAGATGCGATCACTTCCCGTCTTTTTACAGTATCCATCTCACCCACCACAAAATAGGTGAGTTTTAGAATATTCTGGACACTCATGTTTGCTGCCTGAAGATTGCGAATGATGTTCTCGAAGGCAACGTCCAGTTGTTCAAATGGATCTTCCGGTACGGTACCATCCTGCCGCATGCCAACCTGGCCGGAAATGACCAGTAATCGCTCCCCTGTGACCTCTACTTGATGAGAATACAAACCAACTGGTTGATGAAGATTATCAGGGTTTCGAAATTCCTTCATGAGTCAACTCCTTTGCATCAGGGTGTCCTGAAAGTTGATTAGATAAACGTAGGAATATTATATAATAAGCCGGCTTGCATGATGCGATCAGATTGCCAGCCAAGGAGATCATCATGACTCATCCACTTGTTGACCAATTCCGATTTACGCGCAGTGAATGGCTGCACGGACTCGAAGGTGTAACCGAAGAAGAAGGCGCGCGTCATTTTGGGCAGATGAACTGCATTGGCTGGACGGTCGGTCATCTTGCCTGGCATGAACAGCGTACGTTTTTGCAAAGACCACAGAACATAATTTTGTTTCCGGTGTTGAATGAAATCTTTGCATTTGGCGCCCCGATGAGCACGCCGTCTTTCAATGAGATGCTGGAGACGTGGCGTACAGTCACCCAGGCTGCAGACTCGTATCTTGATTCATTAACTACCGAAATCCTGCTCACGGATCTCTTGCTCAACGGTGAACCAGTAGGACAAACACGCGGTGACGCGTTGCGCCGCATTACTTATCATTACTGGTATCACATCGGCGAGATTCAAGCCATTCGGCAGATGATCGGGCACCGAGACCTGTATCAATATGTGGGAAACATCGAAGGCGAAGCGCCATATCGCCCTGAATAACTCAATATGGAAATCACACAAACTTTATACATCACCCAGCGCAAGGATTGGCGCGCCTGGCTAAAGAAACACTACAAGACTGCGAAAGAAATCTGGCTGGTCTACCCTAAAAAAGGATCTGGCAAATCACGCATCGAATACAACGACGCGGTGGAGGAAGCGCTGTGCTTCGGTTGGATTGATAGCATCGTCAAGAAATTGGATGAGGAAAGCACAGTTCAGCGCTTTTCGCCAAGAAAATCCAAGGCAAAATACTCGCAAGCGAACATCGAGCGCTTGCGGGCATTGGTCGCAAAGAAAAAAGTAATCAAGGAGGTAACGGAAAATGTGCAAGACTTGCTGAATAAAGAATTTGTCATCCCGCCCGATATTTTGAAAGCCATAAAAGCGAATAAAGAAGCCTGGAAAAATTTCCAGAAATTTTCAGACTCCTACAGGCGGATTCGTATCGCCTTCATTGACGGGGCGCGAAAACGTCCCGGGGAATTCAATAAACGCCTGCGGCATTTCATCGAGATGACAGAGCGGAATAAGATCTTCGGATTTGGCGGGATCGAAAAACATTATTAAGCCAACAGAGACAGAGAGCGTATTAGACTTCAGGGAAAATGTATCCTCCAGGAACCAAAATCGTCTAGAATTTGTGTGGCATTGGATAAGCATTTGGGTTCATAATTCTCGAATATTAAAATCCTGTAATCCAAACAACGAAACTGAAAACCAAAATTTCGTGATTCAGAGGTAAGATGGGGAGAATTTCGTCACGTGTAGGATACTGAAATGAAAGAGTCAATGGTAAAAATGCTAGAGTTCTTCAAGAAAAACAAGTTCGGTAGGGTTGGTGCAGCACTGTTGATCCTGGGTCTGGTCGTTTCCAGCGTCCTTACGATCCGCCACACCAAACGGGAGGAACCCATCCCGCTGAGTCACGTAGCAATCGCAGTTTCGGCGGGCCAGATAGTAAAAATCGAAGACTCCCAGGAAAATGGATTGGTGACCATCCATTATAAAGATGGTTCCCAGAAGACGACCAGGCGGGATCTGAACTCTTCATTTCTAGAACAACTGAAACTCCTGGGGGTGAGCGACAGCCAGCTGGCGCAGTTGAATTATCGTATCATCGAGCCAGATAAAGTCACCAGCGAGACGATGATTAATCTGTTTGTAACTTTGGCGATGCTCGGTACGATGGCTTTTCTGGTAACTCGGATGGGTGGGGGTAGTCTCGCGATCACACAAAAAAAGTATACAGAAGGTGCAATCCCAGATACGACCTTCAAAGATGTAGCTGGCATTGATGAATGCCGCGAAGAATTAATTGATATTGTCACTTTTCTCAAAGGCAATAATCATTATAAACGCATGAACGCGCGCATGCCACATGGCGTGTTGCTGGTGGGCGACCCAGGTACCGGCAAGACGTTGCTGGCAAAAGCTATTGCCGGAGAAGCAGGCGTGCCGTTCTTCACAACGTCGGGTTCAGATTTTGTCGAAGTATTCGTCGGCGTGGGTGCCAGCCGTGTCCGTTCCCTGTTCAAGAAGGCGCGCTCGAAGGCTCCATGCATTATTTTCATTGATGAGATTGATGCTGCTGGCCGAAAACGACAAAATGCGATTGGGGGGGCTGAAATGGAGCATGATCAGACCCTCAACCAAATTTTGGTAGAGATGGATGGCTTTGGGAGCTCGGAAGGGGTTGTAGTGTTGGCCGCCACCAACCGTATGGACGTGTTGGACCCAGCTTTAACTCGCGCGGGCCGTTTCGACAGGCATGTGAACATTCCTCGCCCCGATATTAGAGGACGCCTGGCTATTCTGGAAGTGCATGCCAAGGATCGGCTGCTCGCGCCGGATGTAAAGCTGGCAGACGTGGCCAAATCCACGCCGGGACTCGTTGGTGCGGACCTGGCAAACATTGTGAACGAAGCGGCCATTCTCGCCGTGCGTGGTGGACATGAGGCGATTACAGTCCAGGATTTCCAGGAAGCGGTGGAGAAGAATCTGACCGGTAGCCTTCAAAGAAAGGGCCGGGTGATCAGCGAAAACGAACGCCGCATCGTTGCCTACCATGAGGCTGGTCATGCGGTCGTAATGCATACTACGCCCAGTTCGGATCCCGTTTATAAGATCACGATCATTTCACGTGGGCAGTTTGGCGGCTTTACCATGGCTCTCCCCGAACAGGATAAGTTGTTGATGTCGCGCAACGAGATACTAGCCCGCATCACCGGTTTGATGGGTGGACGAGCCGCTGAAGAGATCTTCTGCTCAGATATCACCAGTGGCGCATCCAACGACTTGAAGGTGGCCACGCAATGGGCTGAAGAGATGGTTATGCGGCTGGGCATGAGCGCGGCAACAGGTTTGCGTTTCTTCAATCAACCTGAAGGCTACGGAGCCCTGTCTGCACCGCGTGCCGGGCAAAAAACATTTGAAGCGCTTGACGCAGCGATCAGATCAATCCTCGATGAGTGCTATGCTGAAGCCAAGCGCATTATTACCGAAAAGCGTGAGGCAATGGAACGAGTAACACAAGCTTTACTCCAACAGGAAACCCTTTCGCGCGAAGAATTCGTGGCCTTGATGTAAAAATCTATTATCAAGAATCGGAAGCCAGCTCTAAAGCTGGCTTTTTTGTTTACCTATAGAAGCAACGTATTTTTGCGCAGAATTGTGCACAGCTATAATTTTTTCCAGGGACCCTTGAAAATCCTTTCCAGCCACAGTAGGAACTTGATCCATTTGCTATTTGTCATCAGCCCCAGGGTTGTTATGAATTCTTCCCTGTAAGCCAGTTCGTGCGGAGTGAAGCTGTCTTTCAAGATTTCATCCTTGAATTCCTGGGCGTCGCGATCTTCAGGAACGACCCATGTTTTTAGCGGCTTACAGGCAATTTGATGATTCTCCCCCCATACAAAGCGTTCGTTCACAACAGTGCCCATGCCCCTGGTGGCGAGGGGCCAGGTTGCATCCACGATCATTTCCGCCTTGGGTAGCTCCAAGATCAGATAATTATGTACATCCACAAAGCGACCCTCGGATTGCTCAAGCAGTTTCCGCAGTTTTCCCCTGACTGATTTCGGATCGATGTGCGCGACGGTTGTACAGGCAATCAAACGGGATGCATAGCCAAGCTCGGCAAAGAGGTTTTTGAGAAGGTAATGTTTCCCGGAACAGGTGCCGCGCCATTCCTGGATAGTGGTCTCCGGGTTGCGCGAACTGGCCCGGGTGTAGGGCATGTCGCGTACCAGGAGAAACGCTTTCTCAGCGTCAATTTCTTCCTCCGGTTTGAGCAGGCCACGCTCAACAGCCTTCGATCTTATCGCTTCCAGTAACATGGTTCTTTCTCAGATTCCAGACCTGGCTACAACTTCAACTGATCAATCACAGATCGAACGACCTGGGAGCTGGCACGCAAAGCGGCTGTCTCCGCCTCGTTGAGGTTGGGTGAGAAAGTCCTGAGAATGCCATCTCCACCCACCAGGTTCGGGAGTGAAACCGTAACGTCTTTGACGCCTGCTACATCCTCCATGGGTGTGCAGACTGTGAGGATGGAACGTTCTCCTTGCAAAATCACTTCCACGATTCGCGCGATTGCGCTGCCAATGCCGTAATATGTTGCTCCCTTGCCCTCGATAATACGGTAAGCAGCCCTGCGAACTTTTTCATCGATTCCAGCATAGTCATCAGGACAGATCGATATTGCTCCGTCAGTGCAGAATTCTCCCAGTGGGATTCCGCCAACCGTAACCAATGACCACGGTATCACTTCAGAGTCGCCATGCTCGCCCAGCACATACGCGTGGATATGCTGCGAGTCAATATTCAAATGCCGACCGATCAAACTACGCAAGCGGGCCGTATCCAGTGTCGTGCCAGAGCCAATCACCCGGCTGGAAGAAACTCCAAACTCTCCAGCATAGCGAGCAGCAAGATGAGTCATCACATCAACCGGATTGGTCGCTATCAAAAGTATGGTATTTGGAGCATGTTGAAGGATTTGCGGGATGACTTGCTTAAACACTTCGGCGTTCCGCTCCAGTAATTGCAGGCGTGTCTCGCCAGGTCTTTGGCCGACTCCGGCTGAGACGATCACCATCTTGCACCCGGCCAAATCGGCATAATCGCCAGAAATAATTTCCAGCGGATGAGCGAATGGTACGGCGTGTAGAATGTCGTCAGCTTCGGCGTCTGCTCGCGCCTTATTCTGATCGACCAGAACCACACTGCGACCTACCCCACGCATCACCAACGCGTAAGCGGCGGTTGCGCCCACAAATCCACTACCCACAATTCCTGTTTTCATCCCTACTCCAACCATTCCAGCCCATACTTCATGGATATTTTGGTATGGGTTTCGTTATCCAGGGAGCCTTTTTGTAAGGCAGCCTCCACCTCATCAAAGTAATTTTCCAACCCACCGGGAATTGCATACACCATAATTCGCAATGGCGTTTTCAAAGGATTCTGCAGTGCGTGAGGGATTTTTTTCGGCAAGTGGATAATTCCACCCACTGGAGCGTGCAACTTCTTCCCGTCGAGTCGAATGTCAATTGCACCTTCCAGGACATGGATGACTTCGTCTTCATAATGGTGTATGTGTAACGGACTTCCGCTTTCGGGCGCAAAGATGGCTTCACACAGGTAGAAGGCGCCGTAGGTTTGAGGGCTGGTCAACTTGTGTGTGACACCCAGAAATTTCAATACTCGGCCCGAACCGGGCGGAATGGCGACTGGTTGCTGAAGAACAATATCCATAAAACTCCTGACTATAAAATTATCTTTTTGCGTTATCAAACTTTTCTAATGTGGATGAAGGGATCACATTCAAGAAGAGTAGTAACGCAAGTATACTGGCAAGGGCTCCAATCGAAAACATAGTGCGGATCCCCCAAAACTCTGCAACCAAACCAGCCATTGTTGCGCCCAGCGGACCGATTCCCCAGCTCACAAAGCGACTGGCGCTATAAACCCTGCCAAGTAAATCGGATGGAACAATCTGTTGCCTTATGGATGAAACCAGAATCACCCAGATCGATGCGCCCAAGCCAGCGATGAATACGGACGCGCCAACAGCGCAGAAATTTGTAGATACTGCCGGGATACCGACCAGCAAAATTGTGCCAATAAAATCCAGAGCCAGCGCATTTCGGGTTCCTATGAGCTTCTGTAGTCGATTCGCCACTATGGAGCCTAACAAACCTCCCACCGCCATCGCGGTCAACATCAGACCGTATTGAAATTCATTGAGGCCCATTGGGCCAGGTCGAACGGCGTAAAGCACGAGCAAGGCTCCCCATCCGGCCCAGAAAATGTTCATGGAAGCAGTGAACAGGGTCAGGTCACGGATGAGGCGATTCCTCCAAAGAAAACGAAGCCCACCGGTGAGATGAGTCCATATATGTTGACTGGATGGCGAATCCGCATGGGATGAAGCAATGAATGTCCCTCGAATGAGAAGCAAGGCAAAAGCCGCGGCTATATACATCAATGTGCTCGAACCTGTTGCCAGCGCAAAACCTAGTCCGGCCAGAAACCCTGCCAGCGGTGGACCAATGAAAGTATTCGTCACGGTTTGCATGGCAGTGATCTGTGCATTTGCCCAGTTCAGCCGATCTTTAGAAACAATCGAAGGCACAATGGAGGTAAG
>Ga0075421_100008496_pt1 | contig 12624 bp, 9 predicted proteins | sample SoiMetdeltSBSDD5_FD_75292 | JGI IMG/M metagenome (GOLD analysis project Ga0075421, IMG submission 75292) | Bulk soil microbial communities from a Populus tree surrounding site in Tennessee, USA - Soil MetaG P. deltoides SBSDD5 | ecosystem: Environmental > Terrestrial > Soil > Tree plantation... | reverse complement strand
ATCAACGAGTCGACGTGCACCGGCTGCTCGGCGTGCGCGCAGTCGTGCCCGTACGGCGCCATCGACATGATCGATGTCATCGACGAGCAGAGCCCGACCTTCAAGGTCGACTTCAAGAAGCGGCTCGACAAGAAGGAGTCGCTCGCCTTCGGCGCCGGCACCGGCCGCGTCGCCCGCGCCCGCCGCATCGCCAACAAGTGCGATCACTGCGGTGCCTACGGCGATCAGGCCTGCATCTCGGCCTGCCCGACCGGCGCCCTGATCGAGGTCGACGCCTACGAGCTGTTCCGCGAGCGGCCCGAGGAGCTGAAGGCGGTTGCCCGCTCCGGCTACGACCAGGAGGTCCCGACCACGATCCGGGAGGTCCTGCCGACCCACCCGTTCACCGAGGGCATCGCGGTCCGCGACGGCGGCGAGGCCAAGGTCCGCCGCGGCCGCCTCGGCCCGGTCGTCTTCTGGGTGATCGGCCTGGCGGCGTTCCTCCTCTGCCTGGCCGAGATCCTGCTTCGCCTGTACGCGCCGGCGCAGTCGCTGCAGTTCACCTTCCTGCGCGACGACCCGAACATGGCCGGGCTGCCGACCGACGCCCTGCTCGAGAAGATCACCTTCCGCGCCGGCGGCCCCTTGTCGGTGCAGTGCGGGATCGCCGGCACCATCCTCATGATCATCGCCGCGGTCTACCCGGCGATGCGGCGCATGAAGGTGTTCCGCTTCCTCGCCTCCAACACCATGTGGTTCGACTTCCACATGATGGCCGGCACGGTGGGGCCGATGTTCATCGCGCTCCACTCGGCGCTCCTGCTGACGACCTGGGTGTCGGTGGCGTTCTGGAGCATGGTCATCGTGGTGATCTCCGGCGTGATCGGGCGGTACCTCTACACCCAGGTCCCCGACATGCTGAATGGCCGCGAGCTCGAGGAGCTCGAGCATGAGCGCGCGTTCGCCCGCCTGCGCAACACCTACCCCAAGGCGACCGGCGAGGTCGATCGCGAGCTCGGCGACCACGCCGCCCGCGCCGACCGGATCGCGCGCGGCAAGGGCATGACCCTGGCCCTGCTCTGGCTCATCGCCGAGGACGTGCGGCGCCCGTTCCGCCGCGTCGCCCGCCGCAAGCGGCTCAGCAAGCTCGGCATCACCGGCAAGGACCGCCGCGAGCTGGCCCGCCGGGCGGCGCGCATGATGCTCGTCCATCGCAGCCGGGTCATCGCCCCCAAGGCGCAGCTCCTGCTCCACTCGTGGAAGAAGGTGCACGTCCCGTTCACGGTGTTCATGACCGTCTTCTCTGCCGTCCACATCTGGGTCTCGTGGTCGCGAGCCTGGTAGAGTCATGGCGATGGCGGGATCGAGACTCGCTCGACGCGCGCGCCTCGGCGCGCGCGTCGCTATCGCCTTCCTGATCCTCGTCCTTGGCGCGCGCGCGGTCGCGCGCGCCGACGACGAGGACTTCTTCAACTCGTCGCCGGGCCCGCTGTCGCAGAGCCACGCTGCGCTCGACAGCCAGGACAAGTGCAACGACTGCCACACCGGCGGCCGCGGCCTGTCCAACGACAAGTGTCTGACCTGCCACGACCACGAGGACCTCAAGACGCGCATCGACGCCGGCAAGGGCTTCCACGCGTCGAGCCTGGTCAAGGGCAAGAAGTGCGAGTCGTGCCACCTCGAGCACAAGGGGCGCGCCTACGACATCATGGGCTGGCGCACCGTCGCCGGCGGCGAGAAGAGCTTCGACCACAAGCTCACCGGCTGGCCGCTGGTCGGCAAGCACGCCACCACCGACTGCGCCGAATGCCACAAGACCAAGAACCAGCAGGGCCTGCGCACGTACATGGGCACCGATCGCCTTTGCGGCACCTGCCACAAGAAGGATCAGCCGCACGGCACCGAGCGCCGCGAGCTGCTCGCCTGCGAGCGCTGCCACACCGAGAGCGTGTGGAAGCCGGCCAAGGCGACCCTCGACTTCGACCACAACGACAAGAAGGACGCCGCGATGGCGCTGCTCGGCTCGCACGCCGACGTCGCCTGCGCCAAGTGCCACCCCAAGTCGCTGTTCAACCTCCCGGCCGAAAAACCGGCCTTCTGCGGCAACAGCGGCTGCCACCAGAGCCCGCACGAGGGCCACCTGTTCGGCAAGAAGAACTGCGAGCTGTGCCACTCACCGACCTTCCGCAGCCTGCAGCGCTTCCGCTTCGATCACTCGGCGCGCACCCAGTTCGACCTCGGCGCCGCCCACGGCAAGCTGGCCTGCTACGGCTGCCACACCAAGCAGCGCGGTGAGGCGAAGCCGAGCACGGCGTGCGAGAACTGCCACGCCAAGGACAACAAGCACGGCGATCGCTTCAACGAGTTCGGCGACCCGCCCAAGTGCACCCTCTGCCACCCGACCAGCTCGAAGTGGGTCGGCACCGCCTTCGATCACGACAAGCGGACCAAGTTCGAGCTGACCGGCAAGCACGGCGAGATCGACTGCCGCGGCTGCCACCGCGGCAAGCAGCCCGACGAGTTCGAGCGCTTCGATCCGAACAAGGTCGGCTGCATGGGCTGCCACAAGCACGCCAACGTGCACAACCGCGAGTACACCGACGCCAAGTGCCTGCAGTGCCACATGCAGCCCGGCATCCTCCAGGTCAAGGCCAAGAGCGTGGCCAACGTGCACGGCGCGAAGGGGACGTTCCCGCTGGTCAAGGGCCACAAGTTCGTCAAGTGCGGCCAGTGCCACACCGCCGAGGGCTTCAAGAACACGCCCAAGGAGTGCGGCGTGCGCTGCCACCAGGACTCGCTGCACCGGGGGACGCTCGGCCAGGAGTGCTCGCGCTGCCACGTCCCCGGCGAGTGGGCCGCGCTGACCTTCGACCACACCGCCGACACCGACTGGCCGCTCAAGGGGCTGCACAAGACCACGCCCGAGTGCCAGGACTGCCACCCGAAGCGCGCCTACGACGGCACGCCCAAGAACTGCAGCGCGGCGCCGTGCCACGCCAAGGACGACGCCCACCGCGGCAAGCTCGGCAACAAGTGCGAGCAGTGCCACCGGGAGACCGGCGAGAACCGCTTCAACCACAACTCGATGGCGGCGTTCGAGCTGAACGGCAGGCACCTCGAGGTCCGCTGCGCCGAGTGCCACCCGTCGGTGAGCTTCAAGCCGCGGCCGACCAACTGCTTCGGTTGCCACCCGGAGCCGGCGGTGCACAAGGGCCAGTACGGCACCGAGTGCGAGCAGTGCCACTCGACGAAGAGCTTCAAGGACATCAAGGCGCTCCACGACGTCGGCGACTTCTCGCTCAAGGGCGCCCACGACAACCAGCCCTGCCAGAAGTGCCACCGCGACAACCGCCCGCTCGCTGGCTCCGGCAACTTCTGCATCAACTGCCATCGTCAGGACGACATCCACTCGAACACGCTGTCGCCGCGCTGCGGGGAGTGCCATACGCAGTGGTCGTTCGCGCCGGCGCGCTTCGATCACTCGACGGTCGGCTGCAACCTGACCGGGCTGCACCGCACGATCCCCTGCTACGACTGCCACAAGGCCGGCAACTTCGGCGGGCTCAACCCGACCTGCGTCGGCTGCCATGGCGACGAGGCGGTGCGCAAGGGCGGCACCCACCTGACCTACACGACCTGCTCCCCGTGCCACAGCGTGAACACGTGGAGCGACGGCGCGACGCTGCCCACAGCGGGCAAAGGCTACCAGAGGGAGTCCGTATGCCGATGACGCGAAGGGGCCTGGCGACGATCGCAGTGCTCGCCGCCGCGGCATCGGAGGCAGCCGCCCAGGGCACGACGCCGGCCGCGCCGGAGCCTGACACCACCGTCAGCGAGTCGCCGTTCTTCGGCGACAAGATCGAGGACGAGAGCACCGCCGACCGCACGCTCTGGCAGGGCAGCTTGACCTCGACGACGCTCTACTACGGGGAGACCGCCGACGTCGCCGCCCCCGTGGCCGACGGGGGCAGCGGCGCGCAAAACGCCAGCCCGTTCCAGCGCTTCTTCACCGACCTGCGCGCGCAGCTCGACGCCAAGCACATCGCCGGCGGCCGCTGGGACGTCCGCCTCGACGCCCGCGGCCGCTTCAACCAGAACCCCCGCCAGGCGAGCGTCCCGCCGAGCGGCCCGCCGGGCGGCTTCCCGACCCGCACCCAGTCCGGCACCTTCGGCGGCAACGAGCTCGACCTGCGCGAGCTCTACGCCGTGCGCGCCGGCGATAGCTTCGATCTGTTCATCGGCCGCCAGCAGGTCCTCGACATGGCCGGCATCAAGATCGACGGCCTGCGCCTCGCGTACGCGGCCAGCGAGACCTGGACGCTCTTCGGCTTCGGCGGCCTCTACCCGGTGCGCGGCTCGCGCTCGATCACCACCGACTATCCGCAGGGCGTCGACGCCATGGGCAACCCGGCGGGCGTCGTCATGCCGATCGCGGCCGGCGCCGGCGCCGCGTACCGGACGTCGCTCGCCTACGGCTCGCTCGGCGCCGGCGGCATCCTCCCGCTCGGCGACGACAAGGTCGCCCAGGGCGCGGAGCCGCCGCGGGTCTTCGTCAGCGATCAGGGCTACCTGCGCCGCGGCCAGGCGCTCGACGTCTTCCACCTGCTCGTCCTCGACGTCGCCGGCGCCGACGGCGTCGCGCTCACCAACGGCAGCCTCGGCGTCAACTGGAAGCCGGCCGAGCGCATCCACGTGACCGCGGCGGTCCACCACGTCGACACCGAGACGCTGAACGTCCAGGCCCAGACCCAGCTCGAGACGCCGGACCCGACGATGGGCGTGGTCCAGAACAACATCACGGTGCAGCGGATCGCCTCCGACTCGCTCCGGCTCGGGCTCTCGGTCGGCCTGGGCCGCCTGCAGCGCTTCGAGATCTCGACCCAGGCCGCGGTGCGCCGGCGCCCCGACGTCACCGTGCCCGACGCCACCGGCCAGCCGGTCGTGATCGCGCCCGAGGCGCGCGGCGCCGAGCTGTTCCTGCAGGCGGTCGACCGCCGCTCGATCCTCGGCCTCCGGATCGCGGCATCGGTGGCTCGCTTCTTCGGCTTCGGCGACGCCAACGTCAACAAGTCGCAGTCGGTCAACGCCCGCCTCGCCGCCAGCCGCGAGTTCGGCAACGGGCGGGGCGAGTGGGAGCTCGAGGGCGGCTTCATCGCCGCCCAGGACGACAACCTCGGCGTCGTCTGCGACTTCGCCCAGCTGCTCACCTGCTACGGCAGCTCGTCCTTGACGTCGGTGTCGGGCGGCGGCTCGATCTTCTATCGGCTCGGCAGCAGCTGGCTGGCGATGGCGAGCGCGCAGATCGCGACCCTGTCGCTGACCACGACCGACAACGCCAACGGCCAGGTCGCGCAGCCGCCGGTCCTGTCGACGACCGGCTTCCTGCGCATCGCCTATCGCTTCTAAGGGTTCTAGGCCGCGCGCGGCGACGGACCGACCGGCTGCAGGCCGGCCTCGGCGCACAGCTCGTCGATGATCCGGTCGAGATTGCGGGCGCCGCGGCCGGCGACGCCGAGATCCGCCAGCGCGGAGGCGGGGGCGACCAGCAGCACGTCGCAGTCGGAGTCGTCGGCAGAGATGAGCGGGATCTGGACCCAGGTGTCGCTCATTGCGTCGCACGCGTTGGCCTCGCGCAGGCGGCGCGGATTGACGCGGACCGGCCGGAACGGCGCCATCACCGGCGCGTCCGGGGCCGCCAGCGCCTCGACCGGCGGTCGCACCGCCAGCGGCTGGATCACCGGCTGTGACCCGGTGGCGAACAGCGGCGTCGACGGCGCGACCGACTCGACCGGCGGCGGCGGCAGCGGCTCGGCCGCGGCGCTGCGCGACGCCACGTCGCGCAGGCGCGCCCGCTCGATGCGGCGGCGCAGCTCGCGCTCGGCGCCGTCGAGGCCCGAGCAGACCAGGTCGAGGGTCGGCCGCTCTTCGGGCTCCTTGCTCAGCATCCCCATCACCAGCGACTCGAGCACCGGCGGCATGTCCGGCCACAGCGTGCGCGGCGTCGGCGGCAGATCGCGGATGTGGCAGTAGACGATCTCGAGCGCGTTGTTGCCGGCGAACGGCGGCGACTCGAGGAACATCTCGTACGCCACCGCGCCCAGCGCGTAGACGTCGGAGCGGCTGTCGGCGGGCAGGCCGCGCGCCTGCTCGGGGGCGATGTACAGCGGGGTGCCGACGACCAGGCCGTCGGAGGTGATGCGGGTCGAGCCGCCGTCGATGACGCGGGCGACGCCCCAGTCGAGGATCTTGGCGGTGACGCAGCCGTCCGGATCCCGGACGAGGAAGATGTTTTCCGGCTTGAGATCGCGGTGGTAGATGCCGGCGTCGTGCGCGGCGGCGAGCCCGGCGCAGACCTGGCGCAGGACCTCGATCGCCTCGATCGGCGGCATGCGGCCGGCCTCGAGCCGCTGCGCCAGGGTCTGGCCCTCGAGCAGCTCCATGACCAGGAACAGGCGGCCGTCCAGCATCTGCCCGACGTCGATGATGTCGACGACGTTGGGGTGGCGCAGCCGGTGGGTGATCCGCGCCTCCTGCAGGAACCGCTTGCGGACGTTGCCGTCGGCGACCAGGTCGAGCCGGAGCAGCTTGATCGCGACCTTGCGGCCGAGCACGGCGTGGACGCCGACGTAGACGTCGGCCATGCCGCCCGATCCGAGCAGGCCGGTGATCTCGTAGTTGCCGATCATCGGCGGCACGCTCGACGCGACCCGCTGCGGCGGGCGCGGCGGGCGCCGCGACGGCCTGACCATCATGTACTGGTTGGGCTGGGTCTCCCAGGGCCGCCCTGCTTCCTCGCGGCCGGCGAAGACGCGCCGACTGGTCGGGGCGGAGGACGGGGGCATCACCGGGCGGGCGCGCGAGGGCGCGCTGGCGGAGCGACGCTCGCCGAGCGGACGCGTTCCTGGGTATGAGCGGGTCATGGGCAGCACCTGAAGGCAACGAAGACGACAAGGGGCAGGGACGCCGTTAGCGGCGAAGCTCGTGAATCGCGGCGCGCGCGGCGCGGCCCAGGCGATGCCACGCCTGCCGGGCGCGGTCGCTGAGCGAGGGCTGCGCGCGCTCCTTGCCCTCCATCTCGGCCTCGTGGAGCGACGGGCCCTCGGGGCCATCGACGGCCGCGCGGGCGTCGGTCGCTGCCTGCTCGACGCCGCCCTCGTCGACGAACTTGCGAACGTCGCGGTCGTACTGGAGCCCGGCCTTACCGCCGTAGCGATCGGCGCGGCGCTGGCTCACTTCGTCCTTCGACTTCGACGACTTCGACTTGTCGCGTTCGTCCACGGTGGCTCTCCTTTTCGGCACCACCGCACCTTTTGCAGTGGGCGTGCCACCACCTGATCTCGCGAGCAATGCGCGCTTCTCGCCTCTTTCTCGGCGCTTTGCGCCGCGCGTCGCCGGCGCCCCCGGGAGCGCCGCAGCAGCGGCGCACGCTGTGGCGCGCGCGCACGCCGTGGTTCGACGACCTGCGGGGTTGCACCGGCGGCGGGTTGGCCACGGGTTTGCTGCAAGCAACCGACATGGCGACCACGTTCGTGACCACCGCGCTGCGCCGGGAGGCGCGCACGCAGCGCTCCGCCCTGGGCGCGGCCATCTTCGCGCTGTTCCTCCTCGGCCTCGTCGCCGGCGGCGCCGGCTTCACGCTGCTCGCGATGGGCCGCCTCGGCTGGGCGCAGACGTTCTTCGTCGCGGATCTGGTGGCGATGCTGAGCAGCGTGTCGCTCGGCGCGATGGCGCCGCGCCCGACGAGCTCGCGGGAGTCGTGACCGGGTCGCTGCCGCTCAGGCCGCGCTCGGCAGCCGGAACGTGAAGCGCGCGCCGTGGCCGGGCTCGTTCTCGACCCGGATCCAGCCGCCGTGCGCCTCGACGATGCCCTTGGCGATGGCGAGGCCGAGGCCGGCGCCGCCGCGGCGCTGCCTGCGGCCCTGCCAGAAGCGATCGAAGAGGTGCATGAGGTGCTCGGTCGGGATGCCCTGGCCGCGATCGGCGACCGAGAAGTCGACGCCCTGCTCGGTCGGTTCGGCGCGCAGCGTGATGCTGCCGCCAGCCTTGGCGTACTTGAGGCCGTTGCCGACGAGATTGGCGAAGACCTGGGCGATGCGATCGCGGTCGGCGAGCACGCGGCCGCAGCGAGCGTCGACGACGGCGTCGATGGCGACGCCGGCCTCGCGGGCGACCAGCTCGTGATCGCGGACCGCCTGCGCGATCAGCGCCGCCGCCTCGACCGGACGCGGCATCAGCTCGAGGCGGCCGGCCTCGATGCGCGACACCTCGAGCAGGTCGCGGATCAGCTTCTCGGCGCGATCGACGCCGCGCCGGATCGCGCCCGACATGCGGGCCCGGACCTGGCGATCGTCCTCCTCGATGAGGGCGTCGGCGGCGATCGAGATGGCGCTGAGCGGACCGCGCAGATCGTGGGAGACGATGGCCAGGATCTCGTCGCGGGCCTGGGCGGCCTCGCGCGCCTGCCGCAGCGCCTCGCCCGACAGCGCCTCGGCGCGACCGACCCGGATCGCGTAGCGGAGGCGGCGCATCAGCCGGGCCGGGGTCAGCTCCGACTTCGGCATGTAGTCGGTGGCGCCGGCCTCGAACACCTCGGCCTCGACCCGCTCGGTGTGCTGGCCGGTGACGACCAGGATCGGCACGTCGAGGCTCAGGCCGCGCAGGGTGCGGACCAGCTCGAGCCCGGTGATGCGGGGCAGGCTCTGGTCGATGATGAGGCAGTCGTAGCGGCCCTCTCGCGCGCGCGACACCGCGCGCTCTGGCTCGGTCTCCTCGTCGACCTCGATCGGCAGCGGCGCGTCGGCGAGGCCGCGCCGGATCGCGAGGCGATCGACCTCGTCGTCGTCGACGATGAGCACGCGCCAGGTCTCGTCAGTCATGGCCGCTCGCCAGCTCGCTCCAGGTCCAGTAGCGCACCAGCCCGGCGATCAGCTCGCGGAACGGGCCGACCGCGCCCGGCTTGACGAAGTAGCCGGCGACGTGGAGCCGGAACGCGGCCTCGCGATCGTCGTCGTCGGCGGAGGTCGTGAGCACCACGACCGGGACGTGGTTGAGCCGGGCGTCGTCGCGGAGCACCGCCAGGAGCTCGAGCCCCGACATGCGCGGCATGCGCAGGTCGAGCAGGATGACCAGCCGGCGCAGCGACAGGCTGCCGGCGCGCAGCATCTCGAGCGCCTCGCGGCCATCGCTGGCGACGGTCAGCGATCGGACATCGGCGGCGCCGTGCAGCGCGCGCTGGATGTTCATCACGTCGAGCTCGTCGTCCTCCACGAGGAGGATATCGATCGGCCGCGGCTCCATGCTCTGAGCTTTTCTAGCACGTTGCGCGCCATGGCCACGTCCTGGCCCGCGCGGTGCAAGTCGCCAGATCCATGAGGTCGCTCGTCAGCCTGGCGGCGCTCGCCATCGTGCTGGGGGCGATCAAGCTCGCGGCACCGCTGCTCGTCCCGCTCCTCCTGGCGGCGACGCTCACGATCGCGTTTCAGCCGGTTGCGCGCCAGATCGCCCGACAGGGGTGGCCGCCGTACCTCGGTGCGCTCGCGACCTGCCTGTCGGTCCTGTCGGTGCTGGCCGGGGCCTGCGCGCTCGCGTTCGAGGCCGGCGACAACCTCGCCGATCAGATGCCGCGCTACCAGCTCGGCGTCGCCGCGCTCCAGCGCGACGCCGCCGCCTGGCTCGACGAGCGCGGCATGGTCGACGCCGGCCACGCGCTGCTTCGCTGGCAGCCGGCGAGCTACCTGGCGTCGCAGGTCCAGGGCTGGGCGCTCGAGGTCAGCGGCATGGTGCAGGTGCTGTTCCTGGTCGTCCTCATCACCGTGTTCATGCAGCTCGAGGCGTCGAGCTACCGCACCAAGCTCGCCCGCGTCCTCGGCGGCGCCGAGCCGTTTCGCCACACCAGCGACGCCCTGGCCGACGTCCAGCGCTACCTCGCGGTCAAGGTCGCCATGGGGCTCGTCGGCGGCGCCATCTCCGGCGTCTGGTGCTGGGGCCTCGGCGTCAGCAACCCGCTCCTCTGGGGCCTGCTCGCGTTCCTGCTCAGCTTCGTGCCGATCATCGGCAGCCTCATCGCCGCCGCGCTGCCGGTGCTGGTCGCGCTCGTCGAGGAGGGCGTCGGGACCGCGATCGCGGTCGCCGCCGGCTTCGCGATGGTCAACCTCGTCGTCCACAACCTCGTCGAGCCGCGCATCATGGGCCGCGCCGTCGATCTGTCGCCGCTCGTCGTGCTCCTGTCGATGCTGGTGTGGGGCTGGCTCCTCGGCCCGGTCGGCGCGCTGCTGTCGGTGCCGCTCACCCTCGCGCTGCGCGCGGCGCTCCTGCGCATCGGCGACCTGCGCTGGGTCGCGGACCTCCTCGCGCCGGAGCCACCCGCCGAAGACGAGGCGGAGCCAGCGGAATTGCCGCATCGGGCCTCGGCGTAGGTCGGGCGATGCGCGTGCGCTGACGCCACAGCGCGCGCCTCGGCACGCTCCCGGGCCTCGCCGGCCGGTCAGGACAACCGGATCTGGCATCGGGCGTGAATCCTGTGGCCCCATGGCCACCATGGCCGGCCCAGCCACCCCATCCGCCGAGCGCAGCGCCGGCGCCGCCCTCGCCACCGAGGATCGCGAGATCACCGCGGCGCGGACGCTCGCGCGCTGGCTCGACGACCGCATGATCGATCCCCTCCTCGGCTTCGTCTTGCCCGGGATCGGCGATCTGCTCGGCTCGGCGTTCGGCCTCTACGTCGTCAGCATCGCTGTCCGGCGCCGGCTGCCGCCGGTGGTGGTGGCACGCATGCTGCTGAACCTGGCAGCTGACTCCGTCCTCGGGGCGGTGCCGGTGCTCGGCGATCTCGCCGATCTCGGCTTCCGCGCCCATCGCCGCAACGTCGATCTGCTGGTCGAGCGCCACGCTCTCCGCCGGGCGAGCTGGCGCGACTGGCTCCTCGTCGTCGGTGCCGCCGTCGCCCTCGCCGCCGCGCTCGCCGCGATGGTGTGGGCGGCCGTGGCGCTCGTCCGCGCCGTCTTCTGAAACCTGCACGGAAGTGCCTCACGAAAGCGATCGTGCTCGAGCCGAACGTCACTCCGCGGCACCCCGCGCGACCCGGCCGTCGCGACGCGCCCCTGCACGAGCGCGGCAGCGGTGACTCGGTCCACGTCGTGGTGCTGGTGGTGGCGCTCAGCCTGTCGCTGCTGGTCGCCGCGTCGCTCCACGACGCCGTGCGCACCCGCGTCGCACGGAGGTTCGACACCCGGGTCGACGAGCTGATCGAGCGCGTCGGCCGGCGCCTCGACGGCCACGTCGCCCTCCTGCGCGCGACCGCGGCGTTCCTCGGCCAGGCCGAGCCGGTCGACGGCGACGGCTTCCGCCGCTACGTCGACGACCTCGACATCCGTCACCGCTACCGAGGTCTGCAGGGGATCGGCTACGCGCCGCTGGTCGCCACCGGCGCGACGTCGCCAGCCCAGCTCGCGATGCGCGCGCCGGTCACGTACCTGGAGCCGCTCGACGCCCGCAACCGCGCGGCCGTCGGCTTCGACATGATGGCGGAGCCGGTGCCGCGCGCCGCCATGATGGACGCCTGCGCCAGCGACGAGCCGGTGGTGAGCGGCCGGGTCGTCCTGCGGCAGGAGATCGCGCCGCCGATCCAGCCCGGCTTCCTCCTCTACGTCGCGATCCCGCCCGCCCACGGCGCGGTCGATCCGGCCCTGCCGTGCCGCGGCTTCGCCTACTCGCCGTTCCGCGCCGTGGACTTCCTGGGCGGCCTGCTCGCCGACGCCGGCCTGCGCCTGCGCATCTACGACGGCGACGCCATCGATCCGCAGGCGATCCTCTACGACACCGCGCCCGGCGCCCCCTGGCCGCGCGCCGACGTCGAGGCCGGGCGCCTGGTCGACATGAACAACCGGACCTGGACCGTGATCGCGGCGGCGCCGAGCGGCTTCGTCGCGACCTGGGAGGAGGCGCTCGCCCCTGGCTTCGGCCTCGCCGGCATCTTCACCAGCCTCGCCCTGTTCCTGTCGACCCGGGCCCAGGTCCGGGCCCGCCGCCGCGCCGAAGAGACGGCGCAGGCGCTGCGCCGCGAGGAGGCGGCGCGGGCGGTGCTGTTCGAGGAGGAGCGGGCGGCGCGGGTCCGCACCGACGAGACCACCGCGCTGCTCGACGGCGTGTTCCGCGCGGTCCCGGCCGCGCTGGCGATCTTCGACCCGTCGTTGCACATCGAGCGGGTCAACCGGGCCATGGCCGAGCTGACCGGGCACGCGATCGAGAGCCATCCGGGCCGCCGGCTGGTCGAGCTGTGCCCGACGCTCGCCCTCGCGCTGGCCGATCCGCTGCGCGACGTGCTGCACGGCGGCGGCTCGCGCTCGGCCGAAATTTCGGCCCGGTGCGGCGACCAGGTCGGCGACCGGACCTGGCTGGCCAACCTGGCGCCGGTGCGGTCGGCGGCGTCCGGCCGCGGCGGCATCGTGCTGGTCCTGGTCGACATCACCGATCGGTTCCGCGAGGAGGCCCGGGTCCGCAGCGAGCGCGACGTGCTCGAGGTCCTGGTCGAGCTCGGCAAGGACATGAACGCTCAGCTCGATCGCAGCGTGCTGATCCAGCGCCTGGCCGAGCTCGGCCGCGACGCCACCCGCGCCGACCTGTGCGTGGTCGACGTCGCGGGCGACC
>Ga0075421_100008495_pt1 | contig 12625 bp, 10 predicted proteins | sample SoiMetdeltSBSDD5_FD_75292 | JGI IMG/M metagenome (GOLD analysis project Ga0075421, IMG submission 75292) | Bulk soil microbial communities from a Populus tree surrounding site in Tennessee, USA - Soil MetaG P. deltoides SBSDD5 | ecosystem: Environmental > Terrestrial > Soil > Tree plantation... | reverse complement strand
GACGGCCAGCACATCCGCCGCGCCGGTGAAGATGTCACGGCGGGCACGACAGTGCTGCGGGCGGGCCAGGTCCTCACGCCCGCGGCGCTGGGCCTGACCGCCGCCCTGGGCTTGGGCGAGCTGAAAGTCATTCCAAGGCAACGGGTTTTGGTGATGTCAACCGGTTCGGAGCTGGTGGCGCCGGGCACTCCGCTGCAGCCAGGCCAGATCTACGAGTCCAACGCGGTGATGCTCGCCGCGGCCGTGCGCGACGCCGGTGGTCACGTGGTCGCGGCACCGATGACAGGCGACGACGTCGACGCATTCCGCGACGCACTGCACCGCCACGCCGACGGCGCCGATCTGATCATCACCACGGGCGGCGTCAGCGCGGGAGCCTATGAAGTGGTCAAGGATTCGCTCGGCGGCGAGGTCGACTTCGTCAAGGTGGCCATGCAACCCGGCATGCCCCAAGGCGCAGGGCTCGTGAACGGCACACCGATCATCACGCTGCCCGGCAACCCGGTCAGCGCGCTGGTGTCGTTCGAGGTGTTCATCCGCGCGCCGCTGCGCACCGCGATGGGGCTGCCACATCCGGACCGACCGCGGCGCACGGCCGTCCTCGCCGAGGATCTGACCTCGCCGCGCGGAAAGCGTCAATTCCGACGCGGCGTGCTCGATCGCAAGGCGGGGACCGTCACCAGCTACGGCCCGCCGGCATCCCACCATCTGCGCTGGCTGGCCTCGGCCAACTGCCTGCTGGAGATCGACGAGGACGTCGCCGAGCTGGCCGCGGGGTCCCCTGTGCAGGTATGGGACCTGGCGTAACAGCCCGCCCGTAGAATCGCTGCACGATGGCCAGACGCCCCGACCTCAAATCCGGCCCCGCGCGGCTCGTGGCGCTGGTCCGCACCACTATTCCGCCGATGCACCCTGCGGGCCTGCCGTTCGTCGGCGCAAGCCTGGCGGTAGCGGCGGTCGGACGAAAGAACCGCTGGCTGCGCAGAGCGGGTCTGGCGTCAGCCGCCGCCAACGCGGCGTTCTTCCGGCATCCGCCGCGGGTCGCACCCACACGCCCCGGCCTTGTCGTCGCGCCGGCCGACGGGCTCATCTGCCTCATCGAGAAAGCCACGCCGCCTGCCGAACTGGGGCTGCCCGCAACGCCGTTGCCGCGCATCAGCATTTTCCTGTCGATCTTCGATGCGCACGTGCAGCGGGCGCCGATCGGCGGCGAGGTCGTGGCTGTCGAGCACCGCCCCGGGCTGTTTCACTCGGCCGAGTTGGAGGCCGCGAGTGAGGACAACGAACGCAACAGCGTGGTGATCCGCAGTCCCGACGGCGTCGAGGTGATCGCGGTACAGATCGCCGGCCTGGTGGCGCGCCGCATCGTGTGCGAGGCGAAGGTCGGCGACAAGCTGACGATCGGCGACACGTACGGCCTCATTCGGTACGGCTCGCGGCTGGACACCTACCTGCCTGCGGGTTCCAACGTCTTGGTCACTACCGGACAGCGGTCGCTGGCCGGCGAAACCGTTTTGGCCGAGCTGCCGTGATCAGACCCCGCGTCAAGCCGTCGGTCATCAGCCTGCGCATCCTGCCCAGCGCCATGACGGTGGCGGCCATCTGCCTGGGGCTGAGCGCGGTCAAGATGGCGTTGGACAACCGCCCGACCGAAGCGATGGCGTTTCTGGCCGTCGCCGCGATCCTCGACGCGCTCGACGGTCGCATCGCCCGCATCCTCAAAGTGGCCTCGCGGATGGGCGAGGAGATCGACTCCCTGGCCGACGCCGTGAATTTCGGTGTGGCACCGGCATTCATCGTCTACGGCACGCTGCTCTCGCACTCGAGGGTCGGCTGGATCGTGGTACTGCTCTACGCGGTGTGCATCGTGTTGCGGCTGGCCCGCTTCAACGCGATGCTCGACGTCGACAAACCCGCCTACGAGAAGGAGTACTTCGTCGGCATGCCCGCCCCGGCGGGCGCGATCGGTGCGATCGGCCCGCTTGCCGCCAAGATGCAGTTCGGCGACGGCTGGTGGACATCGGAAGTGGCCGTGGTGATCTGGATGATCGGCGTTTCGCTGCTGGTCGTCAGCACCCTCCCCATGCGCAAGATCCACACCTTCTCGGTGTCGCCGAACATGGTGCCCACGCTCCTGCTTGGCGTGGTCGTTCTCGTTGCGGCGTCAATCTTCTATGGCTACCTCACGATCCTGGCGATCATCGTCGCTTACGTCATCCACATCCCGTTCGCGATCCGCACCAGACGCTTCTTGGCCGCGCATCCGGAGGTGTGGGACGACAAACCACGACAACAACGCGCGGCGCGCCGGGCGATCCGACGCGCGGCACAGCCACAACGCCGCCGGTCCAACCTGCGACTCGGACTGCGCAGGCCGGGCCGCTGAGATGACGCAGACCGAAGTAGCGGAGGATCCGCCGCTGAGCCACCTGCGGCTGACCGCACGGCTGAATACGTCGGCGCTTGACGCTCGGCGTGGTGTGGTCCGGCTGCATCCGGAAGCCATTGCAGCCCTTGGCATTCGGGAGTGGGACGCGGTGTCGCTGACGGGTTCGCGCACTACGGCCGCGGTGGCAGGAGTCGCACCTGCGGGGACGCCGGCCGGCACCGCGCTGCTTGACGACGTGACGCTGTCCAACGCCGGGCTACGCGAAGACACCACCGTGATCGTTTCGGCGGTGACCGTTTACGGCGCCAAATCGGTGACGGTGAGCGGTTCGAGCCTTGCCACCCAGTCGATCTCGTCGGCGACGCTGCGTCAGGCCCTGCTGGGCAAGGTGATGACGGTGGGCGACACGGTGTCGCTGCTGCCGCGCGAGCTCGGCCCCGACATCCCGACGTCGACGGCTACCGCGGCGCTGGCCTCGTCGGTCGGCATCACCTGGACGTCGGAATTGTTGACGGTGACGGGTGTCGACCCGGCGGGACCGGTTAGCGTGCAACCGAATTCGGTGGTGAGTTGGGGCGACGGCGTGACCGCGACCGGGCCGACCACGGCGGGTCAGCACACCGTGTCGACGCCGAAGCAGACGGTGAACATCGATGACCTCAAGGGTTCGCACGCTCAGGCCTCGCGCCTGACCGAATGGCTCAAGCTCTCCCTCGATCAGCCGGAGTTGCTCGAAACACTGGGCGCCACAGCCAATCTCGGTGTGCTGGTGTCTGGCCCCGCGGGCGTCGGCAAGGCCGCGCTGGTGCGCGCCGTATGTGCCGACCGACGCCTCGTCGAGCTCGACGGTCCGGAAGTTGGCGCGTTGCGCGCCGAAGACCGCCTCAAGAGTGTCTCGTCGGCCGTGGCCACCGTGCGCGATGGCGGCGGCGTACTACTTATCACCGACATCGACGCGCTCCTGCCGGCGACCGCCGAACCCGTCGCGACATTGATTCTCACCGAACTGCGCAACGCGGTCGCCACGCGCGGCGTCGCCTTCATTGCCACCACGGCGGTGCCGGACGGTCTCGACCCGCGACTGCGGGCACCCGACTTGTGTGATCGTGAGCTCGGGCTGAGCCTGCCCGACGGAGCCGTCCGCAAGCAGCTGCTCGAGGTGCTGTTGCGCGACGTCCCGTCCTCGGAGCTCAATCTCGACGAAATCGCCGAGCGCACACCGGGTTTCGTGGTCGCTGACTTGGCAGCGTTGGTGCGCGAGGGTGCGTTGCGAGCGGCGGCGCGGGCGAGCGCCGACGGCAAGCCGCCCGTTCTCACGCAGGACGACATGATCGGTGCGACCACCGTTATCCGGCCGCTGTCGCGCTCGGCCACCGAAGAGGTTTCGGTCGGTTCGGTGACGCTCGACGACGTCGGCGACATGGCCGAGACCAAACAGGCGCTCACCGAGGCGGTGCTCTGGCCGCTGCAGCATCCCGACACCTTCCAGCGGCTCGGCGTCGCCCCACCGCGCGGCGTTTTGCTCTACGGCCCGCCCGGCTGCGGCAAGACATTCGTGGTGCGTGCACTGGCCAGTTCCGGACGGCTGTCGGTGCACGCGGTCAAGGGCGCCGAGCTGATGGACAAGTGGGTGGGTGCCTCGGAAAAGGCGGTGCGCGAACTATTCCGGCGCGCCCGCGATTCGGCGCCGTCGCTGGTGTTCCTCGACGAGATCGATGCGCTGGCACCGCGACGCGGGCAGAGCTTTGACTCCGGTGTCACCGACCGCGTGGTTGCCGCGCTGCTGACCGAACTCGACGGCATCGAACCGCTTCGCGACGTGGTGGTGGTCGGCGCAACCAACCGGCCCGACCTGATCGACCCTGCGCTGCTGCGACCGGGCCGACTCGAAAAGCTGGTGTTCGTCGAGCCGCCCGACGCCGAGGCCCGCCGCGAAATCCTGCGCACCGCAGGCAAATCCATCCCGCTCAGCGATGACGTCGACCTGGATGCGTTGGCGGGAGAGCTGGATGGTTACAGCGCGGCGGATTGCGTGGCGCTGTTGCGCGAGGCCGCATTGACTGCGATGCGCCGCTCGATCGACGCGGCCGACGTCACCGCCGCCGACGTCGCCAAAGCCCGTGAATCCGTGCGGCCCTCGCTGGACCCCGTCCAGGTCGAGTCACTGCGGGCGTTCTCGGCCGCGCGCTGACTCAGCCGCGCTCGGCCAGCTCTGCGAGCCTCTCGATCGACGCCAGCAGTTTGTCCGCCGTGGTGTCGCGCGCGCGTGGCAGTCGCGTCTCGTCTGTGAGTGCCGACCAGTCGTAGGTGTGGGTCACCTGCGTGCGCGAATCGTCGAGCGGTTCGAGCTCCCATCGCCACAGGTGACCGGGCGGTGCCTTACCCGGCTCCGAGGGCAGCCACGCGATGAGTCGGCCCTCCTCGAATTCGACGACGTGGTTCGTCCGATCGCTGCCCATGGTGAGCGTCATCGTGAACACATCACCCACCGTCCGCACACGCTGGCCGGCAGGCGCTTCGGCGAGGTTGTCGTTGCCATCCCATCGCGGCTGCTGCGACGGATCGGCGATGAGTTCGAAGATCTTTTCTGCCGGTGCCGCGATCTCACGGCTCGCACTGATGACGGTCGAAGTCACGATCCGATTCAACAACATCTTGACACTGACAAGTTGGGCGGGCATAGTCGGGTACGGAACTTGCCACTGTCAAGATTAAGCATCGGAGGCTCCATGACCGCATCAGTCACATCGGTCCGCGCCGGAGATCGCGACCGCGAGCGGACTGCCAAGCAGCTGGGCCAGGCACTGTCGCAGGGCTACCTCGCGATGGACGAGTACGAGACCCGGCTGCAGGCCACGTTCGCCACCCCCACCACCATCGAGCTGCGCCAACTCGTCGCCGACCTGCCGCTCGCGCAGCTGCGCCGCAACGATCCGCAGCGCCAGGCCGCCCGACGGCGCGCCGCACGGCTCGGCGTGCGGATTCATTTCGGCGCTTACCTGGCGATGGTCGTCATCGTGCTGACGGTGTGGCTGGCGGTCGGCCTGACCGCAGGCGACTGGTACTTCTGGCCGGTCTGGCCGATCCTCGGCGCGGGCATCGGTCTGGCGTCCCACGCGATTCCCGTCCGCTTCGCGGTTCCGGAGCTATGTCACGCGCGTCCAATGATCGACGGCCGCCGCGAGTTCAGAAGCATCCGGTAGCCGTTCACTCGCCCACGCGACATAGCTGTCGGGACGGACGAGCACGGCGTCGGGCAACTCCGGGTGATTGTCGACCGCATGCACGATGTCGGGCCGATCCATTTTCACCGGCGTGGCCGTCACCAACACGAACTTGGCTTCGCGCAGCAGCTCATATACCCGCTTGCCGTCGCACACGATGTCGGGCATCCGCCGGCCGACCATCCAGTCGTCACCGCGCTGGCGCGGATACGCGATTCCGATGCCGCTGAGCCGTTCGCCCAAGAGCCGCCTGCCGCGGGGCACTCTGGTCACGGCTCCGATCACGGCGCTGCGCAGTAGCCGCCGTGGCTTGGAGTTGCCGAGCACCAGCTGGTTGAACACGTCGGTCAAGCGCAGGACGTCGGCGCCGACGCGGTGGCGCTCGTCCTCGTAGCTGTCCAGCAGCCAGCGTGGCGCGGATCCGCGCACCGCGGCGGCCAGCTTCCAGCCCAGGTTCATCGCGTCACCGATTCCGGTGTTCATGCCCTGCCCGCCGAGCGGCGAGTGCACATGGGCGGCGTCGCCCGCCAGAAACACCCGCCCGGACCGGTAGTGCCGTGCCTGCCGCCGCTCGCTGAGAAACCTTGAGCTCCAGCGCATCTCGGTCATGCCATAGTCATCGCTCGCGATGCGGCCGAACGCATCGCGCATCTCTTGCTCAGTGACCGGTTCGGACAACGGCGCCTGTTCCCGCAAGCGGTCCCACACGATGGCTCGAAACCAGCCGTCGCCGAACGGGATGACGAGCACCACCCCCTTCTCGTTGGCGACGCCGGCCAACGTCTCTGATGGCGGCCGATCCAGATGCACGTCCGCCAGCAGGATGTGCGTCTCGTACTGCTTGCCGACGAAGTCGATGCCGACCAGCCGTCGCACAGTGCTGTGCGCGCCGTCGCAGCCAACCACGTACGGCGCACGCACTGTCTCACCGCTGGCGCACTCGACTGCCACCCCATCGCCGTCCTGAGTCAGTCCGGTCACCTCGGCGCCGCGGACGATCTCGACGCCGAGCTCGTCCGCGCGGGCCTGTAGCACCTTCTCCGTTCCGCTTTGCGGGACGATCAGCACCATCCCGAACCGGGTGGGCAGCTCACGCAGGTCCAGCTCCAACCCGCCCGGCGGCGCAACCTCGTGCACCGGAACGCCCCGCGGCAGCAGGTCGTCGGCCAGACCGCGCGCGTCGAGCAGCTCCAGTGTCCGGGCATGAACTGCGAATGCCCTTGTGATGTTGGACGTATCGGTGCGCTCCTCGAGCAGCCGCACCGTAGCGCCGCCACCCGCAAGCTCGCACGCCAGCATCAGCCCGGTCGGACCGGCACCGACCACCACCACGTCGGGAGTGCCCACGACGCCGGATGGTAGCTGCATCCGCCCACGTAGACTGGCGTTAAAACCAAAGCCCTTAACACAGGCTGACACCCCGACCCCAAAATGATCGGAGTGCCATGCTCGTAATCCTGTTCGCGCACGCCGTCGCAACGGCGGTCGCCCCGCTGCTCGTCTACCGGTGGGGCCGGATGGCGTTCTATCCGCTGGCAATGGTGCCGCTGGGTTCGCTGGTCTGGGTGGCGCTGAACTGGCCGGGGCCGGGCCGGGCGACGACGGCCAACATCGAATGGCTGCCCGAGCTGTCGATGAACATCACGCTGCGGTTCGACGCGCTCGCGGCGATCATGAGCGTGCTGGTGCTCGGGATCGGCGCACTGGTCCTTTTTTACTGCGCCGACTACTTCCATCACCACGACGGCCACACCGAGAAGCGGTTGCCCAGTTTCGCCGCCGAGCTCGTCGCGTTCTCCGGCGCCATGTTCGGGCTTGTCTGCAGCGACAACATGCTGGTGCTCTACGTGTTCTGGGAGCTCACCACGGTCCTGTCATTTCTGTTGGTGGGCCATTACGCCGAACGCGCCAGCAGCCGCCGCGCTGCGACTCAGGCCTTGTTGGTGACGACCTTCGGCGGGCTGGCGATGCTGGTTGGCATCGTCGTGCTCGGCAACGTGTCAGGCACGTATCTGCTGTCCGAACTGATCGCGGCGCCGCCGACAGGTATCGCGGCATCGGTTGGCGTGGTGCTGGTGTTGATCGGCGCACTCGCCAAATCGGCGATCGTGCCAATGCATTTCTGGCTTCCCGGAGCGATGGCCGCCCCGACACCGGTCAGCGCTTACCTGCACGCCGCGGCGATGGTCAAGGCCGGCGTCTATCTCATCGCGCGGATGAGTCCGGGCTTCGCCGACTCACCACCGTGGCGGCCGACCGTGGTGATCCTCGGCGTGCTCACCATGTTGTTGGCGGGCTGGCGGGCCGTGCGCGAGTACGACCTGAAGTTGATCCTCGCGTTTGGCACGGTCAGCCAGCTCGGGTTGATCACGATCATGGTCGGGGCCGGCGGCGGCGATCTGATGCTCGCCGGGCTGGCCATGCTGTGCGCGCACGCAATGTTCAAGGCGTCGCTGTTCATGGTCGTCGGCGTCATCGACCACGCCACCGGCACCCGCGACATCCGCAGGCTGGCCTGGCTCGGACAGCGCAGCCGACCCCTGCTGATCATCGCGGTCGGCGCGACCGCGAGCATGGCCGCGCTGCCGCCGTTCCTCGGCTTCGTGGCAAAGGAGGCCGACTTCGAAACCGTGGCGCACGCACCGTCGCTCGGCGCCACTGCGCCCTACGTCCTCGCAGGCATCGTGCTCGGGTCGGTGTTCACCACCATCTACAGCCTTCGGTTCCTGCTGGGGGCGTTCGGCCGCAAGGGATTGCCGGAGCCCAGCAAGCGGGTCACCGAAATGCACCGCACGGCAACCACTTTCCTGATTCCGCCGGCGATCCTGGCCGTCGCGGGCTTGGTGTTCGGCGTGTGGCCCGCCGGACTGGACCAGGTACTGGACACCTATGCCGACACGGTACCCGGCAGCGAGAAGTACCAACTCGCACTGTGGCACGGATTCGGTGCACCGCTGCTGTTGTCGGCGCTGGTCCTGGCCGTCGGCACGGCGGCGTTCTTCGGCCGGGCCCGACTGCGTCGGCTGCGCACGGCGCGCACGCCGTTGGGCAATGCCGACCGCGCCTACGACGCCGCACTGCGCGGCCTCGACCTTGTGTCCGTGCGGCTCACCGCATCCATACAGCGCGGTTCGATCCCGGCGACACAATCGGTGATCCTGTCGACACTGGTGTTGGTGCCGGTGACCGTGCTCGCGCTCGGGGCCCGCACCCGTCCCGAGTTCGCTTTGTGGGACTCTCCATTGCAGGTCGTGGTTGGGGTGCTGATCCTGGCGGCGGCGCTCGGCGCAACCGTGATGCGTAACCGGCTCGCGGCGGTGCTGTTGGTCGGCGTGACCGGCTACGGCTGCGGCGCGATCTTCGCCTTCCACGGCGCACCGGATCTGGCGCTCACCCAGTTTCTCGTGGAGACACTGACTCTGGTGATCTTCGTGCTGGTGCTGCGCACGCTTCCCGCGGAAACCGACAGCGCGAACATCAAGCGGTACCGGCTGCCCCGCGCGGCGTTGGCGCTGGCTGTCGGCGCAGCGGTGACGACGTTGGCGGTGTTCGCGATGGCGGCCCGCACCGGTACCCCGATTGCCGAATTGCTGCCCGACGCGGCGTATTTCCGCGGACATGGCGCCAACACCGTCAACGTGCTGCTGGTGGACATCCGGGCCTGGGACACCCTTGGCGAGATTTCTGTGCTGCTGGTCGCCGCCACCGGCGTCGCCTCAATGGTGTTTCGGCACAGGCGTTTTGGGGCGGCGCCGCGCGTCGCCGATGCCGGCCCCTCGGACACCGACCGGGCCTCCGCCTTCACCAATCACAGCCCGGCAGTCGGCGACGTCACCTGGCTGCGCGGCAGCGAACTGCGCGACCCGGAACACAGGTCTCTGGTGCTCGAGGTCGCCACCCGCATGATCTTCCCGCTCATCATGGTGTTGTCGGCGTACTTCTTCTTCGCGGGACACAACACCCCAGGAGGCGGCTTCGCAGGCGGGCTCACCGCGGGTCTCGCATTGGTGCTGCGCTACCTGGCCGGCGGCCGTTACGAACTCGGCGAGACGCTGCCGCTGGACGCCGGAAAGATTCTGGGCGTGGGGCTCGGGCTGTCCGCCGGTACTGCGGTGGCGTCGCTGCTGGTCGGCGCACCGGTGTTGTCGTCGGCATTGGTCCAGATCGATGTGCCGGTGCTGGGCACCGTCAAGTTCGTCACCGCGTTGTTCTTCGACCTTGGTGTGTATCTGATCGTTGTCGGCCTCGTGCTCGACGTGCTGCGCAGCCTCGGCGCGCGGGTGGACGTGGACGTGAGCGAGCGGCAGCCGGTGGAGGCTCCAGTGCGATGACGACTTATGTAGTTCCCCTGATCCTCATCGGAGCGCTTACCAGCGCGGGTGTCTACCTGCTGCTCGAACGCAACATGACGCGAATGTTGCTGGGACTGTTGCTGATCGGCAACGCGATCAACCTGCTGATCCTGACCGTCGGCAGTCCATCCGGCAACCCGCCGATACGGGGCAGGACCAGCAACGGTGAAACCACCACGGCAGATCCGTTGGCGCAGGGCATGATCCTGACCGCCATCGTCATCACGATGGGTATCGCGGCGTTCGTGCTGGCACTCGCCTACCGGTCATATCGGCTGACCACAGAGGAGGAGGTCACCGACGACCCCGAGGACACCAGGGTCTCGAAGCTGTCTGCGGAGGAGGCCTCGGCGCTCGATGTGGACCGTCTGCGCGCCGAGCCGGCCCGCGACACCGACCTGCCCGACGAGCTCGACGCACTGCCGGGGATGGACGGCTCGCGATGAGCACCCCTTCCGTCCTGATGCCGCTGCCGGTGCTGATCCCGATGGTCGGCGCCGCGCTGACATTGTTCGCCGGCCGCAGACCCCGGTTGCAGCGGGCCATCGCCCTGGCCGCGCTGTGTGTGGTGGTCGCGGTGTGCGCTGCGCTGGTCTACCTCACCGACCGCGATGGCACGCTGGTGCTGCAAGTCGGCGGTTGGGGGCCGACGGAATCCGGTATGGGCCCGCTCGGCATCACACTGGTGGTGGATCGACTTTCTGCGCTGATGCTCGTGGTGTCGTCAATTGTGTTGCTGTGCGTGGTCTTTTACGCGATCGGGCAGGGCATCCGCGACGGCGATGAGCGTCAACCGGTCTCGATCTTCCTGCCCACCTACCTGGTGCTGTCGGCCGGCGTTTGCACGGCATTCTTGGCGGGCGACCTGTTCAATCTGTTCGTCGGGTTCGAGGTTCTGCTGTCGGCGAGTTTCGTGCTGCTGACGATCGGTGCCAGCAAGGACCGCGTCCGCGCGGGCATCGCCTACGTGATGGTCTCGATGGTGTCGTCGATGGTGTTCCTGTTCGGCATCGCGCTCGTATACGCAGCCACCGGAACGCTGAACCTCGCCGAACTGGCCGTGCGACTCGACGGAGTGTCGGCGGGCACCCGCACCGCGTTGTTCGCGGTGCTCCTGGTCGCATTCGGCATCAAGGCCGCAGTGTTCCCGTTGTCGACGTGGCTGCCGGACTCGTATCCCACCGCGCCGGCGCCAGTCACCGCGGTGTTCGCCGGCCTGCTGACGAAAGTCGGTGTGTACGCGATCATTCGGACACACTCGCTGCTGTTCCCCACCGGTGGGCTCGACCCGCTATTGCTTGTGGCTGCGCTGCTGACAATGCTGATCGGCATCCTCGGCGCAATCGCCCAGAGCGACGTCAAACGTCTGCTGTCGTTCACGCTCGTCAGCCACATCGGCTACATGGTGTTTGGCATCGCGCTGTCGAGTCAGCTCGGCATGTCGGGGGCCATCTATTACGTGGCACACCACATCGTGGTGCAGACGACACTGTTCCTGGTGGTCGGCCTGATCGAACGCCAAGCGGGTGCGTCGACGATGCAGCGGCTCGGCGGCCTGGCCGCGGCCAGCCCGTTACTGGCGTTCCTGTTCGTGGTGCCTGCGCTCAATCTCGGTGGAATTCCGCCGTTCTCGGGGTTCATCGGCAAGGTGGCCCTGCTGGAAGCGGGCGCGCAGAACGGTTCGGTGTTGGCGTGGCTACTGGTCGGCGGCGGCGTGCTCACCAGCCTGTTGACCCTCTACGTGATCGTCCGGGTATGGACAAAGGCGTTCTGGCGGTCTCGGGAAGATGCTCCGGAGGGCCACCTCGCCGGCGCGATGCCTTTGGCGCTCCTCGACGAACCTGAGGACATCCAGTTCGTCGACCGCGACCAAGTGGGGCGGATGCCGATCGGGATGGTAGTGCCGACGGGCGCGCTGATTGCAGTTGGCTTGACGCTTACGGTGATGGCGGGTCCGATCTTCGGGTATGCGGAGCGTGCCGCCGACGAGGTGCTCGACCGCGGCCAGTACGTCAGCGCAGTACTGGGGAGCAGAGAATGAGACGGGTGGCGCTGCGGGCGTGGGTGCTGTTCTGGCTGATGCTGGTGTGGATCCTGTTGTGGGGCACGCTTTCTGCCGCCAACGTCCTCTCCGGCCTGGCGATCGGACTGGTCATCACGGTGCTGCTGCCGCTGCCGGTGGTGCCGATTGAGGGCAGGGTCCACCCGCTCTCAGTGCTGCGGCTCGTCACCACGGTTGGCTACTACCTGGTGCTGTCCTCGGTTCAGGTGGCGTGGCTGGCGATCAAACCCGGGCCGCCGCCATTCTCGGCCGTGCTGCGGGCCCACGTCGCGGTCAAATCGGATCTCGTGCTCGCACTTGCGGTCAACATCTTCAATCTCATTCCCGGCTCGATCGTGCTGGAGATCGACCAGGCCCGCCGAATGCTCTACATGCACGTCATCGGTGTCGGCTCCGACCGTGCCGTGAACCGGTTCTACCGCCAGGTCGCCAAAGTGGAGCGGCTGCTGGTGTCCGCGTTCGAACGCGAATCCGACTGGCAGCCGGCACCGCGGGAGGAGGCTGATCCCGCATGACGGCCCGAAGGCGGCCGCGAGTGAGGATCGCAGCGAGACCGGGCTCGATGGGGCGAACCGCAAGCTCCCGCCCGAAGCGAGGA
>Ga0075421_100008492_pt1 | contig 12625 bp, 13 predicted proteins | sample SoiMetdeltSBSDD5_FD_75292 | JGI IMG/M metagenome (GOLD analysis project Ga0075421, IMG submission 75292) | Bulk soil microbial communities from a Populus tree surrounding site in Tennessee, USA - Soil MetaG P. deltoides SBSDD5 | ecosystem: Environmental > Terrestrial > Soil > Tree plantation... | reverse complement strand
AGCATGCCGCCCATATAATGGACATCGTCCGCGTATCGATCATCGGTCGAGCAGATGGTGACGATCGCCTTGAGTGCCGGAGGGCGTCGTGCCGCAATCTGAAGTCCATTGAAGCCGCCCCAGGAGATTCCCATCATCCCGACAACGCCACTGCACCAGGGTTGCGCCGCCAACCACGCGATCACCTCCACGCCATCGTCCTGCTCTTGTTTTGCGTACTCGTCGAACAGCAAGCCATTCGACTCGCCGCAACCTCTGATATCGACGCGAACGCCCGCGTAGCCGTGGCCGGCCAGATACGGATGCGTCAGCGCGTCCCGTTCGTAAGTCCCGTCGCGCTTGCGGTATGGGAGATACTCGAGGATCGCAGGAACCGGGTTCTGTTCGGCATCGTCGGGCAACCAGATGCGAGCCGCCAGCTTGGTACCGTCCTTCAACGGTATCAACGTATGCTCGATAACGCGCACGGGGCGGGGGAACGTCGTGACAATCACGGCAAGCTATTGTTTTCGCCAGAACGCGGATGTCGCTTCGCTCATCCCGCTACGCGGTCTCAGTTGCCCATGACAAGGCCGCCGTCGACGTTGACCGCTTGGCCCGTCATGTAGTCGGAATCGCGGCTGGCGAGAAAATTCACGACTCCGGCGACGTCCTCGGCCGTTTCCGGTCGGCCGAGCGGGATCAGCGCAGTTCGCCGTTTCCAGACTGCACCGGTTGGCAAGCCTTCGATCTTGCTCCACTCGGCGTCGATCTTTTTCCACATCGGCGTGTCGACGGCGCCGGGGCAGACGCAATTCGATGTGATCCTGTCGGGCGCGAGCACCTGCGCCGCGGTGCGCGTAATGCTGACAACGCCGGCTTTGCTGGCTGCGTAGTGGACCATGGGCACTTGGCCGCCGCGGTAGGCGGCGATCGACGCGGTCTGGATCAATTTGCCGCGCAGCTCGGAGCCCGCAATCGGTGTCTGATCTCGCATGCGCTTGGCGGCGGCCTGCAACACGAAAAAAACCGCACGCAGGTTGACCGCCAGCATGCGGTCCCAATCCTGCTCGCTGAGCTCGAGCAGTGGCCGCACTTCGGCGATGCCGGCGTTGTTGAAGACTACGTCGAGACGACCCCAGCGCTGGTAGGCCAGGTCAAGCATGCGCTGGATGTCCGCCGCACGAGTCACGTCGACCTGGATGGAAGCTTGCCCGAGCTCGTCAGCAATCGCCTTTGCGCCGTCGCCGTTGATGTCCGCCAACAACAGCTGCGCCCCCTCGCGCGCCATACGCCAGGCGCTCGCGGCACCAATGCCGCTCGCAGCGCCCGTGATGAGCACATGAATACCGGTGAGCCGATCAGTCATTTAACAAAACCTGCGCTGCACTCACGTGCCGGGCTTGTCGACTGTGCCTCCGGCTTCGGCCCAATCCTTGAATGCGCCGAGATTGTAGACCTGATCATAGCCCATGTCCTTGAGCAGCTTTCCGCTCAAGGCTGAGCGGCCGCCCGAGGCACAGTAGACGATGATCGTCTTGTTCTTTGCAAAATTCTTGTCGTGGTAGGGCGATTCGGGATCGGCGCGAAATTCCAGCATGCCGCGCGAGACGTTGAGAGCACCGGCAACCTTGCCGCTTTGTTGCACTTCCGGGGCATCGCGCACGTCGACCACCAGCGTGTTGCCCTTGGCGATCATCTCGCGCGCCTGCGCCGGCGTGACCCGCGGCACGGCGGCATTGGCAGCTTCCATCATCTGCTTGACGCTTGTGGCCATGGCATCCTCCTGTTCCAAGCATTCGAGCGTAGCGAAATTCGGGGTCACCAGCCAGATCGGTCGGCTGGGTTGAGCGCGCCCTGGCGCGAAACCCATCAGCTAGATCCCGTGAGCTGCGACGAATCCGTTTCGTGGAGAGACGATGGGTTTCGCTGACGCTCAACCCATCCTACCTAATTGTTATGAAAATTCTAGCGATCGCGGATATTCACAACAATGTGGCCTGCGTGCGCAAGCTACGCGCACAGGAAGCAAACGACTACGACGCGATTGCGATCGCCGGCGACATCGGCACCCACGGAGCAGCCGAAATCTTCGCGACGCTCGGGACCTTCAAGTGTCCCATCGTGTACGTGCACGGCAACTGGGACCGGATGCCGGAGGATGCGAAATTCGGCGCCCGCGCGCAGCTTCTCCATCTCGAGGTGGCGAAGGTCGGCAGCCTCGCATTCGCCGGCTATTCCTTCCGCGGTTCGCTGCCGCAGCGGCTCGGCCACGGTTCAGCCGGGTACGCGGAGAAATGCCGCTCGCTGCTGCGCGCCGCCATCCGCAAGTCCGGCGTCGACCTGCAACGATGCGTTTTGATCACGCACGAGCGCGCCAGGCATCTCGATCGCGACTTTCCGAATCTGCTGCTGCACATCTACGGGCACGTGCACACGTTCGAGGTTCGACAACGCGGCGCGACCACCTACGTGAACGCGTCCGCGCTCGATCGCATGCTGCCCGTCGCGGGAAAGCGCAGCGGCAAGCAATTGCGCTACGTGAACGCCGGCAACTACGCGGTCATCGACGTCGGCAGGAACGGCAAGGTCTCGGTGGAGTGCAGACTGTTGCAACGAAATTATCAGGAATGGAACGTCGTCGGACCACCGACATCGAACGGACCGCTGGGCAAGGATCTCATCCCCGAGGATGCCGGGTTTGGGGACCAGCTCGATGTCCCAACGCAAAGGGTCCGTCGGCGCGGCCATTGATAGGTTTCACCGGCGCTCAACCCAAGCGCTAGTTCACGCCCTCGACCGCGTAGGAGCGCACCGATTTGGCGGCCTTATCGAGGAGCGGCAGCGTCTTGAGATACGCCTCGGAGATGCGCCAAGCGGTCAGCTTGTCGATGTTGTCCCATTTGGTGATCAAGAGACGCTTTGGCGCTGCGCCTTCGATGCGTTCGATGTTCGTGCTGCGCACGAGGTAGACGCCGCCCGAGGCTTTGACCGTCTCCTCCGCTTTCGCCATCCACTGCTTGCTGAAGACATCCTCATTGGCCACGTCGATTTCGGCGATGTGATACGCTACCGGCGGCTTGGCTTGCGCATGAATGCCTTGAACGGTGAGGCCGCCAATAGCGCAGCCGGCGAGCGCGGCCAGCACCGCGGTGGTATATATTTTCATGCGATCGATCCTCGTCGTGGGAACTAGAAGCGGCCCGAATTGAGCCCAAAGCGCATTTACGCGCCTCTTTGAGCGCTATGACGAAAATCCGGGACCCCGTCCTAGCGGTAGCGCATCGCGCGTTGTAAGGCGAGACAGAACGGACTCCATCAGGGCTACCGGTGCCTCGTCAGTTGGCCGACGCCTTGCGTGGTGCGGTCGGGCTCGCCTCGACCATTTTGTCGAACTCGTCATTGTCGACGACCTGCGACCACATCGGATAGACGAAGTTGACCATTTGCTCAGCCATCCCGTCGAAGAAGCCGACCATGCCCTCGCGCAAGGCGTAGACGTGGAAGCCGAGATCATAGGCCGACAACACCGTTGCGTAGACGCACACGTCGCTGGTGAAGCCGGCGACCGCCACGTTCTTGATGCCTTTCGAACGGAGGATCTCGCTCAAGCCGGTTCCGCCGAAGCCGCTCGCTTGGCTACGCGGCGGCAGAAACAAATCACGATCTCCGGCTGCCGGCTTCAGCGGCTCGTAATAGGCGGCTTCCTTCGAGCCAATCTTCCAGGCGCCGCGGCCGATCTGCCCGCGGTGAAACATCCCGGGGTTGGTCGGATCGAGCTCGCGATAGTCCGAGGTGTAGCCCTCGGTAATGTGGACGACCAGAACACCCTTGGCGCGCGCCTTGCGGACGAGCTCGACGATACGGTCGAGCATGCGCGTCTTCTCGTAATGTTGCGCGAACTTGCCGTACCACGCTCCGTCCGGCGAGACGAAATTGGCTTGGAAGTCGACCAGCAGGATGGCGGTCTCCTCCGCCTTGAGGCTCTTCGCAGGCGGCGGCACTGGCTCCGCTTGGGCTTGCGCGAGGAAGGTCAGCAGCGCCACCACAGACGCGGCGATCTGGAAGACATGTCTCATGGCGATCCTCCCTAGAGTTATGAAATCGCTCGCACGCCTGCTCCGGCGCGGCCTGCGAGAAAAATAGTGCATGCGGCATTCCCGCGACGATGTCTCGCGATCGCCGCTCCTCAGCCGATGATACCAGGATAGATGCGGGCACACGACGTGCGCACGCCCGGCGGACAGTGGACAGGAGCTGGGTGCAGCCGACTGCACCGCGTGGTCCCCGCTCGCAAAGGTAAGCGTGTAATCTCGAAAATCGGAGCGAAAGGTCGCCAACTCCCGCGTCCGGTCGATCGGCTCGAGTCCGAGCACGCGCTGAGCGAAATCCGCTGCATGGCCGAGATCACCGGCGACAAGGCGGACGTAGCGCAGCTGCTCAAGTGCGACCATCAGGCGCTCATGCGCTGCATCGGCTGGGCTATCAGACGACTCAGAACAGGCCCTGCGGCTGCAGCCCTAGTTGCTGCGTCCCATAGAGTGTCGACAGAGTGTCCCAGTCGATGCTGGTGTGCAGCGCCGCGGCGTTGGCGTCGCGCCAGAAACGCTGCACACGATTCTTCTCATCGATCGCTGCGGCGCCGGCTTTGAAGAAGATGTCGTTGACAACCTCGGCCGAAGTCCGCGCGGCAAAACCGTGATTGCGACGGATACGCACGCGCTGTTCGATGTCGAGCGTGCCGCCGGCGCGCACGATTTCCTGTCCTTCGCGTAGACTGGTGACCATGAGGGTTTGCGCGGCATCGATGCGTGCCGCAGCTTGGCCGATCAGGCTCTGGATAAGCGGCGACTCGGCGACCTTCTCGAAAACGCCGGGTCGGGCCATGCGTTTGCCATTGCGGGCGGTCTCGGTGAAGGCGTCGAGCGCGCCCTGTGCCATCCCGACGATCGGCGAGACGAGCGCGGTGGGCCCAAAGGTTGGAAAGCCGAAGCGCGCCTGATGATTCCCCGGCACCTCGAGTCCCGGCACCTTGCCGGAAAACACTGCGCCAACTGGCAGCACACGGTGCTTCGGAACGAAGACAGGATCGAAAATCGCGACGGTCTTCGATCCGGTGCCCTCGAGCCCGCTCACGTTCCAGCTGTCATGATCGACCGCCACATCGCCGATCGGAACCAGGCACCAGGCCAACGTCGGTGGCGTTCCTTTGCCGGGAATCAGCACGGCGAGTATGAGCCAGGCGGCGCTGTCGACGCCGCTGGCATAAGGCCAGCTGCCGGAAATCTTGTATCCGCCATCGACCTCTTCCGCCTTTGGCGACGGCGTATAAGAAACGGCGAGCAGGTTGTCCGGATTGTCCCAGACCTCCTGCTGTGCCTCGAGTGGAAAGAAGGCTGTCTTCCAGCCAAAACAGACCGCCAGCGTCGCACACCAACCTGTGCTCCCGCAGGCCCGCCCAAGTTCGAAGCCGATCTGTGCAAGCTCTGCGGGGCCATATTCGTAGCCGCCGAAGCGCTTGGGCTGCATTGTGCGGAAAACCCCCGCGTCGCGCAGCGCCTCCATTGTTTCGCCGGGCACTCGTTTGGCTTTTTCGGTCGCAAGGGCCCGCGAGTGGATCTCCGAACGAAGCTCGCGCACTCGGCCAAGGATCGTGGCAAATTCCGGCCGCGTCGTTGCCGTGACGTTAGCGGCGGGGCGCGTGGCTTCCATCTGCATGACATCCTCCCTGATGGCCGTAACGGTCATTACGGGCTTTGCATTACAGATTCCCAGCCGCTAACGCGCTTCTGGGGGCTTTCTGTTCGGGCGCTCAATACGCGCCTTTAGACTCCATCCCGAGCAGGGAACCTCCCAAGTCTTGAATTCGCCGGTGCAGTTCAGTGCGTCAGTTCGCGTAGACCGGTGCGACGTCGAAATAGATGCGAAGGGATTTCACCAGGTCACCGCGTCGCTCCAGCACGGTGACCGCAGGAATGCTGACGGACTTGCCGTCTTTGCGCAGGTACTCGACATGCGCTTCAAGGAACGTGAGCCCGTTGCTTTCCGCGACGTTGACAAAGTGGTGTTTGATCCCGTTGATCGTGGACCAAAAGTAAGCGATGCCGTCCTTGGCAGCCTGCTGGCCGTGCATGGCGGGGCTATTGCCAACCACAAGTTCGACGTCGGGCGCCAAGCCCGCGACGAACTCGTCCAACCGCATCGCGTCGATGTTCGCATACAAATCGGAGAACCAGTGTTTCACGGCCTGCTCCCTAATGGGCGGGCTGGGGTTCGCTCACCATCTTACGAATGGCTGCAAGCGTGGCGTCGACGGCCTTGAGATAGTCGCGCTCCATCACCTCCCGGAATTCGTGCTCCTTGGCGCTGTCGGAGGGCGCATCCACCAGCTGGAGCGCGAAGCTGAATCGCAAGCGCAGATCGTCGCCGTCGCCGAGGATTTCGTTGACGATGAAGCCGTCCGCATTCCCCGACAGACGAATGAACACGACCTTTTCCTTCGGATAGAATGTGATCCGCTCTCTTGCGTCTTCGCCGCGGAACACGATGTCGCGGACCAATCCGTTGGCGGTGCGCTCGATCACATCGCACTTCACCATGCCGGGAACGAAGGGCAATGCGTTGTCCGCCTTCATCATCAGGCCTTTCCAAATCTCGCTTCTGCTGAGCTTGGGATGGCCCGGGGCGTTCGCGGCAATCTCTTTGGATACGTAAATCATGCTGCCTTCTCCTCGACTGTGCCGTCACGTCTCTGCCCTGCCAAAAGCTAGCGCCGATCGCATGGATCGCATCGCGACCTAGCCCATGAGTTGGCAGAGCGTCTCCATCTGTGACTGGAGCGGAGCGGAAAACTCGTCGGCCGCCAGGCCGGTGTAATGACCGTCGACGTAGATCAGCGGGTCGACTTCGCCGTGGATACCGACCGAGGTTACACGCCCGAGGAAAATCGTGTGCGAGCCGTAGTCGAACCGATCTTGTTTGGCGCAGACAATGCGCGCCTGCGCGTCCGGGAGAACAGGCACACCATTTTCCTCATCCCAGGCAGCCGAGTGGAAACGATCCTCGCCACGGACGTTGCCGCCGCACCCCATCGAAATCTGCACCTGATCGCGGTGCAGGATGTTGATCGCAAAGCTGTCGGCACGGCTGACGGCGGCGTGAAATGAACTCGAGCGATTCACGCAGACGATCATCGAGGGCGGCTGCATGCTCATGGCATTGACCGCGGTCGCAGTCATCGCGTGCCGCGTCCGGTCGTCCCGGCAGGTCACGACGGCGACGGCACTCGCGAGCCGGCGCAAAGCCAGCTTGGTCTGGGCGGCGAGCCGGTCGTCGGGCGGGATGGCGGTTGGCATCGCATTTACTCCCTAGCGGTTCAGCGCTTCTTTTTTGTTGACGCCGTACCGTACTGTACGTTACAGCGTACTGTACGTTACAGTAAGAACCTGGCTGGATGCAACCGAAAAGTTTTGAGGTTGAACCTGGATGGCGCGCCGGTTAGAAAATCTTATGCCGATTCAAGACGCTAAGCGGTCGGCGCGTAAACGAATGCGCGGGATCGCGCGCGGTCCGGGCCGCCTGGAGACCGTCGAACAGCGCCGCGAGCGTATCGTTCGCCTGGCCGCGCCGCTGTTCCTGAAGAAGGGATACGACAACGTATCGATCGACGAGATCATTGGCGTGGTCGGTGGCTCGAAGGCGACCATCTACGCCTGGTTCGGCGGCAAGGAGGGCCTGTTCGAGGCCGTGGTCAGGCAGGAATGCAGTGATGTCACGATGGCGATTCACGTCGATGCAGCCGGTAGCCTGGAGACTCAGCTGACGGAGATCGGTCGATCATTCCTGGCGATGGTACTCTCGCCACCGATCCTCGAATTCCACCGGCTCATGGTTTCGATCGGCCGAACGTTTCCCGACATCGGCCGACTTTTTTATGAGACCGGGCCGGCTTCAGCTTACCAGATCGTGGCGACGTGGATCGCCAAGCAGCAAAAAGAGGGACGCATTATCGAGGAAGATCCGTATCGGCTCGCCGTCCTGTTTCTCGACATGCTGATCGGCGAACACCAATTGAGCTGGCTGACCAGCATGCCCCGCGCCGCAAGGCGCGACAAGATCGAGGAGACGGTGCGGATCGCGGTCAAGGTCTTCTTGGGCGGCTGCGCGGCCCCTGCTGCGTCGAAGTAGCCCCCTGCTTCTCCGCGGCCATGGAGGTTCTCGCGCGGCTTTGAACTCTTCGAAACCCAAAAAACGAACGAAAGGGAGGAATCGGCATGATCGGAGTGAGGAAGATATCGCACGCAAGCTACGAGACGCCGGATCTCGACAAGCAGACCGAGTACTACACGGACATCCTCGGCCTCAATTTGGTCGCCAGAGAGAAGGACGCAGTCTATCTGGCGAACACGATCGAGCACCATTCAGTCATCCTGCGCAAGGGCTCCGAGCCGAAGTGCACAAGGCTCGGTTTCCAGATCGGGCCCGACGACGATCTCGACGCCTTCGAGAAGCAGACAACGGCTCACGGCCTGCGGACATCGCGCAAGAAAGACGCCGAGCCGACCATCGATGACATGGTCGTGTTCGAGGATCCGAAGGGTACCGTCATCGAAGTGTTCAAGCGGCCTGAATCGCAAAAGCAGGCATTTCGCCCCAGCGGCATCATTCCCCATAAGCTCGGTCACGTGGCGTTTCATGTTACCGATGTTGCGGCCGCGACGCGCTTTTACTGCGACGTTTTGGGTTTTCGGGTTTCGGATTGGATGGGCGACTACTTTTCGTTCCTGCGATGCGGCGTCGATCATCATACGATCAATCTCGTCGAGACCGGTTCGAACAAGCACTTCCACACGGCGTTCGAGCTGCGCGATTGGGCGCATATGCAGACCTCGTGCGATTTCTTGAGCAACAACGGCTACCGGATCCTGTGGGGCCCGGGACGGCACGGCATTGGGCACAATCTCTTCGCCTATCACCGTAGCCCGAATGGTCTCATTACCGAGCTGTTCGCCGAGCTCGACCAGATGAAGGACGAGACGCTCGGTTATTTCGACCCGCGCCCGTGGCATAGGGACAATCCGCAACGTCCGAAGACGTGGCCGAAGAGTCCGAGCGCGGCAAACCTGTGGGGCCCGATGCCGCCCGAGGAGATGATGCAGTGACGCGGACCTCAAGCGCATCTTCCGGACGGACATAGAGCAGGATTTGATCGAGGGCCGCCATGCCTGGGGGAGAATGCGGTTCGCCCGCGTCGCGTTGGGTAGCCACTGACACGACCATCGGAAGAGGCGCCAACATGTCCATCACCGCCTTACGATCATCTCCGCGCAAACCCGACGTGCCAGAGCTGCTGTCGCGCGCCCGGGCAGTCGCCGAGATCGTGCGCGCCCGCGTGCAGGAAACCGAAGCGAACCGCCGCATCGCTGACGATGTAATCGCGCATATGCGCGAAGCCGAGCTGTTCCGCATTCTGCAGCCGCAGGCTTATGGCGGTTTCGAGTATGGCTTTGATGTTTTCGCTGAATTGGTCGCGACGATCGGTCGGGGCTGCGGATCCTCGGCCTGGGTGTACGGGCTTGGTGCCGTGCATCAGTGGTTCGTGGCATGCTTTCCCAAAGAGACCCAAGAGGAATTCTGGGCCGATCCCGGAACCATTGCGGCGGGATCCTATGCGCCGGTCGGCAAGACGGTGGCAGCCGACGGCGGTTACCGGACCTCTGGAGTGTGGAGCTTCGCTAGCGGTTGCGACAATGCGCAGTGGTACCTTCTCTCCACGATGGTCCCGCCGCTCGGCGCCTCCGAGGCGGCAAAGCCGAGCTTTCTTCTGGTGCCGCGCGAGGATGCCCGGATCGACGATAACTGGCACACGATGGGGCTCGCCGGGACCGGCAGCAAGAATATCGTGGCGGACGACCTCTTCGTTCCTGCTCATCGCGTCTTGGCGATTGCAGATCTAGCCGCCGGGACCAGCCCGGGAACGCGCATCAATACCAACCCGCTTTATCGTCAGTCGTTTCTTTCGGTCGTGCCAGTAACACTGATCGCGCCGGTGCTCGGCATGGCGGAGGGCGCACTCGCCGATTTCATCGAGATGGTGAGGGTCCGCTCGACACGCGGGGCGGTCGCCGGCGGGAATCGGCGGATGGCTGAATTCGCCACCATTCAGTCTCGCGTTGCCGAGGCGACCGGATGCATCGATGCTGCGCGCCTGATAATGTTCCGCGACATCGCCGAGACTTACGCGACGGCTGAACGCGGCGAGCAGACGCCACTCGCCATGCGCCTGCGCAACCGGCTCAGTCACACCTTCTGCACGCGGTTGCTGGTACAGGCGATCGATGCCCTATTCCTCGCGTCTGGCGGACAGGGAATCTTTCTCGAAAAGCCGCTGCAGCAGGCGTGGCGCGATGCGCACGCCGCCGCTTCCCACATCAGCCTCAATTGGGACGCCGTGAGCACCATGTACGGCCAGTACGCGCTGGGACTGGAGCCAAAGGGACAGTATTGATCGACGAAAGAATGAGAAGAGCGCGCCGCCGTAAGCGTGGATGACAACTCAAGCGGCCGAGCGCCGGCGTTAACTGAGGACATCCAGGGAGGAAGCCATGATTTCCACTTCGACACTGCGCCTCGTACGGGGTGCCCTGATCGCTGTGACGTTCGGTATGCTGTCGCTCACAGCGCCCGCGCATGCCGCCGATCCGATGAAGGTCGGTGTCGGCCTCTCGCTCACCGGCGGCGTCGCCGCGAATGGCAAGCAAATTCTGATGGCGCTGGAACTCTGGCGCGACGATGTCAATGCCAAGGGCGGGCTGCTCGGCCGGCCGGTCGAGCTCGTCTACTACGATGACCAGAGCAGCCCGAGCAACGTGCCGGCCCTCTACACGAAGCTCATCACCGTCGACAAGGTCGACCTGCTCCTCGGCCCATACGCAACCAACATGGTTGCGCCGGCGATGCCGGTCATCATGCAGAACAACAAGACCACCATCAGCTTCCTGGCGATCGGCATCAACCGGCACTTCAACTATCCGAGATACTTCTCCATGGTTCCGGTCGGGCCGAAGGGACCGGGTGCGTTCTCGGACGGCTTCTTCGAACTCGCGGCAGCACAGTCGCCGAAGCCGCAGACCGTGGCGATCGTGTCAGCCGACGCCGAGTTCGCCAAGACCGCCGCCGACGCCGCACGCGACAACGCCAAGGCAGCCGGCTTCACCGTCGTTTACGACCGATCGTATCCACCGGCGACGACCGATTTCCTGCCGGTCGTGCGCGCCGTACAGGGCGCCAACCCCGACATCGTCTACGTCGCCGCCTACCCGCCCGACACCGTCGGTATCATTCGTGCGGCAAATGAAATCAATCTCGTGCCGAAGATGTTCGGCGGCGCCATGATCGGCATGCTGGTGACGCCGATCAAGGTGCAGCTCGGCCCGCTCGCCAACGGCCTCGTCATCGGCGAAAGCTTCGTTCGCGCTCCGCCGTTTGAGTTCCCCGGCGTCGCCGATTTGTTCAAGCGCTACCAAGCCAAAGCGACCGGCCAGGGCGTCGATCCGCTCGGCCACGGTTTCGTGCCGTTCGGCTATGCGGCCGGCCAGGTGCTCGCCAAGGCGGTGGAAGAAACCAAGAGCACCGATCACGACAAGCTCGCGGCCTACATCCGCAGCAACACGTTCAAGACCGTGGTCGGGGACGTCGCATTCGGCAAGGACGGCGAGTGGGCGAAATCGCGCCAGCTCTTCACTCAGTTTCAGAACGTCATGCCCAATGACCTCGAGCAATTCCGCGCCGGCAGCAGGCAGCTGATCCTGTGGCCGGCCGAGTACAAGACCGGCAACATGATCTATCCGTATAGCGAGGCGCGGAAGAAGTAAGAGCCGCGAGCCCGAGTGCCTCGGGCCGCTCTCGTTGATCAGCTCGCAGCGACGTGGGGGAATGGGAAGAGTTGTGTGTTTCATTGACGTGCCACCCACCTCATGGCTGCAGCCAGCAAAAGACCGGCTTGAGCGAAGCGAAAGCCGGGATGCGCGCGGCCGCAGGACGATCAGGGAAGACGCAAGCTTCGGGTCAGATTCCGCCAGAATCGTTTGACGCTGGGGTACGGGCGCTCGCAGACCCACTCAACTCGCTCAATGGCGTTGCGTGAATTCTCCAACGAAATTCGATTGTATGGCGCCTGCAGATGGGAGCCCTGAACCGAGATGGCGCTTCCCGCCTTCATGGCATCGATGAGAGCATAGGGAAGCCCTTCGGCACGGGTCGACAACGGAAGCGGCGATTTCAGCGATGCCGGCACCGAAACTGCGAAACTACGTTCATCAATGACGAGTTTGACGTCGCCGCGGATATCCGGCCCCGGGGCGGAGAAATGCAGGCTGAGCGGCGAGCCGGGCTTATCGCAGCGGATCAATATGCAGAACCAATCGCCGGGATCGCGCGCATCATCGGCGCATCCCTGAACGGCTCGGTTTTGTTCACCGGGAAACTTGGCCGACGTCCAAGACGTTGCGTGCGCGCTTGCGGCCAAAACAAGGCCCATGCCTCCGACGAGCAGACGTATCGTGAACTGCATCCGACGCTCTTCCGCGATCTCTTCCGGCGCTGCGCCACTCGCACATTGCCAGCGCGGAATTATCAAATTGTTAAC
>Ga0075421_100008489_pt1 | contig 12626 bp, 7 predicted proteins | sample SoiMetdeltSBSDD5_FD_75292 | JGI IMG/M metagenome (GOLD analysis project Ga0075421, IMG submission 75292) | Bulk soil microbial communities from a Populus tree surrounding site in Tennessee, USA - Soil MetaG P. deltoides SBSDD5 | ecosystem: Environmental > Terrestrial > Soil > Tree plantation... | reverse complement strand
CTTGAGATCTGAGATCTCAGACCCCACACCCGCAAGTCTCGCCGTTTCCGCCGTTCAGTTACTGGAACAAAGGACTCTGACCAGAGTGTGACCGCTATGAAAACAATCATCTTGTCCGTCGTCGTCTTCGCCTTCCTTCTCTTCCAGGCGACAGCCCAGCAACCCGACTATGCACAATTGAGAGCGACGGCCGAGGCCGAGTATTCGCAAAAGTCGTATGCTCGCGCGCACGATCTCTACGCGCGTATAGACAGGTCGAAACTGAGCGGCGCCGATCTTCGTTGGGTTGAATTTCGTCTTGCCGACACTTCCTGGCGCTCGCAGGCGGCCACCCAAACCTCCGACACAACCAGGTACGAAGAAGCGAAGAAACAACTCGAGGAGCTGATCCGAGTCGCCGACAAGGACGTCGATCGCGATCTCGTGTGGGCCGAAGCGCACGAGTCGTTGGCTGATATGTTTTGGAATCGTCGATATCAGATGAGCTGGGGAGTGGCGTGGCCCCACTACCAGCAGGCACTCGATTGGTGGGCCGGCCAACGCGATCTTGAACGCGCGCGCGGGCGTTACCTGGCGATCGTTTTCAAAGCGACCGCGCCGTCTCTCACCGACGATGCTCACATGTACGGTTACTACGGCAACCACCTTCCTCTCGACGTTCTGGCCAACGCGCTGAAGATCGCCACTTCCGTACACGAACGCTCACTGCTCAACTACCTGCTCGCAACGAACCTACACCACACGAGCGGACCGAGGGGCATCGAGAGCAGTGTCAGCATCGCGCAGTATTTCGAAGAAGCGCTCAAAGCCGGCAAGGCGTCACCGTGGTACGACGATGCACTCTTCCGCTATGCCGAGTGGATGAATAATTACGGAGGCTTGCGTGAAGTCGGCGAGGGACAGTGGCAGCAGGAGCCCGATTACGTTAAAGCGTTGGAGCTCTATCGCCGCTTAACGACAGAGTTCGCGGCCGGCGAGACGCGTTACTACGAACAGGCAAAGCAGCAGATCGCCAACATCACAACTCCCAACGTCACCGTCGGCGTTTCCAACATCTTCCTGCCGGATTCCGAGCTCCAGTTTGCTCTGACCACGCGAAACGTCCGCCGCGTTGAATTCTCGCTGTACAAGCTGGACCTCACGCGTGATATCGCGTACGCCGGTTTCACTCCCGACAAGGACGAAGGCGAGGGCCTGCCCCGTAACTGGATGACTGATCTGAACACTGCCGGGAGAGTGCCCGTTAAGCGGTGGGGCAAGGACATCAAAGACGAAGCACACAAGCCCCTCACCGAAGCGGCGCGCATCGACGGAAAACTTCCCGTCGGAGCCTATTTGCTCGAAGCACGCTTCGACGGCGGGTCCGCGCGTGACTTGCTGGTCGTGTCAGACGCGACACTGGTCCTGAAGTCGTCCGGCAAGCAGGCGCTGTTGTTTTTCGCGAACGCGTTGACCGGAGCGCCGATACCAAACGCCAACGTATCGTTGTGGGAGAGTTTCAGCGACGAGCGCGGCGTTGCGCGCTGGCGTCGTTATCGACAGACTACCAATAGCGATGGTCTGGCCATGTTGTCGTTGCCGGAGCAGATCCGTTCGCGTGAGCTGTTCGCGACCGCGAACAGCAACGACAGGCAGGCTTTCGTGAACGGTTCCGCTTATCGCAACTACGAGTCTCAGCAGTGGCGCATCTACGCCTTCACCGATCGTCCCGCTTACCGGCCCAAAGAAACGCTCCAGTGGAAATTCATCGCCCGCCGCTACCAGGACGGAGTGTATTCGACTCCCGCGAACCAGGTGATCGATTACGAGATTCGCGATCCGCGCGGGACGACAGTCACACAGGGTAAGGCCACGCTCAATGCATTTGGCAGCGCATGGGGATCGTTCGAGCTGGGCGATAAGTTGCCGCTGGGCCAATATCATATCCTGTTCATGGACCAGGGACGATCGCACCAGATCGGACAAGCTCCGCTCTTCCGGCTCGAGGAGTACAAGCTTCCCGAATTCAAAGTCGCTGTGAAGACTCCGGAAGAGAACGGGCGGAAGAAGGCGTTTCGTGTCGGAGATAAAGTCGAGGTCGACATTCAGGCCGATTACTACTTTGGCGGGCCGGTGAGCAATGCGTCCGTCGAAGTGGTCGTGTATCAGGCGCCGTTCTATCACTACTGGTACCCGCGCCGCGATTATGCGTGGTACTACGACGATATGATTCGGCAGCGTGCTTATTCCTATGGCGCCCGCGGTCAGGTGATAAAACGTGAAACGCTCAAGACCGATTCAACCGGCAAGGCGCGATTGACGTTCGACACGCCAACGGAGAACTACAATCAGGATTTCGAGTTTCGCATCGAAGCGCGCGTCGTCGACGCGTCGCGGCGCGAGATCGTTTCGACGGACAACGTGCGCGTCACGCGCCAGCGTTACTACGTGTATCCGCGTTCGGAGCGAAACATCTATCGTCCGCAAGACAAGGTGACCGTTGACATCAAGGCAATCGATGCGAACGACCAGGCGGTTCAGACACAGGGCACGGTGAAGGTCACGCGCGATTACTGGTGGGAGATTTGGACCGATCCGCAGGGACGCGAAGTTCAGGGTGAAGAGCTGCGGCGGTTGCAGCGTTCGGGAGTGTTTCCTCCGCGTGTGACGGGCCAACGTCCGTGGCAATTGAAGTTTCGCGGTTATCAACACGAAGACATACTGACCACGACTGTGAAGACTGACGCTGAAGGCGCCGGTAAACTCAACTTCACGCCGCCGCGCGAAGGCTACTACCGCGTCGCGTGGCAAAGCAGTCAGGCCGTGGACGCGAGGCGCGACCGCTTTCTCCCGCCCATCAAAGCCGAGACCTATGTCTTCGTCGCCACCAACTCGACGACGGATTTGGGCTACAGCGGCAGCGGTCTCGAGATCGTCGTCGACAAAGACACGTTTCGCGCAGGCCAAACAGCGCCGGTGATGATCTCCGTGCCCGCCAGCAATCGTTACGTGCTTTTCAGCGTCGAAGGCGAAGACCTGTTCAGTTACAAACTGATCCACGTCGAAGGCACGGCGAAGCTGATCGAGCTGCCGATCGAGCAGAAGTACATTCCCAACATCTATCTCAACGCGTTGACGGTCGCCGACGCGACCTGGTTCATGGATGCGGAACAGGTCGTAGTGCCGCCGGTCGAACAGTTTCTGGCAGTTAACGTCAAGGCCGATCGCGAACAATACCAGCCGCGTGAAGAGGGAACGTTCTTCATCAGCGCGAAGGACGCCGACGGCCGTCCGGTCTCGGCGGAGATCGCGTTGGGTCTGGTGGACGAATCCGTCAAGTACATTCAGGAAGACTACGCCGGCGATCCGCGCCAGTTCTATTACGGCCACAAGCGGTCGAACGGCGTTCAGACGACCAGCACGTTGAATGTGAAGAGGTACGTGCAATTAGCGGAAAGCGACGGGCGATTGCGGGACGTTAAGGAAGTTGCCGCCAACCAGGGTGCAGGCGCGCGTCGGTCGCCCAAAGACGAGGCGATCGGGTACTCGGGCCTGTATTCCGTCGCAGGCGTTCCCACGGCTGCTGCTTCGGAATCGAGGGTGGACGCCTTTCAAACGGCTCAGGCGTATCCGTTGCCCATTAACGGCCGGGTTTTCGACGATCGGATAACGTTCAAAGCTGGAGAGAAGGCGCCGAGTGGCACGCTCCAGGAACCAGCCGTCCAGGTGCGCAACGATTTTCGTTCGACCATCGTGTGGCTGCCTGATGTCAAAACTGACGCCGACGGCACTGCGACTGTGAAAGTGAAATATCCCGACTCGTTGACGACGTGGTCGGCCACCGCGCGCGCGGCCACGACCGGCAGCCAGTTCGGGATCGGAAATTCGTCTACACGGACCAAGCAGCCACTGATTGTCAGACTACAAGCGCCGCGCTTCTTCGTCGTGGGCGATCAGGTGACGGTGTCGGCTGTCATCAACAACAACACGGACGAACCGATGCGCGTCTCGCCCGCGTTGAGTGCCGAAGGACTCGCAGTTCAACACGCACAAGCAGCGCAGGCGCCAGTCGAAGTGAAAGCCAACAGTGAGACGCGAGTGGATTGGGTCGTAGCCGTGACGCACGCGAGCGAAGCGAAACTCAAAGTCGAGGCGCGCGGCGCTCGCTACGCCGATGCAATGGAGAAGACGTTCACCATCTTCGAACACGGCATCGAAAAGTTTGTCTCGCGATCCGGAAAGATGCGCGGCGACAGCGTTGCCGTCAAACTTGACATTCCGAAAGAACGCCGCGCCGATTCGACGTCGCTCACGGTCCAGGTCGCGCCGAGTATGGCCACGACGATGCTCGACGCGTTGCCGTACCTGATCCACTATCCCTACGGCTGCACCGAGCAGACGATGAGCCGCTTTCTGCCCGCGGCGATCACCGCCAAGACGCTGCGCGATCTCGGCCTGAAACCTGAGACCGCGATGCACAAAGTTTTCGGCGGCATCGAACAATCGAGCGCAGCGGCGACCCATCGCGAGGGCCGGCGCGATCTGAAAGAGCTCGAAGAGATAACCAGGCAAAGCCTCGAGCGGCTGTACGACTTTCAACATGACGACGGCGGCTGGGGCTGGTGGAAAGAGGGCAGCAGCGATCACTTCATGACGGCCTACGTCGTTTGGGGCATGACGCTCGCGCGCCAGGCCGGCATCGAGGTGAAGGGCGACGTACTCGAGCGCGCCGTCGCTTATCTGGACAAAGAGTTAGTCGAGGAAGAGAGGAACTACGACCATCAAGCCTGGATGCTGCATGCGCTTGCGGTCTATCACGACGCTCGAAATCAGTCGGAGGTCTCGAAGTTTCAGGCGACAGCGTTTACAAATCTTTGGAACAACCGCGAACGGTTGAATGCATACACGCGCTCTCTGCTCGCGCTTGCGGCGCACGCCTACGGTTACAGCGCACAAGCGAAGACCCTCGTCGAGAACCTGCAAAACGGCGTCAAGACTGACGCGCGCCCGGACACGTCGATCGTGCAGCGCGGCGCTCAGTCGTCGGATCCATCCGTCATCGGAACGGCGCACTGGGGCGAGGACGGCCTGTACTGGCGCTGGTCGGACGGCGGAGTCGAAGCGACGTCGTTTGCTTTGCGAGCGTTGTTGGCGATCGATCCGAAGAACAAGTTGATCGAGCCGGTGACGAACTGGCTGATCAAGAACCGCCGCGGCGCTCAGTGGAGTAACACGCGCGACACCGCGATCGCGGTGTTGACACTCAACGATTACCTGAAGACGAGCGGCGAGTTGCAGCCGGTGATTGGGTATGAGGTGCTCGTGAACGGCGCGCCGGTGGCGACGAAGCAGATCACCGCCGCCGAAGCGCTCAGCGCTCCGACGCGCTTTGCCGTGCAGCGCGAGCTCATTCGCGACGGCCAGAACGAAGTCACGATCGTGCGGAAGAACGGCAGCGGTCCGCTTTACTTTTCAGCGGAAGCGGAGTTTTTCAGTCTCGAAGAACCGCTCAAGCCTGCGGGCAACGAGATCTTCGTGCGCCGGCAGTATTTCAAACTGGTGAATCATCCCACGCTGCTCAAAGGCATCGTCTCCGAACGCGTGCCGCTGGGCGACGGCGAAACGGTGAAGAGCGGCGAGCGAGTTGAAGTCGTGCTTACCGTCGAAGCGAAGAACAACTATGAATACTTGTTGTTCGAAGACCTCAAGCCGGCGGGCCTCGAAGCGGTACAGCTTCGCAGCGGCCAGAGTCTCTACATTCGGGAACTGAAGTCGGGAGCGTTGACTGACAAGAACGCTTCTTTGATGAACTTTGGCTCGGCGACTGACTTCACGGGCCGTTCGGTTTGGGTGTATCAGGAGCTGCGCGATCGGAAAGTAGCATTGTTCATCGATCGTTTGCCGGAAGGCGTGTGGCAGCTCAGTTACGAGCTGCGCGCCGAGGCTCCGGGAGCATTCCATGCGCTGCCCGTGTTGGGCCACGCCATGTACGTGCCGGAGATCCGCACGAACGGCGCTGAGACGCGAGTTCGCGTTGTTGATTAATCCGCGTTAGCGCAGCTCGTCGAGGCGTGTTTTTGCTTCCTGGATCATCGCTTTCAGTTTAGCGAGTTCGTCGAGCGATAGCGTGGACCTGCCGCGCTCGCAGATGCCAGTCAGCAGGATCACTGCCGTTCCGCTCCGGGTCTGACGAAAGACCCCGACCTCGAAGTCGCCCAACGTTCGATAGCGGGCTTCAAATCCCGGAAACTTAGTCGCCGTTTCGTCGATTCGCGAAACAACGTCAATCGCGTTGAGCAGCGGATCGATCTCTTCGTAGTCGATGAAAGCGCGATTGTCGGCGGGCCGCTCGGAGGTTGCGCGCAACGAGATCACGATTCCTTTCGCGCGCGAAACGTTTCCCATCTCGCGCATATCGACGGCGTCTACGCGCACGCCGGGAATCTCGACCGTCGTGATCTGCGTAAAGCCTTTGATGATGACTGTGTTTTGCCGTTCGTCGAGTGCTTCGAGTCTCGTTCGCGGCTCGAGTGGTTCACAGCCGACCTTTCGCCAGAACTGCGGCCCAGGCCTTTGTGCGAGAGCGGTTGCAGAGCAGAACAACATCAGTGCGGACAGCAGCACCATGCGCATGGGGAACATTTGCGATCTCCTTTGGGATAGGAATTTGGGAGAGAGTTATGCGCTAACACCCTGGAACGTAGAGTAAGTTCCAAAAACAAGATTAATTTTACGCATGAACGCGAAAAGAGGCGAGTAGTACAAACGTACTCGCCTCTTTTCGCGCCCCCTAAATCAAAGCCAATGCCCGCAAGCGCGACTCTGATTTGACCCGCCGACAAAAATTTTGACTAACGACTAAAGCATCTCGGTTCGCGCTTGTTCCGCACGCGCCGCGCCGATCGCCGTCTCGACGTCCTTCACCTCTTCGGGCGGCGGCAACACGGCCTTCATACCCAGCGACTCGATCCAGAGTTCGCGGCACCAGCCCTTCGTGTGATAAAGGTGTTCGTCCTCTTCCGGTTCGACTTGTTCGTGCGCTTCCTTGAGCGCTTTCGCAACGTCGCCTTTCGCCTTCTTTACGACTTCGCCCAGCAAGTGCCAGTTCAGGTGGTCCTTTGTTTCAGCATGAACAACGCATTCCGTCGCGACCAATTGCGCCGCGCCTGGTTCGCCTTCTGCCTGCGCCATCTGCATGGCCTGTACGAGCGACTCGCCGATGTGACGCACCACTTTGCGGCCCGGTGTCTCTTCCTCGGGATCCAGCCCGAGCTTCCTTATCGTTTCCTCGACGACCGCGACGTGGCTCTGCGTCTGCTCCAGATACTCTTCCCACTCTTCTTTCAGATCCTCGTTCTCAGCGCATTCGATGGCGGTGGTATAAACCTCAACGCCTCCGAGCTCAGTTTCGAGCATCTGATATAAGAGTTCCCGCACTTGTTCGTCCTTCATGCTTCCTCCTCGAACGTGTTGGTAAACAGATTCCGATGAAGGTTCAGCAACCGGCAGGCCAGAGCGTTTTTGCAAGTGCTTCCGGCATTTGGGTGAATTTCTCCGTATTTTTATGAGACACGCGAGAGCTCGCGGCGTTCTGATTCCCACGTCTGTTGATAAAGCGGAAGGAACTTGAACTGCATTTCCCAACCATCGACGAAGCGTTCGGCGAACTCGGCGGGCCGGGCCTGTGTGAAATGGATCGGCGCCAGTGTGCCGTTGGCTCGCTTGTTTCGATACTCGCAATTCAACGCGCTGAGTAGTTCGTCGCAGCGAGCCCCGAACAGGTCCGGCGAGCGGACCGGTGTTTCAGAGACCAAGACGATTTTGTAGTGCGGCATTTCCTGTCGAGGCAGGGAAGGGACGCAGGTGAGAAATCCGTCCGCAAGCGTTTCCGGGTACAGTGCGCGTAGCTGATCGAAGACAACTGATAGCTGTTCGGCGGTTACTTTTTCGCCGATGAAGGAATACTCGAGCGCGCGCCGGCGCAGGAAAACGAGGTCCGGAATTCCGTTGAGTTTACGGCGGCACTCGAAAAGATCGCCTGTTTGATAACGGCGCAAGCCGTAGCCGTCGCTCACGACCATCGCATAGGTGCGTCCGGGCTCGAGTTGATTCGGTGTTAAGAGGTTTTCGGAGCGATCGTCGTCCCGGGCATCTATGAACTCATAGACGACGCCACGCGCGAGCGGCAGGAAATGCGCTTGGCCATGTCGAAATACGGTTTCGGTCTCGACTGTTTCAGTCGACATCGAATACATCGGCACGAGGCGATAACGAGGCGACGGCAGATGCTTCGCCAGTCGATCGAGAAACGGTTGAAGGTAACCGCCGGTCCAGCAGATATAAGACTGCACAGCCGGCGCGAACTGTCGCATCGGCATCGGCGTGTTGCTGGTTGCGACGGAGCGCACGCGTTTCGCACTGCCGCGCGACTCGATGCGCCGGGCAATCTTGCGCACCGCGCGATCAAATCCGCGTGGACGTTCGTGCCAGTCTCTTGCGAGCCTCGAACATGTGGTCCAGTTTCGTTCGAGCTCTTCCAGGAAGGCGGAGATCGTTGACGGATTCGTCGCGTAGATCGCGCCCGGGTTTGAAATGGTCAGAATCCACAGTCGTACTGCCGCCGCGCCGTATTCGTTCACCAGCGCGTGCATTGACGCGTGTTGCTGCACTCGATACGGTGCCTGAAGTGTTGCAACGTATGGCGGGAGTTTGTTTTCGTTCAGCAGCATCGCCGTCAACGACTCGTCAGTTTGAAACGAGCTGAAGACGTAGAGCGTTGTGCGTTTCCAGCCGAACGCTCGACAAGCGCGGGCGAACATATCTGAGAAAGTAAACTTCAGAACGCGCAGACGGCGGCGCGTGTACAGAATCTTCTTCGGTTCACCTGTCGAGCCGGAGGTCAAAGCAAACCGAGCGTCACGTCCAGCATGGACAAACGCGTGACGGATCGACTCGACGACTCGCGGGCCGTACGACACGACTGGCGTATCGATGGCGATGCGGTACCGTCGCCGTAATCTCCGCTGACTGCCCGCGAAACCGGAGATTCGCATTCGCTGCCGGTAGTCGAGCAGAATGCCGCCGAGCGAGATCGCCCGCGCCACAAAGAACCTCAACACGTCGTTAATCACGCCTCGCATCGTCGAAAATGATCGATCAGTCGCCGGTAGATTCCAGACAGGTCCTCGACGTCAACAGGTCGCAGCAGTCCCGTGTCGTAGGTGAACGTCATCCACGTTTGGCCCCGATGCGTCGCGCCGTTGATCGCGATGCTCTGACGCGCATGTAGCAGTCCGACGCACTCGATTCGCTCGACGTCCGCGAAAGCGTTGCGAGCGCCGCCGGCCCATCTGTCCGCGTGCGAGAACACGCCCGTCGCCATGTCGATCGATGGGCGATTGAGATAAGCGCGAAGCAGCGGCGCCGCGATCCAGCCGGGCGCACGCGTGAGCAGCAGCGGCAGCTCGGGAACGACCCATTCGCCATGAGCGGTGGACCATGCGAGCTGCCGCCGAACCTCGCGGGCCTTCTCGACGAGCGACGCCGACGCGGAATAACGCGCGTAGAGTCGAACACGGCTCGTGCCGTTGCCGAAGCCGGCGTACGACTCGCGCCGAATGTTCATCGGCAGCCACAGCCCGACGCGTGTTTCGCCGTTTTGGTTGTGACGCTGGTTCCATTCGCGAAGAGTTTCGAGCGCGCAGGTCGCCAGCAGATCGCTGTACGTGAATCCACCTGTGCGGCGGCAAGCTTGCTGGAGCTCGACAGATGGAAAATTCATCGTGATCCAGTGGCGCGTTCCGGAACGGGCGGGCGTGATGGTCCAAAGCGGATCGCAGGCGCCGTCGTAAGCAAATTGACTGCGGCGCACGGAGTTTTCCTGCCGGCGCAACGCAAGCTGCGTCGAGTTCTCCGGCGGAGTCAGACCGTACGCGACGCTGAGTTGATGTCCCAACCACAACGCGGCGCTCAAACCGTCGGCCGCGGCGTGATGAAACCGCGTCGCGAGCGTGGCGCCATTCAACATCTGCTTGATTGGAACTGGATACAGTCGCTCATTCACGAATCGTTCGGTATCGATCCGTGTTTCGATCTTGATCTCGCCGCCGGCGCCATAGTACTCAGCCGCGCTTTTTGCGCCGGCCTGCAAACGTCCAATGTCGGGCGGCTGATTGAAATGAAGGATCAGCGTGAAGTCCTGCGGCGAGCGAGCGTCGTCGAGAAGTTGGAAAGCGCGGTCCAGAACCGTCGGTTTCATAATGGTTGGGGACGGATGTCTCGCTGCGGCCGCCACTTCGGTACGCCGGGCGGCGCCGGTTCCACAAAGGGCCGCAACTCAATCCACGACAATTTCGGTTGCAAGTGATGCCGGCGGTGCATCGACAGACCGAGCGAGAACCAGTACATGAACCAGCCGTAGTAGTTGTGCGAGCGCTCGTCGGCCGGACCAGTCGAGAAACCCTCGTGCGTCTGCACGGCGAACGGATACCACAACAACACGGAGACGAGGATCAGTGTTGGCGTCATGCCCCAGAACAGTCTCGATGGTCCAACGAACCAAAGCACGACGGCGTAGACAACGGCGATGCCGATGTAATTAAGCAGCAACTCGATCACGTCGCTTTGTTTCAGACGTCCGTGTCTGCGCAGCCAGAAGAACCATTGGTGCGGCATGGCGAGCGCGCGCAGGACCAGTTCCGCAAGGTTTCGCGACTTCATGAAGTGGTCCGGATCCTTGTCCGGGAGGTTTGTGTACGCGTGATGCTGTTGGTGCGTGCGGCGAAAATTGGTAAAGGGGACCATGCTGGGCAGCAGAGCGAGGCGTCCCCACCAGTAGTTTGCGGCGCGGGAGCGTCCCAGGTGACCGTGAACGCCTTCGTGGGCCATCACCGTGCCGGCGAAGACGAGATACGTGCGCAACATGACGTCGGCGATCATTTGGAAGACGTTCGAAGTGGGAATGAATAGAGTTCCGATAGAGACAAGGATGACGAAACAGATAACGCCGCGGCTCAGATAGTAAATTTGTGGTCGGCGGAGAATCATGGAGCCTCAGCATAGGGCGTTTGCATGGCGTCGAGAGGTAAAATGTGGCAGTTAATTAAGTGTCACGGCGCGCACGGAATCCGTGTTGACGGCGGCGTAAAGACGATTTATGCGATTATTACTACTGATAACACTGTTTTCACTCACCATCGTTTCGGCGCAAACAGTTGATAATCGTGAACGGCTCGACAGGCTGCGCGCAGATGGTTACGAGGCGCTGTACAACCTCGATTACGAAGGCGCGCGCAAACGTTTCCGCGAGATGATCCAAATCGCGCCGGACCATCCTTCCGGTGCGCAGTGTATGGCGGCGAGCATGTGGGTGGAACAGTTGAACGAATCGTGGGAATTGAAGGCGACGCTCTACAGCACGAAGGCGTACACCGAAGGAAAGCGCAAGGTCAGTCCAGCTCAAGTCGCGGAATTTCGCAAGTGGATTCGCCAGACGAAGACGTTGTCCGAAGCGAAACTTCGTCAGAATAAAAACGACGTCGAGGCGTTGTATTTTCTCGGCGCGGCGGAAGGACTGGACGCGGCTTACGCTGCCGCCGTCGAGCGTAAGTTTCGCGCGGCGTTGAAGAGCGGATCGAACGCGGTCGATCGACACAAGGACGTGCTGAAGCTCGCGCCGGACTTTCGCGACGCGGAGTTGACGATCGGTTTGCAAAACTACATCGTCGGCTCGCTGCCGCTGCCGTTGAAGATAATCGCCGGAACGATGGGCGTGCGCGGCTCGAAGAAGCGCGGCCTGGAAACGCTGGAACGCGTTGCGGTCGAAGGGCGCTGGTCGCGCGATCTTGCTCGCACACTGCTCGTCGATCTTTACAAACGCGAGAAGCGCTGGAAAGATGCAGTGGCGACGGCGCGGCTGTTGTCAGAAAGATACCCGCGCAACTATCTTTTCAAGCTGCAAATGGCCGACGCGCTGGCATCGCAGATCGTGACGCTGCGTAAAGCAAAAGACGCCAACGATTCAACCGGCGACGCTGAAGAGAAAGAGCTTCTGAGCATCTTCGACTCCTTGAGCCGCGACAAGACACTGGAATCGTCGACCGCCGAGCTGGTCCAGTTTCGTTATCGCGAAGCACGCGACGCACTGGCCCTGCCGCAGGACAAAACCCGCGCTCGTCCAAAAAGGTAAAGAATGACGGACCACCACAACGAGGAACTTTTCGGGCTGATCGACCGAATCAAGGAGTTTGTGCGCACTCGTGTCTATCCGCTTGAATCCGATTTTCTGCGTCGCCCGTTTCGTGAGTTGGTGCCGAATCTCAACGCCGTGCGCGAGGAAGTGAAAGCTCGCGGCTTGTGGGCGCCGCACTTGCCGAAAGAACATGGCGGGCTCGGTTTGAGTCTTTCCGAGTTTGCTTGCGTCAGCGAAGAACTGGGACGCACGCCGCTCGGCCACTACGTGTTCAACTGCCAGGCGCCCGACATCGGCAACATGGAGATCCTGCTCGCTCACGGAACGCCGGAACAGAAGGAGAGATACTTCACGCCCCTCGCGCGCGGCGAAGTGCGCAGTTGTTTCTCGATGACCGAACCCGAGCATCCGGGCTCGAACCCGACGTGGATGAGCACGAGCGCGGTGAAAGACGGCG
>Ga0075421_100008487_pt1 | contig 12627 bp, 9 predicted proteins | sample SoiMetdeltSBSDD5_FD_75292 | JGI IMG/M metagenome (GOLD analysis project Ga0075421, IMG submission 75292) | Bulk soil microbial communities from a Populus tree surrounding site in Tennessee, USA - Soil MetaG P. deltoides SBSDD5 | ecosystem: Environmental > Terrestrial > Soil > Tree plantation... | reverse complement strand
TGGAAATCGACGCAAACCCCAGTTCGGCCATGAGTTCGACCTGCGCCTGGAGGTTGTCAAACAACACCTTACTGCTGCCGTCTCGGGGATGGGCAGTGGTTGGCGACATGCCAATGCGCATTGCTTTTTCTCCTTAAGAAAGCCAACGTTTGCGGCGCCGATAGTGCTTCACGTCCCGATAGCTTTTGCGCACACCTACTTCCGACAATCCCAGGTAAAATTCCTTGATGTCCGCGTTGTTTTGGAGCGTAGAAGCCGTACCGTCCAAGACGATACGGCCATTCTCCATGATGTAACCATAGTGCGCAATGGTGAGCGCCATTGTGGCGTTCTGCTCCACCAGCAGCACCGTCATGCCTTCCTGTTGGTTCAGGCGTTGCACAATCTCGAAAATCTCCTCGACCAGCATCGGCGCCAGGCCCAGGGATGGTTCATCGAGCAGCATGAGCTTCGGACGCGACATAAGCCCCCGACCGATGGCGAGCATTTGCTGCTCGCCGCCGGACAGATAGCCAGCGCGCACCTCCTGGCGTTCCTTCAGGCGCGGGAAGTATGCATAGACCAGCTCAAGATCGTGCTTGATCTGGCCCGTGTCACGCCGCGTGTGCGCCCCGGAGATCAGGTTCTCATGGGCGGTCAGGTGCTCAAACACGCGACGGCCCTCCATCACCTGGGCAATGCCGCGTTTGACGATGTCGGCTGGCTCCCACTGGTCAATACGGAGCCCATCAAATTCCACCGCACCCGCCGTCACCTCGCCACGCTGCGGCCGTAAAATCCCAGAGATAGTCTTGAGCGTCGTACTCTTCCCCGCACCGTTTGATCCCAAAAGCGCCACGATCTGTCCCGTAGGCACTTCTAGAGAAACCCCGCGCAGCACCAGGATAGTACGATCATAGACGACTTCGACATTGTTTAGCTGTAGCATAGCCCGCTCGCTATTGCTTCTTCTCCTCTGCCTTGGCGACCTTCTTGATCTCCTCCAGCACGACCTCACGGTAGCCGCGGAGCCAATCCGTCACCGGCACGAGCTTCTCCCCCTTCGTCTGGTAGATGCGCACCCAGCCACCACCCTCATGATCCTCAGGCGTGACCGTCAGTGAGGGCAAGAAGCCACCCAGGGTAAAATCCTTTATATGTTCGTAGCCCTGCTTGACCTTCTCACCGGTCACGGGCAGACCTTCCTGTGCGATGGCGATCCGGATGCCCTCCACCATCAGCGCAGCAACGAGGACACCCCAGTTGTAGGACCCCCAGCCGACATATTCCGGCACCTCCTGGTTTTCGGCCTGATACATGGCGATCATGCCCTGGATCACCGGAAAGTCCCGGCCCACTCCGGCAAAGTGCATGCCCAGATAACCCTGCGCTGTGTCCCACCCCGCAGCCTTCATGCCTTCCTCAGCCGTCCCCGGCGTCAGGCTGACCACACGGTCGAGGGGGAAGCCGTTCTTCTTGAATTCCTTCATAGAAACGGCTGGGGCATTGCCAAAGAGATGCCCCACGACCCAATCAGCCCGCATGCGGCGCGTGATGTCGAGCACTTGCGAAGCCATCTCGACCCCGGGCGCTGGCACCGCAAAGTCGCGGCACTCGTAGCCCTCCAACTCGCAGATGCGATTGAACACGGGCAAGGGCTCACGCCCTGCCGGATTATCATAGAAAAGATAGGCAATCTTGGTGCCTTTCTCCGCGCCCCCTTTGTCCTTCAGGTAGTGCATCGCCGCACCGATTTGCGACCAGTAGGAGGCGGCTATAGGGAAGATATAGGGATAGCGTGTACCGTCGGTGGCATCGGCCCGTCCGAAGCCTGGCGTCAGCCCTGGGATTTTGTCCTCCATATGACGTGGCGTCAGGGCATACACAATCGGTGTGCCGTAATCGAGCACGGTGACAGCCCCGTCGCGCTTCAGACGTTCGTAGGCTTCCACCCCCCGGTCAACCTTGTAGCCATGCTCCACCTCGATATAGCGCAGGGTGTGGCCGGTGACCCCACCCTGCTTGTTCACCAACTTAATATAATCGAGGATGCCCTGGCAGAGTTGGATCCCCACAGGCTTGGTAGGCCCGGTGCGGTCGCACTGCCCACCGATGACGATCTCATCTGCGACCACCGGCACCACACTCCCCGCCACCATGACAGATGCCAGGACAAGGTAACTGAGCAACCATCTGCGGAGCTGCATAGAACCCTCCTCCGATGCGAGGTGATAGACCAGGGCTCGTCCGCTTCAGTACGGTCATAGGCGGCTTCAATGTTGTTTAGCTGGAGCACAGCACCCCGGCTTTTACTTCTTCTCCTCTGCCTTGGCGGCCTTCTTGACCTCGTCAAGCACGATCTCACGGTAGCCGCGGAACCAGTCTGTGAACGGCACGAGCTTCTCCCCCTTCGTCTGGTAGATGCGTACCCAGCCACCACCCTCATGGTCTGAGGCCACCACAGTGAGCGGTGGCAAAAAACCACCCAGGGTAAAATCCTTAATAGTCTCGAAACCCTTCTTGACCTTCTCACCGGTGACGGGCAGGCCTTCCTGCTCGATGGCCAGGCGTATAGCCTCGACCATCAGGGCAGCGACGAGCACACCCCGGTTATAGTACACCCAGCCGACATATTCCGGCACTTCCTGGTTCTCTGCTTGATACATCTTAATAATGTCCTGGATCACCGGAAAATCTCGACCCACACCGGCAAACTGCATGCCCAGATAGCCCTGCGCCGTGTCCCAGCCGGCAGTCCGCATGTCCTCCTCGCCGGCGCCCCATACGAGGCTGAGCACCTTGTCGAGTGGAAAGCCGTTCTTCTTAAGTTCCTTAATAGAAACAGAGGGGGCATTACCAAAGAGATGCCCGACAACCCAATCGGCCCGCATGCGGCGTGTGATGTCGAGCACCTGGGAGGCCATCTCGACGCCGGGTGCTGGCACGGCAAAGTCACGGCACTCGTAGCCCTCCATTTCGCAGATGCGATTAAAGATAGCTAAGGGTTCACGTCCTGCCGGGTTGTCGTAGAAAAGATAGGCGATCTTGCTGCCTTTCTTCGTGCCCCCTTTGTCCTTCAGATACTGCATCGCCGCACCGATTTGCGACCAGTAGGAGGCGGCCATAGGGAAGATATAGGGATAGCGCTCACCGTCGGTAGAATCGGCCCGTCCGAAGCCTGGCGTCAGCCCTGGGATTTTGTCCTCCATATGACGTGGCGTCAGGGCATACACAATCGGTGTGCCGTAATCCAGCAATGCGACCGCCCCCTCGCGTTTCAGGCGTTCGTACGCTTCCACACCTCGGTCGACTTTGTAGCCGTGCTCCACTTCAATATAGCGCAGCGTGTGGCCTTTCACTCCCCCCTGTTTGTTCACCAGCTTGACATAATCGAGGACACCAGGGCAGATCTGGATGCCCACGGGTTTGGTAGGCCCGGTGCGGTCGCACTGCCCGCCGATGACGATCTCATCCGCGACCGCCGGCACCATATTCCCTACACCTATGACACATGCCAAGACAAGACAACCAACCAACCATTTACGGAGCCCCATAGCGTCCCCTCCTTCGGTTAGAGTATCTGGACAGTTCTGGCCCATTATCAGTAGGCGTAGGGCCACAGTCGGAAATAACGCTTGACGTTCTCCCACAAGCGGGCGAGCCCCTCAGGTTCGGCAATGAGGAAGAGGATGATCAGCGCACCAAAGATAAACAATTGAAAGTTCGCGAGAAAATTGGCCACGCTTTCGTAGGGAATGCCAAACACACCCTTGGCGATGCGGATGACACTCAGATCCAGCACAATGGGGAGGAGCTTGATGAAGATCGCTCCCAGCACCGAACCGAGGACACTCCCCAACCCGCCAATAATAATCATGGTGAGATACTCGATCGATACCCCCAAAGTAAAATTCTCATAGTTGGCAATGCGCAGGTAGTAAGTCCACAGGGCACCCGCCACGCCAGCATAAAACGAGCTCACTGCAAAGGCGAGGAGCTTGTACTTGAAGATGTTCACCCCAATGATCTCTGCCGCCACATCACGGTCACGGATGGCAATGAAGGCCCGGCCAACCCGCGAACGCACCAGATTTTGGGCCGCAAAGTAGGCCAGTAAGAAGAACACCAGGATCAAATAATAGCGGCGAAACTCGTTGTTGAAGGCCAGTCCCAAGAAGGTCGGCGTGTCGACGTAGATCGAAGATTGTGCCCCACCCCCGATCCACGACACGTGATTAATCGTCCACTCGATGATCAGTTGCGCTGCCAGGGTGGCAATCGCCAGGTAGAGGCCTTTAATTCTCAGCGATGGGATACCAAACAGAGTACCTACCAAGGCGGCCATGCCACCACCGGCCAGGATCCCGAACCAGAACGGCATACCGTAGCGGCTCGACACAATGGCCGCCGTGTACCCCCCTACTGCCATGAAGGCCCCCTGTCCAAGGGAGATCTGACCCGTGTACCCATTGAGAATATTGAGTCCAATAGCACCGATAGCAGCGAGCGCAATGGTGTTCACAATGCTCATGGCGTGCTCGTTGTTCCCGAGCATAAGCGGTAGCGGCAAGATGAGTAGAAGCCCGAGGGTTACCCAGACCGTGATTTTGGCCAGAGGGAGAGTATACAGGGCCATGTCACTGCTATAACTTGTCTGAAAAACGCCGGCTTCGCGATTGATCATGCCATTATACCCGCTCGATGGTTTCATGGCCCCAAATGCCATAGGGCCGGATAAACAGCACCAGGATCATCAGTACATAAGGAATAAAATCCTTGGTGCCCCCGCCAACATAGGGATCAAGATACCCCGCCGCCACACTCTCGACTGCCCCCATAATCAGACCACCGACAATGGCCCCACCAATGCTGTCCAGGCCGCCCAGGATAACCACAGGAAACACTTTGAGCCCCACCAGCGATAGGAGAGAGGAGGCGCCAAGCATGTTGCCCCAGATAATGCCTCCGGCGGCGGCGGCCAACCCAGCAATGGCCCACGACAGGGCAAACACACGGGACACCCGAATCCCGACAACCATCGAAGCTTGCTGGTCGTCGGCCACAGCGCGCATGGCAACTCCGAGCCGGCTGCGGGTGAAAAACAGCCCGAAGGCGATCAAGAAGACCAGGGCAATCACCGCCGCAACGACGTTAATCGGGGAGATGAACACCGGCCCAACCACATAGGGAGCCAGGGGTACCGGTAATTCGAGCTTCCTGGTACCAGCGCCCCAGACGATGGCCACGAGTCCTTGCAGCACAAAGCTCAAACCGATCGTCACCATGATGACCGAAACCAGCGGTTGCCCTATCATTGGCCGCAAGATGCCACGTTCCAGGACAAACCCCAGGGCGATCATGCCAATACACAGAATGAGCACCATAAGCCAGAGGGGTAGGCCCCGCAGGCCCAACATGACGGCAGCTCCGTAGCCGGCCAACATCACCAGGTCACCCTGGGCGAAATTGATGATGCTCGTCGCCTTGTAGATGAGCACAAAGCCTACCGCCACCAGAGCGTACATTAAGCCCACAAGGAGGCCATTGGTCATGAGGTCGATAAAAAACTCCATAGTACCGCTCACTTTCATTGCCCTCTTCCCCTGGGAGAGGGGCAATACTGTTCGGCACTCAATTTGCAAAAGAGGCGTTTTCCTCCTTCCCCCTGGCGGGGGAAGGGGGCACGTTAAACTGGCGCCCCTCCGCCGACGCAGTCGCGGGGAACGGTTGGGATGGGGGGAGAAGCGTGGCATGGACGCACCACTAGCTCTCACCCCCACCCTAGCCCTCCGCCGTCAAGGGGGAGGGGACATGCTGAGCCCTGACAACAAGGTTTGCGCCGAACACTATCGGGGAGAAGATGTCCAGCCTACACCGCCACCAGTGCCTCGCCAACACTGCGAATAGACAGCTTCGTCTCGATGGTCACCTGCCGCCCATCTTGATACGTGATCACGGACGTCACCGGCACCTCTGTGGCGTCCGCATACAGGGCTGCAATGATGGTGTCGTATTTCTTGGCTACGAACCCGCGGCGCACCTTGCGGGTACGGGTAATTTCCTCATCATCTGCATCCAGTTCTTTGTGGAGCAGGACGTAGCGTTTGATCTGCATCACCTCGTCCAGGTCACGATTAACGCGCTCGACCTCGCGGGCGATGAGTTCGTACACTTCTGGTTTCTGAGCCAGATCAGTATACGTGGTGTAGGCCACCTGGCGACGCTCAGCCCATTTCCCGACGTTTTCCATATCGATGTTGATCATCGCGGCCACATACGGGCGGTCCTGCCCTATGGTCACCGCTTCCTTAATGTACGGACTAAATTTGAGTTTGTTTTCGATAAACTGGGGCGCAAACTTTGTACCATTGGCGAGCGAGGTGACGTCCTTGGCTCGATCGATGACCACCAACTGACTATTGTGGTCAAAGAACGCCGCATCCCCCGAGTACAACCAGCCATCTCGGATGGTACTGGCCGTGGCCTCCGGGTTTTTGTAGTACCCTAAAAAGACACACGGACCGCGCACAATAACTTCCCCCTCCGACGAGAGCTTTATCTCAACGTTGGGGAATGGGGTGCCAACCGTCCCCAGGGCCACCTGCTCGTCACGCTGGACGCACGATACCCCACATTCGGTCTGGCCATAGACCTGCTTCAGATTGATCCCGAGGGCGCGGAAGAACAGAAACACCTCAGGCCCCAGGGCCGCCCCGCCCGTATACGCCGAACGGATGCGCCGAAACCCGAGGTGATCACGCAGTGGGCCAAACACAAAAAACTCCCCGAGGGCGTGCATAACGCGCTGCCAGAACGACAGCGGCTGGCGTTCCATATGGCGCCGAGCCACCTCATATCCATGCGGCATGAACAGGTTATAGAGCCGGCGTTTGACAAACGAGGCATCCTCCATCTTCACCTGCACGAGCGACACCAGATTCTCCCAGATACGCGGCGGCGCCACTAGGAAATGCGGCGCAATCTCGCGAATGTTTTCCTGCACCGTCTCAGGACGCTCCGGACAGTTGACGCGAAAACCCACGATCAGGGCTGCTGCCAGAGACCAGAAAGTGTCACCAACCCAGGCCGGTGGGAGATAGGCCAGTGTCTCATCCGTGCGCCGATAGGTCTCAATCTGCAGCATCCCCTCGACGGCCGCAATGAGGTTTGCGTGTGACAGCATGGCGCCTTTCGGCGCTCCCGTCGTCCCGGAGGTGTAACTCACCAGGGCCACGTCGTCTGGCTTCCCAGCCGCTACCAGCTGCTGAAACAGCTCTGGGCGTTTTTTGTCAAGCTCCTGGCCCTGGGCCTGCACCTCGGTGAAGCGGATGAGCGCCCGGTCTGTATAGTGGCGCATGCCCTTCGGATCGTCATAGACGATGCGTCGCACCTTGGACAAGTGGTCCCGGATCTCCAGGACTTTGTCGACTTGTTCCTGGTCTTCAGCCAGCACGATAGTGGCATCCGCGTGGTCAATGACGTACTGCAGCTCGCGGCTGATGGCATCTTGATACAGCGGCACGGGCATGCCCCCAGCTATCTGCACGGCCACCATGGTCCAGTAGACCTGAGGCCGGTTGTCACTCAGAATGGCCAGTTTGTCGCCTTTTTCCAAACCGATCGCCATCAAGCCCAGGGCCAGGGCGCGCACTTCGTCCAGGTACTGCGCCCAGGTCCATTCCTGCCAGATGCCTTTCTCCTTTTCCCGTATGGCGACATCGCGTGGATGCTCCTGGGCTTGTTTTAACAGATACTGTGGCAACGTCATCCCGGCCATCGTTGTCTCCTTGCTAGCCGTCTTTTGACCCAACGGTTTGCACCCCCAGGTAGGCTTTGATGACCTGGGGGTTTTCTTTCACTGCCTGCGGTGTACCTTCGGCAATTTTTTCGCCCAAATCGAGGACGATCACGCGTTCTGAAATATCCATCACCACCCCCATGTCGTGCTCAATGAGCACGATGGTGGTGCCCCACTCTTCATTGACATCGAGGATGAAGCGGGCCATGTCCTCTTTCTCCTCGACATTCATGCCGCCCATAGGCTCGTCTAACAGCAAGATGCGTGGCTGTGCCGCGAGCGCCCGCCCCAGTTCGACGCGCTTTTGCAGACCATAGGGCAATGACCCCACCGGGCGTTTGCGCAAGGCTTCGATTTCAAGAAATTCGATGACGTCCTCCACGAACCGGCGATGCGCCACTTCCTCACGCAGTGCTGGTCCAAAGCGTAACATAGCGGTGAGCACACCAGTACGCATGTGCGTGTGTCGGCCTAACATCAGGTTGTCCAGGACAGTCATGCCACGAAAGAGCGCAATATTCTGAAAGGTGCGTGCGATACCAAGAGCGGCAATACGGCTGGGAGCCAGATGGGTAATATCGCGGTCATCGAAAAAGATCGCACCGCCGTCCGGGTGGTAAAAACCACTGACCATATTCAACAGCGTCGTCTTCCCGGCCCCGTTGGGTCCAATAATCGAGACGATTTCTCCGCGCCTGACCTCTAGGCTCACTTGACTAATAGCCTGAACGCCACCGAAATATTTGGAAACGTCCTGGACCTTAAGTTCAGCCTCTGTCGTCATGCGCGTGCTGCGCTCCATACTTATTGCGGCCCATACCATGTCGCATTGGTCAGGCCGTGGTTAGGGTACAATAACGACTGCTGCCGGGCTATACAAGTCGTTATCCTATAGAAACTGAAGGGGTTTTATACAGAGCCCCTGTAGAAACTGAAGGGGTTTTATACAGAGCCCCTGCGGCTCTGTCAAGGGGGAAGGTAAGCACACTCCCTGTATCCCGTTTTCGAGCCAGGCTCTTGAAGGCTCGCTCCGGATGTATTAGGCTGTCCGCACCGACAACATCCTCACCTACGAGTGGTTCAGTGACGTCAGTGCATACCTGCTGAACTCTCGGGGAGCGGCCTGGGACTATAGCCGGCAGCGGCGGCACTGGAAGGTGCGAGAGAGAAGGAGGAGAGTATGCCACGTACACCCATAGTGATCAGAGACCGGGTTCCCGAACACTTGCGCGCCGCCTTTGATGCGGAGACTGCCAGCAGTGGTGGTGTGGTCGCGTCGGGTCCGGGATCGGTGATGATCAATAGCCCCGAGATGCGCCGACGCGCCAACCATCTGGTCAACTACTTGCGGGACGAATCCACCCTGCCCAAGAAAATCCAGGAACTGGCTATGCTGGTCACGGCCCGCGCCATGGACTGTCAGTTTATCTGGAATGCCCATGCCGCGCGTGGCCGACGTGAGGGCTTAAGTGACGCCCTGGTGGATGCCCTGCGCGACAGGCGGCCTCTGCCGTCTTTGCCCGCCGATGAAGCCGCGGTAGTCCACTATGGCACAGAATTTTTCACCACCCATAAGGTCAGTCAGGCGACATTTCAAGCCGCGCTGGACCAGTTCGGCGCCCAGGGCCTGACCGAGCTGACCACCCTAATGGGCTACTATGCGCTGCTAGCCTTCAACGCTAACGCGTTCGAGATCGACCTTCCGGCACAACGGACCGAGCCTGTCTTGCCGATCTAGGGGCCACGCACGGCAGGGCTGCGTACGGCAATTTCGGCTAGGGGACTGGTGCATGCCCATCGGATTCCCCAAAATCGGCGGGCAGAGGTGTGGAAGTTCTTGACCTCCATCAGGCCGATCACGCGTATCACGAGCGCGCCGATCTATTTGGGCATACGATGAGCGTGCCTCCAGCTCCCTCTCCCAGAGGGAGAGGAGATAGGAATGCATGGCCAAGCAGGTCCCTTGTTGCTACACTAGGATGGCTACGGCCTTGGGTGCGGCGTACACCCTGGCCGGGCATGTCACCGATGCTGTGCCACATTAGGGGTTCGGACCTCTCACGCGATGGGTCCAGCGGAAGCTGGGTGATCCCGGCGTGAGGCTCGGTACACTGGCCAGTCAGGCACTGCCGCCACCAAGCTGCAAGGGGTCACTCCAGGTCCTGCACTCTGGGCGCCACCTCTTCCATAAGCAGTCGGAGTGAGCGCTGCATCAAGGCATGATCGTCGGGATCATGGGTAATGGTCAGCAGGGTACCAAAGCCACCGACGTCCTGGTAGAGCTGGCGGATCTTGTCGGCGCACTCCTGCGGGTCACCCACGATCCACACGTTTTCCAGCATGTAATCCACGTTCACCGCCTCATCGGGCATCGAGGGGTCGCGCTTGAGATAGCCCAGGATGCCTCCGGCTTTGCGGTTGCGCCACTGGTGCTGCTCAAAGGGCTGCCCCAGCACGACGCGGGCTTCGGCACGCGCCGACTGGGGCGTCTCGCCCACATATACGTCCCGGCCAATGCGTAGCTGGCGACGGTCCGCCTGCCTCCCCGCGCTGGCAGCGCCTTCTTCCACTTTCTTCCAGAGTTCCCGGACATGATCGGCCATCAAGTTTGTCATCGGTATCCAGCCCCGCTCCCCGGCCAAGCGGATAGAGTCGGAATTTGGCGTGGAGGCGGCGACCCCGATGGGCGGATGGGGTTGTTGGTAGGGCTTGAAGTAGAGCCGGCGTTCGAGCTCCGGCGGCGCTTCCGGGGCGTGCACCCGATAGTATTTGCCGGCGTAGTCAAAGCGCCCGTGCTCCGCCTGCCACAACCCTAGGATCACCTCCAGGGCCTCCTTGCCCTGCTCCCGCACGTCATCCATGGTGGCGTACTCGATACCATAGAGTTGCAGGTCGGTCGGCAAGGACCTGACACCAATACCCCAGTAGAAACGTCCGCGCGCCATGTGATCCAGCATGGCGATACGGTGCGCGGTATCGACAGGATGGTGCAGCGGCAGCATGGTGACACCCGTCGCAAAGATGATGCGCTCGGTCAGCGCCAGGGCTTTGGCGATGAGCAGTTCGGGCACCGGGGCGTTTTCCCACATCTCGGTGATGTGCTCGCCGATCCAGGCCTCGTGATACCCGAGCCGGTCCGCCTGCACGATGAGATCAATATCCCGATCGTAAGAGTCCGCAAAGGATCGTCTCGGGGGATGTAAAGGCATCATGAAGAGTCCAAAGTCCATCGCTTTTCCCTCCTGCCCGGTGAGGACACCGCTGACCTGTGATTGCTGGGTGCAAGTCTAGAGACGTCTGGGCACTGCGTCAACCGCACCGACCGCCTCCTCGTTAAAACCCTCGCCGGGCGGGAGAGGGGGAGAGTCCTTGCAACCACAGAGCAAAGACCTATACTCTCGTTATACTGCAGAGGTTCGCAGAGGCTAGCGCCAGTCGGGTGATTGTCAGGCTCTCGACTACATTGAGCGATGCAGCCCTCACGGAACCCGAGCGGATGGCGGTGCAGATCCTCGCTTGACGGCCATGCATGTCCTGGGAGAGATGAGCATGGAAATACGACTGACACCGACAGGGCAACTGCGCTGGGAAGTGCTCGAGGGCGGGACCGAATCTCCTGTGTTGGCGCCGTTACGGAAAGCGTTTCAGGCCGATTGGCGGGAGGGACTCTTTACGCTGGCGGCGGAAAAGCTCAATCTGGATGCGCCGACCTTGCGCTACTGGCAGGCTTTGGCGGAACGGTATCTGACGGGTTTATGTCACATTCCTGGGGCAACGCAGACGTTCGAGGTCGCAGCGCCGTCACCGGCCGATTGCGCCAGCCTCGCCCTGACAGCGCCGCCGATGCAGGGTGGGGAGTATCTTTCCGAGGCGGTATTGCAGACCATTTGGGAGGCCCTGGACCGCTGGGTACACGAGGCGGTTGCCGCGACGGGTGGACTGGAAACGTTCCTACAGACGCGGGCGCCGAAGTGGCATCAGGTCGGGCGGGTGTGCTTTCATCTGGCGGAAAACAAGCACGATGACACGCGCCCATTTGCCTTTATGGCGACCTATACCGCTGGCTTTGGCGCGGCGGGACGGCTGCAACACCTGCCGTTGCGCAAGGCGCTCGAACAGTACGCCGGGGCGCAGAATCGGCCGGCGCTCATCAAGCTCCTATCCCCGGTGCAGCAGGCGGCTGAGCGCTGCGCATGGGTGCAGAAGCTGGTGGACTCTGGCGCCATCTATCAGCCCATGGCGTGGTCGGCGGGGCGGGCCTATGAGTTCCTGCGGAGTGTACCGGTGCTCGAGGAGAGTGGCATCGCTGTCCGGCTACCAGACTGGTGGCAGAAACGGCCCCGGCCGCAAGTGTCGGTAAAGATAGGGACCCAGACACCGGCGATGTTCGGCGTTGACGCCATGCTTGATTTCGACGTGCAGATGGCTCTGGGCGACGAACCCTTATCGGCGGAAGAGTTGGAGGCCCTGCTGGCCAGTGAGGAGCCGTTGGTGCTGCTCAAGGGCCAATGGGTCGAGGTAGACCACGACAAGCTGCGGGAGGCAATTGCGCACTGGGAGGCGCTACGCCAGCAGGCCAGGGACGGGCAGATTTCTTTCATCGAGGGCATGCGGTTGCTGGCCGGGGCCTCGGTGGACCTACAGCACGAGGAGCAGGCGGAAGAGGAGCGGCCCTGGGTGCACGTCGCGGCCGGCGAGGCGATGCGCCAGATACTGATGCATCTGCGCCAGCCGGGAGCCTTGGACGGGGTGGATGCCAGGGCGGGACTGCAGGGTACGCTGCGACCATATCAGCAGCAGGGCGTGGCCTGGTTGCGATTTGTGACGCAACTGGGCCTCGGCGCCTGCCT
>Ga0075421_100008486_pt1 | contig 12628 bp, 11 predicted proteins | sample SoiMetdeltSBSDD5_FD_75292 | JGI IMG/M metagenome (GOLD analysis project Ga0075421, IMG submission 75292) | Bulk soil microbial communities from a Populus tree surrounding site in Tennessee, USA - Soil MetaG P. deltoides SBSDD5 | ecosystem: Environmental > Terrestrial > Soil > Tree plantation... | reverse complement strand
CTCCTCCGGGATCCCCTTGCCGTTGTCCGAGACCTCTATGACGCAGCGGTCGGGCTTTGCCGAGGGTCCCACGCGAATCCGGATCAGGCCGTTCGGCCCCTCGATCGCCTGGATCCCGTTCAGGACGAGATTGAGCACGATCTCCTGGAGCTGGCCCGGGCTCATCTTGACCCGGGCCGCTTCGCGGAAGTCCTTTTCGAGGCGCACGCTCGTGCGCTCGAGCTCCTTGGCGACGAGGCACAGCGCGTTCCCGATGACCTCGACGACGGCGCAATCGCTCCGGCCCGTCTTGGCCCTGTTGTAGGTCGAGAGGCTCCGCGTGAGCTCGAGCGCGCGGTCGGTCTGCGTGAGCGCGACCTCGATGAGCATATCCCGGTACTTCGGGTCCCTCTGCGCGAGCTGCGCATAGCCGGAGATGCCCGCCATGATGTTGTTGAACTCGTGAGCGATGCCGGAGGCGAGGAGGCCGATCGTGGCCATCTTCTCCGTTTGGATCAGGTCCTTCTGGCTCTTCAGGAGCTGCCGGTTCCGCTCGGCGAGGTCGCTCTCGCTCTTCACGAGCTGGCGGTTCCTCTCCGCGAGATCATCCGTGAGGCGCTTGATCCGGAGCGCGGAGCGGATTCGCGCTAGGAGCTCGGGGAGGTGGAAGGGCTTGGGAACGTAGTCATCCGCGCCGGCCTCGAAGCCCTCCACGCGGTTGTCGACGGATCCCCGCCCCGTCACGAGGATGATCATGATCCCGCTCGTGCGCGCGTCGCTCTTCAGGCGGCGGCACACCTCGAGCCCATCGAGCCTGGGGAGCATGATGTCGAGAAGGATCAGGTCCGGCAGCTCGGTGCGCGCGGACTCGAGGGCCTGCTGGCCGTCCATGGCCGTGAGGATCTCGTACTTCTGCGCGGCGAGGATGCGCTGGGTCGCGCGGAGGATGTCCTTGTTGTCCTCGACGACGAGGATCCTCGGTGTGCGCGGAGGGAGCCCCTGGGGAGGCGATGCCCCTTCCGTCGCCGGAGGCTTGGCGTTGGTATCGTTTTGCATGCTTCCGGGAAGGCCTTCTGGCTTGCCGAAAGATACTATGCGTGCCGATGTGCGGCCACCGAGCCGAGGCGCTCGATGAGTTCGCGGAAGTCCGGCGGCAGATCGGCGGCGAGCTCCACGTCGCACTTGAGGCGGGGGTGATAAAAGCGGATCGCGCGCGAGTGAAGGAGGTACCGCGCCGGGAATCCGGCGGGAGGTGAGCCGCCTCCGTACCGGGAATCTCCGGCGAGAGGATGACCGGAAGCGGCGAGATGGACGCGGATCTGGTTCTGGCGCCCCGTGTGGGGGACGCAGGCCACGAGCGTGAAGGGGCCCTCCTCGGGCGACGTGAAGCGCGCAAGCACGGCGACCCCGGTGCGCGAGTCCCTGAGGACATCGTGCTCGAGGCAGGTCCTCAGGCATCGGCCCTCGCCGATGGGCACTCTCAGCTCCACGCTGTCCTCGCGGTGCTCCCCTCGCACGAGCGCGACGTACTCCTTCGACACGAGTCTGCGCTCGAACTGGCCCATGACCTCGCGATGCACGTACGGGTCCTTGGCTATGACGAGGACGCCCGTCGTGTCCTTGTCGAGGCGATGGCACAGCCTGGGCACGACGGGATCTCCATCCTCTGCTCGCGCATGCCGGTAACGGTGATGGAGGTGGTTCATGAGGGTGTCGTAGACGTGGCGGCCCACGGGATGGACGAGGAGGCCCGCCGGCTTCGAGATGACGAGGACCCAGGGATCCTCGTAGAGGACCATCAGCTCGAGCTCGTCGTAGTCCTCGGGGGAGCCTGCTCCTGCCGAGAGCTCCAGAGTCACGACGTCTCCCGCCCGCACCTTCCTCGCCGGCTTCGCGGGCTCGTCGTTCACCTTGACCTTGCCCGAGCGGATCAGCGCCTTGAGGCGCGTGCGCGACTTCCAGTTGAGCTGGGCGCCGAGGTAGATGTCGAGGCGCTGTGGCTCCGTCGCGCGCACCGGCACCTCGATGCGCTCGCGCCTCTCCGCGAGGTTCCGGCCGCGGCCGATCACGATCGTCCCGGGGCCGCCGGCTCCGCGGACGCCCGCAACGCCGCCACGAATCCGCCGTAGGACCACGGGAATCCGTGGGCCTCCGAGAGCTGCCGGAGCCGGCGCAGATGCCTCTCGTGCATCGCCTCGAGGGGCTCCCGGTATCTGGGATCGCAGAAGTAGGTCCTGCATCCGAGGGGACGCCTCTCCCGGGCCGTGCACCGCCTGTCGATCCAGAAGGGGCAGAGGGTCTCCTGGGGATTCCGGGGGCCCGCCGGAGTCTCGCGCGCATAGGCCGTCTCGAGACCGGAAGCGTAGAGACGGTGATCGGCCCGGAGGAAATCGCAGCAGTCTCCACGGGCCCAGCAGGCGGCTCCGAGGGTGCTCACCTCCGCGTCCGCATCGCGGTAGACCGCGGCGATGGCCTTGCGTAGCTCAGGGGTCAGGAATGGCAGGGGCTCCCTCATGCGAGTGCGCACGATGATGGTGCGGTCGCACCGCGGCCGCAACGCCTGTCGGGGGCAGGCGCTGTCCCCGGTCCGGGAATCTGACGCTCCCGGAGGCATCCATGGCCCTCTGCGCGCCACCTCAAGTCATGGATCGATAATGACTTAAGCTTGTCGTTCTTCAGGGCACGACCTGTGCTTCATGCCCACCGCCGGGTCGTGGGCGGGCCCGGACACAACCCTCGAACGTCGATCGGGGGACCGGATCCTCGACAAAGCCACCGCTGGAGATGCTCGTCAACGCGACTCCAAGTCGAAGCAGGGTTCGGTCCCCTTTCATTCCTCACCGCGAGGAGATCACCCGGATCTCGCCTCGAGTGAAGGGCGCCTCGCGTCGTCAAGACGTCACACGGCAAGGGGTGCCCCGGCTCGGGCTTTTTTTTGATCCGGGCGTCACTCCTCGGGAAGCCTCCGGATGATGTGAAGGCCGCCCCGGGTCTCCACGACGTCCGAGATGCCGCCTACCGGGAGGGCGAAGGCCGCCTTCTCGAAGGGCGGCTCCATCTGACCGGGAGTGAAGAGTCCGACGTCCCCGCCCCTGCGGGCCGTCCCGTCCTCGGAGTGCTCCCGGGCAAGCCGCGCGAAGTCAGCCCCGGGCGCCCGCGCCTTCGCGAGGAGGTCCTCCGCGAGCTTCAGGGCCTCATCGCGGGTGCGGGGCACATCGTCCGCATCGGCCGCTCCACGGAACCGGATGAAGATGTGAGCCGCCCGGGCGCGGCGAGGGGCCTCGCGCCGGACGATGTGGAAGCCGAGCTCGGTCTCGACCGGCCCGCCCAGGCCGTCGAGCGGGAGCTTCGAGATCTCTCGCTCGAGCTCGGGGAGTATCTCCCCGACCGTGAAGACCCCGAGGTAGCCACCCTGAACGCGGTCGGGAGCCGCGGAGAATCGCCGTGCGAGGTCCGCGAAGTCCGCGTCCTTCTTCGAGGCCTCCGCGAGAAGGGAAAGCGCTAGCGCCAGCGCTTCCTCGCGGGATCGGAGCGCGGGGGGCGCGTTCTTTCTCCCCGTCCACTGGATGAGTATGTGGGACCCTGCCCACTCGCGTAACGGCGCCCTGCGGAGGATGTGAATGCCGAGCGGCGTCTCGACGGGCTCCGCCACGGCCCCGATCTCGAGAGCGAACGCCGCCCGCGCGAACTCCGAGAAGTCCGCGGCGAGCTCGTCCCGGGAGAAGATCCCGATGAACCCGCCGCGCGCCGCGGAGACATCGTCCTCGGAGAGCTTCCTTGCGGCGTCCTCGAAGGCGCGCTGCCCCGCATGGATCTCCCGGAAGGCTCGCCGCGCGAGATCGAGCGCCTCATCCCTCGTGCGCGTGATGGAGCCGGGCCGGAAGGAGGCCTTGTGGAGGAAGAGGATGTGCTCGATCGCAACCCGGAAGGGCTCCCGCGGCGCCGGCCCGGTCGCCGGGTCCTCGGCTCCGAGCGATGCGCACACGAGAGCGGCGAGGAGAATAGACGGGAGCAGGGTGTGTCTTCGTTCCGCCATGGCGCGCTGGTCGGCCCCCATGAGGACGAGTATACTCAGGCCGTGGCTGCACGTTTTTCCATCCGGGCTCGACTTCCATGAACCACAACGTCTGGAAGTCGTTCGCGGCGCACGAGGTCTCGCACAGCGTTGCGCACTACCTGACGACGCTCCACGACCTCCACAGGAGCCATGGCTACGCGAGGGTTTCCGATGTCGCGCGCGAGCTCCAGGTGACGAAGGGCTCTGTCTCGGTGCAGATGAAGCACCTGAAGGAGAAGGGATTCGTCATCGAGGACGAGAACCGGTTCCTCCAGCTCACCGAGCTCGGGGAGTCCGTGGCGAAAGAGGTGAAGTACAACCGGGACGTGCTCATCCGATTCATGAGCACCGTTCTCGGCCTGGCGCCCGAGCAGGCCGAAACGGATGCGTGCAAGATCGAGCACCTCCTCAACACCCAGACGAGCCGGCAGATCCTGGCCCTCGTCCAGCTCCTTCAGTCGGACGATGCCGATGCGAAGAAGCTCGTGAAGAGGTTCAAGAACTTCGAGTTCCGCTGCCCGAGCATGGCCGAGTGCAAGCTCTGCGATGAGCAATGCCTCAACGAGGTCGAGCCCTGCTCGCGGATGTCGTCCCTGGACGCCGCGCCGCTCGAGTGATGCTCCCCCGGGGCATGGATCCCCGGCGCGGACCCACGTAAGATTACGGCGCGCACACGCGCCCGACACAGGAACACCCGGAGGAAGCATGGAATACGCAAAGGTCATCGAGCATCTCAACCGCGCGCTGAGCATCGAATACTCGGCGGTGATCCAGTACTGCCAGCATAGCGCGCTGGTCGAGGGGACGGACAGGGTGGTTTACGGGGAGTTCTTCGACGATGCGAGCAAGGAGGCTCGGCAGCACGCGAAGAAGGTCTCCGACTGGATCGTCTCGCTCGGCGGCGTTCCGACCATCGAGGCGGCTCACATACTGCAGGCGACGGAGGTCGAGGAGATGCTCCGCCAGGACCTGAAGACGGAGCAGGACGCTCTCCAGGCGTACCGGGACGCTCACGCGGCGGTGAAGGGCGAGCTTCCGATCAAGTACATGCTCGAGGAGCAGATCATGCTCGAGCAGGAGGACGTGTGGGAGATCGAGAAGTACCTCGCCATGCACAAGATCAAGGTGAAGACGAAGTCGATCGATCTCGCGGCGTCGTAAGCTCGCGGTCCTGTAGGCTCGGCGACAAGCGGACTCGGGTCCTAAGCGGGTCGTGACTCGCCGACCGGACCGGGGCCCAAAAGGATAGCTCGGCGAAGAGCGGACTCGGTCCTACGTGGGTCGTGGCTCGGAACGGGGCCCGGCCGGCCCCTGTAGGCTCGGCGACAAGCGGACTCAGGTCCTACGCGGGTCGTGACTCGCCGACCGGAACGGGGCCCAAAAGGATAGCTCGGCGAAGAGCGGACTCGGTCCTACGTGGGTCGTGGCTCGCCGACCGGAACGGGGCCCAAAGGAACGGGGCCGCGCAGGATCTTTCCCGCTTCCAGCTGGACCGGGCGATCCACCGGCTGCTCGGAGCGGCAACCGGGCCCGCCGCATGGGCTCGCCTGTCGCGCGCAGCAAAGCGAGCGCAGGAGCGCGTCCACCTGCTCGGGATCCAGACGGATGGTCTTCTGGACGTACCACCCGACCCCCGGTCCGTAGCTCAGGTCCTCGAGGGCGACGACGCGCTTTCCCGCGGCGTCGTAAGAGATCGCGACTTCCACGCGCCGGCGAGGGGTCGATCCCCGGCGCGGTTCACGCCTCGAGCGCGCAGGGCGCGGCTCGGACAAGTGGCTCCTCAGGGGCTGGTTCAACGTAATAGCACCGGAAGGAAAGGCTCTCAGGGAGCTTCTCCGGACACCGATGTCCCGAGATTCTCGCCTGGTTTCGGGGCCCGGACGGAACCGGAACCCGCTTTCGGCCTCCCGTGTTTGTATACCCTAGCAAAGGTTCCCCTGCAAGAACCAAAGTTTGGAGCGGCAACCCCCCCCGCCGACAGGTTAGGTCCTGGGTTTGCAGCTCCCATTCAGGGAGTCTGAAAACGGAAACGGTTGTGCTCACCCAAGACCAATACAATCAGGTTTTACACGGACTCGAGCTGCAGCTCTGGCGGCACGCAGATCCGTGGGGCAACCTGACCAGAGAGAGCATCGTGCAGAAACTGCGAGAATCCTGGGAGTCCCTGGCACTCTCCTTCGCGGAGGACTATCCCGAAGCCCGGCGGCCCATCCCGTTCTGGCGGATGCGGGAGCAGCCGATTCTGTGCATCCTGCGGTTGGATCGGAATCGTGGCGGGGACGAACCCTCGCGCTCCGGACCGGACTGACGGGCGCAGCTGCGGGACCGGAGGTCTCACCTCACCACGCCGTGCTGTCCTCCTCGCGGGTCCAAAATGGAGCCGGCACTCTCATGTCCGGGTAATCGGCCCGGAATGCGGCGGCCATGGATTCCCAGGCTCTTCGCAGTTCCTGCGCCAGCGGGGTGACATCCAGGTTGCCCCATGGATCGGAATGACGGCGCAGCTGCGCCTCAAACCCTGCCAGCAACTGGAGATATTCCTCTCTCGTCATTCAAAGCCCGATGGAAGCCGGCTCCCCCGTCGATCCCGTGGCCGGGCCAGATGCGAAAACCGAGCCGAGCGGCCCGGTCATGGCCCTGATTCGAAGCTGGGTATTGGCTGGACGGAGCACCTTGATTTCCCATAGGGCCACCCGGAGACTGACGCGTGACCGCCACGCTCGTCGTGGCAACGCGTGCATCGTCCTTCCGGGCGCGTAACTCAACTGGCCAGAGTGCCACCCTTACAAGGTGGAAGTTCCCGGTTCGAATCCGGGCGCGCCCATTCAAAAACCCCGTGAGGGATGCCAGGCTCGGCTGCCGGCGATTACGGCGCGAGGGGTTCAAGCTGACGGCCCGCATTCAGGAGCGGGAGACGGTTCCCAGCTACCGATGCGGCCATCTCGACGTTGGCCGGCACCTTTCCCGGTGTTAGCATGGCGCAGTCATCCTTCCAGACATCCTTCCAGAAATGCCCGCGCGGGGTCCCGCGGTGCAGCCAGACCGGGGTCGAGGAGGTACGCCTTCGTGCGCCCAGTATCGAGAAAAAGTGAAGAACGAAAGAAGATCTCGCGGGCGCGGCTCCTCGCTCTCGCCTTCCTGGTGGCCGTGCTCGTGCCCTCGGGCGCGGGGCTGCTCGCGCAGGATGTCGTCATCAGCGAGTTCATGGCCTCGAACGTCTCCACCCTCGAGGACGAGGACGGCGACTACTCCGACTGGATCGAGCTCTTCAACGCGGGGCAAAGCCCTGCCGACCTCGATGGCTGGTCCCTCACCGATGATCCCTTGAACCCCACGAAGTGGGTGTTCCCGCCGATTGTCCTCCCGCCGCGCTCGTTCCTCATCGTCTTCGCTTCCGGGAAGGACAGGCGCAATCCCGCCCTTCCGCTCCACACGGGCTTCAAGCTCGCCATGGAAGGAGGGCACCTCGCGCTCCTCGACGCCGCGCAGAGCATCGTCTGGGAGTACGCGACGTACCCTGCCCAGGTGGATGACTTCTCCTACGGGCTGAAGCAGTCCGCGAGCATCGCCCCGCTCGTCGAGGCCGGGGCTCCCGCGCGCGCCCTGGTGCCCGCGGACAGCTCCGTCGATGCCTCGTGGAGGAATGTGGGCTTCTCCGATGCGGGGTGGGTCGCGGGGACCACCGGGCTCGGCTACGACGAGAACCCCGACTACCTCGAGTTCATCGGCCTCAACGTGATCACGCCGATGAACGACGTCAACACGACGGCCTATCTGCGGGTCCCCTTCACGGTGGCGCAGGCCGGCGGGTTCAGCGGCCTCGTTCTCCGGATGATGTACGACGACGGGTTCATCGCCTACGTGAACGGCACCGAGATCGCGCGCAGAAACGCCCCTGCCGCGGCCGCGTGGAACTCGAGGGCAACGAGCCTTCACGACGAGGCGCTCGCCGTGGTCTTCGAGGAGATCCAGGTCCCCGGAGGCGGCAATCTCATTCTTCAGGGCAACAACGTCCTCGCCATTCATGGCCTGAACGAGAACCCGGGCAGCTCCGACTTCCTCATCGTCCCCGAGCTCGACGGGACCGACCCGGGCGTCCTCGACCGCGACGTGCGCGAGTTCTTCGATCGACCCACGCCGCGGGACGCCAATCTCCCCGGATGGCCGGGCATCGCGGGCTCCCCGGTCCTCTCGCTCTCGAGCCAGGTCTTCACGAGCCCCCTCACCCTCTCGATCACGGCGCCTGCCGGGACGTTGGTCCGCACGACCACCGACGGGTCGCTGCCCACCGCCTCGTCGCCGGCCTACACAGGCCCCATCCCGATCACGACCTCGACGAGGGTCCGGGCGCGCTCCTTTCAGGGCGGCGTGTCCCCGAGCCCGGCGGTCGGGGCGACCTTCATCGGGCTCGCGGCGGATGCGCGGGGCTTCACGTCGAACCTGCCCATCATCATCCTCGACAACTTCGGCGGCGGCGGGATCCCGCAGAACAGCTATCAGAACGCCTACATGGCGATCTTCGACCCGAAGGGCGGGCGCAGCGCGCTCAACAGCATCCCCGGTGTCGAGTCGCGGGTGGGCATGAAGATCCGCGGGTCGAGCACGGCGGGGCAGCCGAAACCCAACCTCCGCATTGAGACCTGGAACGAGGACGGAGTGGACCAGCCGATCGCTCCCTTGGGCTTCCCGCGCGAGGCGGACTGGATCCTCCACGCTCCCTACGGCTTCGATCGCGCCCTCATCCGCAACCCGCTCATGTACGAGCTATCGAACCGCGTGGGGAGTTACGCGGTGCGCACGCGGTTCTGCGAGGTCTACATCAACACGGGCGGCGGGCTGCTCTCCCAGGCCGACTACTTCGGCGTCTACTCCTTCATGGAGAACATCAAGCGAGACGAGGATCGGGTCGATGTGGAGCGGCTCGACGCGAGCGATGTCGCCGAGCCCGACATCACCGGGGGCTACATCCTGAAGATCGACAGGCTCGATCCGGGCGACTCGGGCTTCTCTGCGGCCGGGCAGACGATGGGCTACGTTTACCCCAAGGAGGACAACATCTCGCCTCCGCAGGCTGCCTGGCTCACGCAGCACATGAACGCGTTCGCGGCCGCGCTCAACGGCGCCGGGTTCGCGAACCCCCAGACCGGCTACGCGGCCTACATCGACCCGGAGGCCTGGGTGGACCACAACATCCTGAACGTCCTCGCGAAGAACGTGGATGCCCTGCGCCTCAGCGCCTACTTCTACAAGCCGCGCGGCGAGAGGATCTCCTTCGGGCCGATCTGGGACTTCGACCGCTCGATCAACTCGACGGACGGTCGCGACGATGACCCGAGGACCTGGAACGGCACGGGAGACGCCACGGACTTCTTCAACTATCCCTGGTGGGGGAGGCTCTTCCAGGACCCGGAGTTCTGGCAGCTCTGGATCGACCGCTGGTTCGAGATGCGGAGAGGACCCCTGGGAACGACCCAGGTGAACGCCGTCGTGGACGGCATGGCCGCAGAGATCAGCGAGGCGCAGGCCCGCAACTTCCAGAGGTGGAGCGGGCAGGGCGGGAGCGGCTGGGCATCGGAGATCACCCTCGTCAAGACGTGGCTCTCGACGAGGTCGTCCTGGATCGACTCGCAGTTCCTCGGCCCGCCCGTCTTCTCTCGCACTCCCGGCAGCATCTCGCCGGGAGACCAGCTCTCCATGACATCGCCCCCCGGCACGATCCACTACACGCTCGACGGGACCGACCCGCGACTGCGCGGCGGCGGCGTGGCTCCGGGCGCCGCAATCTACTCGGCGCCCCTGACCCTCTCCGAGAACGTCCGCGTGGTCGCCCGCGTGAAGTCGGGGACCACGTGGGGTGGAAAGGTCGCGGGCACCTTCTACACGGAGCTACCGGACCTCGTCATCACCGAGATCATGTATCACCCCCCGGCCCCGGTCGATGGCTTGCGGGATCCCGATGACTTCGAGTTCATCGAGTTCCTCAATCGGGGAATCGAGCCCATCGAGCTCGGTGGGATACGACTCGATGGAGCCATCCGCTTCACCTTCCCCGACCTCACGCTCTCCCCCGGCGAGTACATCGTCCTCGTGCGGGACCTCGCTGCCTTCGGCTCCCGCTACGGGGCCGAGGGGATCACGATCGGCGGGGTCTACCAGGGGCACCTCTCGAACGCCGGGGAGGAAGTGCTCGTGAGGGGGCCGCTCGATGAGCCCATCCACACCTTCCGCTACGGAGATGATGACTGGCACCCCCTCACGGACGGCGCCGGGGAGTCCCTGACGATCATCGATCCCGAGGGCCCCCTCGAGGGCTGGGGCCTCGCGGAGTCCTGGGGGCCGAGCTTCATCAGCGGAGGCACGCCCGGCGGCCCCGACGGCGGGGTGGGAGGACGGCAGCGCCCCGGCGACTCGAACCAGGACGGCATCGTCGACATCTCGGATGCGCTCTCGCTCCTCCTCAGGCTTTTCGTGGGAGAGGCGCCCGCGGCGCCGTGCGAGGGAAGCCTCGAGTCCGGCGGGAACCTCGTCCTCCTCGACGTCAACGGAGACGCCGTCCTCGACGTGTCGGATGCGATCCACCTCCTCGGCTTCATGTTCCAGAACGGACCGCCTCCCGCCCAGGGAGGAGCCTGTATCCGGATCGAGGGCTGCCCGGACGCCTGCGGGCTCTGATCGGCCCTCAGCTCGTCTTCTCGAGGAGCGCGAGACGCTGGACCGCTTCGCGAGCCCACGCGCTCCGGGGGTCCTGCTTCAGGTAGGCCCTCCAGTGGGGCGCGGCGGCTTCGAGGTCGCCGGCCTGGTACAGGGTCTCCGCGAGGTTGTAGTGGGCATCCGCGTAGAGCGGCTCGATGGCGAGCGCCTGGCGGTACGCGGTCACCGCGTCGTCGATCCTTCCCAGCTCCGCGAGCACGTTGGCGAGGTTGTTCCAGGCCTCCACGTACTCGGGATCGAGCCCGAGGGCCTGGCGGAACCTCGCCAGCGCATCCTCTTTCTTCCCCAGCGCGTAGAGGACGTTGCCGTGATTGAAGCAGGCTTCGGGCATGGGCGGGCCCGAGCGATGGACGGCCTCGTAGGCTCGGTCGGCATCGAGAAAGCTTCCCGCCTCCTCGAAGTCGAGTGCCCTGTCGAACCATTCCGCCTGGCCGATCCTCTCGCCGATGTCGAGCGGCTCGGCGCGATCTCGGTCGGAGAAGTCGAAGATCCGCTGCCCGTTGGGCTCGACGAGCCCTCCTCCCTGGAGCCTCGCGAGGAGCTCCCCGTCGCGCTCGATGAGGGCCAGCTGGATGAGCGGTCTTTCCCCGGCGACGCGCAGAGCCCGTAGCTGGACGATGCTCTTCCGGATCCGCGGGATGGCGACCCCGGCGTGAACGAGGTCGCAGAGAGCCTTGGCTCCGGCGATCTGCCGGAAGTCGAAGTAGGCGAGTCGGTGGTGCATCCTGGCGGGCTCTATGAGTCCGGCGCGCACCCAGGCTCGAAGGGTGCTCCCCCGGAGCCCGAGGATGCGTCCGAGGTGCCCCGTCGTGTAGAGCCCCGAGATCTGCTCGCAGCGCTCGTCGAGCCCGAGCATGCGGAGGAAGACCTCCTCGCCGATGATGGCGAGGCTCGCTCCTTCCTGCTGGAGCTCCTTCGCGCGCGAGAGCTTCCGCGTGAGACGGCCGTCCGCCTGGAGAGGCCAGCCCTCCTCGCCGATGACGACGTAGTCCGTCTCCGGGCGAGGTACCTCCGCGAACCTGCCGCCGTGCGCGCCGACGAGATCCATCGCCTCCCGGCGGGTCATCGCGGCCAGGCGGCCGGTGAACGAGACCTCCTTTCCACGAAGAGGTTCCGTGCTCGCCGGCATGCCACCGTTCCTCCTCCGGCGGGAAGGCTTCCCGCCGGCACCCGCAGTGTAAGCCGCTGCCGGGAACCGGCAAGGAGGAATCGTTCCGGGAGACGGCTCGGAGGCGTACGAGATCAGCTGCTCTTCTTTCGCTTCTTCTCGGCGGAGGCGGGCCTGCGGGAGCTTCCGGCCATCTTGCGAGCGGGCGCCTTGCGCTCGGGCGCTTTCCGTTTCGCCTCCTCGAGGCTCTGCTTCAAGGCGTCCATGAGGTTGATGACCTTGGGCCCTTCCGCGGCCGGAGGAGCGACGATCTCTCTCCCCTCGACCTTCGCGTGGATGAGGGCGGTGAGCTTCTCGTTGTACGTGTCCTTGTACTTCGCGAGGTCGAAGTCCTCGAGCGCGGAAGCTCCGATCAGCGTCTTCGCGAGCTTGAGCTCCTCGGGCGAGACCTCGGGCTGGGTGAGCTCGTCCGCGAAGGAATCGCCCACCTTCACCTGGTTCTCGAAGAAGAGCGTGCTCATGCCGATGACCTTCCCCACGGGACGGAGGACGACGACGTGCTCCCGGCGGAAGAGCACGGTCTGCGCGATCGCGAAGCGGTTCTCATCGACCATGCCCTTGTGGAGCAGGGCGTAGGGCTTCTGCCCGACCGCGCCCTCCGGGAGGAGGTAGTACGTGCTTCCCGTCAGGTAGAGGGGGTCGACGACGTCAGGAGACACGAAGCCGTCGATGTTCACGGCCTTGTCGGCCTCCGTGCGCATCTTGTCGATCTC
>Ga0075421_100008485_pt1 | contig 12628 bp, 7 predicted proteins | sample SoiMetdeltSBSDD5_FD_75292 | JGI IMG/M metagenome (GOLD analysis project Ga0075421, IMG submission 75292) | Bulk soil microbial communities from a Populus tree surrounding site in Tennessee, USA - Soil MetaG P. deltoides SBSDD5 | ecosystem: Environmental > Terrestrial > Soil > Tree plantation... | reverse complement strand
CTGATGCCGTGGTCGATTGCGAGGTGGGTGTTCTGGCATGGACGCGTCCCCGTCGCGGGCACGGGTTGGGCTGGTCATCGCGGCCGGCGCGGTGGTGCGCTGACCGTGCCGCCCGCGAGCCTCGGCGGTCGGCCGGTGAGTGTGTGGACCAGAAGTTGGGTGAGGGTGCCGGGGAACGGGGTGAACTCGCCCGCTTCCTCCACCACGACCGGCCAGGCGTCCGGGTCGGGGTCGGTGGTGTCCCACCACAGGGTGTCGCGGTTTTCGGTGCCGGCGCAGTAGAGCAGGCCGCCCGGGCTCGGGTGGGCGGGCCGGTCGCCGAGGGTCAACTTGGAGAGAGTCTCGTGGTAGCGCGCTACCTGCCCTGGCGGCGGGATGGAGATGCTGCCGAAGGACAGTTCGGGGTACGCCGCAAGCAGGCGTTTGAGGTCGGCCGGTAGCCGGGTGCCGAGGCGTCGCTCGTCGCTGGACCAGTCGGCGATGGTCTCGCTGTCGGGTGGGCCGAGCAGCGTGGCCAGTTCGGCGAGCGGATCCCGTTGCCGGGTGGAGGGTGGTGGCGGTGCGGGCGGTCCGTCGGTGGCGGGCCGATGTGACCGGTCGGCGGGCAGGGCCTGTGGTGCGAGCACCGGTAGGTCCATCCGCCCGGCCAGCCACTGGTCGATGAATCCGGTCGCGGTCAACTCCAGGCGTTGCCAGCCGATGCCGTCGGCGGCGCAGATCACGACCGGCCAGCCGTCGGGGTGATACCAGGCCGGTGCCCACCAACAGGTTTCGCCGGTGGTGAACCGGCCCCACAGTCTCAGCCCGCCCGGCTGAGGGTGCACCGCGGCCGGCAGGACACCAAACGTCGCGGCCGCGCGGGTGTGCTCGCTGGCCATGTCGAACCCGTCGGGCGCGCCCGGGGCGTGCAGCAACAACCGCCCGCCAAGCGTGCCCGGACCGATCCGGTCGATCAACGCCCGGTAGTCGCCGGGCACCTGCTCGCCCGACCAGTCAGTCGGCCGCACCGGCCCGACCGCGCCGGCCGCCGCCGCGATCCGCTCGACGGCGTCGGGGGTGGGTGCGGCCGGTCGCTGGGGCGCACCGAGCCGGCTGTCCGTACTGCGCAGGCTCGGGTCCGGTACGTAGCGGGCGGGCAGCGGCGCGAAGTTGAGGCCTAGGTCCGGACCGGGACCGCCGCCCACCAACGCGGCAAGGATATCGGTCATCGATCGCTCCAGCCGCCGCCAGGCCGGTCCAGTGTAGACGCCGGCACCCGGCAGTGCGGATGTTGGCGACAGGTAGGAGTACACCACGGTCGGCCACCGCTGCGGGTCGGTGGAGGCGGAGGTGTCCCAGAAGAAGTGGTGCGACAGGCGAGACTGGCCCCACATCAGCAGTCCGCCGGGCTCTGGCCAGAACGTGTACGGGTAGCTGGCCGGATCCGCGTCGCGCAGGGCGCGTAACCATCGATGTGTGCTGTGGTTGAACCGTGCCTGCGCCCCCGCCGGGGACCACACCGACACGAACTCACCTAGCTCGATCGGACCGTACGCGCTGGCGAACGATTTGAAGTCGGCTGGCAGGCGTAACCCCAGCGTCTCCTGCACCGCGGCCCAGTCGATCGGCGGCGTTTGCCGGGGCGGGGGGCCGATCAGCTGAGCCAGCACATCTAGGTCCACGTCGGGATTATCGTCCCTCGTCCGGACACGTCAAGTTCTATGCCTTCTTTGGCACCGCCGGTCTGGCGGTCGTCCAAGTGACGAGCGAGGAGGCGGGCTCTATTGCGGGCGTTGCGTCACCGGCCAGAGGATTTATCGGATCACGCCTTCCCCGAGTCCAGCAGATAACTCACCGCGCGTCCACCTTAGATGACGGCGCTGGGGAGTCAAGCTTGTAGGTCGGCGCCAGTCGGCTGGCCAGAGCTGGGTGCGATGGTCCTGCCGGAGGACATTTTTCTTGCGTGGCAACGGTTTGAGGCACGGGTGCCTGACTATTCAAGCTCCTTGGCCGCTGCACCGAGGGTCGCACCCGTCGCGGAAGCGGACCTAAGGCACGCGCTGAACGTCGACAATGGACGGTGACGGCGAGCACCAGATGATAACGATTTGATAAACAGACTACCTACCGTTGCTTAAGTTGTTTTGCCTGGAATCGGGTGTGACATTTCTTGGCGCCATGGCGCTTAGACGCACTTCGTTGAGTTGGTATGAGATTGACAGCATCTTATCGATAGGACACGATGGGCCCCGTATCGCAGTAAATCGATCAACTCAAAACTAAAGATCGCTATGAGTTGCTGCCAAACGCACCCGAGATTACGGGGGATCAAAGTGTTCTTGGTATCGGTTGCGCGTGCCCGCGTTCGGGCTTCGCTACGCTCGTTCTTGGTCTATCCACTGACCGTCATCCTTGTCTGCATTGGCACCACGTTTGCCTTGCACGGTCCCGCTGCGGCCCGTGCGGGTAAGCCGCAAACACCGGTCGCGCCGGCGGGGCGTGGTCCGGTTGATCGGCCCTTGCCGGCCAACGTGACGCCGAATCACGGATACCCGAAAGGCATCCGGCCTCCGGTGCTGCCGCCCGGGATGGCAACGGCTGGACCGCAGCGCAAGCTGTCGGCGGCGGAGTGGGCGTCGGTGCCGAAGCCGTCGTCGACGAGGAGTGCGACCGGCGCCGTCGTCGCGTCGGGCGCCGGAGCGGTCAATCTGATCCTGCGTCCTGGCTTCGCCTTCAATGACACATCGCTGGTGCTTTATTTCGACGCCGCTGATCCGGGTATCTCCGGCTGGCAGTCGTGGAAGGCGACGGTGTACGACCCGGACAACGGTGCGGCGCAGGACTCTCGGCTGCTGCAGCCGTCCGAGGCGGAGTTGTGCCAGGTGCCGGCCAAGTACTGTCACAGTTTCGGTGCTGAGCATGGCTGGTCGCTGGTCGGCGGTAAGAGCTATTACGCGACGATCACCGTGACGTTCCCTGACGGCACGCAGGCGGTGTCGCCGGCCTCCGCGCAGGCAGCGGCGCGTACCACCAGCGATCCACCCGCGGTGCCGGCCGCGCAGGCCGCCGGCTGCGGGTGTGGCAATGTGCTGTCGCCAACGCCGATGGCCCAAGTGATCCGCGGCTCGGGCGTGAACACGGCCACCGGCACGTACACGCTGATGTGGCCGGATCTTCAGCTGGCGGGGTACGGCGTCAGGTTCTCTTCGATGCGGACCTATTCCTCGGCCAACACCGCCGCCGGACGGTTCGGGATCGGCTGGACGTGGTCGTATGACATCAAGGTGATCCCGCCCGCCGCCGGCCAGACTGCGGTTACCGTGCGGGCCGAGGACGGCGCGCAGGCGGTGTACACCGCCGGGACGGGCGGCGCGTACAACCGCCCGCCCGGGGTGCGGTCGAACCTGAGCGCGGTGTCCGGCGGGGGCTGGAAGCTGGTGACCCCGAAGCAGACGGCGTACACCTTCGACGCGGGCGGCCGGCTCGTCTCGGTGCTGGACTCGCGGGGGAATGGGGTGCGGCTCGCGTACGCCTCCAACGCCATCACCCTCACCGACGCCGCGGGGCGGGTGGTCACGGCCACCCTGAACGCCGCGGGCCTGATCACCAAGCTGGCCCTGCCGGACCGGCGCAACGTCATCTACAAGTACACCAACGGTTTGCTGACCTCGGTCCAGGACGCGGAGAGCAACACGTGGCTGTTCGGGTACACCAGCCAGTTGCTGACGACGGTTGTGGACCCGAAGGGGCGCACCCAGCTGACCAACACCTACGCCGGTGGCCGGGTGACCAGGCAGGTCAACGCCTCCGGTGCGGCGACGACGTTCGAGTGGGACGCCAGCAAGCAGGAGTCGAAGACCATCGACGCCGACGGCGTCGTGTCCTACGACGGGTATCGCGGTAACACGTTGGTGTACTCGCAGAACGGCGGAGGATTCACCAGCCACCGCCGCTACGACCAGCTGGTGAACCCGAACCTGTTGGTGGACCCGCAGGGCAACCAGACCACCGGCGGATCCGACGGTGCGGGCAACGTCCTGTCAGTGACCGCGCCGGAGCCGTTCAACTTCTCCATGTCCAACGTGTACGACGCCAACAACAACGTCACCTCGCACACCAACGCGCGCGGCCACGCGACCCTGATGGGATACAGCACGACCAACGAGTTGGAGTCCATCAAGTCGGCCACCGGCGACACCAAGTCGATGATCTACGACAGCCGCGGTTTGCTCACGAAGATCACAGATCCGCGGGGCAAGATCACCACGATGACCTATGACGCGGCCGGCAACCTCCTGACGCGGACCAACCCGCTCGGCGAGGTCACGACCTACACCTACGACGGATCGGGCCGCCGACTGTCGACGGTGGACCCCCGCGGCAACGTGCCCGGCGCGCGACCGCTGGATTTCACCACCCTCTACGGCTACGACAACCTCGACCGGATGACCTCGCTGTGGCAGCCGCGCAAGGCGCACGCGAGCACCACCACCTACGACAACGTGGGACAGATGATCGCCACGGCGGACCCGCTGGGCCACACCACCAGCTACACCTACACCCCGGTCATCGGGCGCACCGCCACGGTCACCGACGCCAACCTCGGGGTCATCTCCTACACCTACACTGCGGCAGGCCGGCGTGCGTCGGTCACCGACCAGGTGGGCGGCAAGACCACCACGACCTACAACAACCGCGGCGACGTGGCGACGGTCGTGTCGCCGCGAGGCAACGTTCCCGGCGCCAACCCGGCCGACTTCACCACGACCTACGTCTACGACCGCAACGGCAACCTGCTGCGCACCAGCCACCCCTATCCGGGTGGGGGCACGGCCAACCGTGACACCGGCTACGACCAGCTCGACCGCGCCGTCAGCAGCACCGATCCGCTGGGCCGCACGTCGGTGAACGGCTACGACAACACCGGCAACGTGATCTCCACCGCCGACCCGCTCGGCCACACCACGACCTACACCTACGACCCGAACGGGCGGCTGACCGCGATGACCGCACCCGAGGGCGGCAGCGATAGCAGCACCTACGACGCGGCCGGCAACGTCACAAGGTCCACCTCCGCCACCGGCGGTGTCACCACCTACACCTACGACGACCTCAACCGGGTCGCCTCGATGGTGGACCCGCGCGGCAACGCCCCGGGCGCCAATCCGGCCGACTACACCGTGTCCTACGGCTACGACCCGGCCGGCAACCTCACCCGGGTGACCGACCAGCTGGGCCAGGCCACGACGTTCGTCTACGACTCCAACAGCCGCACCACCAACCGCACCGACGCCAACGGGCATTCCGTCACCTACAAGTACCTCGACGACGACACCCTGCAGTCGGTCGTCGGCCCGGACGGCAACACCCAGCTGGCCACCGTATACTCCTACGACAATCTCGGCAACGTCGTGTCCCGCACCGACGCGCTAGGCAACATCCGCTACACCTACGACAAGCGCAACCGCGTCATCGACATCAAGGACCCGCAGAACCGCGACACGCTCTACAGCTATGACGCCGAAGGCAACCTGACCCAGACGGTGGCGCCGGGCGACACCGAGGTCGGCACCCGCACGATCGCCTACGCCTACGACACTCTCAATCGGCGCACGTCGATGAACCAGGCCGCCGGCGCCCTGGTCTACAACTACGGCTACGACGCCAAGGACCAGCTGACCAGCCTGGCCGACCCGGCCGGCATCCGCACCCAGGAATACGACAACGCCGGGCGGCTCATCTCGGTCAGCCGGGACAACAAGACCTTCACCTACGGCTACGACTCCAATGGCAACGTCCGCTCCCGCACCTGGCCCGACGGCACCACGGTCACCAGCACCTTCAACGCCGCCAACCAGCTGTCCACGCTGAGCGTGGCGGGCGGTCAGGCCGGCAGCGCCGCGCAGTACACCTTCGAGTACGACCCGAGCGGCCGACTGTCCAAGACCACCTACCCCACCGCCAACCACCTCGTCACCGACCGGGCCTACGACCGGGCCGGCCGACTGTCCGATCTGCACAGCCGCAACGACTCCGGCACCGTGGCCCGCTACCAGCTCACCCGAGACCCCGTCGGCAACCCCACCGGCATCACCACCACCCGCGGCAGCAGCAGCCAGCACGTCGCCTACACCTACGACCTGTTCGACCGGCTCACCGCCGCGTGCGTGGGCGTGGACTGTGGAGCAGCCGCGACCGGAAAGATCGCCTACAGCTACGACCAGATCGGCAACCGCCTGTCGCAGGTGCTGTCCGGCAGCGCCGGAAACAGCCAGACCACCTACACCTACGACTCGGCGAGCCAGCTGACCGGCTCCACAATCACCACTCCCGGCGGCACCACCCCGGTCACGTACGCCTACGACCGGCTAGGCAACCTCGTTCAGGCCGGTCCGGACACGTTCGCGTACAACCTCGACCACACCATCGCCTCAGCCACCGTCGGTGGCAGCACCACCACCTACGGCTACGACGGCCAGGGCATCCAGATCTCGGCCACTACCACCGGCGGCGCAGCCCAAACCCGGGCCTGGCAAACCGATGTCAACCACGCGCCGCCACAACTGGCCACCGAGAGCATCACCACAACCGGCGGTACCACCAGCCGCGGCTTCTTGAGTACCCCGGGCTCCATCCCGCTGGGGCTGCTCACCGGGGGCCAGACCAACTCGTACGCGCTGGACACCACCGATGGCGTCGCCAACGTCGTCGACCCCGCCGGGTCCACCCTCGCGGCCTACGACTACGAACCCTTCGGCACCCCGCGCTCCGACGGCACGGCCGCGGGCATCCCCAACAGCATCGCCAACCCCATCCGGTTCGCCGGCGGCTACCAGGACACCACCCTCGGCCCGCGCTACTCCACCCTGGCCCGCGTCTACGACCCGACCGCGGGTCGCTACCACGGGGTGGACCCGGTAGCGCAGTCCTTCAACGAACCCGCCGTGAGCCCGTACGTCTACGTGGCCGACCGCCCCACCGTCAGCCGCGACCCGTCCGGCGCGATTCCGGCCTGCAGCGACGTCAACATGTACAGCGCGACCTGCGAGGACTACCGGCTACGGCTACGGCCCTCGCAGCCGGTGATCGACAGGCCACCGCCCAACATCTGGGCCCCACCGAAGACCGACCCCTGGCGCGAGGTCAAGATCTGGGGCAAACGGACCTGGGGCCTCGGGTTGTCGATCGGTCTGCTCATGATGCTCGGTGGCGACTCGGCACCGGACGTCGAGTTCTACGACTTCGACAAAACTGAACGGGACAATCGGGAGCGGCGCGACTGCCTCGACCGGGACGGGCCACCGGATCCCAGGTTCCCATTCTACTACCCCCTCGACAACGACGGACGCGCACAGGGGGCGGAGGCATGCCTCGGTCCGTGGACGAAGCCCTACGGCTATAAGGACCTCGGCATAGAACTGCCGGACGACGTCCCTGCGTGGAGGCCAGGAAATGTGGTACATAAGGCCCACCTCTTAGCCGACCGCTTCGGTGGGCATCCCATCCGGCCAAACCTTGTGACGTTCTACCAGTGGGCCAACCTGAGTCAGATGACGATGGTCGAAAACACGGTCGAGGCGATGCTAGGCCCCGGACGGGTCAACCGGCTCTACTTCCAGGCCATCCCGGTCTACACCAAGGCCTACCATCCCCGGCATCAGGAGCTCGGCGACGCACCCTTGTACGTCAAGTACCACATCCAATCGAAGAACGGGCCGCCCTTCAATCTAACCGCACAGAACCTAGCCTAGGTCCGATCCGAAGCGGCGGTCTCGCGGACGAGACCGCCGCTTCGGATCCCGTACCCGATCTTTCCCGAGCCTGGCGGGCTGCTGCCGTGGGCCTCCGGCCCCCGGGCGGAACCGTTGTTCTGGCTCACCGCCGGCGAGGACCCGAACACCTGGCTGGTGGTGACGGCCGACTGCGACTTCGCCGACTGGCGGGAGTTCGCGGGTCGGCGTGCGAGTTCCTCATCGACGTGGTGACGGGCCGTTTCGACGGCGGCCAGTTCGGCGTCGACCTGTCCGCACGCCCTCCCCGCCTCCAGCCCCATGACGAGTCGTCGGCCAGCGACCCCGCCCGGTAACTCCGCATCGAACCCCACGCGGGTGACTCCCCTCCAGTTCACACCGGCCAATCCGGGAGAATGAGAGGCGCCTTTGCTGCCCGGCCGATGCAGCAGCGGGCCGCCATGATCGTTATACTACGAGCCGCTACGGGGCGCGCCGTGAGTTGGTGGCGACCATAAAGGAGCAGTGGGTTCCCGTCGCCGCGGTGAACACCAGACGGTGCATCTTCTCGCGGTCTCGTGCAGGCTCCTGCACGTTGGTGTCGAGTGGCCTGTCTGTCTAGGCGGGTGATCATGAGAGTCCGCGACGTGTTTGGCCTGGCGGAAGAGGGTTTCATCCTGATTGGATGTTCAGGATGGACGCTGGCAGTGTGGGGGTCAGGGGTTCGAGTCCCCTCAGCTCCACTTAAGGTGGCGGTACGCGAACCGCGTAACCCCACCAGGACAGCGCGATGATGTCGGCCGTGCGAGGCATGCCCTAGGGGGACAGGAGACTAGATCTAATCTTGCCGAGGGTCGCGGCCAAGCACGCGGACGACAACCGCCCACACCTGCTCCGCGTTAGGCTCCGGCCAGCATGACTTGAGTTCCAGAAAGCTCGGCTTGAACCGCCTGCAGCCTCGTCGAGGTCGAGGAGCACTACTACGTCCTCAATGGTCAACTCGAAGAGATCTAATATCAGGTCGAGGCGGTAGGGAAGCTCCATGGAAACATGGTGAAGGACATTGCCAGGCAATGCACGGTCTACACCGCCCCCAGCGGCGCTGACATGTCCAGTGCGGAGCATCCAGTGGATCGCCGAGTCGAACGATTCGAGGCGTTGCTCTTGAGCGGTGGCTTCGATGTACTCCAGCGACCGGATCACCGACGCCGCGCCCCGCCGGTCCATCGGGTCGTGGCCAAACTGTGAACGATGTCGAATGGCCCGTCACCGATGTGGGTCGCCCTCACCGGACCGGACCGGCCTGCCCTCATACAGGAACCCGCACCGGACGAAGATCGCGAGCGTAGCGAGGCGATCTCCAAGCTGTCCACAAACCACTCCGCACCGAGAAAGTGATCACGCCGGCCAGGCGTGCGATCCTGAACCCAGACCAGTTGCGAAGCGTCTCTCCGCGGTGACAATTATAGGTACTGACCAATCCGATCCTCGGCGTTGGGGGATCGGCCTGCGGGTTTGTCTCCCTCCACGAAGAAGCGCTTGCCGCCGAACTCGCCGTGAAGCCGGTCGTCGAGCTCGTCGGCTAAGCCGGTCATCACCTGGATCGCCAGGGACAGGTGGGTGGCTTGGAAATCGCGGCCGAAGATCGGCACGACGCCCAGACCGTGCCGGAGGTGTAGTAGAGCCGGCCGATGGGCATGCGGTTGGTCAGCTCAGAGAGTTTGACGAACAGCTTCTCGCTAGGTTCCATCTCTGTGAGGACCGGCGAGAAGACGTCAACGAGCGGGGGTTGTCATGCACCCGCACGAATACCATCGCGGACCCGGCACGGATGCCGATGTCGCCGTCGCCGTCGACCGCCAGCTTGTCGGGGTCGGTCTTGGTCATTGCGGCTACCACGATGCGCACCCGCTCGCCGAGGTTGAGCCCGGCCAGTGAGACCGACTCGATGGCGGGGATGGCATCGCCCATCGTGGATAGGTGGCGGGCGGAGCCGAGCTGGGCGATGGTCAGCGGCTCGTCCTGGCTGTCTCGCGTGGTGTAGACGAGGAAGGCCGGGTGTGGTGCGCCGTAGACGTCTCGCAGTGTCCGGGTCACGATCGTGGCCATGCTGTCATCGTTGCCGGACAGACCGAAGCTCTCCCCTGAGCCGGCCAGCACGCCCGGTGGTGACCAGCCGAGCGCCACCAGCTGGGCGATCTGCGAGCGGTCGAGTCGGAATCCCTCAGGCAGAGCGGCGTTGCCGACAGCGAGGGCGGTGGTGCCGTCATCGCTCCTGCGAAGGCTCACGCCGTAGATCGCGTCGACAGTACCGGAGGCGGTCGGGTCGAGGGTTAGCTCGAGGTGAGATCCGGATGGCAATGTTTGCAGGGCGTTCTGCAGCGCACGCGCGAACTCGCGCCACGCGTCGGCTACTTTGACCCCAAGATCGAACGTTGTCGGCTCGTCGCGCCCGCGGATAAGCGGATCAACAGTATTGGTCTGGAGGTCGTCGCGCGGATAGATGGTGACTGTCACGACGCCGTCCCGCTGGAGCATCGTCGGTTCGGGTGCGCCGGAGTTGCGACAGTCGCCAATAGCGCGGGGGATGCCCGCTCCTTCGCCCTCGACCACACGCATCCATGCCATCACCTTAGCGAGCGTGAAGTTGGGACGCCGCGAGTCGCTGCGCAGGTGGCCGAATTGGGTCAGCCTTCCGTCGGGAATCTGCTTGCCCATCCAGCGGCCGGGGTTGGCGACTTCGATGCGATCGGTGAACACCCGGACATGGACGCAGACCTCTTTGTTCTCGTAATCCCGGGTGCACCAGAGCGTTGGCGATGATTTCCCGGACCGCGAGCATCGGGTAGCCGTAGACCGGTTGGGTGATAACGGAATCTGCTGTCGGGGCTTCGCCCCGCTTGGCTGTCCTCGAGATGAATTCATATGCCCCGAGGATCTGTTCGGGCACCGAGCCCATGAGGTCGAACTTCTCCTTCGGCAGGGCATCGCGGTCGGTGCCGTCGAACCAGATGCACTGCACCACGGCCGTCGGCACGACCAGCGCCGGCCGCTCGCCGAAAAGTAGCGCGCCGCCGCGGGTGAGCCGGCCTTCGCGCATCAAGTACGCCCGCTGCAGGAATTCGCGGGGAGAGAGCAGTTCCGGCATTTGCTCGGCGATATCGGTTCGTAGCTGGCGCCGGAACTCCGCGACCCGGTGGTAGCTAGGATCCGTCTCGTTGGTCACCTCGTCCAGAGAGGAAACTCGACTGGTCTCGGTCAGGGTGATCGCCTGTGCCAGTCCGGTCGGTGGGGCCACCGCTGGCCGGCGCGCGATGGCCAGTTCGCCGAGACCGTCGTACTTCTGGCGCGGGCGGAAACCGGATCCGAGGTTCTCTAGCAGATAGCGGTAGATGTCACGCAGATCGATGTGGCCTTTGCCCGCCCTGTCCCGCGCGCCGTGATGCGACCAGTACTTTCGTGAAGGGGCTCGGCTGGCCAGCCTCGATCGCGTCTGGCGCAACGTCCACCGCCGAAGTCGCCATGAGCACCTAGCGGCCCTCGCCCCACAGCAGCAGCTCGGTCTCCTCGTCGCCCTTGAAGGCCCCGCTGTAACAGCAGTCGAGGATCAGGATCTTCGCATCGGCCTTCGAGTCGTCGATGATGTCGTCGAGCGTGCCGTTGGAGACTGCAGTGGCCGCGAGGTGGGTCGACCGCGTGTTGTCTGCGCACAGATAGAGCCTGCCGTTCTTCTTGAGGCCATGGCCGCTGAAATAGAACAGCAGCTTCTCACCCGGCTGCGCCAGACCGGAAAAAGTGCTCGCCGCCTCCTGAATCTCCAAAGAGGACGCGTTGAGCAGCACCCTCACATGCGCGCTAGTGAACAGCCCAGTGGCCGGATCAACCAATGCGCCGCCTAGCATCTCGGCATCGGCCTCGGGCCCACGCAGGGGCGGCAGCTTAGGATCACGCGCCTCGTAGAGGTGGTTGCACACGATCAGGGCCCGGTACATGTGTCAGCTCCCGGCTATGCACATGGGAAATCTGGTCCTACCCTACGGCTGTCATCGCCGAGCGAGGAAGCCGAGATATCCATGCTGGAGTTCATCGTCCAACCCCGGGTGTCCAGCGTAAAGCCAGAGCATCCGACGGCTATCCGGGCAGCCGAGGAGCTACGCATGGACCTCCATGGAGTCCGCGGATGCAGCCTCGAGGAGCGACAAACGCCGACCAACGGAGCCAAGGGCGCGATGTCAGATCTTGTACTCGCGCTCGGTGGCCCGGCGACCCCCATTCGCCGTCCAGAACTGCACAGCACACGGTCTAGGAGGCACCCGATGTCCGACCTCTCGACTCGACTAGCGGCGTTCCTGCCACTCAAAGGGCGCCAGAATCCGTTATCAAGTACGAGAATCACAATTGCGTCTGCAGTAGACAGCCGCAGCGATAACCCGCCACTTGGGTTGCTTACCTACACCCAAACTGCGATGCAGCTCCTCAAGACGCCCGAGGTCGAGAAGTACAGATTACGGACGTCCGAGGGGATGGGGTGGGACCACATGAAACTGGTAAACCGCCTGGTGATATTGGCGTTCGCGGGTGCGCTGCTTGCCGGCTGTGGTGCCTTTCAAAAGACCGCAGCATGCCCGCCTGCGACTGTCGAGCCCGTCGCGTCGCCGTCGCTGTCGCCGTCGGCATCTATGACCCCCACGACGGCACCGTCATCTGCTCCACCTAGGGAGGGGTACTCGTTCTCGCTTGGTCTCGGCGACAGATCAGCGGCCGGGCAATGGCCAGATCAGTTTGTCTATGAGGCTTTGGCTCAAGACCGTGAAGTTAAGCCGGGTTGCGGTGTGTCAAGGGGTGTCTGTGCAATGTAGAGGGTCGGTGTGAGCAGGAAGCGGAGCCCGGTGTAGAACGGCTTGTCGACCAAGACCAGC
>Ga0075421_100008484_pt1 | contig 12628 bp, 10 predicted proteins | sample SoiMetdeltSBSDD5_FD_75292 | JGI IMG/M metagenome (GOLD analysis project Ga0075421, IMG submission 75292) | Bulk soil microbial communities from a Populus tree surrounding site in Tennessee, USA - Soil MetaG P. deltoides SBSDD5 | ecosystem: Environmental > Terrestrial > Soil > Tree plantation... | reverse complement strand
AGGAAAGGATAGTGCCACGTATCTCTGGCAGGTGCCGGATGACGAGAGCGTTCGGCGAAAGATCGCAGGCATTCTGCAGGAGATCAAAGCCGAGGCTGCCAAAGGCGGGCGGCAGGAGATGGGGCGGCTGGCGACCGAGCTGGAGGGTGCTCTCCGAGTGTCGGCGAGCCCGCAGCAAGTCGAGCTGCTCCAGGATGGTTTCGACCGGCTGCTTCGGCTCTGGGCAGCGGCGAAGAGCGGGCTGTTTTAGCGATCCGGCCGGGCCGCCCCGACGTCCTCAACGGCGGCATTGGCCGGACGGCGCTCCACCAGCTTGGCTTGTACGGGAGCACCTTCCGCCAGGCGTTCCTGACCGCCTACCACGACCTGTTCAGCGTTTTCCACTCCGTTCTTGACCTCAACGAACCCGGGAGTCCGTACCCCCAGTTCCACCTGGCGCCGGGTTGCCTTCCCGCCATTGACCACCCAAACGAACGTGGCTCCCTGCAGCGGGAGTATCGCGTCTTCCGGAATCACAACGGCGTTGGGCCGCACGTCGGTGGCCAGACGGGCCTCGATGAACATGCCGGCCTGGAGCTCGCTCCGAGGGTTGGGAACCCTGGCTTTGACCAGGATGGTGCGCCCGGGGAGCTGAACAATGGGATCGACGAAGTCCACCTTGCCGGCGAACTGACGGCCGGGGAGAGCCGCCACCCGGAAGCTGACCTGCTGCCCCACCTTCAACTTATCGGCATAGCGCTCCGGTACCTGGAATACAGCCCGTTGCGGTGTCACGGTCTGGAGCGAGGCCAGGCGGGTGTCGCTGGTGACGTAGTCACCGAGACTCACAAAGCGCTGGCCCACCATCCCGGTAAAGGGAGCCCGCACCAGGGTACGATCCAGTCGCACCTTGAGCCGCTCGAGCTGCGCCTCGTTGCTCCGCATCGTCGCCTCCGCCCGCTCCAGCTCCGATTGGGAGGACGCCTTTTGCCCCAGCAGCTCCCGGGTACGAGCCAGCGATTGACGAGCCAGGTCGCGGTCGGCGGTGGCCTGAGCGACCTGCGCCCGCAGCTCGGCATCGTCGATCTTGAAGAGTGGGGTTCCTCGGGCCACGGGAGTACCCTCCCGGACCAGGATCTGGACCAGACGTCCTTCCACGTCGGGCTTGAGCTCGATCGATTGCACCGCTTCGATCTGGCCGGTGGCCAGAATGGCGTCGATAACCGTATCGGTGCGCGCGGCCGCAGCCTCCACCGGCATTGCCGGCGGACCGCCGCCTTCACCTCCGGCGCCGCCCGGTCCCTTCCCCGTGGACTCTGCCTTGTTACACGCCGCGAGGGCGAGCATCAGAACTGCTAAATCAGATGATCTCACGGGGTGTCCTTGTTGGAGAAGAGTCTACGGCCGAGAATGGCCTCCAGTTGGGCCAGCGCCAGGCGGGTGGTATACCGCGCCTGGACCACCCCAGCTTCGGCCTCGGCAACGCTCACCTGGGCGTCGAGTAGATCCAGAATGGTGCTGGCGCCGGAGCGATAGCGCAGCGACTGCATCCGGTAGTTCTCCCGGGCCACGGTTCCGGCAACATTGGCCAGCTCGACCGCAGCCTTGCTGGTCTCGTACGCATCGTACGAGCTGGTGACGTCGCGCCGCACGGCTCGTTCCAGATCCTCCCGGATGCTACGGGACACGTCGCGGTTCACCCGCGCCCGGGTCACCTCGATCTCCCGGAGGCCGTTGTCCCAGACCGGCAGCGAGACCCCGAAAGTGACGGAGGTGATGTTCGCGGCACCCGGAAAGATCTGGGTGTCGTAGCGCTGATGCACCGCTCCGATCCGGATGGTCGGCAGGTAGTCGCCCCGTTGGGCCTTGAGCGTGGCCTCGGCGGCCCTCTCATTGGCCTGGGCTGCCTGGTACTGCGGCCCCTGCTCCAGTCCCACCCGCAAGGCTTCGGCCAGGCTTATCGGAAGCGGTGGCGCCGGCAGGGTGTCGGCTGGTACGGCACCGACCGGACTGGAGGCGCCGACCCGGCGGGCCAGGTCCAGCTGGGCAGTCCGCAGTGCGTTATGCTGCCGGAGACTGTCGACCTGGGCCCGAATCAGCTCTAGCACCAGTTGGAGGGAGTCGGTCTGGACCGCCGCTCCCGAGGCCACCCGGGCTCGGGCGACGCCCAGGGCTTCGCGAGCCCGAACCGCCCGCTGCTGGGCCACCCGGGCCAGCTCCTGGTTGACCAGCACGTCGTAATAGCTCGACTCGGTTTCCAGGGCCGCCTGAAACCGTTGCTCCAGCTCACCGGCATCCGCGCTGGCGAGTTCCGCCTTGGTGCGGGAGATCTCACTGAACTTCCGCAGGCTGAAAATCTCGTAATCGGCGCTGGCCCGCCCCACCACGAGCGTGCTGGTGGGATTGGCCGGATCCGCCGGGTTGAAGAAGCTCTCCGAGTACTTGGTCTCGTCCAGCCCAACCTCGATGGCCGGCACTACAAAGGCGAGCATGGCGGCCCGCCGGCCCCATTCAGCATCCTCGATCCGCCCCAGGGCACGGACGTAATCCGGATCCAGCTGGGTGGAGCGACGGATTGCTTCGGCAAGCGTTATCCGGGGGATGGAGTCGGCCCGAGGCACCGAGTCCCGGGGGGCCGGCGCCGCCTGAAGCGTCAGCAGCAGCAGAAGCATCACTCGGCCTCCGCCGGAGTCAGAGCCGGTTGCTGCGCGGCACTCCGGCGCCGGGAGCGCTCCACCAGTCCGTCGAAAATCAGGTACACAGTCGGCACCACGTAGAGAGTGAGCAGGGTGGAGAAAACCAGGCCGCCCACGATGGCATAGCCCAACGGGCGCCGGCTGAGCGACCCCGCCCCCAGGCCCAACGCGATCGGCAGCGCCCCCATGACGGTTGCTACCGAGGTCATCAGAATGGGACGCAGCCGGATGCGACCGGCTTCCTGCGCGGCCTCCAAGGCCGTCATGCCTCGTTCCTTGAGCTGATTGATGTACTCGACCAGTAGGATCGAGTTCTTCGACACCAGCCCGATCAGGAGGATCATGCCGATCTGGCTGTACACGTTCAGGGTCGATCCGGCCAGCTTGAGAGTGAAGAGCGCTCCGGTGACGGCCAGCGGTACGGCGAGGAGCACGGTGAAGGGGTGGATCAGTGACTCGAACTGGCTGGCCAGGACCATGAAGACGACGACCAGAGCCAGGAGGAAAGCGAAGTAGAGTGCCGAGCCACTCTCCTCCAGCTCCCGGGACTCACCCGCCAGCGCTGTGCTGCTCCCCCTTGGCAGGACCTCGTCCGCAACCCGGGTCAGAGAGTCGAGCGCCTCACCCAGGGTAAATCCCGGTGCCAGGTTGGCGGTGAGGGTGGCGGACCGGACCCGGTCGAAGTGGTTGAGCTCCCTGGGACCGACGCCTTCCTGCACGGTGGCCAAGGCCTCCAGCTTCACTAGCTCTCCGTCGCGGCCACGCACATACAGTCCGGTCATGTCGCTGGGCGTGGCGCGGGCTCTGGGATCGAGCTGGACGATTACATCGTACTGCTTATTCGCCCGGGTAAACGTGCTGGTTTCCCGGCCGCCAAGCAGAACCTGAAGCGTAGTCGCGACATCGGAGACGGGAACTCCCAGGTCCTCGGCTCGATCGCGATCGAAGCTGACGGTGAGCTGGGGCTTGTTCACCCGGAGATCACTGTCAACGTTGATCAAGCCAGGAATCTGACGAGCCCGGGCCAGCAGTGTGTCGTTGCCCTTGGTCAGCAGATCGAAATCGGGATGTTGAATGACGAAGTTCACCGGGCTGCCCCAGCCGAACGCGGGCGGATTATTGGCGAAGGCGAACACCCCCGGAATGGCGAAGAACTGGCCCTGTACTTCGCCAATGATTTCCTGCACCGACCGGTCTCGCGTGGACCAGTCCTCCAGGTTGGTGAAGATGATGCCGCGGCTCACGCCATCGCCGATGTTGACTACGCTGAAGTAGCTCTCGACCCCCTTGGTCTTCGCCAGTATGGCCTCTGCCTGGCGCTGGTAGCCGTCGGTGTAGGCCAGCGATGAACCTTCAGGCGCGATTATGAAGTTGAAGAACCAGCCCCGATCTTCCGGGGGCACGAACTCCCGCTCCAGCGAGCGAAAGACCACCACGGCGCCCAGCGTGACGATAAGCGCCACCACCACGATCGCCATCCGGTGTCGCAGAGCCAGGGCGAGGGTGCGGGCGTAGCCTGAAGCCAGCCGGTTGAATCCCTCCTCCAGCAGCCGGTACATGCGTCCGTGGCGAGTGGGCACTCGCAGGATCTTGGCGCACAGCATGGGGGTGAGCGTCAGGGCCACGAAACCGGAAATGATGACCGCGCCAGCCACCGCAATGCCGAATTCGTTGAACAGGCGTCCGGTAGAGCCCTTGAGGAAGGCGAGTGGGGTAAACACCGCCACCAGTGAGATGGTGGTGGCCAGCACCGCAAACGCGATTTCCCGGGTCCCGTTGGTGGCGGCCTCCACCGGACTCTCGTCCAACTCCTCCTGATGCCGGTAGGCGTTCTCCAGGACGATGATGGCGTCGTCGACCACGATACCGATGGCCAGTGTCAGTGCGAGCAGGGTGAAGTTGTTGATGGAGAATCCCAAGAAATACATGATGGCGAACGCGGCGATGATGGACGTGGGGATCGCCAGCCCCGGGATAATGGTTGCTCGAAGATTGCGGAGAAACAGGAAGATGATGATGACCACCAGAATCGCAGCGATGCCCAAGGTTTCCTGGGCCTCGAGAATGGAACGCTTGACGAAAATGGATTGATCGAATGCCGTATTGATGGCCACGCCGGGAGGTAGTGAGGCCTGGATTCTGGGGAGCTCGTTCCGGATTGCCTCCGCCACCGAGATAATGTTGGCCTTGGATTGCCGAATGACCCCGATCGCAACAGCCGGAGTGCCCTTGAACCGTAAGGCGCTCCTCTCGTCCTCGGCCGCCAGCTCGACCCGCGCCAGATCCTTCAGCTTGACCAAAATGCCGTTGGTGTTGCTGACCACCAGGTTGCCGAACTCCTCCGGCGTCTTGAGCTCGCCCAGCGATCGGACGGTGAACTCCCGCCGTTCAGATTCGATCCGGCCGGCGGGAACCTCGACATTTCGGGTGCGGATGGCCTGCTGGACGTCCTGAACAGTCAGTCCCCGGGCAGCCAGCTCGGAGGCGGAGAGCCAGACCCGCATGGAGAACCGCCGTTCACCGAAGATCCGGGCCTGCCCTACCCCGGGAAGACTCTGCAGCCGGCTCTTCACCAGGCGGTCGCCGATGTCGGAGAGCTGCAACAGATCGTAGTTCTCTCCCGAGAGGGCGAGCCAGAAGAACGGCTGGGCATCGGCATCCTGTTTGGCAACGACCGGCTCTTCGATGTCCTCGGGAAGTCTCTCCCGGACTCGAGCTACCTTGTCGCGGGTGTCCTGCGCCGCCGCTTCGACATCCCGCTCCAGATTGAACTCCAGGGTGATATTGCTGAACCCTTCCTGACTCGAGCTGGTGAGGGTCCGCAACCCCTCGACGGTGCTGAGCTCCTCCTCGAGAATGTCGGTCACCGCTGATTCCACGACCTGGGGGTTGGCGCCGGGCAGGCCGGTGCTGACCGAAACGATGGGCGGATCGACATCGGGAAACTCCCGTACTGAAAGCTGGGTGTACCCGATGGCGCCGAAGAGCACCAGCGCCAGGCTGAGCATGCTGGCCAGTACCGGCCGTTGGATTGAGAGGTCGGAGATCTTCATGGCTTCAATTCCCCGTCATGGGTCGAAACTGGCCGGTTTGGAGCCGGCACCCCATCACTGGTTAGTCGTTCGAAGCGACCGAGGATCGACACCGCAGCGGTGCCGGAGACGGACATAGTTAGATCGGGCAAAGTCCGAAAGCGTTCCTTACGGACAAACCCGCTCCAGGATTCAGTCTGAGACAGCCTGGGAGGCCGGGACGAATTAGATTGGTGAGCCCCCTAACAGTTGAACGATGCCGCCGAAACTCTCCAGTCGCCAGCAGGCTCAACTCGCCTTTCTGGAACAGCTGCCGCCGAAGTTCCAGCGGATCCACAGCATCATCGAGCAGATGACGAGCCTCAAGGTCGATGACACCATCTTGCGGGGCTTCGGCCGGATCCTGGACGAGATCAAGGGCAAGGCTACTGCCCTCAGCCTCAACGGCTTAGCCGAAACAGCCGGACTGATGGGGACGATGCTCCGACGGGGCGGGGGCCTGCAGTTCAGGGTGCGGGGACTGCGGGAGCTGCTGGGCAGCCTGAAGAACAACTACGATGCAGCGCTTCGGGACGCGACCACTCCGGCGGAAGGTCCGACCGAGCCCGATTCCTCGGCTTAACCCGCCCGGCTCCTTCGGCGAGCCAGCATCCGATCGATCAGCGGCCCGCACATGAGAACGATCATGCCATTGATGAGGCCCCCGATGAGTGCCGAAACAAAGGTGAGCGCTCCCAGGATCAGGGCGGCACCGATGCACGCGAGAAGCACACCAATCCAGGACATCACCAGTCTCCCAGGAAGAACGTGGACGCGGCCGGCCAACATTAGCTGAACCGGTTCGGCTCCCGCAAGCCTCAACCTGCTACCGGATAAGAGCCATGAAAATATCAGCTTCTCAACTCCTGACGCTCACGCTTCTCGGCACCCCCCTCGCCGCCCAGACAGCCGACTCGACCCGGACCGTACCCGGTGGCGGCGAGCTTCCTGCTGGATGGAGTGCCCGCCCTGACGACAAAGGCAATTCCAAGGACATCAAATTCGTGGTCATGGAGCCGGGCTACCACCTGACGCTGGGGCCGGCCACGATATTGTATCGCAAGGAAGACCGGGCCCAGGGACCCTTTCACACCCTGGTCACGATCCATCAGATGAAGCGGTGGGAACACCCGGAGGGCTACGGTCTCTTCTTTGGTGGCCGGGAGCTGGAGGGGCCCAACCAGTCCTACACCTATTTCCTGGTACGGGATGACGGGACCTTTAACATCAAGACCCGCAAAGGCGACAAAGTTGCCCAGGTATCCGAAGGCTGGAAGCCGAATTCGGCAATCAAGAAGGCCGACGCCAATGGGGCCACCAGTAATCTCCTCGAAATCGATGCCAAGAGCGATCCGAAGCGGGTCAGCTTCAAAGTGAATGGGAAGGAGGTCTACTCCCAGCCGGCGCGATCGGAGAACCTGAAGGGCATCGTCGGCCTCAGGGTGAACCACAATCTCGACGTTCACCTGGAAGGCTTTGCCGTCCACCAGTGATCGTCCCGCGGCTCACTGGCTTGACGCTTGCTCAGGCACCCATACATTAGCCCCATGCACCCCTGGACTGCTCGAAACTGGAATCGACTCTCCGCCTGTGACGCCTTTACGTAGGCCGGACATGCGTGTGAGCAGTATTCTGCGGTGGTGGTGTCCGGCCCGCTCGTCTGTGTAGCGGGCCGTGTTGTTGTGGGATCGCGCGGGCCGTATTCCTCAGTCCCTGGAGACCTCATGCCGCGAGCAAAATTTCTGGCCGCCCCGATTCTCTTCGCCGCCGCGACCCTATGCGGGGTGCCTGCCGCAGCCCAGACGGAAATAGGCGCCGACCTTGGGCTCTTCAGCGCGTACGTCTGGCGCGGGTTGTCACTGACCAACAAACCAGTGGCGCAGCCGGCCGCGTGGGCCGCCATCCCGGTCGGGAATGCCTCGGTCACACTGGGCCTCTGGTCTACCATCGACCTGGGTCAGTACGACGACCCCAATGATGACATCAGTCAGAGCGGTGGGAGCTCGAGCTTCAACCTGGCAGAGTATGATCCTTACGCGGAGGTGAGCCTTACCACGGGGAAAGCCACGTTGACCGCTGGTGCCATCGGATACGTCTATCCGAACGATGAGGATGCACCTGGAGCCGGGCTGCTGACCAGTGACGCCAACACCGTGGAGATCTACGGAAAGCTGGGTTTCGATGCCGCGTTTAGCCCCGAGCTCTCGCTCTACTATGACGTCGACAAGATCAAGGGCGCATACATCGAAGGTGGTGTCACGTACTCTCTGAGCGCGAGTGAGAAGGTCTCGATCGACCTCGGTGCGCTGGCCGGTTTCAACGCGGGCCAGGGCGTACCGGACGACCCGCAGAGCGATGAGTCCGCCAACTTTGCCGACGATGGTTTCACCCACCTCGATGTCTCCGCCGGCGTCCCCTTCAGCGCCGGTGCCCTATCCATCACGCCGGTCCTCCACGTGATAGTGGGCGGGGACGATTTCACGAAGATCACCTCGCCGACTGACGAGAGCGACGTGAAACTCTGGGGTGGGGTTTCACTCAGCTGGTCAAGGGCGCTGGGCGCGGTGCCCGAGGAGGAGCCCAAGCCCTGAGGTGACGTCATTTGACCGGAGCGTGGAAAGGACCCACGCTCCGGTCGGTCATAGATCTTGAGCCACTTCCTGGAAGGTTTCTTCCAGCCGACCGAGCATCTCCTTCAACAAATCCATCGGAATCCCTAGTGCCGGCTCGATTCGGATCACCTGCGCCTTGGAGTAGGTGCCGGCCACCAGAACGCCCCGCTTGAACAGGCCCGAGGCCACCTTCCAGCCAATCTCCTGCGCCGGAAATTCCATTCCGATCAGCAGTCCCTTCCCATGGGTCTCCTTCAGCACCTGAGGATATTGCTGCTGCAGGCAGCCCAGCTCGCGGAGCAGGAACTCGCCCTTTATGGCGGCCTGCCCCGGCAAGTCCTCCTCCAGAGTGACCTGAATTGCTGCCAGACCTGCGGCACAGGCCAGCGGATTGCCTCCGAAGGTAGTGGAGTGGATGATCGGATTGGGGATCATCACCTCCCAGATTTCGGGCGTGGAAATGAAGGCCGACAGCGGCATGACTCCACCCCCGATCGATTTCCCGAGGCACATGATGTCAGGCACCACATTCCAGTGGTCCACTCCCCAGAGCTTCCCGGTGCGGCCCATACCGGTCTGGATCTCGTCCGCGATCAGCAGGGCTCCATAACGAGTGCATAGCTCGCGCGCGCGAGGGAAGTATTCGGGGGTCGGAACGATGCCGCCCGCTTCACCCTGGACCGGCTCTAGCACTACCCCCGCGATGTGGACGCCTACGGCCTCGCAGCGGCGGAACTCCAGCTCCAGGGCGTCAGCATCTCCATAGGGGACAAACCGCACGTCCTGGAGACCTGATTGAAACGGCTCCCGGAACGAGGCCTTGCCCATGAGCGAAAGTGAGCCCATGGACTTGCCGTGAAATCCACCCAGGGTCGAGATGAATGTGCTGCGCTTGGTGTACAAGCGGGTGAGCTTGATGGCCCCTTCAATCGCATCGGTGCCGTTGTTGATGAAGAACGAGTTCTGCAGGTCGCCGGGCGTGAGAGCCGCCAGCACTTTCCCCAGGGCTGCCCGCCAGGGCTCCAGCAGCTCCTGGCTGTTCAGAGCCATGCGTTGGATCTGGTCGGTTACCGCCTTGACGATCCGGGGATGATTCACTCCGGCGCTGAAGATGCCGTACCCGCCCAGGCAGTCGATGTACTCCCGGCCCAGCAGATCCCGGAGGAGTGAGCCCTGTCCTGACCACTCCAGCGCGGCAAACTGTCCCGCCTCGGTGACCGATTTGCGGTAGGTGATGAAGCCGCGGTTGTAGTACTTCTCGTAGCTTTCGACCGTCTCGGCGATGAAGGCGCGTTTTTCCTCCGGCGTCAGCTCGCCTCCGGCGATGAGGTCCAAATACCGCCGGGTCTGCTGCAACACCTGATCGTTCGATAGCCGCAATTAATCGGCGCTCCCTAGGCTGACTTGATTTCGGTCCAGATCTGATCCCACGTCGCCGTGTCCTTGCCCAAGTCGTCCTGGTACTCCAGCCTCTGGAGCTCCGCCTCGGTGGGATAGGGGACCGGGTTTTTCATGACCTTTGCGGCCGCAGCATTCGGTGTACCATAGCCGGTGGCTTCCGACAGGGCGGCACCCACCTCCGGCCGCAGGATGTAGTTCATCCACTCATGCGCCGCGCGCTTGTTCGGCGCACTCTTGGGAATGCACATGGAGTCCCCCCAGATGGTGCATCCCTCTTTCGGGATGACATAGCCGAGATTCGGCTGCTCGGCCTTGGCCTGGGTGGTGTCGCCGTTCCACAGCTGGGACACCCATACGTCGCCCGAGATGAGCTGCGCCTTGACCGGGGCGGAGATATAGGCCTTGAGGTTCTTCTTGGCCGCGATGGAATCGGCCTTGGCCTGGGCCAGCTCGGCCGGATTGGTGGAATTGAGCGAGTGTCCCCGGTAGCGCAGCTGGGATCCGATGACCTCTCGGCCGTCATCCATCATCGTCATCTTCTTGGCGAAGCGCTTGTCGTGGAACACGGCCCAACTGTCGATCGGGGTCGTGATCTTGTCGGTCCGGTAGGCAATGCCACTGGTGCCCCACTGCCAGGGGACGGTGTGCTTGTTACCCTGATCGGTGGGCAGATTCTGAAAGATCGGCGAGATGTTATTGAAGTTGGGAATGTATTTCTTGTTGATTGGGGAGATCAGGTCGGTTGCCAGCATTACCGGGAGGATGTACCCGCTGGGAACGACGATATCATAGCCGGTAGCTCCGGCCTGAAGCTTGGCCACCATCTCTTCATTGCTTTCATAGGTGTCGTAGGTGACCTTGACCCCGAACTCCTTCTCGAAGTTGGGGACGGTGTCCTCCGCGATGTAGTCGGACCAGTTGTAGATATGCAGCTCCTTCTCGATCGGCCCGAGATCCGCCATGGCCTGGGCCGGCGCGCTGTCGGTACTTCCCCGGGATGCTTGGTCGCCCCGCCGACAGGCCTGCAGCAGAGCACCCACCGATCCCAGACTCAAGCCCAGGCCGAGAGCCCGGAATACGAATTCCCGTCGAGGAATGGCGCCACGCTCGAGCTGCTTCACCAAGCGTTCGACTTCGGTGCGCTTGCTCACGATTCCTCCTGTTTAACCGGTTTTCAGGTGGCCGCACGTCGCGGCCGGGGCCTACCCCAGCCAGTCACGGGTTCGGTAGTACCCGCCCACGAAGGGAAGGAACCAGGGAACTCCGTTGTACAATGGAATCGCTCGGAACTTCTTCGTGCCCAGGTCGGGAATCTCCCCGTCGCCCGCAATGACCTCAGCCATCCGGTTTCCCAGATAGGTAGCCAGCGCCACACCATGTCCGCAGTACCCCATGGCGTAGTAGATGCCGTCGTGGCGCCCGGCGTGCGGGAGGTGGTCCATCGGGTAGGCCACCTTCCCGGACCAGGCGAACTCGACTCTGGTGGCCGACAGCTCGGGAAAGACCTCTCGCATGCCGGCTTCCAGAATTGCCGCACTGCGCCGGATGCCGGTCGGCGTGAACGAGGCCCGACCTCCAAAGACCATACGCCGGTCGGGTGAAAGCCGGAAGTAGTAGAGCAGATTCTTGGTATCACTGAATACCCTTCCGCGGGGGACCAGCCTCCGAGCCACTTCAGGGGCGAGCTGGCTGGTAGCAATCTGATAACTCCCGATGGGAATGACGCGACGGCGAAGGGCCGATAGGGCGGGCGGCGTATAGCCGTTGGTGGCGGCAAGCACTTCTCGCGCCCGGATCGTGCCACCATTAGTGGCGATCTCGAACCCGGCCGCTACTCGCCCGACCCCCGTGACCGTCGTGTGCTCCAGGAGCCGAGCACCGGCTCGCTGTGCCGCGGCTGCCAAGCCATGCACGTACTTGGCCGGGTGCAGGGACCTGCCTCCGGGATCCACCAGGCCACCGTAATAGCGGTCAGACCCGATCTCCCGGCTCAGCTCACTAGGGCCGAGCAGCTCGGTTGCGTACCCCAGGCGGTCCTGCAGGAAGCGCCCACTCTCTTCCAGAGGCCGAAGGTGGCTCGGTTTTGCAGCCAGGGTCACTGCACCGCACTGGACGAAGTCACAACTGATGGCTTCCTCGACTATGACTCGCTCGAGAAAGCCAATGGCATCGAGGGTAAGCTGGAACATGCGGGCGGCCCGCTCTTCGCCTAACCGCTCATAGAGCTCTGCCATCTCCGGCTTGTAGCCCGGAAGCACAAACCCACCATTTCGCCCGCTGGCTCCCCAGCCCATCGTATGCTGTTCCAGGACCGTGGTGTCAATTCCATGCCGGGCCAGCGTCCGCGCAGCGGAGAGACCAGTGTAACCGCCGCCGATCACAGCTACGTCGGTGGAGGCGGGCAGGGGGTAGGCTGGCAGGCGGGTAGGCTCCGCGCTTTCAGTCCACAGACAACGCTCGAGCATTCCGGGTCCCGCCTACCTCTCGCGAAGCAGCCGGTCGGCTACATAGATCAGGATGGCCGTGACCAGCAGAATGATGGTGCTGATGGCGTTGATGCTGGGCTCCACGTTCCTCCGTACCATCCCATAGACCACGATAGGCAGGGTGGAGGACCCAGGGCCTGATACGAAAGAGGTGATCACGAAATCATCGAATGACATCGTGAAGGCGAGCAGTGCCCCCGCCAAAATCCCGGGCCAGAGCTGCGGGATGGTCACCCTCCAGAAAGTGGTGATCTCGTCGGCTCCCAGAATCATGGCGGCCTCCTCAAGATGCCGGTCCATTCCCTCGAGCCGGGCCAGCACCACGATGACCACAAAGGAGATGCAGAACGCCACATGGGCTATCGTGATGGTGGTCACTCCTA
>Ga0075421_100008483_pt1 | contig 12629 bp, 10 predicted proteins | sample SoiMetdeltSBSDD5_FD_75292 | JGI IMG/M metagenome (GOLD analysis project Ga0075421, IMG submission 75292) | Bulk soil microbial communities from a Populus tree surrounding site in Tennessee, USA - Soil MetaG P. deltoides SBSDD5 | ecosystem: Environmental > Terrestrial > Soil > Tree plantation... | reverse complement strand
TTAATTGACCGAAACGTTGAGCGGTCGTCAACGTCGAACACGTTGTGCACTGCGACGAGGTTCGGATGCTCCAGCTTGCCGGTGCCGCGGCTTGCCGGCGTGATCGTCCGCCGCCGCCAAAGGTGCACACAGCGGTGTGACGGACTATCGCGACGCGGTGAAGTCGACACGGCTGGCGGTCGGCGACCTGGCGAAGCTGGGGTCATGACCGACCGGGCTGAACTGCTGACGTACGCCGAGCAGGTGCTCGACGGGAGGGTCAGCCTCGGTGCGCGGGGACCGCGTACGGCGGCACTGCTGGCGCGGCGGGCGTTCGAGGACTGGCTGGACGAGGTGAGTGCAACATGGTGTTTCCTGAGCGATCAAGCGCTGCGCGCGTCTTGGACCCCGCACCTCAGCAGGCTGCTGCGTCGCGACGCTAGTGCAGGGGCCATTTTCGCCGAAACTGTATTCCAGCAGGTGCTTACTCGAACTTTCGCTGCTGGAATACAGTTTCGCGGAATTGATCTAGAGTCGGCGACCCGCTTCGTCGAGTACGCCGTGCAGGATTTCGTAGATGGCGTCGAATTCCTTCTGCCCGCTGATCAGTGGCGGCGCCACTTGGACGACTGGGTCGCCGCGGTTGTCGGCACGGCAATACAGCCCGGCCTCGAGGAGTGCGGTGGTGAGCTGGGGGAGTAGGCGAGTGCACTCGTCGTTGGTGAAGGTTTCCTTGGTGGCCTGGTCCTTGACGAGTTCGATGCCGTAGAAGAAGCCTTCGCCGCGGACGTCGCCGACGATCGGCAGGCTCACGAGCTTCTCCAGCGTGGCGCGGAACGCGGGTGCGGTTTCCTTGACGTGGTCGTTGAGGCCTTCGCGCTCGAAGATGTCGAGGTTGGCCAACGCCACCGCCGACGACACCGGATGCCCGCCGAAGGTGTAGCCGTGGGCGAAGGTCGTCTTGCCGTCGTTGAACGGCTCGAAGAGCCGGTCGCTCGCGACCATCGCACCGATCGGCGAGTAGCCGGATGTGAGACCCTTTGCGCAGGTGATGATGTCGGGCACATAGCCGAAGTCGTCACAGGCGAACATCGAGCCGATGCGGCCGTAGGCGCAGATCACTTCGTCGGAGACCAGCAGCACGTCGTACTCGTCGCAAATCTCGCGGACGCGCTCGAAGTATCCGGGTGGCGGCGGAATGGACCCGCCGGCGTTCTGCACCGGCTCGAGGAAGACGGCCGCGACGGTGTCGGGGCCCTCGAACTCGATGGCCTCGGCGATCCGGTTAGCGCAGTACTGCCCGAATGCCTTGATGTCGTAGGCATAAGGCTCGGGTGCGCGGTAGAAATTGGTGTTGGGTGCGCGGAAGCCACCCGGTGTCAGTGGCTCGAATTGTTGTTTGAAGGCCGGCAGGCCGGTGATCGCCAGCGCACCCTGCGGGGTGCCGTGATAGGCGATCGCGCGCGAAACCACCTTGTGCTTACCGGGTTTGCCGGTCAGCTTGAAGTAGTTTTTGGCCAGCTTCCACGCCGACTCGACGGCCTCGCCGCCGCCGGTGGTGAAGAACACCCGGTTCAGATCACCTGGTGCATAGCCCGCGACGCGCTCGGACAGTTCGATCGCGGGCGGTGTGGCGTAGGACCACAGCGGGAAGAACGCCAGCGTCTCGGCCTGTTTGGCTGCGGCCTCGGCGAGTTCCTTGCGGCCGTGGCCGACCTGAACGACGAAAAGGCCTGACAGGCCATCGATATAGCTCTTGCCCTTGTCGTCCCAGATCGTCACGCCTTCGCCGCGGGTGATGATCGGCGGCGTGATGCCTTCACCGTGCTTCGCGAAGTGACCCCACAGATGACGGGCGGCCTTTGCGCCCAGATCCGTCGAAACCTCTTGTGCGATATCGGTAGTTGTCACGTATGTCTAATCCTGTCTTGATCTATTTGTTTTGGGGGAAGCCGAGTTCGATGCCGCCGTGGCTGGGGTCGAGCCAGCGGCTGGTGATGGCTTTGCCGCGGGTGAAGAACTGGACCCCGTCGGTGCCGTGGGCATGTGTATCGCCGAACAGTGAGGCTTTCCAGCCGCCGAAGCTGTAGTAGGCCATCGGCACCGGGATGGGGACGTTGATGCCGACCATGCCGACTTCGACCTCGTTTTGGAAGCGGCGGGCGGCGCCGCCGTCGTTGGTGAAGATCGCGGTGCCGTTGCCGTACGGGTTCGAATTCACCAGATCCAGGGCGTCGTCGTAGGTCTGGACGCGCAGCACCGAGAGCACGGGTCCGAAGATTTCGTCGGTGTAGACGCTCATCTCGGGGGTCACATGGTCGATCAGCGTCGGGCCCAACCAGAACCCGTCGGCTCCGCCGTCGGCGGTCACTCCGCGGCCGTCGACGACGATCTTGGCGCCGTCGGCTTCGCCGGCGTCGATGTAGGAGGCCACCTTGTCGCGATGCGCGCGGGTGACCAGTGGGCCCATGTCGGCGTCACCGGTGCCATCACCGGTCTTGATGCCCTGGGCGCGTTCGGCGATCTTGGCGACCAGGTCATCAGCGATCGGCCCGACCGCCACACACGCCGAGATGGCCATGCAGCGTTCACCGGCCGAGCCGAACCCGGCGTTGACCATCGCATCGGCCGCGAGATCGAGATCGGCGTCGGGCAGGATCACCGCGTGGTTTTTGGCCCCGCCCAGGGCTTGGACGCGTTTTCCGTGCGCGGTGCCGGTGAAATACACGTATTGCGCGATGGGGGTGGAGCCCACGAAGGACACCGACTTGATTTTGGGGTTGGTCAGTAGTTCGTCGACGGCGGTCTTGTCGCCCTGCAGCACATTGAACACACCTGGCGGTAGCCCGGCTTCGGCCCACAGGTTGGCCAGCCACAGCGAGGCCGACGGGTCCTTCTCGCTCGGCTTCAAGACCACGGTGTTGCCGGCGGCGATCGCGATGGGGAAAAACCACATCGGCACCATGGCCGGGAAGTTGAACGGGGAGATGATCCCGACCGGGCCCAAAGGTTGGCGGATCGAGTACACGTCGACCTTGGTGGAGGCGTTCTCGGTGAATCCGCCCTTGAGCAGGTGTGGGATGCCGCAGGCGAATTCGACGACTTCCTGACCGCGTGACACTTCACCGAGTGCGTCGGAGACGACCTTGCCGTGCTCGCTGGTGATGATCTCGGCCAGCTCACCCTTACGGGCATTCAACAACTCGCGGAAGTTGAACAGAATCTGGGTGCGTTTGGCCAACGACGTATCCCGCCACGCCGGGAACGCCGCAGCGGCCGCGTCGATCACCACACGCGCATCCTCGACGGTGGCCAGCGCCACCTGCGCGGTCACCTCACCGGTCGCCGGATTCGTCACCGGTGACGTGTTGGTGCCAGCGCCCGAGTAGGGCTTGTTGTTGATCCAGTGGGGAATGGTGTTGTGCACGCCTCCAGCGTGCCTTGGGAGGCCCGCTGATGGGTCGAGCAGAGTGTTAACCGAGTCGCTACACGATTTACACTCTGTAAATGCCTCTGACGGTGGCGGAAGTCGTCGACCTGCCCGTCATCCAGGCTGGGCAGCCCGAGGTGCTGAGCGCCCGCCGATGGGACGATCAGATCCGCTGGGTGCACGTCAGCGATGTCGCGGACTTGTCGACCCTGTTACAGGGCGGCGAGCTGGTACTGACAACCGGCGCCGCGCTGCGAAGCTCCCCGGCCCGATACTTGCGCGGCATTGCCGAGGCGGGCGCGCTCGGGGTCATCGCGGAACTGCCCCAGGGCGTATCTCTGCCGAAGACGGCGGCAGCAGCAGCGGCAAGTGCAAATGTCGCGTTGATAGTGCTGCACCGCGAGATCAAGTTCGTCGAAGTGACCGAGGCGGTGCATCGACGGATCGTGTCCGAGCAGTTCGAAGCGGTCGCGTTCGACCGTCGAGTGCACGCGACGTTCACCGACCTGAGCATGAAACGGGTCTCAGCGCCCGGGATCGTCGCGGCCGCCGCTCGCATGCTCGACGAGCCGGTCGTGCTGGAAGATCTTGCGCACCAAGCACTTGCCGTCGCGCCGGGGCCGGATACCACCGCGACGCTGCTCGATGACTGGGAATACCGCTCCCGACGAGCCACCGCCGCCCGTGACGGCTGGGCGATGACTCCGGTCGGCCCCCGCGGCGAAGAATGGGGAAGGTTGGTCGTCCCGCGGCATCCCGCGGACGCGTCGCGCGCCACGATGGTGCTCGAGCGCGCCGCGGCTGCACTCGCCCTGAACCGGATGATCGAACGGGACCGGTCCGGGTTGCACCAGCAGGCCCAGAGCGGGCTGATCGCCGACGTCATTCGCAATCGGGTCACCGACGAGCGCGAGATCACCGCCCGGGCACACGCGTTAGGCCTCCGAAAGACTTCTCGGTATCACCCGGTGGTGGTGCGGACCGAAGACGCGTCGACGGGATCCGATCCGGTTGCCGGCCAGCGCCGCAACGTCAGACTTCTGGACGCGGTGGCCCACACCGTGAACGCCGCTGGCCACACCGGGCTGTTCACGATCCGCGGCGACGGCGAGATCGGCGCCGTGGTGGCATTGAGCGCGAGCCGGGCAGGCGCAGCAGAAAAGGCGTGGAGCGCGCTGGGCTTGGACGTGGCGCGGGAGGTAGCGCGGGCGGACGGCGGTCAGCGGTCGGTACTCGCATTGGGCGAGCCGTCCGGGCTGATCACCGACGCCATCGTCGGGATTGCGGACGCCGCGCACGTTGCCGAGGCGGCATTGGCGATGGGCGGTGAGCCGCGACCGTTCTACCGTACCTCCGATGTGCGGCTGCGTGGGCTCATCTCGCTGCTGCAGGACGACCCGCGACTCCAGGCGTTCGCCGAAACCGAACTCAAAGCGCTGCTAACAGCCGAGAGCGCCGGTAGACCAACGGATTTCACGATACTGCGCGAATATCTCCGGTTGGGCGGCAACAAAGTCGCGCTCGCGACCCAGCTTCGCATCAGCAGGCCGGCGCTCTATAAGCGGCTATCGGCCATCGAGACGAAACTCGGCGTCGACCTCAGCGACGCAGAATCGACGGCGTCGCTGCATGTGGCGATGCTGGCGTTGGAAGTGCGCCGCGGCAGCGACGTCGGGGTCACACCGTCGTAGGAAGCGTCGCAGCGCAGCTCAACTCGCCAACAGGTCTCTGGCGCGTAGCGCCAACCAGAACTCGGCGATGGCGGCGGTATCGCCGATGCGCCTTCCGGTGATCTCCTCGATCCGCTGCATCCGATAGACAACGGTTTGGCGGTGAATGCCAAGCTCTTTCGCGGTCCGCACCAAGGACCGCTCGTGTCGCAGGTAGATGTCGAGCGTGACAACCATGTCACTGGAATGCGCTACGTCGTAGGCAAGGAGGCGACCCAGCACCCGGTCGACCACGACACGCGCCTCTTCTGGATCGCGCAGTACCGGGAAGATCGTCGCGTCGGCGAACCGCGCGATCTGGCTCGATGTCGTGACGGCCACGCGCACCGCCCACGTCGCTTCGCGCACTGCGACCGGCGCACGCGACGGCAGAGACAGCGGGTCGCTGACACCGAAGATCGCCTCGCCGCCGAGTCGCTGATTCAGCACGTCGAGTGTGTGGTCGGTGACGGGCATGAGCGCGTACAGCAGAGCGGCGCGGCGCAGCAGCAGATGCGGTATCGAACGCCTGCCGAGGCCGAGGTGCAGCCGGCGCTCGCTGGCCGCCGAAACACCCTCGGCCGCAACAACACAACAGCTGGCCGCGTCGAGTCCGCGCTCGGCTAACTCCCGGTCGCCGTCGCGGTCGCTCATGCGGCCGTCGCACAGCTGGCCCATCACCTCGGCGCCGATCCGTCGTTCGTGTTCGCGGCGCGCGTTCTGTTGCGCCAGCAGCACCGCGACCGCCGACGCCAGGTGCTGCAGGTGGACCATGTCAGTTGTCGGGCCGCGAAACGCATACGTCACCAGCGCCGTCGGCTCTTCGTCGGGAACTTCGACGACGAGGGCTCGTTGGGATCGGGTCGACACGTGCAGCACCCCGGGGATCGCACCTCGCCGACCGCCGATCTCGTCGGTGATCGCCTCGCGCAGATCCTCGGGCGGCGGGTCGGAAGCCTCCAGCGCCACGGCGCCGGTGGCGGCATCCAGCACCGCGATTCGGCACGACAGGTCACGCTCCAGCTGCGACAGCACGTTGGCCGGCGCCGGATTGGACACCGATTGCCGGATCACGTTGTAAACCCGCTCGGTGACCGCGACGCGTCCGCTGCCTGCCGCGTCGGCGACCGCCCGGCCGATCGATGCGAAGCCGACCGAATAGGGAACCGTCATGATGGGGAAGCCCAGATCGTCGGCCAGCGCGACCGCTGCCGGGGTCAGCGCGGGGGTCGCGGCGTCCAATCCGATCACCATGCCGCACATGCCGTTCTCGGCCACACCGCGGATCAATGCGGTTTGGCCGCGGGCAGATTCCGTCAGCGTCTGCCCGTTCCTCATCAGTAGCTCGCCGCCGGCCAGGTACAACCACGGCTCCTCGAGGTCCGACGTCTGGGCCCATGTCACCGGCTGGTCCAAGCCGTCGCTGCCACCCTTGAGCGTCAGCCGAAGGTGGGGCGTGTCGAGGAGATCGCGAACGCGGTACACCATCAGTCATCGATTCGATACGTGCGGTTACCGCGCCGACATGCGGTTTCAGCCGGTGCGAAAGGCCAGCTCAAAGCCGCTGAACAGGCGCGCGGCGCCGGCGGAGGCGGACAAAACATAGTCGAGCCTAGACGATCGTATGAACTGTTGGCTGAACTTCAGACTCCCGACGTATTCCGTTAACTGTGTGGGGCGGCCCACAGTTGCGGCGGGCGAGACATCCAGCGAAGGGGAGCCGACATGGCCGAATCCATCGACACGGCAGCAGCTGCTCCTGAACGGTTGCAGCGCGGCTTCAGCTTCCGCTCGGCGCTGTCACTGGCATTCGCCGACGTGTCGCCGATCGCGGCGGTTTACGCGATCTTCACGCTCGGGCTGTTCGCCGCGGGGCCGAAGTTCTTCTGGGCGTTTCCCATTGTGTTGATCGGCCAGCTGCTCGTGGCCGCGGTGTTCGGCGAGCTCGCGTCGCGGTGGCCGTACGCCGGCAGCGTCTACCAGTGGTCGCGGCACGTGCAGGGCACCACCTGGGGCTGGGTGGCCGCGTGGGCTTACATGTGGGGACTGACGATCGCGCTCGGCACGCTGTCCTATGCCGCAGGCGGCTTCCTGCTCAACATCTTCGGCGTCGCCGAAGCAAACCGATGGCAGATCGCCTCGATCGCGATCGCGATCATTCTCGTCGGAACGGCCGTCAACATGGTCGGCCGACACGTGTTGAAGGTCATGGTCGCCATCAGCATCACCTGCGAGGTCGTCGGCTCGCTGGGCTTGGGCCTGGTTCTGCTGCTCTTCTACCGCGAAAACCCGTTCTCGGTGCTGTTTTCCAGCGCGGGCATTCCCGATGCGGCGTCGTGGGCGTCGGGCCCGATGCTGCTCGCCATCGCCTATGTCGGCTGGTCGTTTCTCGGGTTCGAGGCGGCCGGATCAGTCGCCGAGGAGGTCGACGAGCCGGAGCGCAACGTGCCCAAGGCGATCATCCTGGCGCTGCTGCTTGTCGGTCTGGTGGTGATGTTCTCCGCTGCGGCCCTTATCCTTTCGATCCCAAACCTGCCCGGTGTCGTCGCCGCGCAGTCCGGCGACGTGGTCGCCGATACCCTCGCCACGCATCTCGGCCAGGGGGTGACCAAACCGCTGCTGGCCATGTTCGTCATCGGATTCGTATCGAGCTTCCTGGCCGTCCAGGCTGCGGTGTCACGGTGTATCTGGGGCGCGGCGCGCGATCACAGCCTGCCCGGATCCAAGGTGCTGGGAGGACTGGCGGGGCCAGAACGCTTGCCGGTCAACGCCATCGGACTCACCGCCGTCATCGCGATCGTGTTCGTGCTGCTCGCAGGCACACAGTTCTACAACATCCTGGTGAACTTCAACATCATCGGCTTCTACATCGCGTTCGGCGTGCCGGTCATCGGCGCCGCCCTCGCGCGGCTGACCGGCAAATGGAAACCCGGCCCGTTCACCCTCGGTCGGTGGGGGGCACCGATCACCTACCTCGCATCGCTGTGGATCATCTTCGAGACAGTGAACGTGGCATGGCCGCGCACCCAGCCGGACCAACCCTGGTACATCAACTGGGCCAGCGTGCTGACGACCGTGGTGCTGGGGGTCATCGGAGTGGCGATCTACCTGTCGGTGCGTCGTGGCATTCAGGCGCCCATCGCCGAACGCCTCGGCGATGCCCCGGCGCCGCAGTGAGCTCCGTCGCAATCGTCACCGGCGCGGCGTCCGGTATCGGGGCCTCCGTCGTGGCCGCTCTCGACGAAGAGGGTTATCACGTTGTGGGGCTTGACGTTAACGACTCGTCCACCTACGTCGTCGACGTCTCCGATGCAGGCGCCGTTGATGAGGTGATGCGCCGCGTTGCTGCCGAACACGGTCCGGTCGACGCGGTGGTCAGCGCCGCGGGGCACTACGAGTCGGTTCCGATCGCCGACATCACCCGCGACCAGTTGCACCGCATGCTGCGCGTACACCTGGGCGGTCTGCGCAACGTGGTGCGGGCGGTGCTGCCGTCGATGATCGAGCGGCGCGCGGGAGCCGTCGTCGCGATCACTTCGGAACTGGCTGTGGGCGGTGGCGACGCGGATGCGCATTACGCGGCCGCCAAGGGCGCCATCATCGGGCTGGTGCGCAGCCTGGCGGCCGAGGTCGCAGGCTACGGGATCCGGGTGAATGCGGTTGCACCCGGGCCCACTGACACGCCGCTGTTGGCCGCCGACTCTCCTTGGCGCGCACCGGATTATCTCGCGACGCTGCCCGCTGGTCGGCTCGCGCGGCCGGTGGAAATCGCCGAGGTAGTGCGGTATCTCGTCGGCGCCGACGCTGCGTTCTGCACCGGCGAAGTGCTGTCCCCGAACAGCGGGGCGGTGATCTGAGATGTCACGGCATTCTGGTCGCCTCGCCCTGGTTACCGGCGCGACGCAGGGGATCGGCGCGGCTCTCGCCGAGCGGTTGGCCGCAGAGGGCGCGACGGTCGGCGTCAACGGTCGGGTGCGCGACGCGCGTATGGATTCCGTCGTCACCTCGACGGGCGGATTCCCCGCGGTGGCCGACGTATCGGACCCCGACGCCGTCGGCGCGCTGGTCGCCGACATCGAGCGCACGCGAGGGCCGGTGGACATCCTGGTGTGCAACGCCGCGTATATGACCATGGCGCCCTTCGTCGACCACGCCGATTACGACTGGTGGAAGATCATCGACACCAACCTGGCGGGCACGGTGTATCTGGTGCAGGCGGTGCTCGCCGGCATGCGCAGGCGAGGCGCCGGCAACATCGTCATCATCGCCTCCGAATGGGGCGTCATCGGATGGCCCAATACCACCGCGTACTCGGCGTCCAAGGCCGGTCTGATCGCCCTGACGAAGTCGCTGGGCCGCGAGCTGGCGCCCGACGGCATCACCGTCAACGCGATCGCACCAGGCGTCATCGACACTCCGCAACTGCAGGTCGACGCCGACGATGCAGGCATCAGTCTCGAGCAGATGCACGAGCAGTACGGACGCGAAACTCCGTTGGGGCGCATCGGTAAACCGACAGAGATCGCGGCCATGGTGTCACTGCTGGCGCGCGCGGACATGGGCGCCTTCGTAGGCCAGACGATACAGATCAATGGAGGGACGACACGGTGCCGGACATGACCGAACACCATCAGCCCGTTGAGCCCGTCGACGGCACTGTGGTGCCCCGCTATGCGGGCTTCTCGACGTTCGCGCGGCTGCCCCGCATCGACGACGTGCCCACATACGACGTCGCTGTCGTGGGAATTCCGTTCGACGCGGGAGTCAGCTACCGGCCGGGCGCCCGGTTCGGGCCCGGCCACGTGCGACAGTGCTCCCGAGTCCTGCGGCCATACAATCCACAGATGCAGGTGTCGCCGTTCGCCAACCAACAGGTGGTCGACGCCGGCGATATCCCTTGTACCCCATACGACATCGCCACCGCGGCCCGCCAGATCGAGGAACATGCGACCGCGCTGACGGCCAACGGCGCGCGGCTGATCACCATCGGCGGGGACCATACGATCGCCTACCCGCTGTTGCGAGTGCATCGCGAGCGCTACGGACCGGTTGCGCTGGTTCACTTCGATGCGCACCTGGACACGTGGGACACCTACTTCGACGCTCCCTTGACGCACGGCACTCCGTTTCGCCGCGCCGCCGAGGACGGCCTCTTCGTGTCCGGTCACAGCGCACACGTCGGAATCCGGGGATCGCACTATTCACCCGACGATCTGACGTCGGACGCAGAACTCGGATTCACGGTTGTGCACTGCAGGGAATTCCAGAAGCGCTCCGTCGACGACGTCGTCGGGCAGCTGCGCGAGACCATCGGCGACCTTCCGCTCTACGTCTCGATCGACATCGACGTCCTGGACCCGGCGCATGCCCCGGGGACGGGCACACCCGAGATCGGGGGCCTGACGAGTCGCGAGCTGCTCGAGCTGGTACGGGGATTCGACGGCCTGAACCTCGTCGGTGCGGACATCGTCGAAGTGGCACCCGCCTATGACCACGCCGAGCTCACCGGTATCGCGGCGGCGTGTCTGGCATACGAATTCCTCGCCCTGCTGGCCCGGGCGCGGTGTCGAGCATGACCGTCCCTCCGGTCCCGTGGCCCAACGGTGCGCGGTGCGCAGCCTCGTTCTCATTCGATGTCGACGCAGAGTCGGCCATGCTGGGTGTGGATACCTCGCACGCCGACCGAATGTCGGCGATCAGCCATCAGGCCTACGGCCCGCTCTCTGGCGTACCAAGATTGCTGAAAATCCTTGCCAAGCGCGGCATTAGGTCAACATTCTTCGTGCCCGGCTACACCGCGGTGCGCTACCCGGACGTGATCCGCTCCATCGTCGAGCACGGCCATGAGGTCGCTCACCACGGCTACCTGCACGAGGCGATGCGTGGCCTCACCGAAGCGCAGGAGGCCGCCATCCTCGACCGTGGCCTAGAAGCCCTGGAGTCGGTGACGGGGACGCGGCCCACAGGGTATCGAGCCCCGATGTGGGAGTTGAACTGGCATTCTCCAAAGTTGCTGCGAGACAGAGGCTTTCTGTACGACAGCAGCCTGATGGACACGGACCACCCGTATGAGCTGACCGTCGACGGCGACAGCTCGCTGGTGGAGATTCCGATCCAGTGGGCGCTCGATGACTGGGAGCAGTACTGCTACATCCCGGAGTTCAGCGGCTCGGGACTGATCGAGAGCCCGACCAAGGCGATCGAGATGTGGCGGCTGGAGTTCGACGCAATCCGTGCCGAGGGTGGCTGCTTCGTGCTGACCAATCACCCGTTCCTGTCCGGGCGGCCATCACGGGCGCAGGCACTGGATGGGCTGATTGAGTATGTGTGCGCGCAGGGCGATGTGTGGGTGGCAAGCCTGGGGGAGATCGCTGATCATGTGCGCGGCCTCGGTCTGACTCCGCGTTCCGTCGAGCGCCCGAACCCCGCCGATTTCTAGTCCGCTGGAGGATCGCTCGGCTGACGGCGCAGAATTCGGAGCGTAGCGGTCGGCGCGGAGAACTCCTCCGTCGGTGGTGCTGGGATCACCGACGTCGAATCCTCCTTGAGCCGAACAATTTTCGGTATCGCTGAGGTCGGTGCAGGCTGCCCGAGCGTCGGTGCCGCGGCGGTCGGCGGCTCAGGTGAGGGCGGCGCGGGCGGCGCGGTTGGGACGCGGGTTTCGCGGCGGCGCACCAAGTAGCCCGCCAACGGGCCGGTGAACAGCATGGCGATCAGCACGGTGAGGCTCAGCGCGCAGATGACCACATCGAACGTGCTGGTGATCTGCTGGGCGAGGTTGTTGCCGTAGACGGCGTCGGGTGACGGTTCGGCGTACCGCGGGGCGAGGGCGACGCCGATGGCCAGGTTCGCGACGGTGAAGACGAACAGCACTCCGCTGAAGGCCGCGATGACGGTCGGCGTGGTCTCGCCTCGGCCGAGCTGGCGCTGCAGCCACCGCGCGATGATGCCGGTGATCACGTTGAACACCGTCATCGCCACGCTGTCGTACGCAGCGCGTGGCAGATCCAGCGACAGTGCGATCAGATAGTCGACGACGCGGCATGCGGCCGCGGCAAATGCCCAGAACGCGATGAGTGTCAGGCACTTCTGCGCTGCCGAGCGGTACGCACCGACCGTCGGCGGTTTGATCAGGCAGACGGCGTAGAGCGTCGTCGGGGCGACGATCGCCGCCGCGGCCGCCCAGAACAGATAACCCTCGTAACCGACGGCGGCGGTCGACGTGTTCTGGGCGATGCCGTGAAAGGCGTCGACGTCGCGGCCGACCGGGAAGACCCACACGAGCGTGGTGGCCACTACCGCCGACGCGCCCAGTGCGGTGGTGGCCAGTCGGGCGGCGGCGGACTTCTCAAGAAGCCAGCGCGATGCAATCACCAACGCGATCAACGCGACCGCGCCGTAGAGCAATGTGGTGATGATGACGGCGACGTCGTGACCGCCGAAATCGCCGTTCGTGACGAACAGGTAGCGCAGCCGCCAGTACAGGTTGAAGGCGACCGAGAGCGTCGCTA
>Ga0075421_100008482_pt1 | contig 12629 bp, 11 predicted proteins | sample SoiMetdeltSBSDD5_FD_75292 | JGI IMG/M metagenome (GOLD analysis project Ga0075421, IMG submission 75292) | Bulk soil microbial communities from a Populus tree surrounding site in Tennessee, USA - Soil MetaG P. deltoides SBSDD5 | ecosystem: Environmental > Terrestrial > Soil > Tree plantation... | reverse complement strand
CACGACGCCACCTGTGTGCGCGAGCTTCAAATACAGCACCTGATGGCCCTCGCTGTGTCCCGGCGCGTGCTTGATGATCACGGTGCCGTCGCCGAACACATCGTGCTCCTCGGCGGTGATGATCACAGGTCGGCTTTTCTGCAGAGCGGAGTAGGTGGCGGGCCTCGAGGCCCCGCGCGCCTCGGTAGCAAACATCGCGTCCCGTTCGACCTGGCGCACGAGCCACGTTGCGTGCGCGAAGGCGTTCGCGTTCGCCGTGTGATCCCAGTGATAGTGTGACAGCGCGAGATGCGTCACGTCGGAGCGCGAATAGCCGATCGCCTGAAGCTGCTCCTCCAGCGGCGGTCCGAGCGTGACCACGCGCTCCTGGCCATCCGCACGCGTCACGCGCAGTTCGCTTCCACTCGCGCGTGACGTCCGCTCCTCATCGGAGATGGCACCCGCGTCCCACAACAGCACGCCCTGAGGGTGAACGATGAGGTACGCCGCAATCGACAGCGGTACGGACTTCACTTCCGCTTCCGTTAGGCGATATCGCGCGGGATCCGATGCGAGCACACCACCGTCGAGTACGTAGACTCGGGGGCCCGCTGCAGAAGGATCTGCGCTGCGGCAGGCACAGCCTATTAGAGCGGCTGCAGCGAAGACGACGAGGCCGGGAGTCCTCCGCACGTTGGTCGTGCTCTACGCTCGAAGCTAGGACTCTTTCTCCCCCGTCCTGATCCGATAGCTCTCGAGCACCGGGAACACAAACACGCGGCCGTCGCCAATTTCCCCTGTTCGCGCCGCCTGGACGATCGCCTTGATGGCGTCTTCCGTGATCGAATCCGGCACGACAATCTCGATCTCCATCTTCGGCAGCAGGCTGACGTTGTACTCCTTGCCCCGGTAGATCGCCGTGTGCCCTTTCTGCTTGCCGTGGCCGCGAACCTCCGTGACCGTCATGCCGGAGATGTTCAGCTTGGCGAGGGCGTCCTTCACCTCGTCCACTTTGTTGGGACGGACGATGCTCTTGATCAATTTCATGATGATGCCTCCAATCGGCGCTCTTCAGCCGGCATGAGCCTGTGAAGATGCCCCTCCTACGTGAAGATATGCCTCCTCACCATGCTGGGTAATGTCAAGGCCCGCGCCTTCGTCCGAAACGCCGACCTGAAGTGGCATGAAGGCGCCGATCACTTTCAACAGGATGAAACTCATCGCGCCGCTGTACACGATGGCAGCGGCGACGGCCAGTGCCTGTACCCCAACCTGACCGGGGTTGCCATATAGCAGCCCGTCAGCGAGTCCGTTCACCGCCCTCTCTGCGAACACGCCGGTCAGGAGCGCGCCAACGGTGCCCCCCACGCCGTGAGCAGCGACCACGTCGAGCGTATCGTCCAGTGTAGTCCTGGCCCGGATGATCAACGCGAAGTAGCTCGGTATGGCGGCCAGGCCGCCGAGCAGGATTGCGTTTATCGGGTTGATGAAACCCGCTGCGGGTGTCACGGCCACGAGCCCTACCACGATAGCGGTCGCCGCCCCCACCGCGGTCGGCTTGCCAGAGCGCAGGAGGTCGAGGAACGTCCACACGACCAGCGTCGCAGCAGGTGCAAGCATCGTCGTGACGAACGCGAGCGCCGCAATGTTATTGGCCGCCAGTGCGCTCCCCGCGTTGAAGCCAAACCAGCCGAACCACAGCAGCCCGCTGCCGAGCAGCGTAAGCGGGACGCTGTGCGGAAGAAGTGATCCGCGATACTCGTGACGGCGGCCCACGACGGCCGCAGCGACGAGCGCCGCCACGCCCGCGTTGACGTGCACGACAGTTCCGCCTGCGAAATCGAGCGCACCCATATCGGCGAGCCAGCCGCCGCCCCAGACCCAATGAGCGATCGGCGCGTAAACGAGGAGCGCCCACAGTGAGATGAACGTAACGTACGCCGAGAAACGCATCCGCTCGACGATCGCGCCCGATATCAGCGCGGCAGTGATGATGCAGAACGTCGCCTGAAACGCCATGAACAGCAGGTGGGGAATCGTGCCCTTCTCTTCGAGCCCGACGCCGCGCAACCCCATGTTCGACAGGTCACCAATCCAGTCGTTGCCAATCGAAAACGCGAGCGAATAACCGACGAGCGCCCACAGTACACCCACGAACCCCATGGAGATGAAGCTCATCATCATGGTGTTGAGGGCGTTCTTCGACCGAACCAGCCCGCCGTAGAAGAACGCGAGTGCCGGTGTCATCAGCAGGACGAGCGCCGTCGAGATCAACATCCAAGCGGTGTCGGCTTGATTCACTTGTCACCTCGGAGAATTGAAACCGTAGGCGCGTATATTACACGGTCGAGCTGGTTCGATCTTGAGAACCACGATGGCGGGAAAGACGCGAGAGGGCTGACGTCGCAGAGACCAGCCGGGCACGTCGACGACAGTTGAGCCGAAGAACGAGCCCGGCGACCATTTCGCCGAAACCTGCAAGCTGGCCGAACCGGTTCGCCAGCCTATGCGTCCTTTTCACCGGTTCGGATCCGGTAACTCTCGAGGACGGGGAATACGAACACACGACCGTCACCGATTTCACCGGTGCGCGCCGCCTCGACAATCGCCTTGATCGCCTCGTCGGCGAGCGAGTCGTTGACGACGATCTCGACCTCCATCTTCGGCAGCAGGCTCACGTTATATTCCTTCCCCCGATAGATAGCAGTGTGGCCCTTCTGCTTACCGTGACCGCGGACCTCAGTGACGGTCATGCCAGAGATGTTCAGCCGCGCCAGCGCGTCCTTGACCTCGTCTACCTTGTTCGGTCGGACAATACTCTTGATCAGCTTCATACCTTGCCCTCCAGTGTGCTTTGCAGGTCGGACGTCAGCGCGCGCTGTTCCGCCTCGGTCAGCTTGATTCCCGCTCTCGTAATATGGAACACATCTATTGCTCTTTCACCTTCAGTGGAAATGAGTACGAGCTCCACGCTGCAGCCATGGCGTGAGATGACGCCGCTGATGCGATAGAGCAAACCCAGTGCGTTGGCTGCAACGATGTCGACGATGGTGTAGCGCTCCGACGCCTCGTTGTCGGCCCGAACGACAGGGGCAACCCGCGGGGCGCCTCTTGCGTGCAAGACACCCTGCTCGCGCCCGCGCAGCAGCGCGGTCACGTCGGCGTGACCGGACACGACATCGCGGAGCAACTGCAGCACCTGGACATGCGCGTCGACGTTGAGCGCCAGAAAGCGCTCGTCGTCGGTGAACTGAAAGACGTCGAGAACGAGACCGTTTGGATTCGTGAGCGCCTGGCCGCGCAGAATATTCATTCCGAACGACGACAGCACGCCGCAGATGTTCGAGAACAGGAACGGCTTATCGAGCGTGACAACCGACAGCGACCACACCGTGTCGTTCTGTTCGAGTGACACGTGGACTTCATCCGCACCGATGTCGCGTGCGAGCCGCACGTGACGATAGATGGCTTCGCGCGGAAAAAGCTGCAGGTATCGTCGCGGCAGTCCTTCGAGGAAGCGCATGATCTCCGCTTCCGGGATGTCGTGGGGTCTCCACGAGAGCAATTCGCCGAGTCCCGCCTGATTCCGCTCGATCAACTCGTCGCCGTACCGTTGCGTCAAGTGATTGTAGGTATCGACGTACAGTCGCCAGATCAGCTCTTCCTTCCACGGGGTGAGCGTCTCTGGACTGACCGCCTCGATGTCTGCGAGCGTCATCAGGCAGAGCATTTTCAGACGGTCCTCGGTGCCGAGTAACCGCGCAAACTCCTTGACGATTTCCGGATCCTCCGTGTCGCGGCGAAATGCGACGAGCGACATTTGCAGGTGATTCCGGATCAGGAACAACACCGTGTCCCGTGCGTCAGCAGCAACTTGCAACCGCTCGAGCGCCTCGGCTGCCATGCGCACGCTTTCGAGCGCATGCTCGTCGTCACGCCACTTGCCTACGTCGTGGAGAAGCAGTGCCAACACGAGCAGCTCGGGCGACGGAAGGCTGGCCGCGACCATCTTGAACCGCTCGCGGTACTGTGCCTGAGTGCTCATGAGCCGTTCGAGGTTCCGAATCGTGAGCAGTGTGTGCTCGTCGACCGTGTACTTGTGGTAGAAGTCGCGCACCACTCGCCAGGACACCGCGTCGAACTCCGGAAACAGGCGCCCGAGGAGTCCGCAATCGTGCATTTGTGACAGCGCGGCGTACAGGCCTGGTCTCGGCTTGAGCAACTTCAGAAACGCCGCCCGATCGCGTGGCTCCGGCGTAAAGTCTTCAGCGCGATAGTGCGACACGTGTTGCTGAATGCACGACAGCGCCTCGTCCGTGATGCCGGTTCCCGCATCGAGAGCAGCCTGGAATGCCGCGAGCCAGGACGCCGGTGATCGGGCCGCCTGAACGGGATCCAGAAATCGCACGCCGTCGCGCGTGAGACCGAGGTTTGGACCCACCGGCGTCGGCGCGGTTCGACGCATCCACTCCAGCGTGCGGCTTACGGTCCGCGCGTGCCGAAAGTAATCGCTCATCAGGCGTTCGACGCGCTGCCGCGGCTCGTCGCCTGGATAGCCGAGCACGTCTGCGGTTCGTTCCTGCAGCTCGTGGCTGAGCACGTTCTGATTGCGTTCCGCCTCGAGGTGCAGAATGGAGCGGACCCGCAGCAGGAAGTCCTCGGCCTCTTCGAACCGGCCCGGATCGGCGGGACCCCGCTGCAAGAGGAGCGTATCCGTCAATGCGGCGATCGTCCGGGTGGCCATCAGATCCCGAAGCGCGCCCGGCGCTTCCTTCACATCGGGCTCCAATTGATACAGCGTCGCGTTGAATCGGGCATGCCTCTCCTCAATCAGCGCCAGGAGCGATTGAAGAATGTAGGCGTGCGTCGCCGGAGTGTGGAACATCGCACCCAGTCGGTCGACCAGCAGGCGCGAGCCGGCCACGAGCCTGGCGTCGAGGAGCGCGAGCAGGAATTCAGGATTGTCCCTCTCGAGGTCCGCGAATTCATCCAGCTCGCGTACCTGATGCCCCACCACCACCCCCACGTCCCAGAGCGGATGCAAAAACGCACGAAGGAAGCGCTCCTCGGCCGGCCCGATGCGGCCTTCGAAGAGCAGCAATAAATCAATGTCGGAGTGAAGGCAGAGATGCCGGCGGCCGTAACCACCAAGGGCAATGACCGCGACCGGGCGCTCGGCCCCGCCTGCCTCCGCGTAGAGCGATCGCAGGAGCCCGTCGACACGGTCGGCGTGCTGCTGGAGTGCCGCTCGTCCGCCAGCGCCACGAGCGACGTCGCCGCGCAATTCGTCGCGTGCCGCGTCGAGCGCCACCCGGATGGCGGCCCCGGCGCCCGGCTGCGTCGTAGACATGAGGCGAACATCTCCGGTTGCGGCTGCGGATGTCAAGCACTTCGGACAGGGAAGAGGTCGGATCCGCACACGCGGACCCGACCTCGAGGTTGCGTCAGAAGGCGGCTCTCGGCTCGCTATATCCGCCTAATAGGAGAGACCGATCCCGAAGGATCCGATGACCTTGGTATCCTCGCCCCCATTGATCGCGGTCGTCGTGTCGCCGAGCTTCTGGAATTCGACGCCGCCGTGCACGTTCCACGAACCGAAGTTACTGATACCGCCGAGCGGCACCGTCGCCAGGCCACCGACGCTGAAGTAGCCGAATTTGTTGTCGACACCTGCCAGCTCGTAGTAGTCGCTCGCGCTGAGACCCAGCTTCACCGGAAACGTGAGCGAGGCTGCCGGCACAGACCACCCTGGTGCGACACCAAGTTCCACATACGTACCGGCATTGTCACCTGCGTCCGCCTGACCCAGGCCGGGCGCCGTGTCCAGTTCAAACGCGACCAGCGCATACGGCTTCAGCGCGCCCCTGCCGAGATACGCTGTGTCGTCAACGCCCAACTTGAGCGCAATCTCCTTGACCGTGCTGAACATGTTGTTCGGGCTGGTATAGGCGGTATACGTCGTACCAAGACTTACCCCGCGGCCAAAGCCGAAGCCGAGCGTGGCATAGAAGTCGCCCTCGTACCACAACTTCCCGCTCGGTCCGTCGCTGCCGGCTGATCCAGTGTGCAGGCTATTCCAACTTCCCACGTTTACGCCGACGCTCTTCAGGACACCATCGCTGGAATAGACTGCCATTCCGAGATCCAGAGCAGGCCACATAATCACCTTCGTGTCGTCCTGGCGGATGCCGCGGAACATGTAGGTGTTGAGGAAGTCGAGACTTCCGGTGAAGGTGAGGTTTCCCGGGTTCGGGTCTGGCGCGCTTGCTGCCTCTTGCGCGGCCGCCGGCGCCGCCAGGCAAGCGACCAGAACCGCGGCCAGAACCGACGAGAATCCGTAACGTGCTGAGTGCGTAAACGACATCGATCGTGCCCTCCCTCGGATGGTGTGTACCGCTGTTTCCAAAACTACACGTCGCCGTTGATTGGACTGAGTGTCGGTTGTACACCGACCGGCATCTTGGACATCACGACCGCCGGAGAGGCCCCGCCCGTGTGCAGGTACGCCTCCTCACCGTGCTCGCTGATATCGAGACCCATGCTTTCGTCGTCGGCAGTTGCGCGTAGCGGAATGACCGCCCCAACGAGCTTCAGCAATACGAAGCTCATACCGCCGCTGTAGACGATGGCCGTCAGCACAGCCACGCCCTGGATGACGACCTGCATCGGATTGCCGGCAATCGCGCCATCGAACAACCCGTTGACGGCCTTCTCCGCGAACACTCCGGTCAACAGCGCGCCGACCGTGCCACCGACGCCATGAGCCGCGACGACGTCAAGCGAGTCGTCCAGGGATGTCTTGGCGCGGATGATCAGCGCGAAGTAACTGGGCACTGCCGCAATGGCACCGAGGAAAATCGCACTCATCGGGCTGATGAAGCCGGCGGCCGGTGTGATCGCGACCAGGCCGACAACGATCGCCGTGGCTGCGCCGACGGCGGTGGGCTTGCCCGACCGCATCAGGTCGAGGAAGGTCCACACGACCAGCGTTGCCGCCGGGGCCAGCATCGTCGTCACAAAGGCAAGGCCGGCAATCGGGCCCGCGGCCAACGCGCTCCCCGCGTTGAACCCGAACCAGCCGAACCACAACAAGCCGGCACCCAGGAGCGTCAGGGGAACGCTATGCGGGAGCAGCGACGACGATGGATAGCCCTGGCGCTTCCCCACGACGAGGGCAGCCACGAGCGCGGCGATGCCTGCATTCACATGGACCACCGTCCCGCCGGCGAAGTCCCACGCACCCATGTCCGCTAGCCAGCCTCCGCCCCACACCCAGTGCGCAATCGGGGCATAAACGACCACCGACCACAGCGAGATGAACGCCACGTAGGCGGTGAAGCGCATTCTCTCGACGATCGCTCCGGAAATCAGGGCGGCCGTGATGATGCAGAACGTCGCCTGGAACGCCATGTAGAGCGCGTGCGGAATGGTGATCGGCACCACCGCGCCCGTCGCTTCGAGCCCTACGCCGTTCAGGAAGGCCAGAGACAGATCGCCCAGCCAGTTGTTCCCAGCCGTGAGGGCGAGGGAGTATCCGACCAGGGCCCACAACACGCCCACGAACCCCAGAGAGATAAAACTCATCATCATGGTGTTGAGGGCGTTCTTCGAGCGGACCAGCCCGCCGTAAAAGAAAGCCAACGCGGGGGTCATCAACAGCACCAGGGCCGTCGAAATCAACATCCATGCGGTGTCAGCTTGATTCATTCCTCACCTCAGCGATCAGAAACGTCGATTTGCGCTAGTCGCCCAGCCGCCCGTTACGCGGAGCCCCAGGGCCCCAACTCCCTCTGACCCGCGCACCGAGCGACTGGGTTTGCCTGAACGTGGAGTAGACGTCCGCATGCCGTCGCGGCGTCGGCGTCCCCTTCAGCAAGACGAGATCCATTCGTGACGCGACGCGGCGGGCGCCGATCGCGTGGATTCCGGCCGGAAACGACGCGATCGGGAGATCGCGAGGTCACAATTATTCACACATATTTGTGTGATTCATTGTTCGTATCGACAATCATGTAGGAATTGGGCGAATGCGGGATGAGCAGGAGGAGAGCCGCACGACGGCGGCGTCCAACGTGCGGGTTGCGGCGACCTCGTCGAGTTGCCGCCAAAATCGCCGGACTCCCGACTTCGTCCTACAAATACGTATGGATAGACAAGATGGTATACATAAATGTACCAATCGAGGCTGCGCGGCGCCGGCGCCTCCGCCGTGACGCGTGTGCCGCCCTCGCCTTGCGGCCGTCCGGTCCCCATGAATATGATGCGCAGACGCAGTTCGACCGGGTCGACCGCCTTAACGCCGCCGACGGCCCGGCTGAGCTCGACCGCTTGGTGAGCGCTCAGGAGGGTTACCCCATATGAAGGTTTACGACGCAACGAGTATCCGCAATGTGGCCGTCGTCGGTCACGGTGGGTGCGGCAAGACCCAGCTTGTCTCCGCGATGCTCTTCGGCGCCGGAACCGTCAACCGCCTGGGGAAGGTCGACGACGGTTCGACCGTGACCGACTTTGACGAGGAAGCCATCGCCCGTAAGCATACCCTCGCGTCCAGCCTCGCCCATGCCGAGTGGCGCAACACCAAGATCAACATCATCGACACACCCGGCTTCGCCAACTTCCTGACTGACGCCCGGTCCGCGCTTCGCGTGGTCGAGGCAGCCGTGATGGTCGTCGACGCTGTCGCCGGGGTGGAGGTTCAAACCGAAAAGCTGTGGTCCGAGGCGGCATCGCTGAACCTGCCGCGTATCGTGGTCGTAAACCGGCTGGAGCGCGACCGCGCCAGCCTCGAGCGTACTCTCGAATCTCTGCGTCGCGATTGCGCCCGCGAGATCGCGCCGATCCAGCTTCCGTTGGGCGAGGAACGTGGTTTCACCGGCGTCGTCGATCTCATTCGAATGAAGGCGCTTACATTCTCCGCTGACGGCAGCGGGGCCGTGACTGAAGGAGAGATCCCGGCGGCGCTGGCTGACAGAGCTGCCCAGGCGCGCGAACAGCTGATCGAGGCGGTGGCCGAGGCCGACGACAAGCTGATGGAGTTGTTTTTCGCCGAAGGCACGCTGACGCAGGAGCAGCTCCTCTCGGGTCTGCGCGCCGCGACCGTCGCCGGTCGGCTGTTCCCGCTCGTCTGTGCTTCCGGCCTGCACGTCATCGGCATCAAGGGCCTCCTCGATGCCATCGTCGACTATGTGCCTTCACCTGCAGAGCGCGACTTCCCGGCAGTGAAGAAGGACGGCACGGAGACGACGGTGAAGGCGACTGATGGCAGCGCGCCGATGGCATTTGTGTGGAAGACCATCGCCGACCCGTTCGCGGGCCGGATCACGATGCTTCGCACCGTGTGCGGCACCTTGAAGTCGGATTCAACGGTGCACAACCTGCGAGCAGACTCCCCCGAGCGCCTCGGGCACCTCCTGGCGCTGCAGGGAAAAACTCAGACGCATGTTGCGGAATTGAAAGGCGGCGATCTCGGCGCGGTCGCGAAGCTGAAGGACACGCGGACGAACGACATCCTCGGCGACAAGGCGAGCAACATCAGGTTCGCCGAGATCAAGTTTCCGGAGCCGGTGCTGGCTTATGCGATCGAGCCAAAGAGCCGCGGCGACGAGGACAAGATTAGCAGCGCGATGCAGCGGCTGCGCGAAGAGGACCCCACGATCGGCTATTCGCGCGATCCGCAGACCCACGAGCTGCTGCTGTCGGGCCAGGGGCAGATGCACATCGAAGTCACGGTTGCAAAGTTGAAGCGCCGTTTCGGTGTCGAGGTGAACCTCAAGCCCCCGCGGATCCCGTATCGGGAAACCATTCTGGCGTCGACCGAAGCTCACGGCCGGCACAAGAAGCAGACGGGCGGGCACGGCCAGTTCGGCGATTGCAAGATTCGCGTCGAGCCGCTGGCGCGAGGCAGCGATTTCGAGTTCGAGGACGACATTTTCGGCGGCGCGATTCCGCGACAGTTCGTGCCGGCGGTCGAGAAGGGTATCCAGGAAGCACGCATGCGCGGATTTCTTGCCGGCTATCCTGTCGTGGACTTCAAGGCCACCGTCTTCGACGGCTCCTATCACGCCGTGGATTCAAACGAGTTGTCGTTCAAGCTTGCCGGCTCTCTGGCGTTCAAGGATGCGATGGCACGCGCCCGGCCCACCATCCTCGAGCCGATTATGAAGGTCGAGGTGTACGCGCCGAGCGATTTCGCCGGAGACTTGATGGGCGACCTCAACGGCCGCCGCGGACGGATCGCGGGCATGGATACGCGCGGGGCAATGACCGTGATCCGCGCGCAGGTACCGATGGCTGAGATGCTCACCTACGAGCAGCATCTGACCTCAGCGACCGGCGGCCGGGGCTCCTATCACATGGAGTACTCGAATTACGAAGAGGTACCCCAGCACCTGCAGACGAAAATCATCGCCGCGGCCAAGGCAGAACGCGGGCAGGAAGTCGCCGAGGAGGGCTAGGGTCGACGCCCCGCTGCACCGCTCCGGCTTGCGCGCCTCTCTTCGCCCGTCGCAATCACACCGCTCCTCGTGGTCACCGATGCCGCAGCATCCGTGACCACGAAGCTCCACTCGTTGTAGCGACCTCGTCCGTTGTACAGGCGTAAGGACGCTTCGGTACTCCTGCTGACAACGCCGATGATCCCGCCGCGGCCGGAAAATGAAGTCGGGGGCAACGCCCCGCCAGCCCTGGCGTCCCCTGTTGTCGTTTTGGTTCCCGCGTACACAGGCTGAAAATCACGGCCGGTGATCGGGTCCTGGTAACGGCGTCGGAGAAACCGCTGCTTGACCAGCACATCGACATTGGGCGGAAAGGTGCCGGCATATCGACGCTGAAACAGCCTGATGGCCTGGACATATTGCTCGCCTCGAAAGACCAGCTCGGCTTCACGTTCGCGGCGGATAGCTGTTTGCCACACGGGAAGAGCGAGACCAACCATTACGGCCATGATGCTCAATGCAACGAGCAGCGCGACCATGGCGTAGCCGCGCGCAGACGCGCAGTCGTTTGCGGGTAACCCGTATCCCATGTCTGCGGATCTGGCCGTTCTGCATTAGGTCCAGTTCGAAAAGCGTATCGATCACCGGAGCTGGTAGCATCCACAATGAGAGAACTACCAGCAGTGCACGCTGCCGACTATGCGGTCCTCGAGTGAGAAAGACCCGCGATAACCCAATACCAGGCGAGAATCTGCCCGCTTGCATAGATCAGGAGCAGAACCACCGTGGTCATAGGGTCGAGCTGAACTATCTTCATGAGCAGGAGCCATTCTTCCTGCCAGCTGTTGGCGTGGTTTAGCATCACCGCAACTGGCGCCATCACATAGTGGGCAATCAGTAGCGCTGCCGCCCAACCGTAGAAGTTCGCCGCCAGCAAGAACCCAAACAGGAGCCAAACTGCCAGAATCGAGAACACAAGTCCGGTGACGGAAACTGGAGACCCGAACGCTATAAAGCCCCAGTTGGGACCTTCCCCCATCCCGGACAGCATGATGCCTGCCGCGAAGAGGGCCATTCCGTAGATCAGGAAGACAACCACGGGCTTCCACGAAGGATCATTGGTTCGCGCTGTCACTGGTCTCCGATTTGACGTTCAAGTTCTTCTAGAATCCGATCTTTTTCGCCGGGAAGTGCGCGATTGAAACGGCGAACATATGGTTCAAGCACGCTCCAGTGCACACGCATACGTGAGCCGCTTGCTTTGAGCAGCCACGCATACGTATCGCGAGCCATCGCGTCAGCGCGTTCCGGTTTGTGTGCTGTTTTATCCACGGCTTTGAGGTCGGTTCCGTTGACGACGAACGATGGAACCTGACCGAAGCGGGCGCTAAAGCCGACATGCGAAAAGGAGTCCTGTTCAGCGTGAAGAAAGATTCCGAGGTCGTCGAATGAACCTGTTGACTTGAACTGTGTCCACAACTCCCGGCGTCTGGGCCCCGCTGTAAAGTGCCAACGTGCACGCCGTTCTACTGCCTCTCCAAACGGAAGCATCCCCATCGGAGACGTCGCCGGATTGTCGTCGGTAAACTGGTCAGCGCGCGCTATGTGAGCTGCTTCGTCGGCACCGAAACCTGCCGCTTCCGCAAGGACTCGCGTCAACTCATAGTGAACATCACGCTCCCACCGTCCATCGGGATCGACTTTGCGCATCGGATTATTGGATACATACGTGTATTTGTTCCAGCGTTGAGGACTCTGAAGAGTATCTGATAAGACGACCGCTGAATCCGCGGTGGTAAACCGTCCGATTGCGCTCGAGTAATATCTGGCCCCGAAGTAGTCGAGTCCCGTCTCCGCGTCACGCTCTTTCCCTGCGAACTGCCGGACGTCTCTATTCGACAGCGGTGCCCATGATTCCCCGAATGGAAGGTAATCGTAGCGGGCGATGACTTGCCCATTGGCATCCGTGATCATGCGGACGGACCCGATGGCGTCCGTATGGTAGTAGATGACCGTGTCCTGAGTCTGGGCCTGCGCGACGGCAACACTGCAGCGAGAAACGCACAATCCAAGCACGACGGACAGAAGCCGCAGCCGCGTTATCGACGTTGTCACTGACTGACGCATCTCGCCGCCTTGCGCGTTATCACTGGACGGTCACCGTCGTGCTCGTTGCGATCCAGGCGGAGCCGTTCGCAAAGAACCGGAATTGATATG
>Ga0075421_100008481_pt1 | contig 12629 bp, 9 predicted proteins | sample SoiMetdeltSBSDD5_FD_75292 | JGI IMG/M metagenome (GOLD analysis project Ga0075421, IMG submission 75292) | Bulk soil microbial communities from a Populus tree surrounding site in Tennessee, USA - Soil MetaG P. deltoides SBSDD5 | ecosystem: Environmental > Terrestrial > Soil > Tree plantation... | reverse complement strand
GGCCGCTTCTCCCCTCTCGCGGTCAAGATGGCGCAATTCGGTAAGGCGGTCTCGCCGAACCGCGGATTCGCGCCCGGTACCAGCGGTTACGTCCGGCAAAACTACATCGTCACTGGCGGTACCGAGATCACCCCTACCGACAAATGGAGCGTGAAAGGCGACCAGATGATCGGCGCCAATCATCGCGTCAGCTTTCTCTGGAATATGACCGAGTTCGACCGGACTCCTGGCGCGGGCGGCCCCCCGGGACTCCCGGGACCACTCTGGAACGGCCAGATTCAGGCGTGGGACACCGAAGCCTACCGTTTCAGCCACGACTGGACGATCTCGCCCAGCATGGTCAACCACTTCTCCTTCGCCTTCAATTCCTTCCGCAAAGATTCCTATTCGGGCAACGTCGGCGGGAACTGGAAAGACAAGGTCTGCATGAAGAACGTGATCGATTGCAACGACAATCTGCTGGCGATCGAGATGACCGAGTACACCACGTGGGGCGCCACGTCGAACAACGGCACGGAACAACCGGGATGGGGGTTGAAGAACGACCTGAGCTACATCCGCGGCTCACACACGTTCAAAATGGGGTTCCAGCATCAAAATCAAAATGCGGACGGATTCGGCCAGCAGGACATCGCCGGGCGCGCCGGCTTCAGCTACCTGGGGACCAGCGTTCCCGCGGCGACGGCCAACACGAGCGGTAGCGCAGTCGCCAGCTTTCTACTCGGCGAGGCGTTTACCGGCCGCACGGAAACGATTCGCGCGGTAACCCAAAAGTATCCCTACTTCGGCTTCTACTTCCAGGACGACTGGCGCATCAACCGCAAGCTAGTCCTCAATCTCGGAATCCGCTACGACGTGACGCTCGCGCCAACGAACATGAAGGACGAATACTCGGACTTCAATCCGACGCGGCCGAATCCCGTGGCGAATAATTATCCAGGGGCTCTGTGGTTCGCCGGTTTCGGCCCGGGCCGCGAAAACACGCGTAGCCTGGTGCCCAACTGGTATGGCGGCATCGGACCGCGTATTGGCATCGCCTATACGCCCGACAACAAGACAACCTTCCGCACGGCGTTCGGCCGGTCCTTCTCGCGTGTGACTGCCGTACAAGGCAGCGGCCACTTCGCCGGCTTCATTGGGCAGTACCTGTTCAACAACACCAGCCAAGGTGTGACACCGACCTTTAAGCTGGATGACGGCCTTCCGGCCTACAACCTGCCGCCGCAGATCAACCCGTCGTTCCAGAATGGCCTCGACGTCGACTACTGGAACGGCCGTGATGCGACGCGGGCGCCGGAGGCGCTCTTCTGGACGTTCACCGTCCAGCGTCAGATGGCTTCGAACACGGTTTTCGAAGTGGGCTACAACGCAAACGTAGGAACGCATCTACAGTCGGGTATTCTTCGGATGAACCAGGTTCCGACTGCCGTTTTCGAGGATCTTTCCAACCGCGTCGGCCGCGCGCAGGCCATCTCGATCATGAACGGCGCCTTCAATGCGCCGGCCGCGGTCGCCGCCGGAATTCGCGCGCCTTATGCGAACTTTGCTACTCAGCTCAACCGCTCGGCGGCACAGGCGCTCCGCCCCTTCCCGCAGTATGGCAATATTTCCACCGGTCCTCAAAACGGCGACAAGAGCGGCCACTCGTCCTATCATGCGTTCGTGATGAAGTTCGATCGTCGCTTCTCGAAGGACCTGACCTTCCAGTGGAGCTATGTCCTGTCCAAGCTCATGACCGACTCCGACTCCTATTTCGCCAACAGCGAAACCGCCGCTCAGGACCACTACAATCGCCGCATCGAGAAGTCCATCGGCCAGTTCGACCAGACGCACGTGATCAAATTCTCGACTCTTTACAACTTACCCTTCGGTAAGGGCAACAAATGGGTGAACAGCGGATTCCTGAGCCATGTGATCGGAGGCTGGCGGCTTGCCGGAATCCAGGTCTACAACAGCGGCACTCCGCTTGAGCTCACACGGAACAATCCACTTCCCATCTTCAACGGAATCACGCGGCCAACCATCACCACCTACGACGATTGGCGCGCACCGATCGCGGGCGACAAGTTCGACCCGAATGTCGACCGATTCATTAAACCCGCCACCTTCTTTGGGACGCAGCCTCAGGACTTTGGCAATGCAACCCGTCACAATCCGAAGCTCCGGTCCTTCTGGGGCATGAGCGAGAATGTCAGCCTGGCTAAGACGTTCACGATCACCGAGAGCGTCCGCATCGACTTGCGCGGCGAGGCGTTCAACTTGTTCAACCGGACGATTTTTGGCACGGGCAGCACGAATCTGAACGCCAACAACATCGGCGTGGTTACCACCCAAGCCAACAATCCGCGCCAGATGCAGGTGGGCTTGAAAGTCTACTGGTAAACGAAAGCGAACCACAAATGTACAAGGGCGCTGGATTTCTCCGGCGCCCTTTGTGCAACTATCGTACTTACTCGACTTCGCGGCTGCGTTTCTTGCGGCTGCGCTTGCGAGCCAGCGCCTCTTTGGCGCGTCGCTTTTCACCAGGCTTGAGGTAATAGGAATGCCGCTTGATATCTTTGATGATATCTTCCTGCTGCACTTTCCTCTTAAACCGGCGAAGAGCGCTTTCCAGGGTTTCTCCATCCTGGACAACGACTTCGGCCAATACAATCACCCCTTCCGTGGCAAAGTAGCCGAAATCTCATTGTAGCGCAGTCATTGTAGTCTTAGACGGGTGTCGCCTGATACTCTGAATTACGTTGTTCAGAGTGAAGCAAGGAGAATGACGATGAAATTGGCGAGAGCATCGCTGCTGCTGACCGTAGCGTCGGCAGCGGCATGGGCCCAAGTAAACATGGGCGAACAGAAGCCCGAAGCCAGCATGCCCTTCAAGATGACCACGGTGTCCACCTTTGGACTGCCTTGGCGGATAGCCTTCCTCCCGGATGGCCGGATGCTGGTAACCGAAAAGATTGGGCCCATTTGGCTGGTATCGCCCGAGGGAGAAAAGATCGCGCCATTGCAAAATACTCCAGCCGTCTTCTGGCAGCGCCAGAACGGCATGCTAGGTGTTTTCGTCTCGCCCAACTACGCCAGCGATCAGAGCATCTACATCACCTATATCGAGCCAGGGGACTATGGCGGGGGTCAGACGCTGGCGCGTGCCAAACTGGACGTTGGGCGCGTGCCAAGGCTGGAGAACTTCGAGGTGCTGTGGCGCCAAATGCCCAGAGGCATGGGCGGCCAGGCAGGCGGGCAGATTGCTTTCGCACCCGATGGCAAGTCTCTCTTCATGAGCGTTGGCGACCGCCAGCGCATGACCCCGGCGCAGGATCCGAATCAGCCCGTTGGCAAGATCGTGCATCTGACGCTCGACGGTAAACCGCACCCGGACAACCCAAACCACGGTAAGACCGGCGCTCGCAACATTCCTCTGATCGATCCGCCTCGCGACACCGAAGTCGCCAAGACCGCGCCGGTGGTGAGCACCTACACCTTTCCCGCCGAAAACCTGACACCGGCGGAAACCTGGGCCAGCGGCTTTCGCGCACCTTATGGACTAGCGTTCTCGCCCACCGGCGAATTGTGGGAGGTCGAGCATGGCCCGCGCGGCGGCGACGAGCTGAACTTGATTGAGAAGGGCAAGAACTACGGCTGGCCGGTTGTCTCCTACGGCATGAATTACAACGAGGTACCCATTCCCAGCCACAACATGCGGCCCGAGTTCGCGAAACCGGCGATCTATTGGGCGCCGGTGATCGCCCCAGGGAACCTGATGTTCTACCGCGGGAAGAAGACGTTCCCCGAGTGGGATGGCAGCGGCTTTATCAGCGGTCTGGGGAGCCATACGCTCAATCGCATCATCTTCGACGGTAAAGGCGGAGCGAAGGCCGCCGAGCGCTGGGATGTCGGCAAACGCATCCGCGATGTAGAGCAAGCTCCGGATGGCTCGCTGTGGATGCTGGAAGACGCCAATCCTGGCGCCCTGATCCACGTGACGCCTAAGTGATCCATTCGAGTGTGTTTCGCTGACCTGATGAAGAAGGCGCCGTTTGGAGCTGCTTTACTGTTCCTGTTGGCGGCAGAATTGCACGCCCAGGAGCAGCCAGTTCCCTACAGTCATAAAATGCACTTGGCTCTGGGCCTGAAGTGCAACTCATGCCACAGGAACGCCGATCCGGGCGAACTTATGGGGCTTCCGGCGGAAAGTTTCTGCATGAGCTGTCACCAGACGGTAAAGGCCGACAGTCCGCACATTCAGAAGGTCGCTGCCGCCGCCAAAGAAAAGAAGCCGATGCCGTGGGTCCGCGTGTATCGGATCCCGAACTACGTCTACTTCAGCCACCGCGTGCACACGAAAGCGGGCGCAACTTGCGAGACCTGCCACGGACCGGTTCGCGAGCACGACGTGATCACCAAAGAGGTCGTGCACAATATGCGTTCCTGCATGGCGTGTCATGCCGCGGCAAAGGCCCGCAATGACTGTATGGCCTGCCACGAGGAGCGTTAATCAACTAAGCGGCTGGGCGCGGAGACCGCGAGGCGATAGAATAATTCGCCACGAAGGAGCACACGACCATGCGGACACGAAGAGGCTTTCTGGGATCGCTGGCGGCGCCGGCGGTGTCGCTCGTCGCGCAAGAGCGCCCAGCCGGTCGACCCAAGATTAAGATCACGGATTTGCGGTGTGCGATTATTGGGCGCAACCCTACGGTACGGATCGTCACCGATCAAGGGATCTCCGGCTATGGCCAAGCCGAGTCGACCAAGCAGTATCTGAAGCCGATGGTCCTCTTCTACAAGGACTACATTCTCGGCGAAGATCCCACCGACGTCGAGCGCGTCATGCTCAAAATCCGCAGGCTCGGCGCGATGAAACCGTGGGGCGCCGCAGTAAGCGCCATCGAGATCGCTCTCTGGGACATCGCCGGCCAGGCCGCGGGCGTGCCCGTTTACAAACTACTCGGCGGCAAGATCCGCGACCGCGTCCGAATCTACAATGGCGGTTTCCGCCCACCCATGAAGGGCCAGATGCCGCAGGATTACGCCGATGTTGTCCAGCGCATGAAGGAAGCCAAGGAAGGCTTCACGCTCATCAAAATGGCCGTCGGATTTCACAACGCCGCGATGATGAAAGCCATACCGGAGATGTGGTACGACGAGCCGCGTGGGGGCGCGCCGCACGGGAATCGCGGTGTGATGACCGAACGCGGGCTCGATCATGTGGTCGCCTGTGTCGAGGCGATGAAGAAGGTGCTTGGAAAGGAGGTGGGACTGGCGCTGGACGCGGGTCCGGGCTGGATGCCGAAGGACGCGCTCACATTCTGCAAGGCGTGCGAACCGCTGCGGCTGATGTGGATCGAGGACATTCTGACGGGCGACTACACGCCCTACCCGAATGCCGAGCTCTACCGCGACCTGAAGATGGCGACCACCGTGCCGATTCACACCGGAGAGCAGATCTACCTGCGGCAGAACTTCAAGGACCTGATCGAAAAGCAAGCCGTCGATGTTCTCGGCCCCGACCCGGAAGACGTGGGAGGCATCGCCGAGTTCAAGTGGATTGCCGAGTACGCCGATCTGCATGGCATTTCGGTTGCCCCGCACGGAATTTTCGACGGCTTGTTCGGAGTGGCGGCCCAGGTTCACATGGGCGCCGCGATGCCGCAAAACTACATCGCGTTCGAGTACGCATTCGGCCAACCGGAATGGTGGTACGACATCGTGGAAGGACTGCCCGATCCGATCGTCAATAAAGGCTTCGTCCATGTTTGGGACCGCCCGGGCCTCGGCATCACGTTCAAGGTAGCCGCCGCCAAGGCGCGGTTGGCCGAAGGGGATCGCGGGTTCTTCGATTGAAGAGCCGGGGGTTTGCGCCGCCTAGGGCAGAATCGCGATAATCCGCACCGGAGCGCCCGTTCCGCCGGCGATCTTCATTGGCAGGGCGATCAGCGTCGCTCCGGCCGCCGGCAGTTTCTCCAGGTCCGCGACGTTCTCCAGACCATAGATACCCGCGGCGTAGAGCGCGCGGTGCACCTGAAAGTCCTTCGATTGCCCGTAGTCGATGCTCGCCGTATCGATGCCCACGCCGCGGATGCGCCGGTCCAACAGGAGCCGCGCCGAATCCGGCGCGATACCCGGAAAATGCAGTCCGGCCACATCCCCCGGCTTATCCGTTCCCATGTAGCGCTTCTTGTCCTTCCAGCGCGTGCTCCAGCCGGTGCGGAACAGAACGATGGAACCGGCCGGGACCTTTCCGTGGGCTTTCTCCCAAGTGGCAATATCCTGGGGCGAGGCGAGATAGTCCGCGTTCTTCGCGCACGCTGCCGAGACATCGATCACGACCGCGGGGCCGATTAGCTGTTGCACCGTCAGTTGATCCACGGTCGCCTTCCCTTCGGCGAAATGGATGGGGCTGTCGATGTGCGTCCCGCCATGCTCGGCGGAGGCAAACTTAGCCGAGGCGTAGAAATACCCTCCCGCGGTCTTGCCCCACACTTCTTTCTCCCACTGAAATCCCTTCTCCGTGGGCCAGTAGATTGTCTGGGCGTCAAAACTGTGGGTGAGATCCACCACTTTCGCCGGATCAATAGCGTTTGCCGCGGATAGAGAAATCGATGTCAACAACGCAATTACTGAAGGTTTCACGACCACGCAGAATATCATGCCGGCCTCGCGAAACCCTCCAAATCCTGTCCCAAACTCTTCCCTCCTGGCCGATAAGGCTATCGGGATGGAAATATTTGTCGGGCGGCAACCGATTCTTGACGACAAGATGGCGACCCGCGCCTACGAGCTCCTGTTCCGCGACTCCCATTCGGTCTCGGCGCCCGCGCACTTGGACGGAGCAACGCCCCGACTCATCTCTCAAGCCTTCATCTCGATGGGGATGGAGAGCGTTCTCGGCCACCTGCCAGGCTTCCTCAACATCGATCACGAGACATTGCTGAACGGAACGTGTGACTTGCTGCCGCCGCACCAGATTGTGCTGGAACTTCTGGAGACGATCGAACCCGATGACGAGGTGGCGCGAGCCTGCGAGAAATTGAGGGACGCCGGGTTCCTTTTGGCGCTCGACGATTTCGTCCCATCGCCTGAATGGAAGCGCCTGCTCCCCTATGCCAGCATCGTCAAGATCGATGTCCACGCGACGTCTCCGAGCGAGGTGCGGCGGATACGCGCCGAGTGCGCACAACCGCACCTTCTATTTCTTGCGGAAAAAGTCGAAACTCGCGATCAGTTCGCTGCCGCCCAAAAGCTCGGATTCTCCCTCTTCCAGGGTTACTTTTTCGCCAAACCGCTCATTCTGTCCAAGCGAGAGATGCCGGGGCACAAACTCCACGGACTGCGGATTCTCGCCGAGGCACGGCGCGAGGAGATGCGCTTCGACAAACTGGCGCAAATGATCAAGACGGAAATCTCGCTCACGCACCGTCTGCTGAAGTTCATCAACTCGCCCATGTTCTACTGGCTGACGCCCGTGACCAGCATCGAGCGCGTGCTCTCGAATCTGGGCGAAGAGGGCACGCGGCGCTGGCTCTCCATCGCCCTGCTGACGCCGCTGTCCGAGGGCCACTCGGACCACCTCTGGATGATGTCGCTCTCCAGGGCGCGACTCTGCGAGAGCGTGGCCCGCGAGAGCTCGCATGCGGACCGGCAAGGCGACATGTTCCTGATGGGCCTCTTCTCCCTGCTCGATACGATGCTTGGCATGCCGATCGAAGACGCGACTGAAAACCTTGGCTTGGCGGACGACGTACGCCACTTTCTATGCGGAAAATCGCTGCGCTCGAGCCTCCCCGCGCGCATCTGGACCGTTGTCGAAGCGTGCGAATCGGTCGATCCGGTAAAGCTCGAAGCCGCCGCCAAGGCCTTGCGCATGCGCCCGAAAGAGCTGGCCGCGCTGTGGGCCGAGGCGCTTTCGTTCTCGAGCGAAACGGCGCGGGAAATGCGCCACGAAAACCTGGCCTGCGACTCGCGCGACCTCAACCCTCTCGCAAAGATTCTCGGACGAGACGCCCGAACGCCGTCGCTGCCGGCGGTTCCTGTAGAAGTGGCTCGTCGCTGAGGCTCCAGGCGCACCACCCCATCGACCACTCCTCCAGCGCGCTGAGCAATCGGCGGCCCCAGGCGCAGTCGTACTTGCCGCCACCCCACTCTCCGGCAAACACCGCCTCGTGCTTGGCCCGGTATCCGAATGCAGCCTCCCAATCCGAACCCTTTTTGCGGTACACGTGTGTCGAATACACGACAGCAGGGCCGCTCACGCTTACTCCGCGCAGGTCATACGCCCAGTTGGTGCCGGCTATGAACACAATGGCCTCGGGCGCGCCTTCCCAAACGGCGTCGGCCAATCGCTGCGCATGCTCGCTCCAGATAGCCGCTGTGCAATCGTGCGGCTCTGTGTAGAGATCGAACAGCACAGCCGGCTCGTCTCGATAACGCTCGGCCAACATGCGCCACAACACCAAGCTTTCCGCATCGGGCAGTGGGGCGATGAATTGACGGTTTGGCCCGTATGGCGTGTCAGCTTGCAGCCATTGCAAGTCGAGTAGCGTGTACATGTCGTGCCGCGCGCCCCATGCAATCACGGAATCAAGAGCACGCAAGTAGTCTTCGCCAGTGAAGAGGCCGCGTCCTCGCATAGCCCAGTCCTGATTGAACGGAATGCGCACAATGTCGCACGACCATTCGCGCCCGATGCGGGCGAACTCGCGCGGCGACAGTGCCGCCGCAAGCAGAAAGCCGTCCTCGCCTGGCTCGCTGTACTCGAGTCCAGAACGATTCAGGCCACGCAGCAAAAGCGGCTGTCCCGAAGAGGCTATGCAAATGTAGCGATCGCGAACGGTGAGCCTTGGCAGCGAACCGGAGAGCCGCGGCATGGTTCACCGTCCAGCGGCGCGCATACTATTTTTTCTTCCCTTGGTTGGCGACGGCTTCCATGGCCGCCTTCACTTTTTCGGGATCGCCGAGATAGTAGCTCTTCAAGGGTTTCAAATCGGCGTCGAGTTCGTACACCAGCGGCATGCCGGTGGGAATGTTGAGTTCGACGATCGCGTCCTCGGAGACATTGTCGAGATACATAACCAACGCGCGCAAGCTGTTTCCGTGGGCGGCAATCAAGACGCGTTTGCCCGCTTTCACCTGCGGCGCGATAGAGGAGTGCCAATAGGGGAGAAATCGAGCTACCGTGTCTTTCAGGCATTCGGTGAGCGGCAATTCGGCCTTGCTCAATCCGGCATAGCGGCGGTCGTGGCCAGGGTATCGCTCGTCGTCCGGGGTCAGCTCCGGCGGCGGAATGTCGTAGCTGCGGCGCCAGATTTTCACTTGCGCTTCGCCGAACTTTTCCGCTGTCTCGGCCTTGTTCAAGCCCTGCAGGCCGCCATAGTGGCGTTCGTTCAATTGCCAGGCGCGGTATACGGGAACCCACAGCAGATCCATCTCGTCGGTCACAAGATAGAGCGTGCGAATGGCGCGCTTCAAAACGCTCGTATAGGCGACATCGAACGTGAATCCTTCGCGCTTTAGCACCTGCCCGCCTTCCCGCGCTTCCTCAATTCCCTTCTCCGACAGATCCACGTCCGTCCAACCAGTGAAGCGGTTTTCCTTGTTCCAGACCGATTCGCCGTGGCGAACCAAAACAAGTTTGTACATTACTGTTTGAACGCCTTTCTGCCGGCATAGCGGGCGGCCGATCCAAGTTCTTCTTCGATACGCAGCAACTGGTTGTACTTGGCCATGCGGTCGGTGCGGCTGGCCGAGCCGGTCTTGATCTGTCCGCAGTTGGTGGCGACGGCGAGATCGGCGATGAAGGCGTCTTCGGTTTCGCCCGAGCGGTGCGAGCTGATGCTTGTGTAGCCGGCACGCGAGGCCATTTCAATGGCTTCGAGCGTCTCTGTGAGAGTGCCGATCTGGTTCACCTTGATCAGAATCGAATTGGCGATGCCCTGCTCTATGCCCTTCGCCAGAATCGACGTATTGGTCACGAACAGATCGTCGCCCACGAGTTGGATCCTGTCACCGAGCTGCTCAGTCAGGAGCTTCCAGCCGGCCCAATCGTTCTCGCCCATGCCATCTTCAATGGAAACGATGGGATACTTTCTTACCCACTCGCCCCAGAAGTCGGCCATCGCCGCCGAGGTGCGCTGCGACTTGTCGCTCTTCTTAAAAACGTACTTCTTGGACTTCGAGTCGAAGAACTCGCTGGCCGCGCAATCGAGCGCGAGCGAAATCTGCTTGCCCGGCTTGTAGCCGGCGGCGCTGATGGCTTCGAGAATCGTTTCGAGCGCCTCTTCGTTCGACTTGAGATTCGGCGCGAACCCGCCTTCGTCGCCCACCGCGGTCGAGTAGCCGCGCTTCTTCAGCACTCCCTTCAGCGCATGGAAGACTTCCGCGCCCATGCGGATGGCCTCTTTGAACGAAGGAGCCGCGTGCGGAACGATCATGAACTCCTGGATGTCCACGCTGTTGTCGGCGTGCGCGCCGCCGTTGATGATGTTCATCAGAGGCGTGGGCAAAGTGTTCGCGTTCACGCCGCCGAGATAGCGGTAGAGCGGCATGCCTGTGCAATCGGCCGCCGCGCGGGCGACGGCGAGCGACACCGCGAGAACGGCGTTCGCCCCGAGCCGCGACTTCGTTGCGGTTCCGTCGAGCGCGATCATCGCGCGGTCGACTGCCACCTGATTGGTGCCGTCAAGTCCAGTGAGCCCCTTGGCGAGGATCGTGTTGGCGTTCTTCACTGCCTTCTCCACGCCCTTGCCCAGGTAACGTCTGGGGTTTCCGTCGCGCAGCTCAATGGCTTCGCGTTCTCCGGTCGATGCGCCGCTCGGTACGGCAGCGCGTCCGAAGCTTCCATCAGCGAGCAACACGTCGGCTTCCACGGTCGGATTGCCGCGCGAGTCGAGAATCTCACGTGCAGTGATCTTGATAATTTCCATGATTGAGTTGTCCTGAGAATTTCCGGACGAAGTGGTCCGGGAACCATCCATTTTCGCACGCCATCGCAGCGACCGTGTTACACCAGAGGCATGCAGGAACTGCGAATCGCCACGGCGCAATTCGAATCGCGCGACGGAGACAAGCAATACAACCTAGGCCGTATCGAGGCGCTGGCGCGGCAGGCGGCCGCACAAGGCGCAAAGCTCGTGCTGTTTCACGAGCTCTGCATCACCGGCTATACGTGGCTGGAACGTTTGAGCCGCGATCAGATCGTCCAACTAGCTGAGCCCTGGCCCGACGGGGAATCGATACAACGCCTCACGGAGATCGCGCGCGATACGGAATGCTGGATCTCGGCGGGCTTCGTCGAGATCCTCGATGGCCGCCTGCACAATGCACAGGCGATCGTTTCCCCCGAAGGGCCGGTCGTGCGCCATCACAAGCTGCACGAATTTGTCAGCGAGCATCTCGATTGCGGCGATCACTACACATTGTTCGATGCGCTTGGCTGGCGTTTCGGCGTGCTCACATGCTATGACAACAATCTTCCCGAGAACGCGCGCATGACGGCAATGCTGGGAGCCGACGTGATTCTGATGCCGCATGTCACAGGCTGCCTTCCCTCGCCTGCACCGGGACGCGGCACGGTCGACCGGTCAGTCTGGGAGAACCGCCGCCACGATCCTGTGCGATGCCGCATGGAGTTTGATGGGCCGAAGGCCCGCGGTTGGATCATGAAGTGGTTGCCCGCTCGCGCGTGGGAGAACGGTGTATATGCCGTCTACTCCAACGTGCTCGGCGATGATGGCGGAACGATCAAGCCGGGCGGTTCGATGATCGTCGATCCATACGGCGAGATGGTGGCGGAGTGCCGGACGATGGAGGACGAGGTCGTGGTCGCGCCGATGCTAAAGGTTGCCCGCGAACTGGCCTCGGGTGCGAGCTACATTCGGGCGCGCCGGCCGGAGCTGTATGCGAAGTTTCTGGAGGAAAATCCGCACACGCGTAATAACAAGCAGCCCGACGTGTATTGGAAACGGGCCGCGCTTACCTCGGCGGGTTCGGATCCGGCTTAAGTCCGCCTTGCAAGATCCGCGCCGGAATAGTATCGTTCAGATCGTGGCACATTTATCCAGGCGTACTCTTCTTACCGGTTCGGCCCTGGCGGCCGTGCCGTTATCGGCACAGGCCTCCTCCATCGGCGTAGGCATGATTGGCGTGGGCAACCGCGGCGCTCACCTGCTCAAGCAGGTGATCGAAGTTCCCGGCACGAGCGTGCGGGCGATATGTGATCTGAAACCGGACCGCGTGGACCGCGCGGCCACAATGGCGGCGCGCGACAAACCCGCCGTGGTGCGCGACTGGAAAGAGCTGCTCCAACGCAGCGACATCGACGCCGTGCATGTGGCCACTCCCTGCGACCTTCACGTCGAGATGGCGATTGCAGCGTTGAAAGCGGGCAAGCACGTCTACCTTGAAAAGCCTGCCGGCATTGAGCCGAAGTCCATTGGCGAACTGGTAAAGGCCGCGAAGGCGAGCAACAAGGTACTCATCGTCGGCCAGCAAATGCGCTCGTCGAAAAAGAATCGCGAACTGGTGGCGCGGTTGCGCGATGGTCTCGTGGGCGACATTCTGATGGTCAAGGCGCAGCGTCATGCAAGCGACGACCTGCCGCACGATGCGTCGAGCGCCGACTGGTTCTTCGACGC
>Ga0075421_100008480_pt1 | contig 12630 bp, 6 predicted proteins | sample SoiMetdeltSBSDD5_FD_75292 | JGI IMG/M metagenome (GOLD analysis project Ga0075421, IMG submission 75292) | Bulk soil microbial communities from a Populus tree surrounding site in Tennessee, USA - Soil MetaG P. deltoides SBSDD5 | ecosystem: Environmental > Terrestrial > Soil > Tree plantation... | reverse complement strand
TTTGCAATCGCAATAAAAACTATCAGGGCAGCATCAGCTAACCCCGTAAAATCTTTAAGAACAGAGTAAACGATAATTTACGTTCCGTTCGTCATTGCGGGCGGGGCGAAGCCAATAAAAATAAAACTATGATCGAACTAAAAGGAATTTATAAGTGGATAAACACAGGCAATAACAGGACATTTTTGTTACGGGACATTAATCTTTCGATAAAGGAAGGAGAATTTATTTCCATTATGGGTCCGTCAGGTTCCGGTAAAACAACATTGCTGAACGTGATCGGGATGTTAGATGAATTCAATGAAGGCGAATACACGTTTCTTCATGAATCGGTGCATAAGCTAAAAGAGAAACAGCGAACTTCTTTATATAAACAATATATCGGTTTTGTATTCCAGGCTTATCACCTGATCGATGAGTTGACTGTCTATGAGAATATTGAGACGCCGCTGATCTACCAAAATGTAAAAACGTCAGAGAGAAAAGCAATGGTAGCGGATATACTTGACCGCTTTAATATCGTAGGAAAAAAAGATCTTTTTCCCACACAGCTTTCAGGTGGACAACAGCAATTGGTTGGGATTGCAAGGGCCCTGATAGCCAAACCAAAATTATTATTGGCTGATGAGCCAACGGGCAACCTGAATTCAAAGCAGGGCGAAGAGATCATGGACCTTTTCAAAGAATTGAATAATGAAGGTGTCGCGATCATACAGGTAACCCACTCTGAGAAAAATGCATCGTATGGAACAAGAATAATTAACCTGCTTGATGGCATGATCGTAAAATGAGGGTATTAAAATATTATCAATTAATAAAAGCTATGAAAAGATTCTTTTTAACTACGGGGATTTTGTGTGCGATGGTTATTTGTTCATTTTCCCAAAATACAGTCACAGGAAAATTAACGCTGCAACAGTGCGTGGAAACAGGTATAGCCAATAATCTTGACGTATTGCAAAGCGACCTCCAGGCACAGGCCGACGAGGTCAACTGGAAACAGGCAAAATTGAATTTGTTGCCTGACCTGAACGCGTCAGCAAGTCATGGGATAAACACAGGTAGAAGCATTGACCCTTTTACCAATACGTATTTGAACCAGAACAGTAATTATGCAAGTTATGGTCTGGGCAGTAATGTTACTTTATTTAATGGAATGGTACTGCAGAATGTGATCAGGCAAAACAAGCTTACTTACGAAGCGTCAAAGATGACATTGCAGCAACGCAAGGACAATCTGACGTTAAATATCATTCTTGCGTATTTACAGGTTTTGAATAATGAGGATATACTTGCCCAGTCACGCAACCAGGCTGAATTGTCGAAGAAACAGGTTGAAAGGCTTGATGTTTTAAATAATGAAGGGGCGATACAACCCTCTCAACTTTCGGATATTAAAGGGCAATATGCCGGCGATCAATTAAGCATCTTAAATGCGCAAAACAGTTTAGAGACATCGAAGATCACCTTATGTCAATTTATGAATGTCCCGTATACAAAGGATTTTTCAGTGGAAAGGCTGGATGCTTCAGCTTTTATGGGTACATATGCAGATACACCTGATAAGATCTATGAAACGGCTTTACAACAATTCGCACAAATAAAGGCGGCAGATTATACGTTGCAAAGCTCGGAGAGAGCGGTAAAGGTTGCGAGAGGAAGATTGTTCCCGACACTTAGTTTTAATGCAGGATTTGGCACTAACTATTCCAATACTGCCAGTACGGCAACATTAATAAATACTACTGATGTGGTAAGTACCGATTATGTGATCGTTAGTGGCAGTCCCACTAATGTAATTAAGAAGCAAAACAATTTCTCCAGTCAAAAAATAAGTTACGCTGATCAGTTGAAGAACAACCGTAATTCTGGTTTTAGTCTTGATATGCGCATTCCGATCTTTAATAGCCTGTTCCAGCGAAACCAGATCAAGCTGGCAAAATTGACCCAAAAAAGTAATGAGCTTGCATTTAAGACTACAAAAACACAATTGCAGCAAGCAATAGAACAGGCTTATGTAAATATGACAACAGCATCTGATCGTTACAAAATATTACTTGAGCAGGTTGAGGCGTATAAAGAATCTTTCAGGGCTGCTGAGATACGCTTTAATGCAGGAGTTGGCAACTCGATCGATTATTTAACCGCAAAAAATAACCTGGACCGTGCCAATATTAATTTGATCAATGCTCAATATGATTATGTACTTCGTACAAAAGTGTTGGATTATTATAAGGGAATGAGATTGTGGTAGTACTTTAAATGTTCAACAAAAAATTGGGTCTATAATATTAAACTCCTACGGAATTACGAAATCCCAAAAATAAAAAAGCAGGATGGCTGGAAAACCCCCTGCTTGGGTCTTTTTGACCCCCACATGAGAAAACTGTATTTTTTAACTGCGCTTGTCGTTAAGCATAACTAACAATTCAAAATTAATCTTATATACCAAGCAGTCTTTGATAAGATAACTGAAGCATGAAAGTTGTATACTGAAGCATTAGTAAGGTTTAATCTTTTCTTAATACAAGTTTATACTCGCCAAAACTTCCTGCTGCAACAGTATGTTTCAGGATCACACTGAATGTGCCTGAACAGGGTGCCACAAAATTGTCAACGCTTGGTACACTTTCAGCAGAAATATTTCCATAAGGCCAGCTGGCGCCACCATAACCACTTCCGTAAACCTGTTTGGGAACTGTTACTGCATTTGTAATCGGGTTCACAGTAACAACGATCGGTAAAGCTCCATCAGCGGCATACTTAAAGGAAAAGTGCGTCGCGTCGATCATCGTTACCTGTACAATGTCTCCTGCCCCATAATCTCCCCATTCATCAGTTACTACTTCAAACGCACCCCGAAAATTATCAGGAGCATATTGGCACACTGCTTCATAACGTACAAAGGTGCTGGCCCCAGGCTGTGCCGCGACACCCGCAGCATAAGAGGCGCCTGTAACAGGAAACGCCTCAAACTTTGCGCCTGTATAAGTGGTAACATCTACGCCAATATCAAATTTATCACCCAGTACAATCGGCGCATTAAATAAGTCTTCCAGCTGTTGTCCTGTGATGGTTATTTCAGTCGGAAAACTCGTTACGTCTGCTTTAAGCAGTTTTACACTTGCCTTGTCATTATTCTTCATCACCACCACATCATATTTCTTTGGAGGAGCATCATTAGGAAAATAACGGTCGACAGTGAATTTCCCGGTAAAGGCATCCGGATCCAATGCAGAGATCACTTGTGTTGATCCCGCAACCTTCACAACCAATGGCACCGGGAATCGTGAGAGCTCAGGGAGCTTTTCAAACCTGTCTTTTTTGCAGGCTGTAAACAACGCCGCTATTGAAAATATATATAAGCTAAGAATGATTATTTTTTTCATATTTCATTTTTTATTGGTGTTTGTTATGGCATCCAGAAAACTTTATAAGTACTTGGATTTTTTTGAGCCGGCGCATTAGGATTACTTTCCAGTTCGGTTTGAAACCAGGGAAGCGCTAAAGCAAATGTTCTGCTCAATTGTACCGGAACAGATTTCTGATTTCCCGGGTTCACAGGATCGCCATTAATAGGAGGTTGCACTCTTCCACCCGGCGCCATCGTTGGATCAGAAGGATCGAATACTACCGGGTAACCTGTTCTCCTGATGTCAGTGTATTGATCAACTGCACTGCCAACAGACGATAGCCATTTTTGCGTCATGATGATCTCTAATTTTTTTGCTGCGGAGGCCGCATCGTATTCTGCCAATACATTCGCCGTATATGTATTTACTGCTGCTGATCCCACCAGTGCAGGAACATTTTGAGTTGGGTGGACATAGTTTGATATTACATAATCGACCTGCTTGAACGATTCGGCCATGGCAGCTTCAAGTTTTGCTCTTGCATCGCCGGTAATAACTCCTGTACTGATCAATTCAGCCTCCAGGTAAAGACGGTCAGCATAAGTAATGAACCTATAAGGAGAAGCACCGGTACCACTGTTTGCAGTTGCTACGGTGGCACTGCCATCATCGTATTTACCACCAACAGGGTAAATACCAAAAAGACTGATCGTGTTTTGCTGCGACCTGTCACGATCAGGACCCACCGAACCAAAATAGATTGAAACAAACGGCCCGTCACGATATTCCGTTTGATTTCCTTCTCTTGTAGCCTGTGTTGCATTTACCTGGTTATAGATATAATACCTGATGCGTGGATCGGGGTTGCCGGTAAAAATTCTTGGATTATATCCTTTTAGTATTTCATAAAACCAGGGACTGACATGATTGCTGCGTTGCGTTGCAAAGTAGGTATAGAAACCAGGATTCCTGTCGTCAGTTGCACCATTTGGTCCATATGGTAAAAGAAAGCTTTCACTTGTTTGACTGATGAGGTTGCCACCGCTGATCAATGCACCTACTTCTGCAGAAACATTTTTTACTTTTCTTATCTGCGTGTACATTTTTAGTTTCAGCGTATTCGCAGCTTTTACCCACCTTGTAACATTGCCACCATAGATAAGATCGTCAGTGCCGGGGCTCTTCGGATTCGGGGCATTTGCATCATTCAGGTCTGCAATGCCTTCGTTGATCAAAGCAAAAAGACTTTCATAGATGGCAGCATCATCATCAAACTTTGGATAGAGTATTCCCTCCTTTAATTTATTGGCCTCTGAATAAGGAACATCACCAAATACATCGACAGCAATACTGTATGCATATGCTTTTAAAATTTTAGCAATACCCGCATAACGCAGATTGCCTGCGGCAGTTGCTTTTGCAATGATATCCTCCAGGTTTTGCATTACACCATACACAGGAAACACTGTACCGGGGTTTGCGGTTGATGAAAACAACTTAGACCATGCTGTTTGAATATTTGGGTCAACACCGGTGATGCCATATTTGTCTGCTTCTTCCCGGGTACTCATCTGGTGGGTATACACGGCAAGTATTTCAGACAAGCCGCCGTTTTGTTCATCCATTGACAATGCATCGCCAAGTGTTCTTTGGGTTGTCGGGAGCAACTTTGATACTTCAACCGCTGTTGGGTTGTTGGGATCCGTGTTGATGTCTAAGAATTTTTTACACGACACTGACAGCAAAGCAACAAGCGGGATGATGAATTTTATTTTATGTGTCATAGTTTTTAAGATTAGGTTTTTGATCAGAATGTAACATTGATATTAAATCCAATTCTCCTTGTTGTAGGAGCTGCTGATAATTCAATTCCCTGAACTGCAGTAGAACCAAAGCTGTTCACTTCGGGATCAAAATTTGTGTACTTCGGCATGTTGGGTGCAAGATGCCATAAGTTCCTGCCGCTAAGGCTTAGTGTAACTCCTTTGATAGCGGGTACTTTCTTCAATAATGTCTTTGGAATATCGTATCCCAGTGTTACCTCTCTCAAATGAAAAACAGTTGCATCATACACTGACCATTCAGTAGCAGAATTAATTCCAAACGAGCCTGAGGGGCCGCCTGCAGAGAAATAAAGATCATTTGTAGTAATTACTGTATGGTTAACAACTTTTTTGCCACCAACCAATAATGGCTGACCTGGATTATTAGGATCGCCATACACACCAGGAATGACCCATGCCGTTTCCCTGTCCCTTGTATCCTTTGTTACACCTCTTCCCAGTAATTGATTCACGGTCACAGAATAAATATCGCCGCCCTGTGTCCAATCCCAAAGCACATTTAATGAAAGTCCTTTGTAACGAAGTGTATTGGTGAGACCCAATTTAAAATCGGGTGTAGGATCACCAACCATTGCTTCCTCATCCGCCGTGATCATCCAACCTGTTACAGGATCGATCAATAAATTGCCTTCTTCATCACGTGCAGATACAGTTCCTCTTAAATAACCAAATGGTTTGCCTGGTTCCAGGTAAGGATTGATACCGGCAATAATTCCTGCCATTTGTATCCTGTCAACACCGCTGGTTAATTCTGTAACGATATTTTCATTGTGTGTAAAAATCCCATGAACATCCCAGCTGAAATTCTTGCCTCTTACAGGGCGCACCAAAAGATCTATTTCAACACCCCGGTTCCTGATGCCGCCAAAGTTTGTTACCTGTGCTAAATAACCTGATGATGGCGGCGTAGTAATGATGGCAATAAGATTGGTTGATTTTCTATTGTACCATGTAAAATCCAGCTCAACTCTTCTTTTTGCAAAGCTTAATTGAGTACCTAACTCGATCTCTGTAGTAAACTCCGGTTTAAGTGACGGGCTATTTGCAGTAGATGGAAGTGTGGCGGAAGGTATTCCTAAAAAGCTTGGATTGATCGTGTATACATCACCTAGTGAGTAAGGAGGAGCATCACGACCCACTTTTGCCCATCCGGCTCTCAACTTTGCATAATCGAGTACATTGCTTTTTAATTTAAAAGCATCGGTAACGATGAATGATCCTGATACAGAAGGGTAGAGGTAACTCCTGTTTTCCACCGGTAGAGTTGAAGACCAGTCATTACGCACTGTTCCATTTAAGAATGCATAGTTTTTATAGCCAACAGTTACATCACCAAACACACCAATGATTCTTTGTCTTGAATAAAAATCGTTGGTGAACTGTTGCTGTGCAGTATTGCCAAGTGTATAAACTCCTTTTGTGATGAACTGGTTACCAGTTTGTGTGGCATCGGTAATAGTGCGTTGATTGATATTGTTACCAACAAGCACTTTCAGGGAAATGTCCTTATGGATGTTGGGAGTAAGTGTAACGAGCAGGTTTGATTCAAGTTCCTGTTTCCTGTAATTATCCAATACCAGTCTTCCAAGTCCTGATGCAGCTCTTGAACCAATCTCTGTTACTTCTCTTCTGTCGATCCTTGCGACATTGCTTCCAACGGTATAGTCAAAACGTATCCATTTATGTATGGTAAAATCAAAATGGGCGCCTGCTACGATCCTTTCTTCATTTGTAGCAATGGTATTATATTTTGCTGACCAACGCGGATTATCATAGCCGGTTACATTAGGTTGTAATGGCAAACCATTTTTATCTTCAAAAGGCAGATTCATGTCCCAGTTACGTGCAAGAAATAATGAACGGGCAAAAGAAGATGCGGTACCACCTACCTGGTTTTCACCAAAGAAACCACCATGCTGGTTAGCTCTTGCGTAAGAAAAATTTCCGCTTACATTTACCCCAAGATCTAATTTGGTTGAAGCGCCGAGGGAAATGTTAGCTCTTTCAAGGTCTGAATTGGATACATATCCTTTATGAAACAAATGTGATGCTGTAACGCCTACAGAACTTTTTTCATCGCCTCCGCTTACGTTCAAAGAATTCTCATAGACAAATCCGTTTCTGAAAAGATCTTTTACATTATTAGGATATGGCCTGAAAGCAATATTGGCTGACGGAAACAATTCAGGATATGCTGCCTTTAATGAAGGCCACGCCGCGATAGAATCCAATGTAGCAAATGCAGGTCCCCATGATCCGTTTGCATTTGAGTAGGCCAGTTGCGATCCTGCACCATATTCGTTTTGATAATCAGGAAGGTTGGCAATTGTTTCATTGGAGAAAGAAGATTTAAATGTGATCTCCGTTCCTTTGGCGCGGCGTGCACTCCCCGATTTTGTTGTAATAACTATTACGCCATTCGATGCTCTGGATCCGTACAATGCCGCAGCGGATGAACCTTTTAAGACGTTCATGCTTGCAATGTCATTGGGATCAAGATTGGCAATGCCACTTGAATAAGCACCACCATTCGATACCTGGCTTGTTGTTGTTACCTGGTCATTACTATAAGGTATGCCATCAACAATGATCAATGGCTCACTGCTTCCAAAGAACGAATTGTTACCACGTATCTGTATCCTGGTTGCAGCTCCTGGTGTTCCCTGTGAACTACGAATGTCAACACCTGCAACTTTTCCCTGTAAACTTTTTAAGACATCTGGTTCAGATTTCTGTAAAAGATTATCAGGATTTACTTTCGACACCGAATAACCCAACCCACGGTCAGAACGGCGGATACCAAGCGCTGTAACGACGACTTCAGTTAAAGCACCGGTGCCGGAAAGTGTTGCGTTCACTGTTGTTTGCGTACCGATATTTACTTCATTCGCCTGGTAGCCTGAAGAAGTAAAAACAAGCACTGCATTTGCAGGCGCCTGTATGGTGAAGTTTCCATTTTCATCGGCTGATACTGCTGTGGAAGTGCCCTTGATGGTGACCGTTGCAAACGGTACTGGTCTTCCTTCAGCATTGATTACCCTACCGGTAACCGTTCTATTTTGCCCGAACATGATCAACACGGACAAAAAGAATAATGCAGTAGATAAGATTTTTTTCATGCAACATTAATTTTTTATAGAATGAATAATGGGAAGGCATAAATTTTCATGAAAAAGCTTCAAATGAAAATTGCTTAATTACTGAAGCATGAATAACAATAACTGAACTGATGATTTTTTCAATTAAAAAGAGGTCGTATTAAAGGGAGCTCAATGGAACACAACGAACACAAAGAAACACGAAGGACACAAAGGATGATGATCAACAAACCATCTTTGTGCCCGTTGTGAATACTTCGTGTTCTTTGTGTTATTTCATTTGTCTACACAAAGACACCATCCACTATCAGTACCCGGAATTTTGGGAAATATTTGGATTCGCATCTCTTTCATCCTGCGGTATCGGGAATATCCTCCTGAAATTATCTTTCGGAATTGAAACCGGCGTAACGCCAACATAGTTGTTATTGATATTGACCCTGGTGACGTCCACATTCAAGCGTTGCAGATCAAGATACCTCATGCCCTCAAAGGCAAGCTCTTTTCTTCTTTCGATCATAATGTCGGCCAGCAGCAATTCACCTCCTGAAGCGTAACCTGCAAATGAAGGGTCCCTTTGCTTAGCAACCTGGTTAAGATAAAGTCTTGCATTGACGTCATCTCCCGTACGATTATACGCTTCAGCCAGTATCAGCAACACTTCGGCATATCTTATCACTTTTGTATCATCCTTGTCGGCTGCGGTATTCGTATTCGGATATTTGTTAACGATTCGAACAGTTTGCCCTGCTCTTGTGCCGGTAATAAAAAGACCTTTCCTGGCATCGGTGGCTGTGTAACTGTTGTAGAGATCGTCTGAACCGATAGCATCACCATAACCCGCCTGGTCGAAGAAATAAGACAAGGAATTACTACCATTATTATTCACTGCATCGCTTGTTACTTCAAATATTGTTTCCAGCTTATTAGAAACAGGCGCTGCACCTTTCCAGTAGTTCACCACGTTTGCGGCAGTTGCTAAAGTATACCCGCCATTGTTTACTACATCAAGTGCTGCTGTTTTTGCAGCAGCCCAGTCTCCTTTGAACAATGCTACTCTTGCCTGTAAAGCCCGCGCTGTGAATTTGGTAACATAGGAAGAGTTCTTTGATGTATTTGTCATTGTCGAAAATGCACTTGCAAGATCTGCATCAATCAGCGCATACACTTCTGATACTTTCGCACGGGAGGGTTTTAATAACGCGTCGTATGTCGTAACAACAGGAACGCCTTCCGCGTTAGGATCAACCGTATACTGTTTAGCAAACCAATTTACCAGGTTAAAATACATCAGGGCTCTGATTGTCATCGCTTCACCTTTTAATTGGTTTGAATTTGCAGAAGTTACCGGAGAATTGATGATGTTATTTGCTCTTAAGATGGCATTATAAGCCGATGCCCATGTTGCAGAGCTGTTAGGGTTAGTGCTTATAAATGTGAAATTGAACTCAGCAATATACCTGTTTGAGTTTTGTGTTGAAATAAAGGCATTGTCTGCCATCAGGTCGCCATACAAGGGTAAAGAACGACCATATAAATTCACACTTCTCAATTGTGCATATAATCCATTAAGCGCCGCTACCATTCCGGCTTCATCAACAATTGCTTCATCTTGCGGTACCTGGTCATAAGGAGAAAGATCAAGAAAATCTTTTTTGCATGAAGTAAAAAGCAATGTTATGATCGATATAATTAAAACTATTTTTTTCATTTTAGCTTTTTTAATGTTCATAATTAGAAACCAAGAGTCACACCAACAGAAACTGTTCTCTGGATCAGGATCTGCAGGTCGTTCGTACCATTGATCGGCTGTTCGGGATCAAACGTGATGTCTTTATCAAAGGCTTTTGTCCAAAGATTTGTTCCGCGAACATAGAACCTCACGTTGTCCATTTTCATTGTGCTGGCAACTGATCTTGGCAGTGTATAGGAGAGTGTAAGATCTCTCAGGCGGATAAAATCACCTTTGTAATACCAGCGTGATGATTCAGCATTGGAAACATTGGCACCTCCATATACATATTTTGGGATATCGGTAACGTCACCTGCCTTTTGCCACCGACCCAATTGCTTCCTGATCTTATTCAGTTGTGGATTAAATCCGTCGCTCCATGAAATAAATCCCCAGTTGTCGTACACAAGATTTCCATATTGGTAATTGAATTGTGCATCGAGTGTAAAGGATTTATAATTAAATGCGGTTGAAAAACTTCCAAAACCTTTAGGTGACGCACTGCCTATGATACCACGCTGTACGGTTGTTACATTGCTGGTAGTTTGTGTTTTTGTATCATCAGTATACCACAAAGGATTTCCATTTGCAGGATCGACGCCGGCCCAAAGCCGCGTGTAAATGGCCTGGTAATCTTCACCAACACGACGGATATAGGGAAGGGCAAGAATATCTGCATTGTTGCGAAGGGAAGTGATCTTGTTTTTATTCAATGCTATATTAAATGTAAAATCCCAGGTAAAGTCCTTTGTTCTTACCGGTATAACATTCACCTGGAATTCCCATCCCTTATTTTCCATCGATCCGACATTGGCGGAAACACTATTAAACCCCGAGGTCCTTGAAAGAGGATCATTAAGAATAAGGTTTTCTGTTTTCCGGATATAATAGTCTGCGTTTAGTGTTAGTCTTCCATCCCAAACCACTGCGTCGATACCAATATTGAGTGGCTTATTTATCTCCCATGTCAGGTCGGGGTTTTCCACCTGGTTTGGTGCACTGCCCGGCTGCTGGTTATAGTTTGCATTGAAAATATAGGTCCCTTTCCATGTATAGTTGCCGATCTCTGCGTTTCCATTTACACCATATGATGCTCTCAATTTTAAAGCATTGATGAAATTGATGTTCTTAATAAAATTTTCCTGGTCAAGATTCCATGCGCCGCCTACCGACCAGAACGTACCATATTTATTATTGGCACCAAAACGTGATGAGCCATCACGACGGACGCTTCCCGAAAGAATATATTTATTCTTATAACCCCATTGCATCATAGAGAGAGCTGATACAAAAGAATAATCGGTCCTGGCTCCATTGGCAACACTTGGTGAGCTCGGCACAGGAAGTGGAATGGAGGTGGTAGCAGGAACTCCTTCGCCCCGCGTGGTTATATTATATTGTTTTGATTTCTGTGCTTCATAGCCAACAGTAAAGTCAAGTGAAAGGTCCTTACTGCTTAAAAAGTCGTGACGATAGTTCAATAAATTACTCCATACCCAGTTGGCTACCCTTGTGTCATAATTATACATTCTTCCGCCAACTGTTCTTGAATCGCCAAAAAACGGATTATCGTAGCGTTCCTCTTCAATATTAATAAAGTCGACACCAAACTTAGTTGTAAACTTCAGGTCTTTGTAAAACTGGTATTCGCCATTCAGGTTGGCAAGCACCTTTACATTATTTAATAGGATGCGATCATATTCAGCGATGGCTAAGGGGTTATAAAGTTGGTTAAAGGTTGTTGTGCTGTAATTCAAAGTGCCATCAGGATTATAAGCATTCTGTGAAGGACGCAGCCAATATGCATCGGCAACGGGATTTCTGAAATTGCTTGATTGTGACGGTGAGTTCTGTTTGATATAAGAACCCGTTGTACTAATACCAATGGTAAACTTATCGGTTGCTTTATGTTTGATATTGAAAGCGCCTGAATAACGTTTAAAATCGGAGCCAATCACAACAGCCTTTTGGTCAAAGACTCCAATTGAAGTATAAAAAGTTGTTTTGGGATCACCACCGGAAATAGAAGCATTGATATTTTGAGTTGTTCCCTGGCGTGTAACAAGGTCAACCCAATCTTCATTTGCCGTATTACTAAAACCAAGGTTATTTAATGTCGCGTCCATTGTCGCCTGGGACACACCGGCATTTACAAGACCTTCCCTGGTCAATGCAAAATATTCTTCCCGGTTCAATGGCCTGGCCGCATCATTTATATAAGCCGTATTGCCAAATCCAAATTCTGAGTCGATCCTTATTTTGCTTTTGCCCGCCCGACCCTGTTTGGTGTTAATTAATATAACTCCATTTGCCGCGCGGGAACCATAAATCGAAGCGGAGGCTGCATCTTTTAGTACACTCACCGATTCGATGTCATTGGGATTTAACCCGGCAAGTGCATTGGATGTATTATTTAGCCTTGAGAAATCACCGGAATTCACAGGTATACCGTCTATCACATATAGTGGTGCGGCACCTGCCGTAACCGAACCGATGCCACGGATACGTATCTGTTGGATACCTCCCGGCTGGCCTGTAGGAGATGTCGACAAGAGTCCGGGGACTTTGCCTTGCAACATCTGGTCAACAGAACTAAAGGGTTT
>Ga0075421_100008479_pt1 | contig 12630 bp, 8 predicted proteins | sample SoiMetdeltSBSDD5_FD_75292 | JGI IMG/M metagenome (GOLD analysis project Ga0075421, IMG submission 75292) | Bulk soil microbial communities from a Populus tree surrounding site in Tennessee, USA - Soil MetaG P. deltoides SBSDD5 | ecosystem: Environmental > Terrestrial > Soil > Tree plantation... | reverse complement strand
CTCGGAACTGGAAGGCGGCTACGAACTTCACCAAGCATCCGAGCACGGCGCGTAACGCTATCATGTCGACCGCTGTTGCCCTTGCTCTGAACCGCGACGTTGGGCCAATGGCCCTGAACTTCCCCAATCCCGCGGGCTCCGGCTTCGGACAATCGACAAGCGCGCCGTCCCCGTCGGGCCTGCGCCAGCAGGCCGAGCAGACGAGAAGCGAGGTCGGCGAGGCGCTCGACCGCGGCCGCGCGGGCGCCGAATCAGCTTCGGTGGCGCGCGACAGCCTCGCCGAAGACATGAGCAGGCTGCGCGACGATGTCGCGAGCCCGAAAGAGACGCTGGCGCGGTTCGCCTCCCAGGCCGGCAGCGAGGCCAGCCAGACGCTTCGCCAGGTCGGCCAGACGGTCGCCTCGCACGTCGGAACGGCGTCGAGTCGCCTCGCCGAGGCCGGTTCCGTAAGGGTGGTGTTCGATAACGCGCAATTCCTGGCTTGGTATCGTGAGCGGTTCCCGATCAACGCCATGTAGGGCGGCGACGGCAACTCAATCTCGGGACCATGCGCCAACTCGCCGCCTCCGCGTGGCTCGATCCTTGCGGCGGCGGTTCTTTTAATGGCAGTGGCGGTCTCACGCTGACGCCGAGGCTGTTTGTGGGCAACGGCGGGGTCGACATCGAGCGCACCGCTGACAGTTCGAGCGTCGCCCGACCTGTACGTGAAGGCTTCGGGGAGTCATGGGCCCGATCTGATCCAGATCAACGCCGCACGTCTCGCCAACTGGTAAGCTTTGCAGACTCGAAATCCCTTCGAGCAGTTCCCCTCTGACAAACTCTAGAAATAAAGGCTCCGAACCGAGCAATTTTGACCACAAATAACCATCGACTGAGCAATTTTGAACAGACCCCTCCCAGGCTCCCGGGTTTAGCTTTCCGGGTTCGGCGGCGCTAAGCTGAGGGGCGCCGAACCGGGCCAGGTGAGCGCGTATGTCAGAAGTCGGAGAGTATCGTCGGTACGCGCAAATGTGCGTCGAGAACGCCGAAACAGCGCCTTCGGAAGGTGATCGAAAGGCCTTGCTCAGCTTAGCACGGCATTGGCTGCAACGTGCTTCCGACGCCAAGGGCCGGCAGCTAGCGACCCCAGACGGCCCCTGAGGCGCGTTCCCATGAGCAAACAGTGGCAGGATTTCTGGACGCTGCTGTTCCTTGCAGTCCGGCTACGACAATGAGTCGCGACTCCAGCTACAAAAGGGGTCAGGACTGGTCGATCATGGATATCGAAGATCTGCGGGGTTTCGCTAAGGCCCTGACGATTGATGATCTCACCATCATCATGGCGCGGAGCCGTCAAGAGATTCAAAAGAAACTGGTGGAACTTGGCCTGTCCGCGGTGAAGAGCGGTCCCAACAACACAGACGAGAGCTAATCGCGGGCGAATGCCTACCGCCGGGCGGCGACGGCTCGGTCGTCGTCCAGTTCGGCGGTTGCGACGGCAAGATTCCGAACTGTCTGCCGATCATGCCGGGCTGGAACTGCATGGTGCGGCTCTATCGCTTCGCGCAGCCTGAGACTTGTCGATTTTGACCCCCAAGCGGCCATTGGCGAGCTGCCGACTGCGACCTCGTGGGGTGCCCAAGTGAATGGTGGCTAGCCCAGGAGGACGAGATTCGAGCACGACAGGCTTGTATTCCGCCATTGCGAGAATCTATGGAGGCTCGTGCTTCCGACGAAAGCGCGAAAGCGGTATGATCGCGCAACACGCCCATTCAATGCACCGGGAGGAGGCCATGCGGAAATCTTTGCTCGCCGCCACCGTCAGCGTCGCGGCCCTCGCGTTGTCATCGTCACAGCCGCTCGTCGCGCAAGGCGATGTCGACCAGCAGCTGGGCACCGTGCACTTCAAGACCTCGTGCAACGAGATCGCGCAGCGCCGCTTCGATCGGGCGATGCGCTACCAGCACTCGTACTGGTATCTCAACGCGAAGGAGGTGTTCGAGGAGGCGCTGAAGGCCGATCCGGACTGCGCCATGGCGTACTGGGGCATTGCGATGACCCTGCTCGACAACCCGCACAACGCAATCCCGCGCGGCAGCCTCGCGCCCGGCCTTGCAGCCATCCAGAAGGCCAAGGCCATGAACGCCCCGACGGAGCGCGAGCGGGACTACATCGACGCGCTCATGCTGATGTACGCCGACCACGACAAGCTCAGCCACACCCAGCGCATCCGCGCCTTCCGCGACGCGCAGGAAACGATGGCGGCGAAGTACCCGGACGATGACGAGGCGCAGATCGCGTACGCGATTACGCTCAACACCTCAGCCGACCTGAACGACAAGACTTACGCCCAGCAGAGCAAGGGCGCCGCGATCCTGGAGCCGCTCTCCAAGCGCCTGCCACGTCATCCCGGCGTCACCCACTACCTGATCCACCTCTACGACTATCCGGCGACCGCGGCGAAGGGGCTCGACGCTGCAAACCGCTACGCGCAGGTCGCGCCGGCCGCGCCGCACGCCCAGCACATGCCGTCGCATATCTATACCCGCGTCGGGTACTGGAAGGAGTCGATCGATTCCAACACCGCCTCGGTGAAGGCCGCGAAGTCGGAGAAATCGGTCGGTAATTACCTGCACGCGCAGGATTACATGGTCTACGCCCACCTTCAGCTCGGCCAGGACAAGCAGGCGCACGCCGTCATGGACGAGATGATGAAGGAGTTCGAATTCAAGGCGACCGTCTCGGGTGCCGATTATGCGCTGGCAGCTGCGCCGGCACGTTATGCGGTCGAACGCGGCGACTGGGACGGCGCCTCGCAGCTGACGGTCCGGCCGAGCACCTTCAATTACGTCATGGCGATGTCGCACTTTGCCCGCGCACTCGGCGCAGCGCGTTCCGGCAAGCCGGACGCCGCCAAGGCCGACATCGCCAAGCTCGAAGAGCTGCGCGACAAGCTGCGCGACGCCAAGGATCGCTACTGGTCCGAGATCGTCGATATCCAGCGACAGGTCGCGGTCGCCTGGGTGCTGCACGCCGAGGGCAAGTTCGACGACGCCCTCAAAACCATGAGCGCGGCCGCGGACGCCGAGGACAAGACCGAGAAGCACGCGGTCACCCCCGGCCCGCTCGCGCCGGCGCGCGAGCTCTACGGCCAGATGCTGCTCGACCGCGGCATGGCGAAGGAGGCGCTGGCGGCGTTCGAGGCAACCAAAGCCAAGGAGCCGAACCGCTTCCGCGGCTATGCGGGCGCCGCGATGGCGGCCGACAAGCTCGGCGACAAAGCCGCGGCGCGAGACAACTACCAGAAGCTTATGGCACTGAACGCCAACGCCGAAACCGAGCGGCCGGAGGTCGCTGCGGCGAAGAAGTATCTCGCCAGCAACTAGCTCTCCCGGGAACGGAGCCGACCGGGCCATGAAACGGGTCACGGCCATCGCCGTCATCGCCGCCTTCCTGGTGGGCGGACTGGCGGCGGCGTTGGCGTGGTTCGGCCTGCCGATGCGCGCGGTTGCGACCGCCCCGCAACCGGCCTGGACCGAGGTGGCCTGGCCCTTCCCCCCGGATGCGTGGGGAAAAGGCAAGGCGTTCCGCTGCAAGGCGGCGGACTGCGGCGCGGAGGTAAGGCTTTACTTCCGCGCCAAGCTGGGTTTCTGCAACTGCACGACCGGCGTAGCCGACGACGAGGATCTCGATCGCATGGGAGATCTTGATCTCGTCGGCGCGGTTTCGCCGCTCGGTGCCGGTCGGCCGATCACCGTCGCCTGGATGAAAGGTCGCAGCCGCGCCTATGCGCTCACCGCCCGCAATGCGTTGGGCAACACCGTGATATCGATTGCCTTCAACGACCGCTGCGACATGGTGGTGGCAACCGCCCTGCTCGGCGACGACCGGACGGCGGCGATCGAGCCCGGCGTGATCGCCTTCCTCAACAGTCAAACGGTGCTGCGCTGGGCCGAGGCGACGCTCGGGCTCTAGTCTGCCCGCGGTTGAGTTCGGCGTCGCCGCAATCGCCCGCATTTGCGATTGCGGGACATCAGCCTCCGTGTCCGTTTCTGGCCAATGCGCCCAAATGTCCGCTCCTCCGTCAGCTCGTGGCGGTAAACCGGAATAGAAATATGCTCAGTCTGCGACTTGTCGCTTTTGACCGACCCATCTCGGACCTGGTTGCTTGCGATGCAGCGTCCACCTGGGAGCGACATGCGATTGGGATCCGGAAGTGCTGCGCCGTGCGCGGAGCGGTCGGTGGCGGGCTGAGTGCTCAATCGCGCTCACGTTTCGGATACGGCGTGCCGTCCTTATGCCTAAACGTCTTTACTCCGTCGGGGCCTGCCTTCAATTCCAAATCGATGTCTGGATAGGTGACTTCGTCGCCTGGCGTGCGGTCTCCCACGACTAGAAACGCGGCATCTTTGTCGGTCACATTCAGGAAGTGGTGACCGTCTCCAGTACCCGCGGGGAAGGCGATGCAAGTGCCCGGCCGGACAGTTTCGCGCCCCGCATCGGTGACCAGGACGAATTCGCCTTCGATGATGTAGACGAATTCATCCTGTCGTGTGTGGGCGTGCCGGGCCGAAGATTGGCCGCCGGGCTCGACACGTACGAAGTTCACGCCGTAGTTTTTAAGCCCGCCGTAATCGCCTAGACGACGGTTCCACCGCTTGCGCTGGCCGTCACGAAATGGCGCCGGATACCCGGATGAATTGCTCTCCGGCAAATCCGTCGGCTTGAATACTTTGGAAGCCCTCATATGCATTCTCTCGGCAGCCTTGCGACATGGTGCTCTGCCGGGTTCTTTACCGCAAGGCGCTAGTCTCCTGCCTGAAAGGCTTTTCCGACAGCAAGGTTGCTGCAACTGCTCGGGCCTCAAAATGGCTATCTCGGACGCTGACCTTCGCGAAGCGCACCATCGCGTCTGCGCGCTTCGAGGTCCGGAAAATGGGGGTAAAGGAGAAATGTTGTAATCGCGACCGATTCGGCGCTCCTGACCCGAACCGAACCTCGGAGCGTTATGCCGACGACTGACAGGCCGCACAGTCGCTCCAACACCCGCTGACTCCTCGACGCCGTTTCGATATCCTGCAATTCGGCGTAGCTGGAAGGGTGTCAATCATGCGTCCTCTGGAGCTTCGTCGTGCGCCTCCTGCCCTGGCCGCCGCCGTCCTGCTGTTCGCCTTCACCCTCGGCACCCCTCGCGCCGCCTCGCCAGCGGCGTCGGCCGCGCAGGGTGACTTCGCGGGCTTCGTCGACATTGGGGCTGGCCGCCGCCTGTACCTGGAGTGCCGGGGCACGGGCAGTCCGGTGGTCGTGCTTGAAGCCGGCTACCGCAGCTCCGCCAGGATCTGGAGCGAGGACCTCCACCAGTCGGGGGCGCCGCGGACGATGGTCCTCTCAGGCGTGGCCGTTTTCACCCGTGTTTGCGCCTATGATCGACCAGGGACCGTGGCCGCCATCAACGACAATGTTCGCCAGAGCCGCAGCGACCCGGTCCCCATGCCGCGGACCGCCCTGAACGTCGTTGCTGACCTCCACGCACTGCTGCGCGCCGCAGGCGTTTCCGCTCCATATGTGTTCGCAGGCCACTCGCTGGGCGGTCTTTTCGTCAGGCTCTACGCCAGCACCTATCCCCGTGACGTGCTCGGGCTCGTCCTCGTCGACGCCTATTCTGAGATGCTCGAAACGCTGTTGACGCCGGAGCGGTGGGCGGCCCTGGTGCGACTCAACGTGCGCTCCGGCAGCGACACGGTAAAGCCCATCCCGAGCTATGGCGATCTCGAGACGATCGGGTACGGAAAAGATAACGCCGTGATGCGCCAGGCGGCCGCGACCACGCCACTTGGCCCGATGCCACTGGCAGTTCTCGCCCATGCGCGTCCGTTCGACCTGCCGAAGGAGGCGGAGGGGTTTTCGTCGGACGCATTGGAATCGGTCCTGCGTGCGGCGAACGAAAATCTGGCGACGCTCGTCCCCAACGCACGCTTCTACGTGGCCAAAGACAGCGGCCATGATATCCACCAAGATCAGCCAGAGCTGGTGATCGAAGCAATCCGGCAGGTAGTTGTGGGCGTTCGACATCCAGCCACGTGGTATGACCTGACGTCTTGTTGCGCGAAATAGGCACTTCACGCAGCCCGCGCAGCAGGGTCGTGCTAGAAATCCTCCCAACGCGCGCCGAAGCGATGCAGGGTCGACGAACGTGCGCGCATAGACGAAGATGCCGCATGGTGAAAAACCGCGAGGCAACACAATGAACAGCCGTAGTGTTATCCGTCGGCCTGCGATCACGGCCCTCGAGCCAAAGTGAATTTCGGGTGGAGGCGAATGCGATGAACCGCGCGATCTTCCTGCCCTTTCTTTTCGTCAGCGCGAACCTCTTGATCGGCTGCGGCAGCGAGCCGGTGGCAGGTTCCGCATCACCTCCACCGCCGCCCGTCACGGTCGCGCGTCCGTTGCAGAAAGCAATCACCGAATGGGACGAGTACACCGGCCGCTTCACGGCGGTGGCATCCGTCGAAATCCGGCCGCGCGTTTCGGGCTTCATCGACTCCATCCATTTCCAGGACGGACAGATCGTCACGCAGGGCGATCTGCTGTTCGTCATCGACAGGCGGCCGTACGCGGCCGCCGTCGAGCAGGCCAAGGCGGATGTGGAAAGCGCGCAGGCCAAGCTCGAGATCGCCAACCTGGACGTGGAACGGGCAAGGCCGTTGCTGCAGAGCCAGACCGTGACCGCGCGCGAGTTCGAAACGCGCCGGTCGGCCCAGCGCAATGCCGCGGCGGTGGTGGCCTCGCTCGAAGCGGTGCTGAAACAGGCCGAGCTCAATCTCGCATGGACGGAGGTGCGCGCGCCCATTTCCGGGCGGATTTCCGACCGGCGGATCGATGCCGGCAATCTCGTGTCCGGCGGACAGACGGGCGCGACCCTGCTGACCGTCATCGTCTCGATCGATCCCATTCATTTCGTTTTCGATGCCAGCGAGGCCGACTACCTGCGCTACGAGCGGCTCGATGCGGCCGGCACGCGGCACTCGTCGCGCTACGTCCCGAACCCGGTTTCGGTCCGGCTCGCGGATGAGGACGACTACCGGCACCACGGCCGGATGAATTTCGTCGACAACACGCTCAATCCGAAGACCGGCACCATTCGCGGGCGCGCCATCTTCGACAACAAGGATGGCCTGCTGACGCCGGGATATTTCGGCCGGCTTCGGCTGTTCGGCGGCCAGCACGATGGTCTGCTCGTGCCGGACAGCGCGATCGCGTCGGATCAGGCGAGCAAGATCGTGTTCGCGGTCGCCGACGACGGAACGGTCGCCGCCAAACGGGTCGAGCTCGGCCCGATCGTTGACGGCCTGCGGGTCATCCGCTCCGGCCTTGCGCCGACGGACCGCATCGTCATCGATGGCCTGCAGCGCGCCCGCCCGGGGCAGAAGGTCAAAGCCGAGGACGGAAACATCGAGGCCCCGCCCCAATAGGGCCCTTGCACCTCGTGCGCGCGATTTGAGGGACTGGTCGCCATGCGGTTTTCGCATTTCTTCATCGACAGGCCGATCTTTGCAGCCGTCGTTTCGATCATCATCACGCTCCTGGGCGCGATCTCGTTCCGCGCCCTGCCCATCACCGAGTATCCGGAGATCGCGCCGCCGACGGTGGTCGTGAACGCGATCTATGCGGGTGCGTCCGCGGAGGTCATAGCGCAGACGGTGGCGGCGCCGATCGAGCAGGAGATCAACGGCGTCGACAACATGCTGTACGTCGTATCGCAGTCGAGCGGCGACGGGGCGGTCGCGATCAACGTCGTCTTCAAGCCGGGGACGAACGTCGACCAAGCGCAGGTGCTGGTGCAGAATCGCGTCGCGGTCGCGCTGCCGCGGTTGCCGGAAGAAGTCCGGCGTCTCGGCGTGACCGTGCGCAAGAGCTCTCCCGACCTGATGCTGGTGATCCATCTGATCTCCCCCGACGGGAGCCTGGACCAGCAGTACATTTCCAACTACGCGACCATCAATATCCGGGACGTGATCGCCCGGATCGACGGGGTCGGCGACACCATCGTGTTCGGCGCCCGCGACTATGCGATGCGGATCTGGCTCGACCCCGCCAAGGTACAGTCGCGCGGCCTCACCGCCAGCGACGTGGTCGCCGGCTTGCGCGCCGCCAACGTGCAGGTCGCCGCCGGCGCGATCAACCAGCCTCCAGCTACGTCGCCGAGCGGGTTCGAAGTAGCGGTGCAGACGCTCGGCCGCCTGTCGAGCCCGGAACAATTCAGCGACATCATCGTCGCCACCGATCCGGAGGGTCGGGTGACGCGCGTGCGCGACGTCGCCCGGGTCGAGCTCGGCTCGCAGGACTACACGCGAAACGCCTACCTCAACAATCAGGTCGCGACCGCAATCGGGATCTTCCAGCGTCCGGGCTCGAACGCGCTCGCGACCGCGGCTGCGGTTATCGCCACGATGGACGCGCTCTCAAAGGATTTTCCGCAAGGGATGATCTACCGGGTCGCCTACAACACGACCGAGTTCATTCAGCAGTCGGTCGACGAGGTGATCAAGACGCTGCTGGAAGCCGCCGTCCTGGTCGTGATCGTCGTTATTCTGTTCCTGCAGTCCTGGCGTGCCGCCATCATCCCGATCCTCGCCATCCCGGTGTCGCTGATCGGCACCTTCTTCGTCATGGCGGCGTTCGGTTTTTCGCTGAACAATCTCACGCTTTTCGGCCTGGTCCTTGCCATCGGCATCGTCGTCGACGACGCGATCGTGGTGGTGGAGAACGCCGAGCGCTATCTGCGCCAGGGTATGAGCCCGCGCGACGCCGCCCATAAGACCATGGACGAGGTCAGCGGCGCGCTGGTCGCGATCGCTCTCGTGCTGTGCGCGGTCTTCATTCCGACGGCGTTCATCGCCGGTATTTCCGGCGCGTTCTACCGGCAATTCGCAGTCACGATTACCGCCGCGACCATCATTTCCGCAATCGTATCGCTGACGTTGTCGCCTGCGCTGGCGGCATTGCTTCTGCGGCCGCACGACCATGAAGTGAAGCCGGGGTTTTGGCGCACCGTAAGCCTGCCGTTCGACTTTTTCTTCTCCAGCTTCAACAGGATGTTCGAGAAGCTGTCGGCGGGCTACGCCGGACTGACGCGACGGGCGTTGCGCGTTTCGGCGCTCATGCTGGTCATCTACGCCGGTTTCATCGGGCTTGCTTTCTTTGAGTTTTCCCGCACGCCGTCGGGCTTCATCCCCCCGCTCGACCGCGGTTACTTCATTGCCGCGATTACGTTGCCGCCCGGATCCAGCCTGGAGCGGACCGACCGCGTCGTGCGCAAGGCGTCGGAAATGTTGATTTCGCGGCCCGGAGTGGCACACGCGGTCGCGTTCGCCGGCTTCGACGGCTCGACTTTTACGAACGCCCCCAATTCGGGCGTTGTCTTCGTGCCCTTGAAGCCGTTCGAGGAGCGCGTGAAGGCCGGCCTCGCGACCACGACCATCCTGAACGACCTGCGCGGCCAGATGCAGACGCTGCGCGAAGCCTTTGTCCTCGTCATTCCGCCGCCCTCGGTGCCCGGCATCGGCACCGGCGGGGGGTTCAAATTGTACGTCCAGGACCGCGCCGGCCGCGGTCCGCGTGCGCTCGAACAGACGGTCGGCAGCATCGTGGGCCCGGCCAACCAGACCAAAGGCCTGGTTCAAGTCTTCTCGCTGTTCAACACCGCGACGCCGCAGGTCTACGGCGACATCGACCGCACCAAGGCCGAGATGCTGGGCGTGCCGATCACGCGCTTCTTCGACACCCTCTCGACCTACATGGGCTCTACCTTCGTCAACGAATTCAACATCCTGGGGAGGACGTACCGGGTCACCGCGCAGGCCGACAACCCATTCCGACTCTCGGTGCGGGACGTCGAGAATCTACGCACGCGCTCCGTTTCGGACGAGATGGTTCCGCTCGGATCTGTTGCACGCTTCCGCGAAATTACCGGCCCGTACCGTGTGCCGCGCTACAACCTGTTCCCGGCCGCGGAAGTGCAGGGCGCAACACTGCCGGGCTTCTCCACCGGCCAGGCGATTGCCGCAATGGAGAAAATCGTCGCCGCCAACCTGCCGTCGGGTTTCGGCTTCGAATGGACCGAGATTGCCCTGCAGGAGAAGGCCGCCGGCAATACCGCGGCGATCGCGTTCAGTCTTGCGGTGGTGTTCGTGTTTCTTCTGTTGGCCGCTCAATATGAGAGCCTGTTGTTGCCGCTTGCCGTGATCTTGATCGTGCCGATGTGTCTGCTGGCTGCGATCAGCGGGGTGCTGTTGCGCGGGATGGACAACAACATCCTCACCCAGATCGGGTTTGTGGTGCTGATCGGCCTGGCCGCCAAGAACGCGATCCTGATCGTCGAGTTCGCAAAGCAGGCAGAGGAACAAGGAGCCGATCGGTGGGATGCGGTAGTTCAGGCCGCGCAAACGCGCCTTCGGCCGATCCTGATGACCTCCCTCGCGTTCATCCTCGGTGTGCTACCGCTTGTGCTGGCGACGGGGGCTGGTGCCGAGATGCGTCAGGCGCTCGGCACGGCGGTGTTCTTCGGCATGCTCGGTGTCACGCTGTTCGGATTACTGTTCACTCCGGTGTTTTACGTGCTTGTGCGCTGGTTCGGCGCGCGCCGCACATCGATCGAGAGCAAGACCGACGATCTTCAGCTCCAATAGTCCGGCATCTTGGGAGCGGCACAGCGGCGCTCACATTCGTTTCGCCGGGCAATTGGCTCGCTCACCATACCAGTCGATCTAGGCAACCGCATCGAGCGCATTGTCGGTCACGTGCCTCGCCCGCCGGCAGTCCCGGATGAACAGGCAGATACCGCATAGCCGGCGATGATCACGAGATGGGGACGCCGGCACGCCGGGAGATCAAGGCTCGGGACTGCTGCTACGGCGGAATTGACCGCGTAATCTGGACCTGAGGTGCCGGGCGATTCGTGGATCGAGTGCGGCACTTTGCCGGCTAGCGTGTTCGGACAAGAGCGGGGCTTCAAGGCTCCTGGTCCGAACATTCAACGGTTGGCGTCGGAGGATCAGTCTGCGTCACGCTCGCCCAAGACGCGGCGAAGTTCTTCGGGGTTGCTCAACAAATTGCGAAGCCTCTCCGGGTCGAATTTGAAGGAGCGCTCGTAGGCAAAGCCATGCTGTATTCGATCAGGCCTACGCGCAGAAATACGATCGCGCGGCCGCTCAAGTGAGGCACTCTTGACCTTCTTCGTCACAGGCTGCTCCCTTGCGACCGGTCATATCTCCGTCACACGGGGGACGCCAGCGGGGAGTGAGAAGCCTCGAGCTTCTGAGCGAACAGGGCGCGAACCTGCGGGTCCCATTGCCCGATTCTGTATTATTCTGTGGTCTTTCGAGGGGCCTGGTGCGTCAGCAAAAGCGCCGCCGGAACGCGCTCCGCGAAGCACAGATAATTGCCGAACGTGAAGACTGCATGTTTGCGACGTGTTAATCGTGCCATGATCAGGCAGCCCTTCGGACGGAGGGGACATGCCAATTGTTCAGACACGTCGCGAAATGATACCCGGGCTCTGTGGTGCGGTAGTGTCCCCAATGTTCCGCGCGCGGCACACCGAACAAACCGCCAGTGATCGGATCGCCCAATGGGTGCATCACCTGAACCATTTGCAGGCCGACTGTAGGGGCCAGGGCTGAGGCGGTCGGATAGCACCGGAGGAACCTCATGAGCCAGCTCGAGCCTGCCACACAAGCGTTCATCGACAGCCTTGCCGGCGCACCGCCTCTCTACACGCTCTCGCCCGAGGCAGCTCGCAACGTGCTCGCCGGCGCCCAGAAATCGGTGCCGGTCACGCTCGCGCCCGCGCGGAGCGATGACCGTGTCCTCAATGTCGGCCCCAAGGGACGCACCGAAATCCGGATCTATCGACCGGAGAACGCCGAAGGCACGCTGCCGGTGGTGATCTACACCCATGGCGGCGGCTGGGTGCTAGGCGACCGCGAGACGCATGACCGGCTGGTCCGCGAGCTGACCGTCGGAGCGAACGCCGTCGTGGTGTTCGTCGACTATGATCGCTCGCCCGAGAACCGCTATCCGATCGCGGTTGAGGAAAGCTATGCCGTGCTCAAGTATGTGACCGCATCCCGACGAGTTCGGCGCGGATACCAGCCGCATCGCGATCGCGGGCGACAGCGTCGGCGGCAACATGACAGCCGCGGTCGCGCTCCTCGCCAAGGAGCGCAATGGGCCTTCGGTCAAGGCGCAGCTTCTCTTCTACCCGGTCACCGACGCCTCGATGTCGACCGGCTCCTATCAGGAGTTTGCCGAAGGCCCATGGCTGACCAAAAAAGCGATGGAATGGTTCTGGGATCAATATCTGCCCGACGTTTCCAAGCGCAGCGACATTCATGTGTCGCCGATCAACGCCAGCTCGGAGCAGCTCAAGGGCCTGCCCCAGACGCTGCTCTTGGTCGACGAGAACGACGTGCTGCGCGACGAGGGCGAAGCCTATGGCCGCAAGCTCGCTGCGGCTGGCGTCCGGTCAGGTCGGTTCGCTACAATGGCACGATCCACGACTTCATGCTGCTCAACCCGATCGCGAAAACGCCGGCGGTGCGTGGCGCTGTCGATCAGGCGGCAGATTATCTGCGTAAGGTCTTCGCCGAC
>Ga0075421_100008476_pt1 | contig 12631 bp, 8 predicted proteins | sample SoiMetdeltSBSDD5_FD_75292 | JGI IMG/M metagenome (GOLD analysis project Ga0075421, IMG submission 75292) | Bulk soil microbial communities from a Populus tree surrounding site in Tennessee, USA - Soil MetaG P. deltoides SBSDD5 | ecosystem: Environmental > Terrestrial > Soil > Tree plantation... | reverse complement strand
CGAGCATCGCGCCAATGCGGGCATGAAGCCACGGAATGCTCATCGCGACCGGCAGCAGTACGATCGCGTACACCCAGGGCGCCAGCCACGTCGCCTCATACGCGCGCAGCCACGGCAGCGCGATCGCGAACGAGGTGACGAGGGCCGTGGTGGTCACGACCAGAGCCAGCCCGCGCTTGATGAACAGATCGAAGAACTCGAATCGATATTCGAAGTAGGTGCCGACGAACATGAACGCGATCGGCAGCGACTTCACCGCGATCTCGAGCAACCGTCCGAGGATTGAGGCAGCGGCAGAGTCACCCTCGAGTCGAAAGACCAGGACGAACAGGACGGCCATCACCGCAAACAGCGCGATGTGCCACCGTGACGATCGGGCTTCGCGTGGAGTCTTGTCGTGCGATGGATCGGTCGCGAGCAGCGCCATGGAGTAGACGGACGCACCGATGAAGAGGCCGACCAGGGCGGCGGTCATCCATCGCCCGACGGTCTCGGTGGCGAACCCACCGGCGCCGAAGAATCCCAGCGTGCCTGCCATTGCCAAAATGGTCGCGAGGGCATACCCCGGCACGACCGCGTAGCGCCACACCGGTGCAGGCGGCTCGATGCGCGAAGCCACCGCGTCAGCCCACGTCATGTGGGCGATGAGCGGCGGGAACGCGAACGACAGCCACATGGCACCCATCTGTACCGGCCAGATCTGACGATGCGGCCCGAGCTCTGCCAGGCCGATGATCAGATTGACGGCGAACCAGAACAGACAAACGGTCCAAAGCGCGAAGCCGACGCGAGCCGTCCGGTCGATATTTGAATCGGCCGTGGCGTTCCGGTCGTTTCTGCCATCCTCCCGAACCGAGATCGCGAGCAACGCGGCGTATGCGAAGGCGCCGAACGTATACACGAGCAATCCCATGATTCGAACGGCGTTCATTACGGCGGCAGCATACGAAGTTCGCCCGATCGGCGGAAGTGAAATCCCGTGACTGGCGGTGAACGGCAGATGAGTGGTTCCTGCGAGGCGTGGCCGGCGAGGTCGTTTCGCGAACGTGCTAGCATCGCGATTTGATGGATACGTTCTCGCACGGCGCATGGGGCTATGCCGTGCTGCACAATCGGGCGGGTCTTGCCTGGTGGGGCGCCCTGGCCGGCGCCGCGCCGGACCTGCTGTGGTTCTTGCCCAGCACCGTCGAGCGCGTGGTCGAGCGCGGCTGGTCTGGAGCGCTCGCCGGCCGTGACAACCGGATCTGGCGCGCGGACGGGCCACCGCTCCCGCCCGATCTGGTGGAAGCCTATTTCCGTTACTACGTCTACACCCACAGCCTTGTCTTGCTTGCCGTCGTCACCGCCGCTGTGCTCTGCACCCGGTGGCGGCGCTGGGCATGGCTCGCCGTGCCCTATGGGCTGCACATCCTGATGGATATCCCGACACACGAGCGCTATCAGACGCGGCCGTTCTTTCCCCTCTCACAGTGGCAGTTCGAGGGCCTCACCTGGGCGGATCCACGAATCTTCTTTCCGAACCTCGTGGCGCTGATTGCTGTGTACGCGTGGATCTTCCGATCCCGGGCCAAGACGTGATGACCCGCCAGTCACATATTCAGATCCTGCGTATCGTTGTTGGTTGCGCTGCGTTGCTGGTGTCAGGCGTCCGGCCGATCGCGGCCGACCAGATCATCAGCTACAAGGTGTCGTTCCCTGCGCCCGAGCATCACTACGCACAGGTCGAGGTGACGTTCCCCGATGTCAAAGGCACCGTCGAGGTGCGCATGAGCCGTTCGTCACCCGGCCGTTATGCGCTTCACGAGTTCGCGAAGAACGTGTTCGACGTGCAGTCGTTCAACGGTGACGGCAAACCGATCGCGATCGCTCGACCGAATCCCTATCAGTGGAATATCGACGGCCACGACGGAACGGCGCGCATCGTCTACAAGATCTATGGGGATCACGTCGATGGGACGTACCTGGCCATCGATCCGACGCACGCGCACATGAACATGCCGGCGACGCTGATGTGGGCGCGCGGCCTCGAGTCTCGTCCGGTGCGTGTGACGTTTGCGCCACCCGCAAACGGCGCGTGGGTTCCGGCGACACAACTGTTTCCGACCGAGGATCCCTGGACGTTCACTGCCCCGAACCTGCAGTACCTGATGGACAGTCCGACGGAACTCAGCGCGCAGACGATTCGCTCGTTCACCGTCCGCAACCCCGATGGAAAGACGTTCACGATCCGCGCGGCCGTTCACCACGATGCGACCGATACCGAGATCAACGAGTACGTCACAGGTGTCGACAAGATCGTCAAGGAGCACGGCGCGATCTTTGGTGAGTACCCGGAGTTCGACACCGGTTCCTACACGTTCCTCGGCGACTACGTGCCGTGGGGCGGCGGCGACGGGATGGAGCACCGCAACAGCACGGTGGTGGCGGCGCCGGTTTCACTGCGCACTCCGGGCATCGTCCGCGACGTGCTGGACACCGTGTCACACGAGTTCTTCCACGCGTGGAATGTCGAGCGCATCCGTCCAAAGTCGCTCGAGCCGTTTTCATTCGAAGAAGCGAACATGTCCGGTGAGCTGTGGCTCGCCGAGGGCTTCACGCAGTACTACGGCAACCTGGTCATGGTGCGGAGCGGGCTGGTGCCGATGCCGCAGGGCATTTCGGGGTTGGTGCAAGCGGCCAGCTCGGTCATCACCGATCCCGGCCGCCAGTTCCGATCGGCGGTGGGCATGAGCCAGATGGCCCCTTTTACCGACGCTGCGCGCGCCGTCGATTCGACGAACTTCGCGAACACCTTCATCTCCTATTACACGTACGGCGCGGCGGTTGCGCTGGCACTGGATCTCAGCCTGCGCGACCGATCGAATGGCGCGCTGACGCTCGATGACTACATGCGTGCGATGTGGAAGGTGCACGGCAAACCCGGCGGATCGCAGCCAGGCTTCGTCGCACGCCCGTACACGTTGCAAGACGCGCGCGCCCGGCTCGCCGAAGTATCCGGCGATCGTGCGTTCGCCGATCAGTTCTTCGACAAGTACATCGAGGGCCGGGAGGTTGTGGATTATGCTCGACTGCTGCAGCGCGCGGGGTTCATCCTTCGCAAGGCGCGCGGCGGCGCATGGATGGGCAACGTGGGCGTCGATCAGGACGGCACGATTACGACGCTGCTCGACTGGGGTTGCCCGGCGTTCGAAGCGGGCCTCGACCAGGGCGATATGATTCTCGCGCTAGACAGCAAGACGCTCGACAGCCGGACGACGGTAACAAGTGTTCTCAAATTGCACAAACCGGGCGATCGGCTCGGCGTATCGTTCAGGCGACGCGACGGAACGACCGGCACAGCTACCATTACCTTGAGGGAGAACCCGGAAATGGAAGTTGTGGCCGTAGAGTCCAACAGTGGCACGTTGACGGCGGATCAGAAACAGTTCAGAAGCGCCTGGCTCGGATCGCGGCGGTGAGCGCTGTCACACCTGGTTTGATGGAACCGTCAGACCAGGGCCCGGCGTCTGAGACCTTAGGGCTCCTGTGATCGGCACGATGATCGGTACGACCGTTCAGCACTACCGGATCGGTTCACGCCTCGGTAGCGGCGGGATGGGCGAGGTGTACCGTGCCGAGGACGTACGCCTCGGCCGGCCCGTGGCCCTGAAATTCCTGCCCCCCGGACTCAAAGCAGATCCGGACAGCCGTGCGAGGCTGCTCAACGAGGCGCGTGCCGCGTCGATGCTCCGATCTCCCAACATCGCGGTCACTTACGACATCGGCGAGCACGCCGGCTCGGACTTCATCGTGATGGAGTTCGTCGAGGGCGAGTTGCTGTCGACGCGGGTGGCCAACGGCCCGCTGCAGATTCGCGAAGTGGTCGAAATTGGTCTGCAGGTGGCGGATGCGCTCGACGAGGCGCACGGCCGCGGCATCATTCACCGCGACATCAAGAGCGCTAACCTGATGTGGACCAGGCGCGGCCTGGTCAAGGTCCTCGACTTCGGTCTGGCGAAGTTCATCAGGACCGGCGACATGACGGCGGCGGAAATGACGCAGCCCCAGGTGACGGTGGCCGGGATGGTCGTCGGCACGGTCTCTTACATGGCGCCGGAGCAGGCACTCGGCCGCCCCGTCGACCATCGCGCCGATCTCTTCTCGCTGGGCATCGTGCTGTTCGAGCTCGCGACGGGCCGCACACCGTTTGTCGGCACGTCGGCGACCGAGATCATCGATCGCATCCTCCACGAGATTCCCCCGCCACCGTCACGGCTGAACGCGGGCGTGCCGCCATCATTCGATGCGGTCATCGCCCGGCTGCTCGAGAAATCGCCGACGTTCCGCTATCAGACGGCGCGCGAGGTGCAGACGGATCTGCGGGATGTCGTGCGCGAGCTCGATAGTGGAACCAGGCGGACGACGAGCCGTGTGGCCATCGGCCTTCAGCCGGAGCCACGGGTCGACAGTTCGGTCGCGGTGATGACCTTCGTCAACATCACGCGTGAACCGAACGACGACTGGATCGGAACGGGGATCGCGGAAACGGTCAGCTCGGATCTGAAGAACATTCACGGGCTGAGCGTGATCGGCCGCGCGCGCGTGTTCGACGCGCTGCGCAATCTGAGCTCCGACACGCGGCTGGACGAATCGCTGGCCATCGACATCGGCCGCCGGCTCGGCGCCACGTGGGTCGTGGTCGGAGGGTTCCAGCGCCTCGGCGAGCTGGTGCGCATCACCGCCCACTTCGTGGATGTCGTCACCGGCGAGGTCCGCAAGACGGTCAAGGTCGATGGACTCATGGGCGACATCTTTGCGCTGCAGGACAAGATTGTTTACGAACTGAGCCAGGGCTTGAACGTCGTGCTGCGCGGAACGGAAGTCGCTGAGATCGAACGTCGCGAAACCCGATCGGTCGAAGCGTACGAGAGCTACGCCCGCGGGATGCTCAACATGCGGCTGGCGACGCGCGATTCGCTCGAGCGGGCCATTTCGTCGTTCGAGGAAGCTACCCGGCACGACCCGGAGTACGCGACGGCCTGGGCTGCACTTGGCGGAGCGTACGGGTTGAAGGGATCGTTCATGAGCATCAACGATCTCGTGCTCAAGGCGATCGAGACGGAGAAGCGTGCGCTCCAGATCGATCCGGACCTCGCCGAAGCGCATCAGTGGCTCGGTGCGTCGCTGCTGACGCTCGGAAAGACGGATGATGCGATCGCGTCGATCAAAGAGGCGATCCGGCGTGAACCGGAAAACGGTCAGGCGCACCAGGGTCTGGCGCGTGCCTACTGGGTCGGGAAGGGGGATTTCGCTGCCGCCATTCCCGAATTCGAGCGCGCGATCGAGCTCAACCCGGAAGCAGGCTATTCATATCTGCAGCTCGGCCTGCTGTTGGCGTGGGAGGGACGGTACGAACAGGCAGAGGCGGTGTGCAAGCGCGCAGTGGACCTTCAGGAGCAGTACATTTCGGGCGACGCAGGGCTGCAGGTCGTCGGGGCGAACGCGCGACTTGGCTACGTCTATTACCTGCAGGGCCGTTACAAGGACGCGATTCACGAGTACGAGCGGGGGCTGGCGTTCACCACAGGCAGCGACCACGCGCTGAAGGAGCGCGCCATCATCGAGCTGAACTCGAAGCTCGGCTCCGCCTACCACCGGCTTCGCAACGACGAAGAGGCCAAGCGCTTCTTCGATCGCGCAGTCAAGAACTTCGACGCGCGAGTGGCGAAAGGCGCTGACGATCCGTTTACGCGCTACTACGTAGCCTGCGTGCACGCGCTCCGCGGGGATATCGAGCGCGCACTCGATTCGCTCGAGCGTGTCTGGGCTGCGTTGCCCGCCCTGACCGCCGCCCGCATTCGCCGCGATCCCGATCTCGACAGCGTCCGCGATCATCCGCGCTTCATCGCGCTGGTGATTTCCCGATAGGGTCAGATCTTGTTTCTTGCAGGAATGTCCTCTTGTGAGGAGTCCTGGGAAGGGGACATTCGTGCAAGAAACAAGATCTGACCCCTCCACGACCCCCACCCCCACCCACACCACCAGGTACGATGTGATCATTGTGGGCGCCGGGCCCGCGGGGCTGAGTGCAGCGCTCATGCTGGGGCGCTGCAGCCGCTCAGTGCTGATCTGCGACACCGGGCGGCCGCGAAACGCCGCGTCCCACGCGATGCACGGATACCTTTCCCGCGACGGTGTGCCCCCGCTCGAGTTCCTGGCGATGGGCCGGAAAGAGCTCGAACGCTATGACACCGTGTCGCTCCGGCAGGTGGAAGTCGTCGAGGCAAGCTGCGCGCCCGACAAGCGGTTCGACGTCACGCTCGCGACGGGCGAGAACATTCGCAGCCGCAAACTGCTGATTGCCACCGGCGTCGTCGACAACCTGCCAACGATCGAGGGTTTCCGCGAGTTGTACGGCCGCAGTGTGTTTCACTGCCCGTACTGTGACGGCTGGGAGGTCCGCGATCAGCCGCTGGCGATCTACGGCCGCGGCGAGCGCGGCCTCGGCCTGTCGCTCGAGCTGACAGCGTGGAGCCGCGATCTCGTGCTGTGCACCGATGGCGACGCCGACATCGATCGTGACGGATACGATCGGCTCGCGCGCAACGGCATTATCGTGCGTGAGGAGCGCATCGCCCGTCTGGAGGGCACCGAAGGCAGGCTGGATCACGTGGTCTTCGCAACGGGCGAACGTTTGCCGCGGCGCGCGCTGTTCTTCACGACCGGGCAATTCCAGCGCTCTGACCTGTCGACGCGCCTGGGCTGCGAGATCAACGAGAAGGGCACGGTCAGAACCGGCAAGTACGAGACGACGCACCTGCCTGGACTCTACGTCGCCGGCGACGCCTCTCGAGCGGTGCAATGGGTCGTCGTGGCCGCAGCAGAAGGCGCGGAAGCGGCCTTCGCGATCAATTCCGACCTGATCAAGGAAGATCTCCAGTAGCGGGGCCTTTTCGAGGCATTTAGCCTATTGGACCGGTCCAATCTGACATTCTGGGACCGTTGGTGGGCCGAAACCGGCCGTTTTTAAGTGCCAATAGGTGATTGGCTTGACTGGTGGCTGGGCTTCCGGACCACACTTGCTGCTGCGGAGGACCCATGTTCGACCTGATCGAGCGGCAGTTCGTCCGGACCGCCCGCCCGTTGTACTCGCACCTCGTGACCCTGCTCGAATCCGCGATTTCGCGCGGCGAGCTGCCTTCAGGCTCGCGCGTGCTCCCGGAACGCGAGCTCGCCAAGAAACTCCACATCAGCCGAACCACCGTCGTGAGCGCGTACCGCGAACTCGAAGCGCGCGGCCTGCTTCGCGGATATGTCGGTCGGGGCACGTTCGTCTGTGCGGCGCCGGATCCGTCCGGGGCGCCGTTCGCCTGGCGAGGCAAGATCGCTTCGGCCGCCCTCAGATCGAGCGACTCGACGCTGCGCGACACGCTGCGCCATTCGTCCGATTCACGGGTGCTCTCGCTTGCCGCCGGTGAACCGGCCATCGACTGCTTCCCCCTTGCAGCGTTTCGTCAGGCAGTCGACCAGGTGCTGAAGAAGGACAGCACGGCGGTCTGGCGGCACGGACCGACCGAGGGCCAAAGCACGCTTCGCGAAGCCATCGCCGAACGCTTTGGTGTGCCGACCGACAGCGTGCTCGTGCTGGCCGGCGCCCAGCAGGGGCTCGATCTGCTGGCGCGGTGCCTTATCGATCCCGGTGACGCCGTCATCATCGATCGGCCCGGATACCTGGGCGCCATTCAGTCGTTCCGCGCCGCGGCCGCAAAGCTCATTGGCTGGGACGTGGTCGGCGGCGATATCGACGAGCTCGAAGATCTGCTGCTTCGCTATCGCCCGAAGCTCATTTACACGAACCCGACGTTCCAGAATCCCACTGGCGTGACGATGCCGATTCGCGTGCGTCGGGAGCTGCTGCGGCTCGCCGAGCGCTACCGCGTGCCGATCGTTGAGGATGCCACTTACGGCGAGCTCTATTTCAACGAAGCGCCGCCGCCCTCGCTTCGCGATCTTGATACGCAGAACATCGTCATTCACCTGAACAGTTTTTCAAAGGTCCTCGCCCCGGGGCTGCGACTTGGCTGGCTGTCGGCCGCGCCGTCGATCGTCGATCAGATCGCCATCATCAAGCAGCGGCTCGATCCCCACACGCAGAACCTCGTGCAGTTCGCGATGGCTCGCCTGATTCGGGACGGCAGCTTCGATGCGCACCTGAAGACGCTGCGCAGCGAGCACTCCCGCCGCTGCGCGACGATGCTGACAGCAGTGCAGCGCCACATCGCGCCGGGGATGCTCCGCTTCGCGAAGCCGCAGGGCGGCCTATATCTGTGGTGTCGCCTACCGGCAGCTGTGAGCTCGCGCGCGGTGCTGGATCGAGCGCTTGCGGCGGGTGTGGCGTTCGTCGCCGGCCACGCGTTCTATCCAGATCCGGCTGGGGAGTCCGAGCTGCGCATCTGCTTCTCCAGCGTGACACCAGAGGCGATCGACGAGGCCATTCGCAGGCTGGCGTCAGCGATCGGCCGGCGTCCCGAGGTGTTACAGCCCCGCGCCCTCATGCCCACTGCCTGATGCGTCGGCGTGAGCCGGCCTCCGCGCCGACTCACGTCCGGCCTCTACCCAGCCCACCCGGGTCAGCATCGATCCCATAAGCGTCGAAAGCGCGGCCGCGCGCCTCGCTGTCTGCGATCGGCTCCCAAGCACGCGCAGCGCCAGCGGGACGGGTCCTGATAACACTCCTGCCAGGCGAGTGACCAACCCGCTGCTCCCTGACCTCAGCGCCTCCATCTCGGGATCGTGATGCGACTCGATTCCCAGTCCGATAGCCGTTTCCACGAGCGCGGCGCCAATGGCGATGCGATTCAACGCGCGGCTTCGATGTCCCAGCAGTTCGAGCAGCGACGCAGCGCTTCCGACGCCCGATGCTCCAAAGTGAATTGGAAGGAGTTGTACGTTTCGCGACCAGACGGGAATCGCAGTCGCGCCGAGGAGCACCCCCGTATAGGTGGAGAGCACGAGCCCGGTCGCCGCGGCCATGACCTCCGCCGCATCGCCAATGACCTTGACGGCGATACGTCCCCGCGATGCACGCTGGATCAGGTCCGCTGCTGCTGCAGCCGCCGCGGCGTTCGAAAACGCCACCAGCGTCCACGCACCCACAGACATCGGGCTGCGCAGCTTGAAGACGCGAAGCATGTTCAGAAACCGCTCGGGCCGTCCGAGATCCGAAATCAGCAATGGCGCCGACGCGGCGCCGCCGACGGCTGCAACCCATCGTGCGTCACGGACCAGCGACGAGTCTCCACCGATTCGACGCGCGACTGCGCCGATGACCGCCGAGGCGCCCGCTGTGCCGCCGACGAAAAAGTACGCCGGCACCTCCCATGTCCACACCGGCGCCTTGAGCATGGGAAGGCCGTAGTACCCATCCGTACTTCTGCTGCGTTGCGGGATGGGCGATCCAGAAATCGCCATCGTCTCGGCGCTGACAGTGCCCGTACGCTCCGCCTCACGGCGAATCTCGTAGAGTCTCCGCTCGCGTTGGACGTCGTCTGTCACGTTTCAGGAGGTCGCGTCCCGGATGACGAGTTCTTCGAGGCCGTCGGCTTCGACAAACCGTCCGGCCTTCGGCACGAACGCACGCCAGCCGGTCGTCTCGAGTACCCACCGCAGCGCGATGATGCCGGTCTGACCGCGTGCGTCGAGGATGGCGGTATACACCGTGTCATCGCGGCCCAGGTCGACAGCCAGCGCATGGTCGGGTCCTTCGTGTGCGCCGCGTCCCGCCTGATCGATCTCGAGATCCGGGAAGACTTCACGAAGGAGGGCAGTGACGTCGCCTTTCGTACCCAGCGGCGGCGCCATCTCGATCGCTTCCGGGCCTGCGGAGGAGTCCAGCTTCAATAACATCACTCGCGGCAATCGAACATGGTTGGTCTCTTCGGCCGCGACCTGAACCACCGGCACGTATGCCACCTTGGGTGGCGAGACTGGCGTCGGCACTTCAATCGGTGTTGGCACCTCGATCGGCGCCGCTGCAGACGGAACTGGCGGCGGGGGTGCCGATGGGGCGGGTGCGGGAGCTTTGACCTCTTCGGCAGGTGGTTCTGCTGCCTCGGCAACCTGCGCGGCGTAGGGCATCAGCCGCTCGAGCACCGACTCTCTGTCGCCACTCTCCGCGACGACCGGCACTGGCGGACCCGGGCTTTTGCGAATCAGATAGCCCAGGGTTGCCAATGACGCGAGTCCAAGAGCGACGAGCGAGAGCGGCCACACGATGCTCGGCGAGCCATTGAAGTCGAGAAGGATGACGTTCGCAGCCAGCGGGCTCGACAACCCCGAGAGTACCTGCCGGGACGCCAATCGTTCGAGGAAGCCCGCTCGCACCAGGCCGGTGATCTCGCCGGAGATTCCAGCCGTCGCCGCTGCCTGCTGCATCGTCTGCACTGATCGCGAGACAGGAGCGCCCGATTTCATGAGCGGCTGCGCGACGGCCAGCGCTCCGGGAATTCGCGTCGCGACCACGAGCGGAGCCGGCTGGTTTACAGGTGCGCCAGCGGGTCTTGCGGGAAGAAAGAGCTCTTCGATGGATCCGCCCGCTTCGCGATACGCGCCACCCTTGTAGTCGATCTCACAGCCGGTGACTCTGAGGTTCAGCGACGGCGGTCCGCCCTGACGGAGCTGTGCACAGGTGACGGAAGCCTGAGTGCGCGCGCGGGAAGCGTTGTACAAGCCCTCGGTTCCGAAGGCCAGAAACGCGACCGCGGGAATCAGGAGAGCGAATTTCAACATCAGTCGGCTTGCTGTGAACCAGATAAGAAGGCGACGGCCGTTCCGATCAGCATGAGTCCGGCTGCAATCGCTGCTGAAGTCCACCCCTTCCGTAAATGCACGGTCGGAACCTCAGGCGCTGGAGGCAGATTGTACTCTTCGGGGCGGCCCCTGAAGATGAAGATTGCGTGCGTGCCGCCGACGCTGGTCCCCCGGCCGTCGTACAGCGTGGCATCCGTAATTCCGCGACGGTTGAGCTCGGCGATTCGGTGTGCCGCACGCTCCCTGAGATCGTCGAGATCGCCGAATTGAATCGACTCGGTCGGGCATGCCGTCGCACAGGCAGGCTCCAAGCCGGCTTTCTGCCTGTCATAGCAGAACGTGCACTTGAACGCCCGTCCGTCACCAGGCCTGCGATCGACGACACCGAACGGACAGGCGACGATGCAGTAGCCGCAACCATTGCAGACGTCAGGCTGAATGAAGACGCTGCCGAACTCCGTGCGGACGATCGATCCCGTCGGGCAGGCCTCGAGGCAGCCGGCGTTCGCGCAGTGCTTGCAGACATCCGACGAGAAGTCCCAGCGAAAGACGTTGCTCCGGTATCCGGCATCGCCATCCAACCGCTGACCGTCGCCTCGTTCGACAAACTTCACGTGACGCCAGGTCGAGTGTCCGAGTCCGGCCGTGTTGTCGTAGGAAAAGCCGGTAAAGTTGAACCCGTCGCCGGGTACGTCGTTCCATTCCTTGCATGCGACTTCGCACGCCTTGCATCCGATGCAGATGGTGGAGTCAGTCAGAAAGGCGGTGGGCATGTTTACGGCACAACGTCATCGGCACCAGGGGGTTGGGGCCGTGGCCCCCGGTTCCCGGCTCCAGGTCCAGGATTCGCGGTGGCCTCCACACGGCAGACGAGCGCCTTCGATTCCATGATCCGGACGTTGGGCTCTTCAGAAATCGCAATCAGATCGTTGACGACGTCGCCGCGGACCAGGCCTCTGCCCCCGAAATGATACGGCAGCCCGACCTGATGCACGATGCGGCCTTGGATCGTGAGCGGGCGCATGCGAGGCGTGACAAGGGCTCTGGCTTCGATTGCGCCGCGCGGCGTCGTGATCGCCACGATCGATCCGTTTGGTGCGCCGATGCTCTCTGCCAGCTCCGGTGACAGCTCACAAAAGAGCTCCGGCTGCAGCTCGGCCAGGTGCGACAGGGTCCGCGACATCCCGCCAGCCGTGTGATGCTCCGTCAGGCGGTAGGTCGTCAGTACGTGCGGATATTTGGGATCGCCGGGTGACTGCGCATACGGATTGTCTGGCCGTACCTTCGGATCCGCGACCGGATTGATCTGCTGCTGATACACCCGGTTCGGCACAGGGGACTCGAAGGGTTCGTAGTGCGCCGGCAGTGGACCGTCTTTCAGGCCGCCGGGCACCCAAATCCTGCCGAGACCATCGGGATGCATGATGAACGGCGCATCACCAGGGATGGCGGCGTCGGCCCGCGCCCCAGTCGGTGGCGCGTAATCCGGCGGCTTGTCCTTCGTGAAGTCCGGCGTATCGAGCCCCGTCCACTGCTTCGCGTTCGCATCCCACCAGACGAGTTTCTTTCGTTCGCTCCACGGCGTGCCATCGGGTCGTGCCGACGCACGGTTGTAGAGGATGCGCCGATCGGCCGGCCACGCGAACCCCCATCCATGCCCATATGGGCCGGAAGGGTAGCGTTCGCGCGTGCGGTTGTGACCGGGCGCTGGATACACGCCGGAGTATATCCAGCACCCGCACGAGGTTGATCCATCCGCCGCCAGCGCCGTGTATCCGCTGACTTGTTTTCCGTCGGCGACCGTCTTGCCGTTGATCTCCTTCAAGACCTCGTCAATCTCGAG
>Ga0075421_100008475_pt1 | contig 12632 bp, 8 predicted proteins | sample SoiMetdeltSBSDD5_FD_75292 | JGI IMG/M metagenome (GOLD analysis project Ga0075421, IMG submission 75292) | Bulk soil microbial communities from a Populus tree surrounding site in Tennessee, USA - Soil MetaG P. deltoides SBSDD5 | ecosystem: Environmental > Terrestrial > Soil > Tree plantation... | reverse complement strand
CAGTTGGCGGCAGTGACGGTCCGTGTAGTCTAGACACTGCCGACACACCTCGAAAATAATAGTCAGATGAATAACTTAGATCGCCGCGTCAGCGTGGCGCCCATGATGGATTACACGGACACAAGCGGATCACGCTGACTAGTCAACGGCTTACGTTCGTCGCGAATGGCGTGTACCAGTTTTGTCACAGCTGCAAGACGTTGGCCTGCCACTGGCGCGGCTCTATCGTTCCTGTGACTAAGCGACAGCCTGCAACGCTGAGCGAAGCCTGCGACAGCCAGTTCGTCCATTGCGCTCTGAAGCATGCGACGAAAGCGACAGATTGCGACGGGAGCCCCTGCTGATCGCCAAGCCGGCCGGAACACACAGCGCGACAGCAACGCCCGGCGCTTGTTTCGACGAATTATAGTGCCTCGCGCATCATGACCTCAGCGGACCAAAGGCGGCGCGAAGCTCCCGCGTGAACAGCTCCGGCTGTTCCCACGCCGGGAAGTGTCCACCGCGGTCGAGCCTGTTGTAGTGCACGAGGTTCGGATACGCCCGCTCCGCCCAGCTGCGCGGCGGCAAGTACAACTCGTCCGGAAATACGCTCACCCCCACCGGGATCGTCACGTTCTTCGGCGCGAAATAGTTGAACGTGTTCTCCCGATAGAGACGGGCGGCAGACACTGCCGTGTTCGTCAGCCAGTACAGCGTAATGTTGTCGAGGATCTCGTCCCGCGTCGGGCTGGTGCGCTCGCCGTCGAAAGCTCGCACCATCAGCTGCCGCAGGCGGCGATCGAAATCGATGATGAACGTCGCGAGGCCGACCGGTGAGTCCGAGAACCCGGTCAACGTCTGCGGGCGTGCCGCCATCAGCAACGCGTAGTAGACGTCCTTGTAGGTGGTCGCGAGCATTTCGTACGCCACTTGCTCCTCCGCGGACAGACCGGCGGGCGGCGGAGCATTCGTCCACGCAGCCGCATCGATCTCCGGCGGAACGACGCCGGCCATGTTCGTGTGCATGCCGATCAATCCTGCGGGCGCCTGCGCCGCCAGCAGATCGGTGACGATTGCGCCCCAATCGCCGCCTTGCGCCACGTAGCGCGTGTAGCCGAGACGTTTCATCAGGACGTCCCACGCACGCCCGATGCGCGCGGGATCCCACCCCGTAGTCGTCGGCTTGCCCGAGAATCCGTAGCCGGGCATCGACGGGATCACCAGTTCGAACGCGTCCGCCGCAGTGCCGCCGTACGCCGTCGGATTCGTCAGCGGCTCGATGATCTTCAGCTTGTGAAGCACCGATCCGGGCCAGCCGTGTGTGATGAGCAACGGCAACGCATTCGGATGCTTCGACATGACGTGGATGAAGTGAATGTCGAGTCCGTCGATCTCGGTGATGAATTGCGGGAACGAGTTCAACTTCGCCTCGACCTTGCGCCAGTCGTACTGGGTTCCCCAGTAGTGCGTGAGCTTCTGTACCGTCGCAAGCGGCACCCCCTGCGACAGATCGTTGGTCGTCTCCTTCTCGGGCAGACGTGCCGCGAGAACACGCCGACGCAGATCGTCGAGCTCGGCGTCGGATGCGCGGTACGTGAACGGACGAATGGTGCTCATGGCGGATCTCCTGCGTTCGGAAGAGGGTGGATGACGCGTCACCGCGTCATCCACCGCATCAGCTTCGAGCTACCGCAGCGACTTGAATCCTGCGCGCAGCTCCTTCACGAACAGCTCGGGCTGCTCCCAGGCGGCAAAGTGACCGCCCTTGTCGAGCTTGTTGAAGTGCACGAGGTTGGGAAACGCACGCTCCGCCCAGCTCCGCGGCACCGACTCGATCTCATCCGGGAAGACGCTCACCGCAACGGGCAGGGTGACGTTCTTGACGGCGAAGTAGCTGTGCTTGTTCTCGCCATAGAGACGAGAGGCGGACACACCCGTGTTGGTCAGCCAGAACAGCGTGACGTTGTCGAGCACGTCGTCTCGCGTGAGGCCGGTGCGCTCACCGTCGAAAGCGCGCGCGATGAGCGTCAGGCTGCGCGGGTCGTGATCGATCAGGAAGGTCGCGAGGCCGACGGGGGAGTCCGACAACGCGGTCAGCGTTTGCGGGCGCGACCCCATGTAGAACGCGTAGTAGACGTTCTTGTATGTGAACGCCAAGTCGTCGTACGCGCGCTTCTCTTCGGCCGAAAGCCCATCCGGCGCGGGCTTGCCCAGGAAGGCAGCCGCGTCGATGTCGGGCGGAACGACGCCCGGCATGTTGGTGTGAATGCCGAGCAGGCCGGCGGGCTTCTGCACTCCCATGAACTCCGTGATGACTGCGCCCCAATCGCCGCCCTGCGCCACGTACTTCTTGTAACCGAGGCGCTTCATCAGCACGTCCCAGGCGCGGGCGATGCGCTCGGGTCCCCAGCCGGTGGCCGTGGGCCTGCCCGAGAATCCGTAGCCGGGCATCGACGGGATCACCACGTCGAATGCGTCTGCCGCCGAGCCGCCGTACGCCGTCGGGTTGGTCAGGGGATCGATGATCTTCAACTGCTCGATGGTCGAGCCCGGCCAGCCGTGCGTGACGATGACGGGCAGCGCATTGGGATGCTTCGACTTCACGTGAATGAAATGAATGTCGAGCCCATCGATCTCGGTGATGAACTGCGGGTACGAGTTCATCCTGGTTTCGATCTTGCGCCAGTCGTATTCAGTGGCCCAGTACTTCGCGAGCTTCTGCACTGTCGCCAGCGGCACGCCCTGCGAGTGATCGTTGACGGGCTCTTTCTCGGGCAGACGCGCGGCGACGATGCGCCGGCGCAGATCGTCGAGCTCGGCGTCGGACGCGCGGTACGTGAACGGGCGGATCGCCGTGTTCTCCGTCGTGTCACGGGGTCGGGTAGGCGTAGAGCTACTAGGAGCAAGCGCTCCGCCGCCGGTAACCTCGCCTGCCACGGCGTAGACAGGCGATGCGATCAGTGCGACTCCGAGAGCGCTTGCGGTTGCAGACATCGTCGCTTTGGCGAAATAGGCGAGTCTTTCGAAAGCATTCATGATGGAACTCCTGTGTTGGTGAATGGATGCGCAAACTGCGCGTGTCATCACACCAAAGGCCCGGCGCCGGATCGATTGGACGTGCTGCTCAATACCTTGGTATAGGCGCTCGATCTGGGCAGGCTCCAGATCAGCTGCGTTTGCACATTCGAGTTGAGCGATCCGTTCAGGCGCAGCGGTGTCGTCGCCACAGCAGGAGCAGCCAGTCTTGTAGCGATGATCACAAGTTCCGCCAGCGAGCGTGCGCGCATCTTCAGCATGACCTTGCCGCGATGAGCCTTCACGGTGATCTCGGAGATCCCGAGCTCCGCGGCGATCGACTTGTTCATTCGCCCCTGCACGACTAACGCCATCACCTGCCGCTCGCGACGGCTGAGCGACTCAAAGCGCTCGTGCAGGTACAACAGATCCGCCTCTCGGCTCAAGGCGCCACAGCTGTGCTCGATTCCCGCACCTATCACGCTCCGCATCGCGTCCTCGCGGAACGGCTTCGTCATGAACTCGAATGCGCCCGCCTTCATCGCGCGAACCGTCGTGGGGATGTCAACGAGATGCGTCATGAAGATGATCGGCATCTCGACACGATCGGCGATGCGTCGCTGCAGCTCCAGGCCGTCGAGGTCTGGTAGCGCGACATCCGCGACGAGGCAGCCGGGAACCAGCAGGCGGGGACAGGCGAGAAATTCGTGGGCGGCCGCGAAAGCCCGCGCCATCCAGCCTGCCGAACGAATCAGCGACACGAGCGCGGTGCGTACGGCAGCGTCGTTATCCACGACTGTTACTACCGGGGTGATGGCAAGACTCATCATGTTCGGCCCTCCGCGCGCCATCACATCAGGTGAGGAGGTTCGTTTGAACTGCGCGATGGATTACGGATCGGCGTGGCGGTATCGATCTTTAGATAGCCTCCTCACGATCGACCAGATGAAATTGATCACAACTGGTGTTGAGCTGAACCGCCGGATCGGCCAGCAGGCTTGCCGGCCGAGTCTCATAACGTTGGTTCAGAAGCTGACCGGCAATGTGAACTTGAGTGCGGCGCCGCACGGTTGATGCGTGTCTGCCCACAACCGTCCGCCATGAGCATCGATGATGGAACGGCAAATTGACAGCCCGATCCCAACCCCGCCTTCCTTGGTGGTATAGAAGGAATCGAAGATGCGCTCGCGATCCTCTGGTGCAATGCCTGGTCCAGAGTCGCCGATCGTAACGAGCAGGCCGACTTCACTGAATACCGCGCTTATCACCAATTCTCTTACCCCATCTTCGTTGCCGACCATCGCTTCGATGGCATTGAGAACCAAATTCAGAATGACTTGCTGCAGCTGAACGCGGTCGGCCTTGGCTGGCGGCAAATCGTCCGTGAGCCGCATCTGCACAGCTACCCGATTTTTCGAGAGCTCGCCTCGTATCAAGGCGATCACCTCCACGATGGCGTCGTTGAGGTCAACGCGATCCATCCGTGGGGGCACTTTCTGCACCTGGTCGCGGATCCCACTGATGATGTCGCTGGCCCGATAGGTGTCGTTGACCACGCCTTGGAGCGCTTCTCTGACCTCGGCCAGGTCCGGTGACTCTCTGAGAAGAAATCGCAGCGCCGCGTGAGCGTTGTTGCGTGCCGCGCCGATCGGCTGGTTGATCTCGTGCGCGATCGAGGCCGCTAGCTGCCCCATGGTTGCCAGACGATTAGCATGCGCCAACTCCGTCTGCAGCATACGCAAGGCGTCCGCAGCGTTCTTGCGCTCTGTCAGATCAATTACGAATGCGACACCTTGGTTACCGCCTTCTTCGAACGTCGCCACACCGATCAGCACCGGCACACGGCTGCCGTCCTTGCGGAAGAACTCCTTCTCGAATGGCTGCAAGCTGCCCGTCACCTTCAACGCCGGCACTAATTGATGCTCGTCACGATCGCGCCAGTCAGGCGGGGTGAGATCAGTCCACAGCACGGTGCTCGCGATGAGATCTTCGCGCTCGTATCCCACGATGCTGAGAAAGGCATCGTTGGCTTCGAGAATCCGTCCCTCGAAGTCCCAGATCATGATGCCGATAATGTTCGCGTCCACCAAGCGTCGGATTTTGGCTTCGCGCTCTGCGAGCTCGCGATACAGCCGCGCGTTCTCGATCGAAATGGCGGCCTCGGAAGCAAGCAACTTGAGAATGGTCATGCGCACCGGCGTGAACAAATGCGCTGTCAGGTTGTTCTCCAGATAGAGCATCCCGAGCAGCCGCGTCTGCTTCAGAATCGGCAGGCACAACACCGAGCGCGCATGGTGCTTGCGGATATACGGGTCGGCAGAGAAGGCACTCTGATCGGCTGCATCCTGCAGCAGAACCGCCTCTTTTGTCCGCAGCGCATAGCGGAACACAGACTGGGGCAGCAGCGATTCCGTCATGTTGGCTGGGCGCACTGCAACCTGGGTCTCGTTGCTGCCGGTGGTCGCTTCCGCTTCGATCCGGAATTCGTCGCCGCGGGGAAGTATCAGCAAACCGCGGCCGGCGCCGGCGTGCTCGATCGCCGTGCGCATCAGCGTATCGATGAGCTTCTCCAGAACGATCTCGCCCGACAGTGCTTCGGAGACCTTGATGACGGTTGACAGATCGAGGTGCTCGACAGACGTCACTATGGTGGTGGTGGAATCGGCGACCGCCTTGTCCGCCCTCAGATGAGGATATCGTTGCTCGAGTTGTCTAACCTTGCCGTCCGCCCCCCAACGCAGATAACAGTATCGGGCATCTCGCAGATAGATATTCGCGATTTTCTCCAGGTCGCGTGCGGCATAGAACAGTGCTGCCAATTCATTGGCGAGCGCTTCGATGTGGACGAAGCCGTGCGCATGCGCGGAGCGAATAGCTTTCTCGTATAGTTCCTGCGCCTCGATACTGCGCCCTTGGATCCGAGCAATCTCCGCCGCAACGAGTGCGGCACGGCTCTCGAACGTCGGCGGAGAATGCTCAGCCCACGTCTCGAGCTGCGCGTGGTGGGCTATCAACGCGTCGAAGTGCTTCGGCTGTCCGTCGGGCGATGCGAGATTCCACGCGCCAGCGTGCGCAAGCGCCGCATACAGTCGAAACTCCGCGGTCTCGAACATCGCCGCGGATGTCCAATACAGCCGTTGCCCCTTGAAAGCGGCATCCGCCGCCGCTGCGTACTCGCCGGCGAAAACACGGGCTTCCACCTTGCGAGTCCAGTAGTAGAACTCGGCGAACACCAGATTCGGATTGCTGGCGAGATTGAGCTCGACCTCCGGCTCGCTGTAGTCGTCGTGATCCAGGCGCCCGAGCATCGGAGTCACTCCACGCAGGGTGCGGATCAGGCCGAGCTGTGATCCGCACAGGTGAATGACAAGGCCGAAGCGCACTCTCTTGGCGAACGCCAGGCCGTTCTCGCATTCCGTCTGCACCTCCGCAAGCGGATCTCCGACGCCCAGACAGATCGTGATCAACTGGTCCCAGCTATAGGAGGCGAATGTGAGATCGCCAATGCGATAGGCCGCATCGAACGCACGGCGCGTCAGCTCACGTCCGTTGGCAATGTGCTCCGTCCATGGGATGACCATGGCCCCGATGGACATGTAGGTTCGCGCCTGATACCGAATCAGCCCGCGCTTTTCGACGAGGTCATAGCCCAACTGTCCGAAGCGGAACCCGTCCTTGTAGTTGCCAAGGCGCGGCCCGGCAAACATGGCGAGCCAGACGTAGGCAAAAGGTGCGGCATCGCTGTTGCCGTGCTCGAGACTTAGCGTGACCAGACGGCAGACGACCAATGTGGAAAAGTGTTCGTCGAAGAGAATTGAGGGCGTAACGATCTCCGTAAAGACATCCAGCGTGTCGAGCACTTCCGGATCGGTAATGAGCGGCAGGTCGAACAGCTCCTCTATCCGCCGGTTGCCGAGCAGAATCCAGATTCGCTCGTATTCGAGCAGCACGTCTTCGCGCGTCGGTCGGTTCGACCAAACGGTGCCCTCGCGGCGCAGCCACTCCAGAAAGACATCCACTGCCCGGTCGCAGCGATCCAGCGTGGTGTAGAGGGTGAGCCGCAGGCGCGTGGCTACACAGAAATCGTGGCGATTGTTCGCGCGCTGCGGTAGCAGTGAGAGTCGATCCTCGGCTGCGACCTTATCTGCCGTTAGCAGCTCGCATTCGGCCATCAGATACTCGGTGGCAAAAATGAGGGGGTAGTTGTGCGCCCAAGTCTCCTCGGTCAGCAGGTCCCTGCCTGCCCTCAAGTACTTGAGTGCCGAGGCGTACGCGGTTGAAACCTTCGCGCGCCGGCCCGCGATCAGATTTAGGTCTGCAACTCGCTCGCGATCCTCCGCCGCGGTGAGGAGGTGAGAGCCGCGGTTAAGTTGGTTGACGATTTCGAATATTGCTTCTTCGCGTTTCGCCGCAGCAGTGTGCGCGGCCAGGAGCATACCTATGCGCAGGTGCGTCCCGGCGCGCAGTTCCTTCGGGATCAGGGAGTACGCCGCTTCCTGCACGCGATCGTGGAGGAATCGATAGGCGTCGTCCGAGCGGAAAATAACTCCAGTCCGTACCGCTTCCCACAGGTGTTCGTGGAGTTCCGCAATGGGTCTGTCGTGGGCCATCGCGAGCATCTCGGACTCGGCGGTGTTGCCCATGCAGGCGAACTGCTTGAGCGCCTCCTGTGTGTCCGCTGGCAGGCGGCTCAACTTGCCGACCATGAGCTCGACGACATTGTCGGTGTAGCCCTTGGCGTGAATTCGGCTCAGGTCCCACGCCCAGCATCCTTCACGGTAGTCGAAAGCGAGCAGACACTCGTCAGCGAGCGTTGAGATGAACTGGATCGCGAAGAACGGATTCCCGGTCGTCTTCTCATGAATCAGCTGGGCCAGCGGCTCGGCGCGCTCCAGTGCACAACGCAGAGAGTCCGACAGCAGTTGTGCGAGATCGTCGCGCCCCAGCGGCGTGAGCACGATGTCTTGCAGGACACCGCCACCCTGGCGAATAGCATCCAGCTTGCGTATCAACGGATGCGTAGCGCTGACCTCATTGTCTCGATAGGCGCCAATGAGCAGCAGATGCTGTAGATCCGTACGCGTCAGCAGATCCTCCAGAAGGTCCAGCGTTGCTACATCGAGCCACTGGAGGTCGTCGAGAAACAGCGCGAGCGGATGTTCCGGCCTGGCGAACACGCCGATGAAGCGTCGGAACACCAATTGAAAGCGCCCCTGTGCTTCCTGTGGCGGAAGCTCGGGCACCGGCGGTTGTTCACCGATGATGTGCTTGAGCTCGGGCACGAGCTCGATCATCAGCAAGCCATTCGGATCCAGAGCCTCGAGCAGTGCATTGCGCCACTTGCGGAGCTCTTCTTCGTTCTTCGTCAGCAGGGGCCTGATCAGAGCCTGAAAGGCTTGGGCAAGCGTGGCATACGGAATGTCGCGCTTGTATTGATCGAACTTGCCAGAGGCAAACAAGCCGCGCGGCGGCACCAGCGGCTTATGCAGTTCGTTCACGACGGCGGACTTACCGATGCCCGAGTATCCGGACACGAGCACCAGTTCAGGACGGCCGCCGGCGACGATGCGATCAAACGCCGTCAGCAGCGTTTCGATTTCGCGGTCTCGCCCATACAGTCGCTCAGGAATCCTGAGACGATCTGGTGTGTCATTGGCCGCGGGAACGAAGTCCTCGATATGCCCCAGCGCCTGCCACTCGGACAGGCACCTTCGCAAATCGCTCTCGACGCCTGCCGCCGTTTGATATCGCTCCTCAGCAGTCTTGGCGAGCAGCTTCATCGTGATCGCTGAAACCGAACGGGGTACAGCGATCGACCGGTCGCAGGGCGGGATCGGCTGCTTGGCAATGTGACAGTGCACCAGCTCCATCGGATCGGCAGCCGCAAACGGCAAGACGCCGGTGAGCATCTCGTAGAAGGTGACGCCGAGCGAGTAAAGGTCGCTGCGTGAATCGATCGAACGGTTCACGCGGCCGGTTTGCTCCGGCGCCATGTAAGCAAGCGTCCCCGCGATGAACTCGGGAGGCTCAAGTGGCTGACGCTCGCGTGGCAGGCGAGAGGCGATCCCAAAGCCCGTCAGCCAGACTTTGCCGGCCGCGGGATCAACGAGCACGTTGGCAGGCTTGATGTCCTTGTGGATCACTCCACGCCCGTGCAGTTGGCTCAGTGCGCGGGACATGCCGACGGCAACTCGCAGGAAGGTGCCGATCTCCATAGGCCCGTCGAGGAGCCGGTTCAATGGCTGGCCGCCTGCGTACTCCACGAGGAGCATGGTCTGACCATGCTCGCGGACGAGCTCCAGAGGGCGCACCGCCCAAGAGGCGTCCAGATGATCTTTGAGTCCGTACTCGTGCGTCAGGCGATTGATGCTTTCGAGTGTGGGGTGCTCGGCGCCGGAAAGCACGGGGACGAAGGCATGTCTGTCACTTTCCTCACGCGCGCGCGATAGCTTGCAGAGGGCACGTTCGGTGTCTTGCCACAACACCTCGCCGCCTGTTGGCAGCGCTGACTCAGTCATTTGCGTGTTGCTGAGATCCATTGCGTCGGACACGGCCGCCAAAGAATGTCATTGGTTCTTATGCGGTCCGTCGCGACGAGAACAGGCTGACCGCAAGCAACCGATCAGCACGGCCTCGTCCAGTGGCTTGCGAAGGTAGCACTCGATCCCCAGGGTGCGCATCCGCTCCTCGACCTGGGCATTCGGAAAGCCGGTGACGAGGATCGTCGGGATCGCCTGCTTCGTTGCAATGAGGTGCTCGTAGAGCTCCACGCCGGTCATCAGCGGCATCTGAACGTCCGCGATGACACAGGCTGTGGAGGAGAGCTTGGGAGAGGCCAGAAATTGGCCCGCGGAACGGAAAGCCGCAACATCGTAGCCCAGGGACTTGAGCAGCCTGCGCATCGAGTCGAGGAACGATCCATCGTCGTCGATGATCGAGATGAGTGAATGCTCGGACAAGACGCCCTCTGGCCTCGCAGCTCCAATGCCGCGCAATGCCGCATGGTTACGATTGCCGCACCAATATGACACTCGTGCTGGTTGGCGACCCTAAGCCATGGTTTAGAGCGCACTGAGTGTGCAAGGCGCTATGGTGGTACTAGACTCACAAAATCGGGCGGCGAGGACGTGCTGAGAGCAGAGGGCACATCCGTGGATCTTCGATCACGAGTCAAGGCAGCGCCAGACTCTGGTGCCTGCGTCGTCGTGATTGACGACGATTCAGAGTTCCGCGAATCACTGCGACGACTGTTGAAGTCGGTCGGACTGCAGGCGCGGCTGTTCCCGTCAATTGCCGATTTTCTCGAATCGGAGCCCACCGTCGGGCCGACTTGCCTGGTTCTCGACGTCAGGTTGCCCGGCCGCAGCGGGCTCGATTTTCAGCACGATCTTGCCGAAGCGAACATCGATCTGCCGATCATATTCATCACGGGATACGGTGACATTCCAATGACGGTGCAAGCGATGAAGGGCGGCGCCATCGAGTTCTTGACGAAGCCATTCCGCGATCAGGATCTTCTGGATGCCGTGAGCATCGGGCTGGCGCGCGATCGGACCCGTCGCGAGAACGAGAAATCGCTCGATGCGTTGCGAGCCCGCTTCGAAGTATTGACACCGCGAGAGCGCACGATCATGACCCAAGTGGTTGCGGGGCGGCTGAACAAGCAGATCGCCAACGAACTGGGCGTCACGGAAACTACCGTCAAAGTCCATCGCAGCAACATGATGCGCAAGATCAAGGCGTCCTCCGTCGCGGACCTCTGTCGCATGGCGGAGCGGCTGCGGCTGGTGCCTAAGGATCAAGCGCCCTGACAACGACAGGCGCGACAAGCCGGAGGTCAGCGAAGTTCGCGTGAGAGCCGTCAGCCGGATTCGAACCGAACCCCTTCTGAGCCAACGCCAAGTAGCTCTGCCTGCATTTCCGTTGGTTATCTTCGACCCGAACTGCACAGCGTCGGTTCGCGGAACCATGTGCGCTGAGTATTCACGACCTCAAGGGTGACCAATGGCTGTGGGCATCAGCAGTTGATCTCGTGTGAGAATTCACAGCAATACCGCAGAAATACACTGATATATTTCCTTCGGAATACTAGTGAGCCTTTTGAATATCAATAGAAAAGTCAGCGTGCCCCCCATGATGGACTGGAGCGACTGAGCGATAGACGTTCGGCGAGTCAACGAGTTGCACGATCCAAAAATGGCTTGTCTCCATTCTGTCTCCACGCTTCAGATGTTCGAAGGAGTCGCAGGTCGACATTCGCCGGGCCGCCAGACTGACCCCTTCGGTGCGTCTGGCGTCGAGTTCAGCGAGATCAGTTGTGTCCTTGGTCCCGTTCGTAGGCAGTCCGTGATTAGACTTCGGCTGCTCCTGAAGCCCGTTGGTTCTGACGTGATCTTGCGAACTCGCTCGGTGTCAGATTGCCCAGCGAGCGGTGCGGACGGTGCGCATTGTAGTCGAGTCGCCAGCGCTCGATCTGCTCACGCGCATCATCGATCGACATGAACTGATTGACGTTCAGGCATTCATCTCGCAATCGTCCGTTGAACGATTCTATGTGCCCGTTCTCCGTGGGTTTTCCGGGGTGTGTGAAGTCGAGCTTCACGCCTCGTCGATATGCCCACTCTTCGAGTGCCTTCGACGTGAACTCGGTGCCATGATCGATCGTGATCGATGCAGGCGTTCCGGTGCGCTCAACAATGCCATCGAGCGCGTCCGCGACATCGCGGCCGCTGAAGCTGAAACGCGGCTCTATCAACGGTGATTGCCGACTAAACTGATCGAGCACTGTGAGCATACGAAACGGCCGACCATCGAACAGCTGATCGTGGACGAAATCCATACTCCAGCGCTCGTGCGTCCGCTGTGCTTGCGGCGGCACACCGCGATGCAGGCACATGTGCTTGCGTCGTCGGACCCGCATCCGAAGCTGCAATCCCTCCAGCCGGTAGAGCCTGCGCACGCGCTTCTTGTTCACTGGCCAACCCTCCCGTCGCAACATCACGTGGATGCGCAGATAGCCGAAGCGAGGACGCTGGTGCGCGATGTCACGGATGCGCATCCTCAATGCTGACTGGTCCTTCGCCACGCTGCGCTTGTACCAGGCCGCTCGAGAGAGCCCTGCGAGCCGACACGATCGGATCACGGCGATCTGGAACTGCGCCCGTATCCAGCGGGCGAGCTCGCGCCGTCGTGTCGGCTTCAGAGCTTTTTTCGGACCACCTCATTCAGGATGTGCTTGTCGAGCGTCAGATCAGCGACCAGGCGCTTGAGCCGTGCGTTCTCATCGCGCAGCTGTCGCAGCTCCTTGACCTCGGTCAAGCCCAAGTTGCCGTAGCGCTTCTTCCAGATGTAGAAGCTCGCCTCGCTGCAACCGAGCTGCCGACAGACATCTGCGGGCGATGTACCGGCTTCGACCTGCCGCAGCGCGTAGAGGATCTGCTCCTCGGTGAATCTCGACTTCTTCATCGCCCTCGTCTCCTCGTGGAGGACTTCAGAAGCCAGCTTAGTCCAGTTCCAGACTGCCTAACAAAACCGGGACGAGGTCACGACTGCCGATCGCCATCCGGCGGTGTCAACACGTCCTGGAAACTTCTTCTGGTCTCATTGCCAAGAGTGCGGGCTCAAATGATCGGGGTGAG
>Ga0075421_100008474_pt1 | contig 12632 bp, 12 predicted proteins | sample SoiMetdeltSBSDD5_FD_75292 | JGI IMG/M metagenome (GOLD analysis project Ga0075421, IMG submission 75292) | Bulk soil microbial communities from a Populus tree surrounding site in Tennessee, USA - Soil MetaG P. deltoides SBSDD5 | ecosystem: Environmental > Terrestrial > Soil > Tree plantation... | reverse complement strand
CAGCCCCGGCGAAAGCGTGACGCTCCTCCCCGGCGTTTGGCATGCCTTCTGGGGCGAGGACGGCGATGTGCTCATAGGGGAAGTGTCGACAGTGAACGACGATCTTACGGACAATCTCTTCCGCGACCCCATCGGCCGGTTTTCTGCGATCGCGGAAGACGAGGCGCCCCTCCACCTGCTTGTTTCCGATTATGAGAAATGGCTGGCTTAGTTCGACGAATCAGTGCAATCTTTACGAGCATAGTTTCCAGATTATACAATTATTCGTATTTTTGAAGACAGGCTTTTGTCCTTGCATCGAATTGCCGTTTCCGCAGCGCCCCTAGCTCTGTCGTTTCTGCTGCTCTTTGGCCTGAGCGATCCCCTTTGGAGCTCGAGCTTCACGCGCGACGGATCGGATCGGATTGACTCGGCAAGCTTCAGTTCGGGCGCGGCGTTGAGCTTCAGCTATGACGCAAGCCATGGGCAGATAACGGATATCAGCGATGCTGGAGCGAGCGGCTTCAGCCTTGAACTCGTCTCGGACGCGATGCTGCATCTGCCGGTTAGCCAGGCGGTGAGGGATGAGGCGAGCGGCGATACGCTGCTATCGGCGGCCATTACTTACGATGCGGGAGGGCACCGGGCGAGCCGGACCGTGAGTGCCGGCTCGGAGTGGGAGGGGAGTGCCACCACATCTTATTGGTACGGGGACTCATTGCATCCGCTGGTCGTGACGCGCGATGGGGTGAACTATCGGCTCATCGGCAAGGAAGTGGTGGAAGAGGTTGGCGGTGGGCCGCCGACACGCTCTTATCTTCAGGCCGATCGCCTGGGCTCGGTGCGCGTGGTGACGGACGATGAGGGCGCGGTCATGCAGAGCCTCTCTTATGACGGCGACTATGGCCTCACTCGTATTGCAGGAGAAAACTCTGCCGTTGCGGACGACAGCATGGCGAGCTTCTACCGCTTCCAAGGCCAGGAGCAGGAGGTGTTCCCCCTCGCCAAGCTCGGCATCGAGGATGATGCGCTGGCGCAATGGCTCGACCAAATTCAGCTCTATCACTTCCCCTGGCGCGACTATGCGGCGGGGCTTGCCGCCTTCACGCAGAGCGATCCCGTGCCAACCGAGGATTCCCTCTATGCAGCCCTCGGCGCCAATCCCGTCAACTATACGGACGAGACGGGTGGGATGATCGGTGACCAAGACACCTCGAACGATGGTCGGATTGCCGACCTGCTCGATCAGCTTCTTCACAATCGCGAATTACAGTTTCCTCCGGAGGACCGCGATCTCTTGAGACAAAGGCTGCACATCATCGCGACGGGCGTCCAAAACCTGATCGACCGATCGGAAGGCCTCACTGACCGGATAGTCGAAATCGGGCGGCAGCTGCGGCAAGCGGAGCAAGCCCTGCAAAGAACTCGCGAGCAGGAGGCTCGGCTTCAAGCAATTCGGCTGGTCAGCGAGCACCAAAGCGGCCTGCTTCGGATGCATAGTGCGAGACGACAACAGCATATCGCCATCCTCCTGCGCACAGCGGATGAGCTTTCTCATCGCCGCACAAGCGCCGCGGAGAGACTGCTGGCTGACAGATATTTCCAATTGCAGCAAAGGGAAGATGCTCTGCAGGGCGAACTGCAAACGGCCAATGCGGAGCGGCAGGATCTGGAGAACTGGCTGGACATCTATCAGGTGCCCATCCTGCAAATGTGGGATCCAGATGAGTCACCCAGCGAAGCAGAGGATGAAGAGGACGAGGAGTCTTTCCCCCTCGCCCTCTCGAGGAAGCATCATCCGCGAGCGAAAACGACGAGGAAGCTCGTCCCTTCCTCGGCAACGCGGACTCGGATGATGATGCGGTTCATGATCTAACGGTTGGCGGGGGACAAAACGTGCCCCCGACCCGTCCTCAGTTCAATGAAAGGCTGCAGGACGTCAGTCCGCGGCCCGACAACCACAGCATTAGATGCTGCAACATTCTCTAGTGGAAGGCGCCCGCCAGCCAGAGCAGGATAATGATGGGAAGGGGTATTCCGATCAGCCAGAGGAGAAGCGGACGCATGAGGCAGGCTCCTTTCGGCTTTTGAACGCCTTGGGGCAGCCGAGGTTCCACTGCGGCGATTTGGGGGTGTTGCATTTGCGCCCGATCATGTGGTGCAATGCGAAGGACGGCCTTGCTCACCATGCCAGCCATGGGTCGGGCAGGGCTCCCATTCCTACTCCAGCAGGCAATTCATGCGTTATGAAGCTCCAAATTCTGTTGAGTCAGCCGTCGGGCTTCTCGCCGGCGAACGGGGTCAGGCTTATGTGCTGGCAGGAGGCACCGATCTTCTGGTGCGCCTGCGATCAGGCTTCATCGAGCCGGACTTGATCGTCGACGTCAAAGGCATCGATAGGCTGAATTCGATCACGCCGGAAAACGGCGGCTTCCGGATCGGAGCCGCCGTCTGCGCGGCGAAGCTCGGCGAGCATGCCGGCGTTCGCAAGCTCTGGCCCGGGGTCGTGGAGGCAACCGAACTCATCGGTTCCAAGCAGATCCAGGGTCGCGCGACGATGGTCGGCAATCTGTGCAACGCCTCCCCTGCCGCCGACAGCGTGCCCGCCATGGTGGCTGCCGGGGCGAGTGTCACCATCGTCGGACCGAAGGGACGGCGGACCGTCCCGGTCGAAGATGTGGGGACCGGCCCCGGGAAGACGAGCCTCGCCAAGGGAGAGCTGGTCGAGTCGGTCTTCCTGCCATCGCGACCTCCCAAGTCAGGCGATGCCTATTTGCGCTTCATTCCGAGGAGCGAAATGGATATTGCTGTCGTCGGCGCCGGCGTGAATTTGACGCTCGACAATTCTGGAAAGTGCACGCAGGCGCGCGTGTCGCTCGGCGCCGTGGCGGAGCGGGTGCTGCTCGTCAATGAGGCTGCACAGGCGCTGATCGGGACGGCGGTCGATGAAAAGGCTCTCAATGCGCTGGCCGCCGCCGCGTCGCGGGCCTGCCGGCCCATCGACGACAAGCGAGGCACGAAAGAATTCAGAATCAAGGTCGCCGGCGTTCTTGCCAGGCGAGCGGCAAAAATCGCGTTGGATCGCGCCAGGAGAGCATCATGAGTCAGGTCAGGGTTTCCACCACCATCAACGGCGACGCCGTCGAATATCTGTGCGATGCCGAGGAAACGCTGCTCGACGTGCTGCGAAACCGGCTCGGGCTCACGGGCGCCAAGGAGGGCTGCGGCTCGGGCGACTGCGGGGCGTGCAGCGTGATGATCGACGGGCGGCTCGTGTGCTCGTGCCTGGTGCTCGGCGGCGAGCTCGACGGCAAGACGCTCGAGACGATCGAAGGCATGGCCAACGGCGCGCAGCTCCACCCACTGCAGCGAAACTTCATTGAGCATGCAGCCCTGCAATGCGGCATCTGCACGCCGGGCTTCCTCATCGCCGCCAAGGCCCTGCTCGATCGCAATCCAAACCCCAGTGAAAAGGAAGTGCGTTTCTGGCTCGCCGGCAATCTGTGCCGGTGCACGGGCTACGACAAGATCGTGCGCGCCGTGATGGCGACGGCCGCAGAAATGCGCCAGGCAAGGGCGTAGGCAATCAGCAGCCAACGCATGATGGCCGGGCGAAGGCCCGGCTATTCTTGTTTGGGAAGGAGGTGCGAATGGAGCGCGACAGGACGGCCGACCTTGTCATTCTCAATGGCGATGTCCGCACCATGGACGCGCTCGCGCCGCGGGCGAGCGCCGTCGCCATCCGACACGGAAAGGTCCTCTCCGTCGGCAGCGACGAGGACATGCGCGAGCTCATCGACAAAGCGACGCGGGTCGTCGATGCAGGCGGCAGGCTGGTGCTGCCTGGTTTCCAGGACACGCATCTTCACCTGCAGGACAGCGGCACCGACAGGGCACTTTTTGCCGATCTCGAAGGTGCTGCCAGCGTCGAAGAGCTGCAGCGACGTCTCGCGGAATTCGCCCGCCGGAAAAAAGACGGCGGCTGGATCCGGGGCGTCGGCTGGTTTTCCGGAATCTTCGGCGAACACAATCTGAGCCGGAAGGTTCTCGACCAGGTGTCGTGCGAGCGCCCCATCTTCACCTATGCGTCCGACGGCCACAGCGCTGCAATCAACAGCAAGGCTTGCGAAGTCCTGGGGCTCGCGGCGAATTCGCCCGATCCCGAGAACGGCAGCTTCGTGCGCGAGGCGAATGGCGAGATCCAGGGACTCGTCTACGAGGACGCGATCGGCTGGGTGCGCGAGCGCATGCCGGCGCTGACGGACGAGGACTATGCAACCGGCGTGCGTCACGGGCAGGGGCTATGCAACAGGCATGGGATCACCGGCGTCATCGACGCCATGGTCGCCGAGCGGCACATGCGCGTCTACAAGGCACTGGACGATGCCGGAGAGCTCACCGTGCGCGTGGCGGCGACGGCCAAGGTTTCTCCCTCGGAAACCGTCGATACAGCCGTGGAGAGGCTTGAGGCGCTCCGGCGGACGTATAGCTCGCCGATGATCAAGATGCATTCGGCCAAATTCTTCCTTGACGGGGTTTTCGAGAACCGCACGGCGGCGATGATCGAAGATTATTCGGATGCGAGAGGCGGAAACGCGCCGGTGATGTTCGAGGAGGGACATCTCAGGGCTCTGTTCACAGCCTTCGATGCGGCGCGGTTTCAGATCCATGTGCATGTGATCGGCGACATGGCGGCGCGAACGGCGCTCGATGCGCTCGAGGTTGCCCGCCGCGAGAACGGTGCGTGGCCCAGCCTGCATCAGCTTGCCCATGTGCAGGTCCTTCACCCCGAAGACATTCCGCGCTTTGCCACACTCGGTGTCGTCGCCAATATTCAGCCGCTGTGGGCACGGCTCGAGCCCTCAGTCACCGATGTCGCGCTGCCGATGGTGGGGCTTGAGCGAGGACGGTGGATGTATGCGTTCAGATCGCTGCTCGATCATGGTGCGAGGATCGCCGTTAGCAGCGACTGGGGCGTGTCGACCCTCAACCCCTTTCCGATCATGCAGACGGCGGCGACACGCCAGCCGGCGCTCAAGGGCTCGAATCGACCGTCCTTCCTGCCGGACGAGAGAATCAGCGTGGAAGACGTGGTCCGAGGCTATACGATCAATGCTGCGGCGTCCGCCTGGCGCAGCGATACGACCGGGTCCATAAGTGCGGGCAAACATGCCGATGTCATCCTTCTCGATCGCGACATCTTCGCCGTCGACCCCCAAGAGCTCGGCCAGACGCAAGTGCTGCTGACGCTTATGGGCGGGCGCGAGGTGCATCGGGCAGGGGAATTCACGGGTTAGGTTACTCGGTCAGCAGAATTGCCGCCTCAGGGCGCCAGCTCAGCCATACGGGGCGGCCTACCGCGTCCTCCTCGGCAAGACTGCGGGCGACGTTTTGATGAGCAACGGCGATCAGCCGTTCAGCGCCGGGAACACTCACATAATAATGACTGCGGTCGCCAAAATATGCCTTGGCGCTGACCGTGCCGGCAATGCTGTTCGCCTCATGGGACTTTTCATGGGAAAGGGTCAGTTTCTCGGGCCGGATGCCGACGGAGACGGACGCGCCGAGGGCCGGACCGGCACCCCGGTCCAGCGCATGGAGCATGCCGAGCGGCCCCGCATCAACTCGCGCTATGCCGGAGATCTTTCCAGAGAGCGTGCCGTGGAACAGGTTCATGCTGCCGATGAACTCGGCGACGGCGCGGCAGTTCGGCATTTCATAGAGCCTTGCCGCCTGATCGATCTGCAGCGTTCTCCCTTGAGACATCACGGCGATGCGGTCGGACATCGTGAGCGCCTCCTCCTGATCATGGGTCACGAAGACGAATGTGATGCCCACGGTGCGCTGAAGCTGCCTGAGCTCGAGCTGCATCTCCTCGCGCAATTTCTTGTCGAGGGCACCGAGGGGCTCGTCGAGAAGAAGGACCTTCGGCCGACAGACCAGGGCCCGGGCAAGCGCCACCCGCTGGCGCTCGCCGCCCGACAGCTGGTGGGCGGCGCGCTCGCCATAGCCGGGGAGCTTTATGAGATCGAGCGCCTGATCGACGCGATGCTGAAGTTCGCCCCGCGAGAGCCTCAGCTTTCGCAAGCCATAGGCGATGTTCTCACGCACGTTCAGATGAGGAAAGATCGCATAGCTCTGAAACACCATGTTGGTCGGCCGGCTGTGGGGCGGGACGCCGACAACAGAGCGTCCATCGATCAGCACATCGCCGGATGAAGGGTGCTCGAAGCCCGCAAGTATGCGCAAAAGGGTAGTCTTGCCGCAGCCCGAGGGACCGAGTAGCGAGAAGAACTCGCCGCGCCTGATGGCGAAACTCACATCATCGACGGCGCAAATATCGCCGAAGTGCTTGGAGACCCTGCGCAGCTCGATGATGCTGTCGCCTGCGCTCATGAAGCGGGGCCCAGGGGCTTGTGCACCGTCGTGCCGCGCTGGCGCAGCAGTTCGGCGCAAATGACGAGGATGGCGGAGAGGAGAAGGATGGAAGAGCCGAGCGCCAGCATGCGCGGCAGATTCTGGGGAAAGCGCAATTGGCTGAAGAGGTAGACGGGAAGCGTCGCTCGCGTTCCGCTCAGAAAAAAGGCGAGCACGAATTCATCGAAGGAAATGGTGAAGCTCATGATCAGGCTGGCGATGACGCCCGGCAGCGCCAGGGGAAAGGTCACCCGCCAGAAGGTCCTCCAGGCGGTCTCGCCCAAATCTGCGGACGCTTCCTCGAGGCTGCGGTCGAAACCCTCGAGCCGCGATATGAGAACAAGCATGGAAAAGGGCACACAGAGCAACAGGTGGCCTGCGCCCACAGTCCAGAGGCTGAGATCGAAATCGAGCATCTGACGAAGGATGACGAGGAGCCCCACGCCCAGAACAACGCTCGGCACCACGAGCGGCAGCAAGATCATGCCCGACAGGGGCGCCTTGAGCGGCAGGCGATAGCGGGTGAAGGCGATCGCCGCGAGCAGGCCCAAGATCGTGCTCAACAAGCAGACGCCGAGACCCACCGCCAAGCTGTTCTCCAGCGCATGGATCATGCCGGGGGTGGTGGCGAGGCTGACATAATGTTTGAAGGTGAGCGATTTCAAGGGAAAGGTAGCGAAAAGATTGTCGTTGAAGGAGAAGAGCGGCAGCAACAGAACCGGACCATAGAGAAATACCAGAAACAGCGCTGCATAGAGCGGCAGAAGATCGAAGGTCTTCTTCATGGATCAAGCTCCCCGGCGGCGCATTTTGCCGAAGCCCAAGAGCCACAAGACAAGGCACACGAGCAAGGTCACCGTCAGCATCATGACGATCGACAGGGCAGCCCCCAAAGGAGCGTCGTTCTGTCTGCCGAACAGGGATTGGATGGCGTTGCCGACCATGTGACCGCCTGAACCGCCGACGAGGGTGGGGGTGACGTAATCGCCGACGGTCGGGATGAAGACGAGCAGGGCTGCGGAGATCGTGCCGGGCGCCGAGAGCGGCAGAGTCACGCGCCAGAAGCGTTGCCAGGGCGTGTCGCCGAGGTCGGTCGCGGCTTCGATAAGGGAGCGATCGATTTTCTCAAGCGACACGTAGATGGGGAGAATGGCGAAAGCGGCCCAGGCGTGGGTGAGCGTGATGATGACGGCGCTTGTATTGTAAAGGAGGAATTCGAGTGGCTGGTCGATGAGCCCAAGGGCAATGAGACCCGAATTGATGGCTCCATTGTAGCCGAGCACGATCTTCCAGGCGAAGACTCTCAGGAGATAACTCGTCCAAAAGGGCACGGTGATCACGATGAGCCAGAGGAGCTTGCGCCGCTTCACGCGAAAGGCGAGGAAAAATGCCATCGGGTAAGCGATGAGGATGACGGCTGTCGTCGTCGCCAGGGAGAGGAAGATCGATTTGACGAGAAGAATCCCGTAGACGGGATGCTCGAGCGGAAATGGAATTCCGAGCCAGTAGGTGGTTTCGGTTCCGGGCTTCAGGAGATACCAGTAATTCCGCAGCGTGGGTGTCGCATCGAGATCGAAACCGGATTGGGTCCAGAAGCTGATCACGGCCAAGGCGAGGAGAGGCGCCAGCAGCGTAGCCAACATCAATAGAAGGGTCGGCGACAGGAGCAAATAGCCCTTTAGCCACTCATGTCGATAGAGGAACGGGAGAAGGGGAGCGGCGGGTACGCTCTCCCCGATGGTCGTTCCGACGGCCGGCGCGATCGACCGTTCCTGAAACCGCCCTCTTTCCTGCAAACCAGCGCCCATTGCTTCCGCGAGGTTTGTCCCCCGGCCGATTTCTGTCAAGGCAAGGTATGACGAGGTCAAGCCCATTGACAGCCAAACGAAACGGTCCAGAGTGCCTTTCCGGCACGGGAGGGCGTGCGACGGGAGGATTTTATGAATCGCGTAAAATTTGTCGAACACATGTCATATGGACGCGTCTCAAGACGCGAGATTTTGAGGAATGCTGCACTTTTTGGGGTCGGGGTCGCCATGATGCCAAGGCTCGGCCATGCGGTGGAGATGCTGACGGTGATGGAATGGGCCGGTTATGATGCGGAGGATTACTACAAGCCATTTGTCGCCAAATATGGCGCGCCGCCGAACTTCTCAATCTTCGCCAGCGAGGAAGAAGCTCTCCAGAAGGTGCGCGGCGGATTTGCCGCCGATGTCATGCATCCCTGCAACTATTCCGTCGGCCGTTTTGTCGAGGCGAAGCTTGCGGCGCCGATCGACACCGCCAAGCTATCAAACTGGAAGGACGTGTTTCCGGCCCTGCAGACCGCCGCCGGGGTTATCGTTGACGGCCAGGTGGTGATGGCTCCGGCCGACTGGGGCAATTCGAGCATCGCCTATCGTCCCGACCTCGTCGACGAGGATTTCAAGAAGAACGAATCCTGGAGCATTTTCTACGACGACAAATATGCCGGACGGGTATCCATGCTCGACAATGAGGTCGCCGTGCAGATTGCCGGGTTGCTGCTGGGCTATCCGCCGGAGAAGGCTTTCATGATGCAGGGAGAGGAACTGGCGGCGACGAAGCCGCTGCTTGAAAAGGCCGTGAAGAACAGCCGTTTCTTATGGAACGCGCCCGCCGAGATGCAACAGGCGCTTGCCTCGGGCGAAATCGTGGCAGCCTATTCCTGGAACGACACCATCAAGAATTTGAGCTCGCAAGGGGTGCCGGTCGCCTTCGCCAAGCCCAAGGAGGGATATTTCACCTGGTTCTGCGGGCTGACGCTGCTCAACACGGGCAAGGCCGATCCCACGGCGGCTTATGACTTCATCGATGCATGGCTGTCCCCCGAGACAGGCAAGGTTCTGATCGAGGCAAGCGGTTATGGGCACGCCAATCGGAAGTCCTTCGAGGTGGCCGACAAGGCTGCGGTTACCGCCATGGGAATCACCGATCCCGTCGAGCACATGAAATCGGCCATTCTCTTCCCGCCCATTCCCGGCCCGATTCTCACCCCGCAGGTGCAGCTGTGGGACGAGATGAAAGCTTTGAAGAAGTAATACCGACATTACTCGTCACCCCGGCGGAAGCCGGGGTCCAGCTTGGGGCGCCTGCAAAGTGAAGCTGGATTCCGGCTTTCGCCGGAATGACGATGAATAGTATTACCGCTTGGTCTGTCCGGCCTCCGCCAGAACCCAGTCGCGGAAGGTGCGTACCATGGGCTCCGCCGCGGTTTCGAGCGGCGCGATGACGTAATAGGCAAGTTGCGGCGGAACTTTGAGCGCCACGCTGAAAGGCTGAACGAGCCTTTCTGCGGCGATGTCATCGGCCACGAGGGTCGAATCGCCAAGCGCCACGCCATGTCCATCGATCGCCGCCTGAATGGCAAGCGAGGTTTGGCTGAAGTGTAGCCCACGGTGCTCGTTGAAGTCCTTGACACCGGCGGCCTGCATCCACATGCGCCAGTTGGGCCACGGGCCCTGATCCGCCCAATCGACGTGAATCAGCGTGTGGTGGAGGAGATCGCGGGGATGGCGCAAAGGCCTTCTGCCGGAGAGAAGCAAGGGGCTGCAGACAGGGAAAACCGTCTCCACGAACAACCGGTCGACCTTCATTCCCGGATAAATCCCATCGCCGAAGCGAATGGCGATGTCGATGTCGTCGCGGGCAAAATCGAGGGGTGCCTGCGACACCTCGATGCGCATTTCCGCGTCGGGCTCAATCTCGAGGAACCGGTCGAGACGCGGCACAAGCCACTTGGCCGTTATGGAGGGAGAGGCCGTGACCTTGAGCCGCTTCTTGCTGCCCGGTTTTTGCAGCCGCGCGATCGTGCGGGAAATGGTGTCCAGCGCTTCGGCGACAGTCTCGTGCAGCATCCGGCCCGCGGGAGTATGGCGCATGCTGCGGCTCGTTCGCTGAAAGAGGCGCAGGCCCAGCTGATCCTCAAACTCGCGGATCTGGTGGCTGACGGCGGCTGGGGTGACGCCGAGCTCGCCCGCGGCCTTGGTAAAACTCATAAGGCGGCCGGCGGCCTCCAGTGTCTTGAGGGTGCTCAAGCCAGGAATACGACTCATGACGTCTTCAACATACTCTCATAGATGAAGCGAAAATTACTCGTATGGCTCTTATTAATCAAACTATTATCGGCCGGAAGAACGGTCATCTGTTAATGGACGTTTATGCTCGTGAATTCCCCTCACTCTGTTGAAAGCGCCCGATTGGCGATCGTCTGCGGTACTGGCGGGGCGCTACTGAAGACCGCCCACATCGGGATCGATGACGATGCTCGCGAGCGTCACGTGGCGGGGGCGGGTGATGGCGTAGAGTCCAGCCTCCACGACATCGCGGTTGGTGGCCAGGGATGAGGATGGCCGCTCGGCAGTCCAGTTCTTCTCGTTCAGAGGAGAGATGTCGTCGAGCTCCGGAGGGTAAAGGGCGCTGACGCGCACGGGACGGCCGCGCAATTCCTGGCGCAAACCCTCCGTCATTCCCGTCTGCCCGTGCTTGGCGGCAAGGAAGGCGATCGAGGCGCCCTGCAGACGCGCGTTCGGCAGGCCCGAAATTGACACGATATTGAGAATGTCACCTGCACCAGAAGCCTCGAGCGGCGGGAGGAGACCACGGGTGAAGAGAAGGGTGCCCGTGACGGCGGAGGTGATGGTGCCGACGATGCCATAGGCATCATGATCGGTCATGGCGCCTGCGAGCCACTGGGCGCCGTTGTTGATCAGGATGTCGAGCTTCTCCATTTCATCGCGCATCTTCTTGGCGGCGCGCGTGACGGCACCTGGGTCCGCCAGATCGAGCAGCAAAGTGGCAGGCCTTTTCCCGGTGCGCTGGAAAATCGCCTCGGCCGTTGAATAGAGCGTCTCGCTGGTCCGGCCTGCCATGAGGACATCAGCCCCCAGATCGGCGAGGACGACGGCGAAGGCTGCCCCCAAGCCGCGTCCAGCACCCGTGACCACCGCCGATTTGCCCGCGAAATCGTAATCCGCCATCGTTTTCTTCCCCCTCAAAGCAGAGAATCGCCCCCAGAGCCCGCAACGTCAATCGGCAGTCGTCGACAGTTTTGCGGGAGCTCTACTCGCATAAGCCGCCCGCTGGCCGGCGATGATGCTCATGGCGACCGCAACCAGGATAATAGCACCGCCGATCACAGCGTAGAGCGTCGGGATTTCGCCGGCACCGAGCCAGGCCCAGAAGGGATTCAAGACCGCATCGAGCAGGGCGATGAGGCTCAGGGTCGCCGCCTGGATATAGCGGGCGCTTCTGGCAAAGAGAACGAGCGGGATGGCAAGCTGCACGGGTCCCATTATCGCCAAGACGGCGACGTCCGAGGGCGCAACCGAGAGGCCGCCGCCGAAAAGCCCGGCTGTGACAAAGGCGAGGAAGCCGCCGAGGCAGATGGCAGGAATCATGTCGAAATTGCGATAGCGGCGTAACGTGACCGTCTGCCCGGCGAAGCAAAGGGCGACGACAATGGCAACGGCACTGCCCGGCCAATTGCCGCGCTCCAGTCCGTCGTGAAAGATCAAGGTGACGCCGAAGAGAGCCGTGAAGGCTGCCATCCAAATGGCGAGGTGGGGGCGTTCGCGAAGAACGAGGCCGCTTACGGCGGCGACGAAAAGAGGCGACATGGCCCCGATGCAGGAGACATTGGCGGTGCTGGTCAGGGTCAGCGACGTCACATAGAGGGTCGACCCCACCGCGAAAAAACCGGCACCCGCCAAAAGAGCTGCGGTGGGTAGGGAGCGGAACCTGAGCTGCCAGTCGCGGCCATAGAGCGTCATGAGATAGAGCAGGAGAAAGAGGCTCGTGAACAGGCTACGCCAGCAGTTGATCTGCCAGCCGTCGAGTTCGGGAAGGAGTCGCACGAACATGCCGGCAAGACTCCAGCCCATGGTGGCGAGCAAGACGAGGAGGATGCCGAGGATGTAGTTGCGATCAAGTGTGCGGGCCATGCGGTTGCCATGGAGCGCGAAAGCGCTGCAGCGGTCAAGGCTCGATGGCGCGAGAGGAAAAATCGCGCGTCAGTGAAAATTCATTATTGAAATCAGAGTCAGAATCTCGCATATAGCAAATGCCCAAAGTCGCACGTGCCTGTGGGCGTCCACCGTCTCTCCCAAGAGGAGATCAGCGGTCAGGTACAAACGGCCAAGAGCCGTTGGCGGTTTCGAAGAGAAGTCGCGGACGCCTTGAAGCAACGACGGTGCGGGCTTTTTCGGTCTCGAGCTGGT
>Ga0075421_100008471_pt1 | contig 12634 bp, 15 predicted proteins | sample SoiMetdeltSBSDD5_FD_75292 | JGI IMG/M metagenome (GOLD analysis project Ga0075421, IMG submission 75292) | Bulk soil microbial communities from a Populus tree surrounding site in Tennessee, USA - Soil MetaG P. deltoides SBSDD5 | ecosystem: Environmental > Terrestrial > Soil > Tree plantation... | reverse complement strand
CACGCGCATTTACGTAACCAGCTGATGCTCTCGCCGATGGGCGAACGGGATCGCGCGCTCACCCACTTTGTAGTCGACGCTCTGGATGACGACGGCTATCTCAAAGTTTCCCTGGAAGAGCTCGCCGCTGCAGCGCCAAAAGACGCGGCGGTCGACGCCGAAGAGCTGCGAGCCGCAGTGCGACTGGTGCAGACGCTCGAGCCAGCCGGCGTTGCCGCGAGAGATCTCCAGGAGTGCCTGATGCTGCAACTGGAAGCGCGCACGGAACGCGGTCCCGCGTGGGATTGCGCGTGCAAGATCGTCCAGAACCATCTGACGGTCCTTGCGGCTCACGAGCTCGGCAAGCTCCAGCAGCAGCTTTCATGTGACGAGAAGACGATGCATCAGGCGATCGCGATGATTCGCTCGCTCGACCCGAAGCCGGGCCACCGGTTCGGCCGCGGCGATGCGCGGTTCGTGATACCCGATGTGATCGTCACGAAAGTTCGCGGTAAATGGACTGTGAACCTGAACCCGGCTGTCGTGCCGCGCCTGCGCATCAATCGCTCGTACGCGGATGCCGTGTCCGGCGCGGGTCATTCGTTCCTCAGCAAACAGCTCCAGGAAGCACGCTGGCTGCTCCGCAGCATGGAACAGCGTCTGGTGACGATACAGCGCGTCGCCGAAGCGATCGTGCAGAAGCAGCGAGCTTTCCTCGAATACGGCGAAGTCGCGATGAAACCGCTCGCGTTGAAGCACATCGCGGCCCAACTCAACCTGCACGAATCGACGGTTTGCCGTGTGACGAACAACAAGTACATGGCCACGCCGCGCGGCGTGTTCGAATTCAAGCACTTCTTCTCGCGTCAGCTCGCGACTGAAGCGGGGGGCGCCTGCTCGGCGACGGCCGTGCGCGCGCTGCTGAAGGAGCTCATCACGACGGAAGACCCGAGTCGTCCGCTTTCCGATGCCAAGCTTGCGACGCTCCTGTCGGAGCAAGGGCTGCGGGTGGCGCGGCGAACGATCACAAAGTACCGCACGCTCATGCGCGTTCCCAGTGTCGAAGTGCGGCGCACGCTCGGCCGCTCACAGGGCGCGCAAACTGCGCGGCCACACGCTTGAGGAGACTTGTGATGGCGAACATTCTTGCGGCGCGCGTTGAAACACAGGCCGAAGCGGAACGCCTCGTAGCGGCATTGAGGGGCGCGGGAATCCCGACGGAAGACGTGACTTCGTTCTATCTCAATCCGCCAGGCCGGCACGCGGAATATCCGATCGGCGGCGATGCGCATCACGATGAAGGCACCAAGAAGTCCGGTGCGACGGCAGCTGCCGGAGCCGCGGTCGGGGGCGTCACGGGCGCCGTGTTAGGTAGTGCGGTGGCCGCGGCGACAGATCCGGGCTTCGCGGCCATCGCGGGGCTGGCCGGTGCCGGCGTTGGCGCTTATGCGGGGTCACTCGCCGGTGGTCTGAGCGGCACTCGCGGCGGCGATCCGCGGCAAGCAAGCGTAGAGGAGCCCGTGGAGCGTCCCGCCGGTGTCATGGTCGCCGTGCGCGCCGACTCGAACGAAGACCTCGCACTCGACGTGCTGCGCTCGCACAGCGCGCTGGAAATCGAGCGCACGAGCGGCGAATGGCGCGACGGCTCGTGGATCGACTTCGATCCACGCCGCAGGGCGCAGCGCGTCTAGCGACCCCGTCGCGCTCGATCAGTCGCGATCACCCGCGGCTGTTTTCCCGGGTGCGAGTCGCAACGCGCCGCGCGCGTTTCGTTTCGTTCCGTCGAGCTGTACCACCGATCCTTCCGCCGGTATTTTGCCCATCGCGCGGCGTTGCCGCGCGAGGCGTTCGGCTTCGGTGGTGGGTCTGTAGCCATGGCGTTTCCACGTCGCGACGATATTCGTGCTCGTCGAAGGGGTGTACTTGAATGCCGCGTCCAACAGTCTCATGTGATGTCCTCGCGATCGCCCGTATGCGCGGCCAATTTGCAATACGAATGCCGAAGAAAAGCCGCGGCTGCGAAGCATGCCGCGGCGTTGCCATGAGGCGGGGCGGTCTGTGAAGCGCAGGCCGCCCGTTGCGGTTACTCCCAGTAGGGGCGTGTGCTGTAGTAGGTATGGACCTGCGTCGCCCACGTCTGGTCTGCCATGGATGGCCAGTGATCCTTGTCAAAACCGGGTGCGTTTTCGAGTCGCTGTTTATCGACGTCGAGTATGAACCGGTGGTTGTCGGTATCCATCGTGAACGCGCGCCAGGGAATCGCGAAGTATTTTTCGCCGATACCGAGGAATCCGCCGACCGACAACACCGCGTACGCGATCCGTCCCGAACGCACGTCGAGCATGATCTCTTCGACCTCACCGACGGTCTCGCCCTGATTGTTGACGACCGTTTCGCCTTCGAACGAGCTCGCCGCCATGATCTCGGGACCCGGCCCGCTGTGGTCGTCGAGGTGAGACGTTCCGGCGATGCGCGCGCCTTCGCTCGTAGCCGGGCTGCCTGCGAAACCGCTGGTCGTGCTCGTGCCCGGGATCGTGCGGGTTTTGGTGTCTTGTACCATCGTGATCTCCTTGAAAAATATTGAAGTCCAACACATCGCGCCCCCGACAGTGGCGAGCGCACGCTAGTGGCATGTAGGGGTGCAATGCCTGTGCCCGTGGCGCTCGGGCACGCCGGGTGCAGACCGATGAGCGTCATTCCTTCCGGCTCGCTGTGTCATGTTCGACCTCTTGGCATCGGAATATCGCGACGCTGCTCGCAGAGCAGGTGCCGCTTGCGCGGCAGCGCTTGTGGCTTTTCACATGATTGGCGCCGCGTCCGCTCAGCAGGCGGATCGCGTTCTCCCGCCCGCGGCCGCCTCGAGCGCGCTCGCGCCGGTGGACGAGGCATTCGCGCTGTATGCCGCGTCGAGCAGCCTTGCCGAAATCGAAGGGGCGCAGCTCGTGCTCAAAACAACCCAGCGACCCGAAGTGCGAGAGTACGCGCAGAAGCTTGTCCGCGAGCATGGGAAAAGTTTCGACGAGCTGCGACGCATCGTGGCCCCGCGCGGGCTGAAGCTTCCGCCTGCACCGACCGGGCGACACGCAGATCTGGTGACCAAACTGACGGGCGTCGCCGCGACCGATCGCGACGAGGCGTTTCTGCTGCGCTTCGGGGTCGATGCGCACAAAGAGACCATCGCGCTTTTCGAGCGCCAGAGCGCCGAGGGACAGGACCCGGAATTGAAGCGCTACGCGCAGCAGACGCTCACGACGCTGCGCGAGCACATGGCGGCTGCCCATAAGCTCATCAATGCTCAGAGCACCGCGCGATAGCGAATCTGCGGTCGCTTCCGCGACGACCATTCCGGCCGCAAGCGCACAGGCGATCGCCAGTTGCGACGACCTTCGCTATTCCACAGACGCGGAGCCCGGCATTTCGCGTCGCCGTGCGGGCTCCGGTTTCTATTACGCGATGCCGAACGGCCAGCGCGTCGCTGACGAGGTGACCCTTGCGCGCATTCGAAAGCTTGCGATTCCTCCAGCGTACCGCGACGTATGGATCTGTCGCGATGCGTACGGCCATCTGCAGGCGACTGGTATCGACGCTCGCGGCCGGAAGCAGTATCGCTACCACGAGCGCTGGCGCTCCGTTCGCGACGAGCACAAGTTCGAGCGCATGATGGGGTTCGGACGGGCGTTGCCGCGCATCCATCGTCGCATTGCTCGCGACATGAAGTTACCGGGCATGCGGCGAGAGAAAGTCGTCGCCACGGTCGTGAGTCTGCTCGAGCAGACACTCATACGGGTGGGCAACGGCGAGTACGCCCGAACGAACAAGTCCTATGGGCTCACGACGCTTCGCAACCGTCATGTGAATCTCAGGGGCGACAAGGTGCGCTTCAACTTTCGCGGCAAGCACGGGATCAAGCACGACGTGGAGATCGAAGACCCCCGTGTCGCGAAAGTGTTGCGCGCATGCCTCGACTTGCCGGGGCAGGAGCTTTTCGAGTACGTCGACGAGAACGGCACCGTGCGGGACGTCACCTCATCGGACGTGAACGAGTACCTTCGTGAAATCACGGGAGCACCGTACACCGCGAAAGATTTCAGGACGTGGCACGCGACTTCGGAAGTGCTCGAGTGCCTTGCCGGCCAGCATTTCAACACCGTGAAGGAATCCAAGGCGCAGCTCAAGGAGGCGCTGCAGACAGTCGCGAACCGGCTGGGCAACACGCCGACCATGTGCAGAAAGTGCTATGTGAACCCGGTCGTGGTGGACGCCTTCCTGGCCGGAGAGCTGCGCAGCGTAGCGCTGAACGGAAGCGGGAACGAACGGGTACGGCTGTTGCACCTGCTCACGGGTACGCCGACCGGCGTCGCATTCAAGCGCGCACCGAAAAAGCGCGGTGCCACACGCGGAGTCGCACGCCGAAGCGGCTCAATACACCCGAAGAAAGGTTGATCGATGGCCGTCGAGTTCGCACCCATGCCTGACAGAGGCCGCCTTGCACCTATTTCCTGGGCGGCGGTATTCGCGTCGCTCGCTGTGGGCATATCCGTGATGTTGTTGCTGACGCTCGCGGGCGTTGCAGTGGGAATCACCGTGGTCGAGCCCGGCGCCGACAGCCCGCGCGCGATCACCATCGGCGCGGCCGCGTGGCAGACCATCAGCATGCTGATCGCGGCGCTCGTCGGCGGCTACGTGGCGGCGCGTCTGTCAGGGTTGAGACGCACTGCGGACGGCCTCCTGCACGGGGCCGTCGCCTGGGGTGCGACGACGGTGTTGTATGCGGCGCTCGCGACAACGGCGCTCGGCACGCTCACCGCCGGCATGTTCGGCCTTCTCGCCCCGAGCGCTTCCGAACGCGCCGCAGCCGCGAGCGCGCCCGCCTCGTTCGACCGCGACCAGGCCCAGCGCACGCTGGAAACCGTCGGTCTCACGTCGGAACAGGCGCGAACCGTCATCGATCAGCTCACGGCAGCTCCGGGCACAGCGCCTGCGCCCGCTGCACGCCCGCAGGTCGAAGAGGTTGCAGACACGGTAGGTACCGCGACCGGCTGGCTGAGTGCGACGGTGCTGCTCTCGCTGCTTTTGTCTCTAGTTGGCGGCGCGATGGGCGCCCGCGGTACCCGCCGGGGCAACCGCCGCATCGAAGGCCGGGAGAACACGACCACCACTGTGAGCGAGTCGCCTCCCCGGATCCTGAGCCGCCAGGCTTAACGGACGACCTCCATGCCGCGCGCACTGTGGAAAGGGGCCATTTCGTTCGGCCTCGTGCACGTGCCGGTTTCGCTGTACCCCGCATCGCGCAGCGAAGGGCTCTCGTTCGACATGATCGACAAGCGGGACTTTTCGCCGATCGGTTACAAGCGCTACAACAAGCGGACCGGCGAGGAGATCTCGCGCGAGAACATCGTGAAGGGTTACGAGTACTCGAAAGGCGATTACGTCATCATCACGGACGAAGATTTCAAACAGGCGAACGTCGAAGCGACGCAAACCGTCGAGATCGTCGCGTTCGTCGACGCCGCTGCAGTCGCGCCGTATTTCTACGACACGCCGTACTATCTAGAGCCCGGCAAGCGCGGCGAGAAAGGCTACACGCTGCTGCGCGAAGTGCTGAAGCGCAGGGGCCGCATCGCCATTGCGAACGTGGTGATACGTTCGCGCCAGCACCTCGCCGCCGTGATCCCGGTCGATCGTGTACTGCTTCTGAACACGCTACGCTGGTCGAACGAGATCCGCTCGATGGCGGACATCACTCTCCCGGAAGCGGGCATGGGCGGCTTGACCGAGAAGGAGCTCGCCATGGCCGAGCGCCTCGTCGAGGATATGTCGGACGACTGGAAGCCCCAACAGTTCAAGGACACGTATACCAACGACCTCATGGCGCGCATCGAGCAGCGGATCAAGGCCGGTGAGACACACGTCATCACGCCCGAGAGCGAAGATGCCGGTGAGCCGCGCCGCGGCGCACAGGTGATCGACCTCGTCTCCATGCTGCGGCGCAGCCTCGACCGGAAAGGCAAGGCGGTGGGGGGCGCCGAGGCGGGCGCAGAAGATGGAAAAGAGCGTCCGAAGCGTGCCGCCGCGCGCAAATCCCCGTCGCGCCTGCAGGGCAGGAAAGCCGCCGCTTCACGCAAGCGGGCTTGAAAGCTCCAGCCGGGCGGGGCGCGAAGCCGGGACGCGGGGGCGTGCAATTCTGGCGCACATCTTGCGTTCTCCCCGGCGTAAACACGCTACGCAGAGGCCTGCGGAGCGAAAAAGCGCGTAAAATTTACCTGTTTGAAGTAACAATTATCGGCAGAGTGGTTTCTGGCACACTCGGAACTTGTTTGCCTGCAACCGTTTTTGCCCGTACCGGCGATGAATAAGAAGGAGGCTCGATGCCACACGTCCTGCTCGTAGATGACGACCCCGAACAGCTCGAATGGCTATCGGAGTTCGTCAAAGCGGAAGGTTTCACTGTCGCGAAAGCAAGCTCGCTTCGCGCCGCGCGGATACAGCTCACGCAGATGCGTCCCGATGTATTGCTCACGGACCTGCAGCTGCCCGACGGGAACGGCATCGAACTGGTAGACGACCTCGAGCAGCGCGAGGCGACCGAAGTCGTCATGATCACCGGCCATGCGACAGTCGAAAGCGCGGTGAACGCGCTTCGCGCCGGCGCCACCGATTACCTGGTGAAACCCGTGGACGTGGAGCGGCTTCGCCCCATTCTGCAGCGTGTTCCCGGCACTCACGAGCTGCGCGCCGAAATCGGCGAGCTGCGACAGGAGCTGCGCGGGCTTGGCCGCTTCGGCCACATGATCGGCAGCTCGCCCGTCATGCAGAAGCTCTACGACCAGCTGAACCGCGTCTCTCCGACCTCCGCCACGGTGCTCCTCGTCGGCGAGAGCGGGACCGGTAAAGAGCTCGCGGCGCAAACGATTCACGATCTTTCACGCCGCAAGAAGCGGCCTTTCCTGCCACTCAATTGCGGTGCGGTCTCCCCGAACCTGATCGAGAGCGAGCTCTTCGGCCACGAAAAAGGAAGCTTCACCGGCGCCGACCGTCAGCACAAAGGCTTTTTCGAGCGGGCGCATGGCGGCACGCTGTTCCTCGACGAGATCACCGAGATGCCGCAGGAGCTTCAGGTGAAGCTCCTGCGCGTGCTCGAAACGGGCACGTTCATGCGCGTCGGGACAAACACGCCGATTGCGACCGATGTGCGCGTGATCGCGGCCACCAATCGCAATCCCGCGAAAGCCGTCGCTGACGGTAAGCTGCGCGAGGACCTGTATCACCGCCTGAACGTATTCCCCATCGAGCTGCCGCCGCTGCGCGACCGTGGAACGGACATCGAGATCCTCGCGCGCCACTTCCTCGAGAAGTTCAACCAGGAAGAAGGCACCAAAAAGACTTTCTCGCCGGCGGCCATTGCTTCGCTGTATTCACACAGCTGGCCCGGCAACGTGCGCGAGCTCAAGAACTACGTGCAGCGCGTCTACATTCTCGCGGACGGGGTGGTCGACGTCGATCTCGCGCCGCGCATGTTCTCCGAGCCTGCGCATACGCCGCTGATTACGGTGCGTGTCGGCAGCACGCTCGAAGAAGTGAATCGCCGCCTGATCGAAGCAACCCTTGCGGAATGCGGCAACGTGCGGCGCAAGGCAGCCGACATGCTCGGCATCAGCCTGAAGACGCTCTATAACCGGCTCGCCCAGTACAAGGCGGAAAAAGACGGCACGCCGCTGCCTGCAGCGAAGGACGAGGAAGAATTCGAGTCCGAGGTCAAGTAGCGGTACGGGGCAGCTGCGATCGATATCGCCACATCCGCGTCAGTGACGCGTTTTACTGATATCGATCTGTTCCTGCTCGTCTTCGAGCTCCTCTTCGACGACGTCGCCCACATCGTCGTCTTCCATCGCTGAGCCTTCGAGCTCGTCCGACTGCTCGCTCTCTTCGTCCCCGCGCTCCATCTCGGCGAAAAGCTCCTCGCGCCGCAGTCGCATGTCTTCGCCGATCCGGTCCAGATCGAGCGCGGACATGTCGCGGACAGCAGGAAACAGCTCCTGCTCTTCCTCCTTGATGTGGTGCTTCACGTATTCCGCGAGCACCGTGAAGTAAGCCCAGTACATCGGATCGTCCGCTTCGAGCGCGTGGAGCTTCGCGATCAGCTCGTCCACGGTTTCGTGCTCGACTTCCGCCTTGTTGAGGAGGTCCTCCCGCTCCTGATCGTCCACGCGGGCGCGCACGGCCGGGTAAAAAATCTCCTCTTCGAGCATCGAATGGATCTGTAGCTCGAGGCATGCGGTCTCGACCAGCTCGCGCACGGTCTCTGTGTCGTCCCGGTCGACTTTCTCCAAATCCTTGAACAGCTTCTGCACGCGCTTGTGATCTTGCGTCAGCAGATCGATTGCGCTGCGGTCTCCTCCGCTCGTTTCTGGTTTCGCCATGTCGGACCCCGGACCTGAAAATGCGTGTTCGCGGCAGCAAGGGCTATGCCGCGAGCCGTGAGTTAAGTACCAGCCGTTGCGCGGTTCTTCGGCATGTTCCATGCTTAGTTCCGATCAACGCAAAGAGTCCGCACGAGCAGAGTCCAACATGACCGGATCCAGACGAAATCCTACCCGCAAAGAGCCTGGGCGTGGTGATCAACCCGCGCGTGACACCGATACGGCGAGCTATGAACAGCTGCAAGGCTCGCCCGACGCGCATGGCGCACCCGGTAAATTGCGCTATCCGAAGCAACCGCACGAACGCGATGAATCGGCAGAGCCTTCGGACGACCGGCTGAAGGACGAATCGCGTCCGCCGTCGGATCGCCAGATATCGCAAGCGGCCAGGGATATCGAGAGCGGCCGCGTCGACACCGATCGCCGGGGTATCCCCAGCGACGTTCCAGGCAGTAAATCCAAGTAAAGGAGAACGCGATGCAAAGCACGAGCATGCAAGGTTCCACACCAGGCGCGAGCACGACCCAGTCAGCGGAAAATCTCGCCACGCGCGCCAGCGAGAAGCTGAGCGACATCACGAGCGCCGCACAGCAGACCGTCGAACGTCTGACGAGCGCCGCGTCGCAAGCGGCGAATCGCCTGGGCGCACGAAGCGAGGAGCTATGGGAAATGCGGGGGCAAGCCACAGAAACGGCACGCACTTACATGCGTGAGCATCCGCTTGCGACGATCGGCATTGCCGTCGCAGTGGGCCTCATTCTCTCCCGCTTGCTCTCCCGGCGCTGAGCATGGACACTGCCGCCAGCCGCGCGCGGGATCGCGTGCCGCGAGCTGCGTTCAGCGCAGCACCCGGGGAAATGACGGGCAGCGCCGCCGGGCCCGAGGTTGGAGATCGCGAGACGCGTGAAGCTTCATTCCTTGCGCCCTTCGAGCGCGTATTCGCGACATTGAAGCGCATGGGGAGCAATTACGCGACGCTCGTCGTGCTCGACGTGCGGCGTGCCGCGGTCCAGTTCGCATGGCTGGTCGCAGGCGGGATCTTCATATCGGTGCTGGTGGTGACCGCCTGGCTCGCAGCGGTCGCCGCGCTTTGCGTCTGGTTGCTCGGGGATATCCTGACATGGCCTGGCGTGCTCATCGTCGCGGCTGCGCTGAACATCGTCGGCGCGGCGATCGTCGCAATGCGACTGCGCGCGGTGTTCCAGCACACGCCCTTCGAAGCCACGCTGCGGCACATCAAGTCCGACGACGAGAATCACGAGACCGACAAGTCGAAAGCGGGAGCGGCCGCATGAAATTGAGCCTGCACGAAATCGACGATCAGATCCGCGACGTCGAAAATCGCATCGCGGTCGAGCGCATCGCGCTCGACGACGCGATCCACGGCTGCGCGAGCAGCCTGCGCGAGGCGGTCACCTCTCCCAAGACGCTTCTCGCGGTGCTTGGAGTCGGCTATACAGTCGGCAAGATTCTGTTCCGGGACAAACAGAAACCTCAAGCGCAGCAAGGAGCGCCCGCGAAGAAAGCCGGTGTGCTGGGACTTCTCACGGGCATCGCCGGTACCGCGATCTCGCTCGCCGGCTCGCGATGGGGCAGTGTCGCCAGATGGGCGGCGACCCGTTACTTTGCGCGCAGGAAAGCCGCAGCGGCTGCTTCCCGGCCTGCATCGACAGCGCGTTCGACGGCGCCGGGTCCGCGCTACGGAAGGACACCCGCGAGCGCGAATGTCACTTCTTCGACTCGGCCGATTTCTGCGCGGGAGCTTTGACCCCCCCGCTTTTTACGCGCTTCAGCAACTGACCGCAGTCGGTATCTTCGCCGGGACCCGTCTCGATGAACGGGATTACGGCGAGGAGTGGATTGACGATGCTCAGCAGCAGCCCGGCGGCGCCCCGCGCCGCAAGCGGTCCCATTTGCGGCATCACTTTCGGATCCTTGAATGTCCCGCTGATATTGATGGGCGAGCGCAGCACGAAAGGACTCATGTCCTTCGGCTCGGCACGGGTGACGAGATCGAGCGTTTCGGTGCGAAGGTTCAGCGTGCCGCTGCCGGTCACCACCGTGTCGGCGGTGTCTATGACGAATACCTGAGGAGTGGCGACCCCGCCTTTGACGGCAAGATCGACTACGGCGCATCGTAACTCCACGCTTACGTCGCGCGTCGCGAGTATGCGCAACGCTTCCGCGAGATCGAGCCCAACGGCTTCCATCAGCAGGTTGCTGACCTTCCCGCCATTCACGAGCATGGCGATCCGGCCGTCCGCCGTGCCGAAGAGATCCGCCATGGATGTGCCGCGTCCGGCGATGTCGATGCGCCCATAGAGAATGCCGAGCGGGTCCTTCATCTTTCCCGTGCCGGGGAAAAGCTTCCGGAGGTTCAGCGCGCTTATGTCGGCGTTGATCTTGCCGGCGAGCGGCTTCTGGTTGCTGTCGAGGCGGATGTTCGCATTCACCGTGCCGTCCGCGATACGAAAACGCAACGGTTCGAAACGCAGCACGCCGGCCTCCAGGACCCACTTCGCGGAGAGCTCTTCGATGGGCACTTTCGCCGCGTCGACGATCTTCTTTCCGCGGAAGCTCACGTCAGCGTCCATGATCGGCCAGTCTTCGACCTTGAAGCGTTTCTGCGGCAGCACCTTGCCGGTGGCTTCGATCTCCTGCACCTTCTGCTTTTGCTTCGGTCCCGCGGTTTCGCCCGGGCCGGTTTTCGACGGCGCGCCAACGAGCGGCCCCAGATCGTCGAGATCGAGCAGTGTGGAAACGAGATTCGCTTTGAGCACGGGACGCTTGTCGCCGCGCGAATACGATGCGCCGCCGCTCAAATCGCTGTCGCCGACGCGTCCCGAGAACGGATCGAAGATGAACGCTTCGCGCGGATTGCGGAAACGGCCCTGCAGCCGATACGGCGGCGTCTCCGGAAGATTGATCGTGACGAGGCGCTTCAGGTCGTCGAGGCTTGCGCCGGACACGTCGAGGTCGACGTCGATGCCGTCCACGTCGGCTGCGCGCACGATCCCGGCAAAGGCTGCGGTGATGTCGCCGAGCGTGAGTGCGGCCGACATCTCGACCGACGTATCGGGCGTCGGCAACAACCCGGGAAAGCGTGCGACGCCGCGCGCTTTCTGCCCACGGAAAGTGCCTTGAGCCGCCATGTCCACGGCACCGCCACTGCCGCCGACGTCACCCGAGACGTCGATGTCGAGCTGGGTATCGATCGTTGTGTCGCGATAAAAGACAAACCCGCGGTCGATGTTGATGCGCCGGACGATGGCGGGGAACGGCTCGTTCTCCTCCTCTTTCACCTCCCTTTTGAACGTCCACGTGTTCCGATTCTTCTCGCGCTCGAGCCCGACCCTCGCCTGGGTCAGCGTAAGCTCTTCGACGATCACGCGGCCGATGAGGAGCGGCAGCAGCCTGAAGCGCGCATCGATGAACTGAGTGTCGACCAGATGGCTGCTTTTGGCCCATTCGGGATTGGTGATCCGAAGTCCCGAGATACGCACGCCGGGCCTCCAGCCTATTTTTATGTTGAGATCGCCGATCGATACCTCCCGCCCGCTCGCGGCCAACGCGCGGCGTTCGATGAAGCGCTCGCCGGCTTCGGACTCGATCACGAGGATGATCGCGAAGACGAGCAGCACCAGGCTTGCGGCCACACCGAGTGCGATCGCGAGCGGCTTCGGAATGTGCTTTGGAGCGTGGAGCGCTTTCACCGCGGTTTGCGCTGCAACGCGCGTGCCGCGGCGCGTGCTTTTGCAGTGCGGTAGTACGCGTGTTGGAGTCTTGACGCTGCCGCACCTAACTACAAGGCCGGGTAGGTTTTTCCTTGAGTGTCGATGGCTTGGCGGCCGCCCCGGAGCATGGTTCCCGCGCCGCCTCCGTGCTCGCCGCAACCCGGCGGTGCCTTGCCCGCGTACCCGGGGAGCGCGGAAACCGATGCGGCATCGCCAGACCGCACCGGCAGTCTTGCGGGCGCGAAGATCTGTTCGCTCGATGACGATCCCGACGCACGCGACGTGATCACGCTGACATTGCGCCACGCGGGCGCGGAAGTGCAAAGCCTCGCGAGCGGCGCGGAGCTGATCGCGGTGATCGAACAGCGTTTCGCCGACCACGTGAGCAAACCGATCGACCGGGTGCGGCGGGTCGCGACGATCAAGCGCGCGATCAATGCCTGAACAGGCGATCACGGAGCGCGTTATGTGCCGGCACGCCGTTTGCCGTACCCGCCCGGC